>Ga0163153_10007701_pt1 | contig 11481 bp, 9 predicted proteins | sample OliLakLV19MP6IB1_FD_148629 | JGI IMG/M metagenome (GOLD analysis project Ga0163153, IMG submission 148629) | Freshwater microbial mat bacterial communities from Lake Vanda, McMurdo Dry Valleys, Antarctica - Oligotrophic Lake LV.19.MP6.IB-1 | ecosystem: Environmental > Aquatic > Freshwater > Lake... | reverse complement strand
GGTGGTGGAGGCGGCTCAGCCGTGAACGAATACCGCAAACCCAGTGTCGCTGTGTGTTTGCTTACGTCATCCAACCTGTAAAACGTGGAGCCGTCATCGAATTCCGGCTCAAGAACACGCAGATAGCGATAGTTGACCACGAAATCCAAACGCTTGGACAATGCGAAAGATAGTCCGGCAATGCCCTGATAGGCGAAGTTCCATTCGCCTTCGTCAAACCCGCCAGTAGTTTTGAGATTGAGGCTGTCGCCGCCGGCGCCCGCCCCCAACGTCAAGCTCACAGACCGTGACAGCCTGATGTCATAAAGCACGTTCATCATCGCCGACCATTCCTGGACTTCGGTGCCGGGCGTGACCGGTATGCCGAACGTTCCGTCATTCTGGCGGTAGCCGCCTTCCAATTCCACGCGCCATGGCCCGGCGCCGTACCCGACCGCCGCGAGCACCGCCCAACCGCCGTCGAAGTTCATTTCAAAGACGGCAGGGCTGAGAAAATTCGCAGCGCTGTCCGTTTCCAGGCTGACGTCATCGATCCAGCTGCCGCCGCCTTCCATGCTCAAATACCAGCCATCGCCGGCAAAAGCGGCTGGAGCGCTCGCCAGTGCCAGAGCCGCCGTTGCACTCAATAGCAATAGTTTCGTTTTCATTTTATCACCTTCCGATGTTGGCACGTATAAGCTTCAACTCTGATGGTCAAAGACTCAACGAGGAGAATCGACCAAGACTCTACGAGACGGTCCGCTTAAACCGTGTCACGCATTAGACACACAGCGGGCGCAACAATATATCTACTCATAGGTACGGAATTAAATTGCGGTGCCATGATAAATGCACCACGAAAAAAGGCGGAAGTAAAACTTCCGCCTTTTCCACGTCGTCCCCTCAGACTCGCGAGCACGCAGCTCGAACTTGAAAAAACATCAAAGCGATATGTGCACGCGCCGGTTTTGTGGTTCACGCACACCATCGGCCGTCGGCACCAGCGGGTCTTCCTCGCCTTTGCCTGAAACCGATATCGCGCTGTCTGGCACACCTTCGCTGACCAGCGCACCTTTCACCGTATTTCCGCGCTTCATCGCCAGCGCCTCATTGTATGTGTTGGATCCCGAGCGGTCCGCATGACCAACCACCTTGACCGTGGCGGTGCCATTGGATTTCGCGGCCATTGCCGCCTGCCGGATAACATCCAAGGCCTCAGCCGTAAGATTGGACTGGTTGTGGCCGAAGAATACGATGAACTCGCGCGGTGCCTGGATTTCTGGCGGCGGCGGTGGTGGTGGTGCTTCAACCACGGGCGGTGGCGGAGGCGGCGCCTCTTCCACACCGAAATTGTACCGCAAACCAGCGGTGACCGCGTGCTTTGAGAAATCATCAAACTCTTCGATGATGACGCCATTCCCGGAAGTGACAGTCGGACCCTGGGCCCGCAAATACCGGTAATTCACGACCAGATCGACTCTGGGGCTCACCGCATAACTCAGACCCGCAATACCCTGGTAAGCAAAATTCCATTCGTCATCATCGATCACTGTGTCGACTTCGACAGCCGCGAAATCGCCACCTGCGCCAACGCCAAGCGACAGCATCAACCGTTTCGCAATCCTGAAATCGTAGTGCACGTTTGCCATGATGGTCGCTTCACGCACTTCACCCGGCGCGTAATGATTTAAAGCGGCAGCCGACGAGAACTGGTCCATGTCGTTGACCCGGTAGCCGCCTTCAATCTCGGTCCGCCATTGACCAAAGCCGTAACCCACGGAAGCCATCGCAACCCAACCGGTATCGTATTCGGCTGCATTGTCGAAGTCGGTGATGACGCCGGGCGCACCTTCGCCGCCCCAATCGAACTCGTTGTCGTCGATCCAGTTTGCGCCGCCTTCAAGGCTGACGTACCAGCCATCAACCCTGGCTGCCTGCGCATTTGCAGTGAGCGCAACAGCGGCAACCGCACCAAGGAGAAGAGTTCGAGTAGTCATGTCCAGCACCGTCCTGTTTGTGGCCAAAGGCATTCCAGAGAATCAGAGACGCAAGTGAATCTAATAGCCAGGCGCCTCAATCAGTGTCACGCGCAAGACACATCGAAAAAACTTCACGCGTAGCTTTCATGATTTCGTAACGACTGAGAATCGAGCCGCGAAGCACCGAAATGATTCGCGGCTCGCTTCGATTGCAAAACTCAGAACGAGATATTCACGCGCCGGTTCTGCGGTTCACGCACACCGTCGGCCGTCGGCACCATGGGATCGGACTCGCCGCGCGCATCGACTGCAATCGAGCCACTGGCAACGCCCTCGTTGACGAGAGCGCCTTTCACAGTATTGGCGCGGCGCATCGACAGGGCCTGGTTATAGCTGTCAGACCCCGAGCGATCCGTGTGCCCTACGATCTTGACGTTAGCCGATCCCGTTTGTTTGGCCGCAGCCGCCGCGTCCCGCACAACCTCCATCGCTGCCGCCGTCAAATTCGACTTATTATGTCCGAAGAAAATTATGAACTCGGTCGGCGCGCTGTCGGGCGTTGCCGGTGGCGGCGCAGGAGGGGGGGCTTCAGCCATCGGCACTTCCGGCCCATTCAAGTAATACCGGAAACCAAGTGTCGCCGTGTGCTTGACGAAATCGTCGCCTTCCAATCGCGCATTGATGTTGGGATTGAAATCAAAGCTTGGGTCCGAGGCACGAAAATACCGGTAAGCCAGAAACAACTCACTGCGCTGGCCCACGGCATAGTTGAGCCGCGCAAGTCCCTGATAGGCAAAACTCCAGTGTTCGTCTTCGGCCGCGGTCCCGCTCGAAGTGACTTCCATTTGCGCAAAGTCAGCACCGGCACCGGCGCCGAATGACAGGGTGATGCGCTCCGTCACCGGGTGATTGTAAAGCACATTCGCCATGAACGACACTTCGTCGAGCTCAAGCGCGTCGATACTCGCCGGAACGCCGGTCAAAGTGAAGGCATCTAGTTCATTCTTGCGATAGCCGGTTTCGAATTCTGCGCCCCAGCGGCCAAAATTGTAGCCAACCGTCGTCAGCACCGCCCAACCGGTATCATAGCCAACCGAACCAATATCCGTGTTCACGCCATCGGGTGTCGATATCTGCGTGACGCTCCAGTCTTCCACCCAATTGGCACCACCTTCCAGGCTCAGATACCAGCCATTCGGCATGCCGGCGGAGGCCGGGGCGTTCAAAATCAGAGCGGCAGCAGCGCCGAGCAACAGCGTTCTTGTTTTCATAACCCTCACCATATGTTTACGACGCGAGCGCCACCGCCGTCTTTCCGATCTGTCGGCGCGCCCAGAAGAATCAGTCCCGAGCAAAACTGTAAGAGCGCCGGCCCAATGCGCCTGTCACACGCAAGCCACACCGCATCGCTCTCGGTGCGGACCGGTAGTGTATTGAAAGCGCTGTACACGGAGGAAGTGGTGAGTCGCAACGCAGGATTCGGTGCAATTCAGATTGCACGCGCGCAAAGCACGGTAGACAAAAGCAATCAAATCAAATCCAACCCGCAGCGGTGATTCGCCTGAAGGCCCTAAGCGGTAAAGCCCCCCATCGTCCGCAGGTATAGGCCAATCAAATTTCTGAACAATCGCGTCAAGTTCAAAACGATACGTCGCGTCGTTGCATATTTCTCACGTCGCGCGTCAACGTTGAATCTTAGTGCATTCTGGCCGGTGGATAACGCTGCGAATCAGTTATCTCAGTCGCATGAGCAATGCATTGGGGAATTTCATTCGGTTCATGTTCGGCGGCAAACGTCCGTTACCGGCGTCAGCTGCCGTCATGGTTGGGGCAGGGCAACAGGATGCAGTAGAGGCGCCAGACGCCTCCATCGATCTGTTACGCCGCGCAATGGACGCAGCGTCGGAGCCACTGCCTGAGGCTGAGCAGCCGCTAGCTCTTGAGCCCGGACCTGAGCCTGAGCCGGAAATGGCACTTGATCCAATCCCCTCCTTGTTTCTCCAAGGGCCGGTCACGGAAGAAACGCCTGTAGAAGCGCCCGTGCCGGTCGATTCATGGTTGACGCAGGAATGGTTCGAGATCGAACTCACAGACGCCCCCGTTCTATCGGTTCTCGATGAGGTTCAGTCCGCCGGACTGGGCCCGGAGGAAGTGGCAACCGCCACGCCCGATGCAGAAATTTTTGTCGATCCCGAACGCGAGGCTCTCGTTGAAGCGGCCTTTGAGCTCGCCAGGGAGTTGCTTGACGAGACTGTTTCCGATGTGCCGGAACCAATGGACGAAACAATTGTTCTCGATCCCGAACCTGTTGTCGAACTTGTAGCGGCCAGCATCCCTCCAAAGAACCCCGCCAAAAAACCGGCAAAGAAGTCGGCACCAGCCAAAAAGAAAGCAACCACAATTAAGCGCAAGAAGGCCGCACCCGAGGCGGCCCGTCCAGGCCTGCCGGACGATGCAGTGTTTTTGACCGACGCCGTTGTCTGGAGCCTATGCGGATCGTGGCGCGAGTTCTGGCTGCCGCCGACCGACGCCAACTCATCGCAGCGCGTCGATGAATTTCGCGAGAAGGCAGCCGAAGGCAGGCTGACGATCTGGGGCCTTGCCGCAGACAGCCAAACATGGACCGCGATCGAGCCCACGCATTGGCAGACGAACGGTTTCGATCCGCTCTCGTTCCTCGCCGGACGCGAAAACGCGTTTACCGAAACCAGGCCTGTAACGGCGAAAACCAGGAAAGCGGCGGCACCGTTGAAATTCTCGAGTTTGAAAGTCAGCAAAGCCACGGTCGAGGAACTCTGGCGCGCCGCCGCCGCCGCCCGCGCCGCCGCCTGAACCAGATATCGCGCCCGAAGCCGATAAAAGCACTGATTATAGCGTGCGACAATTTGGTTCTTATTTTGTTCTTTATTTTTTCGGCGCTTTCGGCGATGTTCGGCGCTGTAGATGGATAGTGTAGGAATCCGTCAAGACGAAGCGGCCTGCAAAATCATCGCACCAACCACCCTCATCAGACCCGCCAAAAGGCGAGCCAGCGCTTGAGTTAGCCCTTCGCCCGCTTGCGGGAGAAGGTGGCGCGACGCACTTGCGGCGTGACGGATGAGGGCACTTTCCCCTCTCGCCATGCTGAGGAGTACGCAAGTGGCAAAGTTAAACGGGCGCGCTCTGGTCAAAGCCAACAAGACCCGCGCCCAACTCATTCAAGAATTCGCCGAGCAACTCTTGGCCGACTTTAAAAAATACGGCGCTGCGGCCATCGAAACAGTCCGGATGCAATTTCCGGCAACCTACTTGCGCCTGATCGTAATCCTGCGTCCCGGCGATCATGAAAGCAACCCATTTGAGGACTTCACCGATGACGAACTTGTTAAACTCCTTACTGAGCTCGCAGGAATTATCCGCGCTGCAGCAAGCGCTGACACGCGAACAGACCCGCCGCCGGGAGTCCAACCGTCTCGCAGCGTACCGGCCATATTCCAAGCAGACTGAGTTCCACGCCTTTGGTGCCACCTGCAAACAGCGTTTGCTGCGGGCAGGCAATCAGCAGGGCAAGACCTTCTCGGGCGCAATGGAAATGGCCATGCATCTGACCGGACTGTATCCGGATTGGTGGCCCGGCCGGCGTTTCGATCACCCCATCGACGCCTGGGCCGCTTGCGACACGGGAGAAACCGCGCGCGACAATCCGCAACGCGCGTTGCTGGGCCCGCTCGGACATTGGGGAACAGGGGCGATCCCAGAGCGCACGATTCTGGACCTCAAGCGCGGACGCGGCGTCGCCGATCTCCTCGACATTGTCCTGGTGAAACATGCATCCGGCGGCACGTCGAAGCTGGGCTTCAAGCGCTACGACCAGGGCCGCGAAGCCTGGCAAGGCCCCGCCAAGCACGTCATCTGGTGCGACGAGGAGCCACCCGAAGACATCTATAACGAAGCTCTGGCCCGCCTCATCGCCACGGGCGGCATGATCTACACAACCTTCACACCCCTGCTGGGCTTGAGCAACGTCGTCAAGCGCCTGATGGACGCCAATGACGGCGTCACCTGCGCCGACATCAACATGACGATCGAAGATGCATTGCACATCCGCGAAGAAGATCGCATCCGCATCATGTCGGTTTTTCCCGAACACGAACGCGATGCACGTATCAAAGGTGTCCCTCTCATGGGAACGGGCCGCGTCTTCCCGGTCGACACAGACAGAATTCGTTGCCAGGCCTTCAACATTCCCGAGGATTGGCCCCAGATAGGCGGCCTCGACTTCGGCTGGGACCATCCTTTCGCCGCCGTAAAACTGGCATGGGATCGCGACGCCGACTGCGTCTACGTCACACAAACCTATCGCGTGCACCACGAAACCCCGGTCATTCATGTGGCGGCCCTTCGGCCATGGGGAAGCTATCTGAAGTTTGCCTGGCCGCATGATGGCCTGGCCACTGAAAAGGGCAGCGGCGAGCAGTTGATGAAGCAATACTCCGGAAATGGGCTCAAGCTTCTGGAGCTCCACGCTACAAATCCGCAAGGCGGCAATCGCGTCGAACCTGGTGTGCTCGAGATGCTCGACCGCATGAAAACCTCGCGCCTGAAGGTCTTCGATCATCTCGCCGACTGGTTCTACGAGTTCGACCACTACCACCGCGACAACGGTCTGATCGTCAAGAAGAACGACGATCTCATCAGCGCCACCCGCATCGCCTTGATGATGATCACTTTCGCAACACCTCCAGAGCCGGACGGGTTCACATCCGGCCAGACCGACATCCACTGGCCCGTCTTCACGCATTGAAAAGGAAAACACATGTGCGCACCCATACTCATGACAGGCCTGCAAGTGGCCTCGTCGCTCGCCGGCGGCATGGCTCAAAAGTCCGAAGCGAACTATCAGGCAAAGCTCGCGCAAATTCAGGCCCAGCACCAGGCCCGCGTCGCAGCCGCCAACGCAGAGTTCAGGCGCTTTGACGCAGAGCGCCAATCCGCAGCCGAGCGCGCCCGCCAGTCAACCACCGGCATCGACCCCAAAAGCGAGTCGGTGCTGGAAACCCTGTCGCAAAACCACGCCGGCCGCATGGTGGGCGCACTGGACGAGGAACACAAAGCCCGCTTGGCGCTTTATCAGGGCGCCCTCCAGGCGCGCGCTCTCAAACGCGCCGGACAATCCGCACTGACACGCTCCATCCTCTCAGGCACCGGCATCGTGGCAAACGCGGCCTTCGGCGGCAACACGATTTCTATCCCGGAATGACGGGAGGGGACATAGAGGTAAGCAACTGCAAGCCATTCGCCCGCTTGCGGGAGAAGGTGGATCGCCGCCTCTTCGCGGCGAGACGGATGAGGGCCCTTTTGTGGGAGGCGTCAGTTCCCAAACTCTGTTACACTCGTCCCCAGACAAGGCACAGCTCTTCCATGCGCGCTTGGTATTCGCTTCTGCTGATTGTGTTCGCTCTCGCGCCAGCAGCCGCGCGCGATGTCGAGCTCGTGCGCGCCCAAACCAGATTGGCGGCAGGTGGCTCGGCGCTCGAACAGCTCAAAGCCATCCGCATCACCTACCGCCTGCGCCAGGCAGGGCTCACCGGCACCGGCACAACATTGACCGACGTCGTCAGCGGCAAAACGGTCACGCGCCAGCGTCTGGGACCGCTGTCGCGCGCCGACGGCTATGACGGCACCAATTACTGGGAGCAGGATTGGGCGGACATCGTCACCATACCCAAAGGCGGGTTGCGCCCGGCGCAATCGGTGTCGGCTCACTTCCGCGACGCGCTCGCTTTTTGGTATCCCGGGCGTGCAGGTCCCGCCCAGGTGACCTTCCGCTTTCAGCTGTTTCGCCAGCGCGTCAAGGAAGTCTTTGCCATCGCCCCCAAAGGTGGGCTGCCATTCGAAGTGTGGTTCGACGCGCAAACCAAACTGCTGGATCGCTTTATCGAAGACGACGCCAGCGAAACCCGCATCACAACCTATGAAGATTATCGTCCAGTTGGCGGCCTGATGATTGCCCACCGGATTCGATCGTCGAATGCTGCCGCAGCCTTTGGCTCCGAACGCATTGTCACGAAAGTCGAGTTGAGCCCGCAGTTGATTGGCACTGAATTTGCGGTGCCGCCCGCGCCAAAACCGGACTACACCTTTCAGCGTGCAAGTCCGGTTACCACTTTGCCGTTTCGCCTCATCAACAATCACATCTATGCTGATGTTGCCCTGAACGGCCAGGTGTTTGCGATGCTCATCGACACCGGCGCTTCAAACGTCATCACGCCCTTCGTCGCACGAAAACTGGGGCTTGCACCCATAGGCGATGCCATTGTGAAAGGCGCCGGTGAATTGAGCGTGCAAGCCCAATTCACCACCGTCAAGTCAGTGGCGCTGGCCGATGTGCGCTTGCGCAATCAAATCTTTGCGGTCGTCAAGCTGGAGCATTTGCGCGAGGTTGAAGGCGTGCCATTTCACGGCATTCTGGGATATGAACTCTTCAAACGCTTCGTCGTTCGCATCGACTATCCGGCCTTGAAACTGACGCTCATTCGACCCGAAGGCTGGCGCCCGGAAGGCTCGGGGCTCGCAGTGCCGTTTGTCTTCAACGCGACGGTGCCGGAAGTGCAAGGCGAGATCAGTGGAATTCCGGCGTCCTTCGAAGTTGATACAGGCTCGCGAACCTCGATCAGTTTGAACTCGCCCTTCGTCCAGCTCCACGCCTTGCGCGCGCGCTTCCGGCCGAGTGTAGAAGCGGTGACAGGGTGGGGCTTGGGTGGTCCGGCGCGCGGCACCGTCGCACGCATTCGAAATGTCCGCCTGGGTCCCATCACGGTCAATGACATCGTCATCGACATGTCGCGTCAGACCTCCGGCGTGCTGTCACACACCGTGCCCTCGGGAAGTATCGGTGGCGGTTTGCTCAAGCGCTTTGTCACAACATTCGATTACGCCGGGCAGAAATTCTACCTTTTGGCGCAACCGGGCGGCGCCATGCAGGAAAACTTCGATCGCTCCGGACTGTGGATCAATCAAACCTCTGCCGGGTTTCGCGTTGAAGACATCATCGCAGGCTCTCCGGCCGCAGCCGTAGGCTTGCGCACCGGAGACGTCATTGTGCGTGTTGACGGCAAGCCGGCATCATCGATCTCGCTTCACGACATGCGCGAGCAACTGCGCAACCCGGCACCGGGCGCGAAAATCAGGCTGAAGATCCAGTCGGTCACCTCGATCCGCGAAGTGGTGCTGGAACTGAAGCACCTGATCTAGTAGCGACGCGGAAGCGCGCGTGCATTCCCCCATCCCCTGCGAGCCACAAGTGCTGCGCAGGGACTTCCCCCGCAAGCGGAGGAAGACACCAGATTTTCTGTCTGCCCCCGCTTGCGGGGGAAGTGGCTGCGCCGCGTTAGCGGCTGCAGACGATGGGGGAAGTGCCGCGCCTCGATACCGGATGCACAAGTTTGCGACGGAACACTTACGGGAGCGAAACTGCACTGATCGCCGGGTCTCTCCGCCTTGATAATTTTACATCTGGAACTGGAATGCCAGAAAATCAGCCATTTTTTATCGAAAGCGGGCGCCAGAAACGATTCTTTCCAGCCGCCCTGTGGCCCGGGGGTTACTAACGGTACGTCCCGTTCGGTTTAAGGTAGCCTCGGGTAGTACGTGCCGGGGTCGGCTCTTCATGTGAAGGGTTCGAGGTTGGCCGAAATTCAAGAGTTGGGGGAACAACAATGAAAATGAAGGCATTACTCTTAGGCGCGGCAGCGTCGTTGGCGCTTGCAGGTACCGCGAACGCGGGCTTCGAACGCGATGGCTGGTACTTCGGTCTCGAAGGCGGTGCCGTGATGGTCAATGAAACGCAGCTGGGTACGGCTCTCATTGAGTTCGATCATGGCTATGCCGTTCTCGGCACGCTCGGCTACGCGTTCAAGAACAGCAACTGGCGCATGGAAGGCGAAGTCGGCTATCGCCAGAACGATGGCACCCAAACCATTAATTGCCAAACTTTTGTTTGCGCACCCGGCGAAGTCCGCTTGAAGGAATGGACTGGCATGATCAACGCCGTCTATGACGTCAAGATGAGCGACCGGTTTGGCCTGGGTCTAGGTGTCGGTATCGGCATCGACAATCCGCGCTACTCCGCACCCGATGGTACCGACAGCAACGACAAGGTCTTCGCAGCACAAGCCCTCGCAGGTTTCACCTATCGCGTGAACCAGCATTGGGACTTGATGTTGAACTACCGTTACCTCTGGGCCGGCGAAGCCGAACTCCGCGCGAGCGTTTCGCCAATCGAACGTACAATGGATCTCGAGAAGCACACCATCACCGTTGGCTTCCGTTATGGCTACGATGAGCCGCCTCTGCCACCGCCAGTGGTTGACGTGCCTCCAGCCCCGCCAGTCGCCAGAACCTATATCGTCTTCTTCGGCTTCAATAAGTGCAACATCACAGCCGAAGCCGATGCAGTCCTCAGCGAAGCGGCGTCAGCTGCGAAGTCGACCGGTTCGGCCTCGGTCCGCGTTGTCGGTCACACCGACACCTCGGGTTCGAACGCTTACAACCAGAAACTTTCTGAGTGCCGCGCCAACGCGGTCAAGTCGAACCTCACAGGCAAAGGCGTCTCCGAAGGCTCGATCTCGACCTCAGGCAAAGGCGAAACCGAACTCATGGTGCAAACCGGTGACCGCGTGAAAGAACCGCAAAACCGCCGCGCCACGGTTGACCTGAACTAAGGTCAATCCAAATCAAACACCCAAGGGCGGAGATGAAAGTCTCCGCCCTTTTTGCATTCTACAAATTCGCCCGAAGCTCCGCCCGCAATCGCCGGTCACGCTTAAGGTACCACTCCCGGCTCATCGCGGCCCGCCGGTCAGCAAAGCCTTCCGCATAGAGCAACACCCACACCCGGCCGCGCGTCGACTTCGCCCCTGTGCCTGCGTTGTGGTTCGCCAGGCGCTGCTCCAGGTCGATGGTCCAGCCGGCATAGGTCTTGGCCCCGCCACGCCCGCGCGAGCCCAGGACCCCGCGCGAGCCCAGGACATAGACAAAACACAATACCCGCTTGCGCTTTTTGGCAGCGATCAAAGGAATCAAACCCGTGAAAGACGAAGTTCGCTCAATTCTAAACCATCTGCGCCCGCGCGACGCGTTCGAATTATCAGAGTACGGTTTTGATCTCGACACCGCAGCGGAAGCCTTCGCAGCACCTTGCGTGCTGGCTCAGACCTTCGCCCATGGCGGCGCAGCCCAAGCGGTCGTGACTTTCCACGCGCTGACACCCAAAGCGCTGGCTGTATCATTGATGGCAACGGACCACTGGCCGCGTGTCGCGCGCGCGGTCCTGACTTGGGGCGTTCGCGTCGCCCGCCCCAGGCTTTTGAGCCTGGGCTTTGAGCGTGCCGAGTGCCGCACGCTTGAAGGCCACGCCGACGCTATCGAATTTCTGGAGCGGCTTGGCTTCGTTCGCGAATGCCATGTCCCTCTATTCGGCGCCACTGGCGCCTCGTTTTTACAATATGCATGGAGATTAAACGATCATGTGCCTGTTCAAAGC
>Ga0163153_10007700_pt1 | contig 11483 bp, 10 predicted proteins | sample OliLakLV19MP6IB1_FD_148629 | JGI IMG/M metagenome (GOLD analysis project Ga0163153, IMG submission 148629) | Freshwater microbial mat bacterial communities from Lake Vanda, McMurdo Dry Valleys, Antarctica - Oligotrophic Lake LV.19.MP6.IB-1 | ecosystem: Environmental > Aquatic > Freshwater >... | reverse complement strand
TGTCGTAACTGTTACGTTTCCCGACGGACTCGTCGCGGCGAGGACTCGACCATGATTTGGCTCTGTCTGGCGTGCACACTCCTTCCCCCACAGCCCGGTGTCGGAATCGCCGACGATCAGACCCAGATTGAAGGCCAGTGGCGGATGGAATCGGTCCAAGAGGGGGGCGTGGCGGTAGACCTGGCGACTGCGCCGGACACCTGGACGATCACCAACGGCGTGATGACGATCGGCCGAAACGGCATGCTGGGGACGACGGACCTGCGGATTACGCTCAACCAAAGAACGAGTCCCAAGCAGTTCGACGTGGTCTACGTCGGCGAGGACGCCGGCGTGAAAGCCAGGTACCAAGGGGGAGTCCACGGCATCTACAAGCTCGACGGCCTGCGGTTCACCCGCTGCTTCGTGTACGGCAATCTCCCTCGTCCGACGTCGTTCGTCCCGCCGCCAGGAACCAGGGTGCGACTGCACATCTTGAAACGACCGGAAAAGGAAAAGCCCCCGCTCCCGAAATGACGAGGGCAGTGTTCCGGAGCCGCGGAGCGGCGCCACTCCATTAGCCAGTGGGAGCAACTGAGGACGCCGAGCGATAGCGAGGATGAAGTCCGAAGGCGGTAGTCCTTCCCTCTGGACCGAAGGCCGCCGTACTCGAGCCAACCCCTAGAATCGAAAACAAGAAGAATCTCTCCGGAGCCCCGGCGCGGGAGCAACTGAGGCCGCCGAGCGATGAGCGAGGGGAAAGGCCGAAGGCGGTAGCCGAACAACGCAACGCCTCGATTCCGTCCCAAAGTTGAGAAGCTAAGGCTGGGGCACTCCGGAAATCACACCTGCCTGGGCAACAAATTCTGACAATGCGCAATCTAATTCCGATCTAACAACCTCGCCTCCCAGAAAGGTTTTCATCACCCACCGTTGCTCGATCCCCCCTCCGTCATCTCACGGTGCGCGAACTCGCCCGCGTTATCGGCTCGTCAGCCGCCACATTCGACCAGCCTTTTGCTGATCGCTTTGCGCACGGATTCGGAGGCCGGCTTTCGGCTTTGGAATCTTTGACTTGGACCTTGCCGCCCTAGAATCGGTGGCCGTCACCTTTTCTGGTTTTCATCGACCCCAGAATTGCGGTAATGCCTTACCGCACTGCAAGCGATTGAGTCACTTTCGGTCACGGCGGCGGAGTTCGCATCAATGGCACAACAACTTCCGAGAGTGCGCCCGTCTCAGTACGACGGGACGCAGTTCGTGGTCTACGTCGACCTGCCGCCGCGCACTTGGACTACCGCCGATCTCCATCAGCACGTGTACGGGGTCCGGCTCAACGAGACCTTGGACGTCCGCTGCAAGAGGCGGCCGGCCATCAACTGAGTCATATCGAGTTCCTGGAGCTGATCCTCCAGGACGAACTATTGGTCCGCGACGGGCGGCAGATCGCTCGCCGCGTGAAGGCGGCCCAGTTCCGCGATCTGAAAGCGCTCGACAACTTCGACTGGTCGTTCAACCGTCGATCCCGCGCAAACAACTCTTCGACTTGGCCACTTGTCGCTTCGTCCGCGAGGCTCGCGACGTGTTGTTCCTCGGGCCGCCCGGCACGGGCAAGTCGTTCTTTGCTCAAGCAATCGGCAATCTGGCGATCAAGCAGGGCCTGATCGTGCCCTACCGCTCGATCTTCGACGTCGTCCGCGACTTCCTGCTCGACGAAGCGGTCGCCGGCCAAGAGAAAGTCCTGGCCCGCTACCTCAAGCCCGATCTGTTGATCATCGATGACATGGGAATGAAGAACCTGCCTCGCCAGATCGGCGAGGTGCTGTTCGAGATCATCATGCGGCGGTACGAGACCAAGAACACGATGATGACCAGCAACAGGCCGCTGGAGGACTGGGGCAAGCTGATCGGCGACGTGCCCAGCGCCACGGCCATTCTCGACCGCTTCCTGCATCACGCCGCGATCATCCAGATCACCGGCAAAAGCTACCGTCTGCGAAATCTGGCGGCAGCCGAAAACATCGGCGCAGAAGATTCAAACCGGCCAACCTGCCGACCGGGTCGAATGCGAAAAGGAAGCCCAAAGGCGGCTCGGAAAAGCCCGCCGAAGAATAGGTCGGTGCTTGCGAATCGTGACAATTCGAGCGATTATTCAACCTCATAACCCGGCCGACCAAACCTGGTGGGGGGCGCGCTGACGAGTGGCCGGTTTTAAGCTGCTAAATGACAGCGCCAGCCCTGAGTCTCACCCGAAACATCGGCTTCAATACGCCGCGGGGCTGTCACGCCGAGCAAAAGCGGCACGGCCACAAAAATCATCTATGTTTGCCATAGACGACGTGCGAGAATCATGACTCCAGCAGATTGCCGTCAGCCGTTTGTGTAGCTTGTCATCGTTGCCGACGGGCTTCGCAAGCGAAAATTGTCGTGCAATATACGAAGCTGACTTTCAGACGTCCCGGGTGATCAGACGCGTGGCAGATCGACCTCGAATATTCTCGCGGGCTACACGTCATCCCCACATTTCACCTTGCATCGCAGCGCTAGCTCGACACTTGCGATTCCCAGTGCCGCACGCGACTGTTGATGAAGAATGGCCTACGACGAAAGCTATGCGAGGTTTAGTGAGTCCTCCGGCATCCGACATTTTCAGACGCGTTACACGATTCGATCTAAAAAGGACCTAACATGGCTCGTAGATCGTTTACGCCGGAAGAGTTGGATGCACTGTTCTCTTGTCCGGATTTTGTCCAGCGATCAATGGCGTCGGAGTCGGAGGATCCAACCGAACTGTTTCTGGACGCCTCCGAGCAACAAGTGGAAGAATGGCTCAGAGTCGGATTTGAAATGAAACGACGTATGAACGACGATCTGGATCGGACACGTGAGCAACAAAACGTTAAATGTCAGGCTTCCGGTCTATCCGACAAGAAGCGATGGTGGCAATTCTGGAAGTGACAATATGCTCCTCGCAAGAGATCGAGTTAATCAATTAATCAATTGGCGTGGCAGGGAGCTCGCGTGCGAGAACTTACTTCCAGAATCTCCACCATGACTTCTTCTTCGACATCGGAGCCTCGCCAATTCCGTATCTGCTGAGCACACCTTCCGACAGTTGACCGAGCTTCGCAAGAACATCTTTCTTTGAATAGCCCCTGAGAGTGAGAAGATACCCATATTTTTCCAGTGCCGTCGTGCAACCTGGATGACTCTTGCCGGAAAGCGTTAGGCGAAGCAAGATTTCCGCCTGACGCAGCATCAGCACTTCCGCTTCCTTGTATTGTTTCTGATTCGCCAGAAGCATCGCCAGTTTGTTGAGAGCAGGGGCAAGGGACGGGGCGTCGGAGCCAAACGCTACTTCCTCGATTGCCAGCGCGCGGCGCAATATCCGCTCCGCCTCCTGCGGCCGGCAGGTCTTCTCCATCAAGCCGGCCATATTGTTTAGATATGCGACGACATTTAGGTGGTCTGGGCCGTGGCATCCTTCGGCGATCTTCAGTGCCCGATGCATCATCGGCTCTGCTTCTTCAGTACGTTCCGCGCTAATCAGCAACTGCGCCAGGTTGTTCAATTGCCTAGCAACGTCGGGGTGGTTCGGTCCGACGCTCTTCTCTAGGACTCTTAGTGCCCGGCGAATCAGTGGCTCGGCTTCGACGGTGCGATTGTTTTCTTGCAATAGCGTCGCTAGATTACCGAGCGAGGCGGCGACATTGGGATGTTCCATTCCAAAGCTGCGCTCGTTAATGTCAATCGCCCGACGCATTACTAGTTCGGCTTCGTCGACTCGGCCAGTCTTTTGAATTAAGGCGCCTAGGTTGTCGAGACAACATGCGACGTCGGGATGCTCCGACCCCAACCCCTTCTCAAGAGTTTCCAGCGCCCGGCGTGCCATCTGCTCGCCTTCATCTATGCGTTGCGTGCTCCCGAGTATTTCGGCGAGATTGCATATCCGGATAGCAACTGTTGGGTGATCCGGCCCCCGACTTCGTTCATCGATCAGCAATGCTCGTCGGACCAACGACTCCGCTTCGGATGTGCGGCTCGTTGCAAGCAAAACTCCCGCCAAGTTGCTGAGGCGCGTTGCGACAGTCGGATGCTCTGAGCCAAAGCACTCCTCGTCGATCTTCAGAGCTTTTCGGAGCAGTGATTCGGCTTCTTCAAACCGGCCTAGCGATTTCATCAAGCAGGCAAGATTGTTCACGCTGGCGGAATAACGGGGATGCTTTACCCCATAAATGCGTTCAGCAAGGCCCAGTGCCTCGCGATATCGTACATCAGCCTCCTCATAGCGTCCGGCTGTCAGCAGAATGCCCGAATAATTATTGAGCACGCACTGATAGATGTCGCTTTCTTGTCCGAGCTTGTTTCGCGCAGTTTTCAACGCTCTACGCGTCAGCTGCTCGGCTTCGGAAAGTCGGTTGGTGACCTTCAGCAAGTGTGCGAGATTATTCAGGGGGGAAAGAACTTCCTTGCTTTGCGGGCCAAAGCATTCCTCCTGGATGACAAGAGCGCGTCGTGCGAGCGTCACCGCTTCATCAAGCTGACTTGTAGTCGTCAAGAAGTTCGCTAGATTATTCATCGCACTCGCCAGCGCGGACCGATCCGATCCCGCTATTGATTCCTGTATGGCCATCAAGCGACGGAAGTGACGCTCGGCACCAGCGTAGTCCCCTTGCCTTTCCAGCAAGTACGCCAAGGTGGTCCGGATCGCGAGTGTGTTGTGATGCTCCGGTCCTCGAATCTGTTCCCAGGCGGCCAGAGACCGCTCTGTCAGCGGCTGTGCGGCCGAAAAGAGCCCGTTGTCCGACAAGAACCGGCCCACCATGCCGAGAAAATAGGCGCAGTATTCGTCCCCTTCGAGAGTCATTGGACCTTGCTCGTAGTGCGTCACATGGCGATCAGCCGTCTTCAAGTAACACTCCGCCATGTCGCGGTTCAGTCGTCTCAATGGCTGCCAATAAGCCGTTAGCTCCCACTTGGACTGTGCGTTGTAGAGTGCTAAGAACAGAGGTACGTCGGTGAGACACCCTTCAAGGCGATTCCAAAGCGAGTCACCGTCGATGCCGCGTATCGTTGCAGCGGCATGGCGCTGATACGGCCATTCCGCCGCTTTTCGCTGGCTCATATCCTGTTGGTGTAGGTGTTGCTCGAAGTACTTGGCCATCGCCACGTGGGCGGCTACCCGTGATTCTTGAGAACTAAGGAATTCGGTGTCGACTGCTTGCCGCAGAAAATCGTGGCCGAAGGCGAACAGGCCCGAGCGTTGACTGAGGTGGGGTTCCAAGGCCAAGAACAACGGCGACCAATGGGCCCGCGGGAGCGGCGAGTAGCCGGTTCCCAACAAATCGAGCCATTCGCCTTCCGACAGCCCCTGACGCGCCGCCCACAAATGCATCAGAGCGCGGCGGACGAGGCCAGGTTTCCCCGGTTCGCGGGGCTGGTCCTGACGGTCGAAATCTTCCTGCCAGCGAATGAGCACGCGCTGGAAAAGGGCCTGGGGAGTGTCGGCTTCCAGATAATGGGCAACGCGCGCGGGAAGTTTCTCGAAACTGCCGAACTGGCGTAGCTCTTCCAGTAGTGTACGGAGGAAGAGCGGGTTTTCGCAGCCGGGCGCCGCGACCAATTGCCACCTCAGCGTTGTATCGAGCGGACGCCCTTCGACGTCGACATGACGGGAATGGATGCGGAAATATTCGCCGACCATGGCGTCGATCTCGGACCGGTCTGCCAACAGCAGGTGGTGTTCGTTCCAACCGCGCTCGCGGAGGGCATCGAGCGCCGGACCGGGGAGCGACGAGGCAAGCACCGTGACGTGCGGCGGAAAGCTGCTCGGCAAGAAGTTCAACCGCCGTTCGACGTCGGTCCCTTGCACTTGATTGAGCCCGTCGAGGACAAGCACGATCCGCCTTTTGCCGATCGCCTTCGCCAGCCAGTGCGGGAGCGCCTCTCGTAGTTTGTCGGAGCCGACCGGAATCTCGTCGGGAACGTCGAATCGCTGTTTCAACTCGCCCAGCAAGCGACTCACGAAACCGTCGGGCGAGGTGCTGGAGGGGGACGCGCCGAAGTAATGCTGGAAGAGAAAATCATCCGGATGGTTCTGGGCCCAATCGTGGGCCCAGGCTGCGAACAGCACCGTCTTGCCGCAGCCGCTGTCGCCCGTGACAACTAGCCCTTTCCCTTGACGATCCGTCCGCTCGGCGAAGGCCCGTAGAGCTTCCTGATGCTGTGGACGATCAATACAGGCGAACAATTTGTTTCTGGCATGGGCATCGTGTCCTAGACGCTCTTGTGCCAACGGATCGAGAACTTCAGCTTCCGGATAGAGGCGATTGATGAGTGCGGTAAAGTCATCAAGAATCCAGCCCGCGACGGTTTGTGGGTCGGCATAATCGACCTGGCATATGCAGGTGCCGTTATCCTGCGCGGTCAGGATTCTTTTTTTCAAAGCGGCGAGCTTGGTCTTGGCTTCGTCATTCTCGCTTTGGTAATCGTCCGGGTTCACTTCGGGGGGGAGGCGCGTGAGGTAGGACGGATCGCGAAAGTAGAAATAGGCATGACCATCCATCGAGGGATCGCGTAGCACGCCGTGCAAAATTTCCAGTTCGGTGACCGATGTGTGGTCTAGAAGATGCTCACGCAACCACGGTTGCCGTGCGATTAACTCGGGCTGAGTTTCATGGGAAGTCCAACCGTAGCGCTCGCCGAGCAGACCGATAAAGTACGGCCGACTGCGTTCGATCTCGGCCAAGCACAACGGGAGCACCTGCCCCTCTTGAGCTTGTTCTTCGGTAATGCCCCAGCGGAGGTCGACCTCGGTGAACGTGACGAACCGCCGCGCACAGAGTCGCCGCAGCGCCGGAAAGACTTCTTTGACCAACAGATCGCGTTCCTGCATCATGTCGCGGAACGTGGAGGAGACGAATACCCGGATGACGCGGTCGGTCGTGGATAGTGGCATGGTGAGGCTTACTGCGCAGATTGCCTGTCGGCCGCATGCGGAAGTCGTCGCGGCAGACTGACGGACAAAGTTTAGACTTCGCCCCGGCGCGGTTCAACGATTTGCGTTCAGCCCGCGGTCGCGACCGGCCGTTTGATACTCGTAGTCCCCAATCCGTCCCCAAACGCTGTCGGCCCACGCCAAGCAATTCGGTCGCACGAGGAATCGGTCGTTGTCTGATCGGAGGGAGAATGGTCGAAGAAAAGAAGAGAAGGTCAGAAGAGAGTGGTCGCTCGGGGACTCGAACCCTGCAGCCTTTCGGCACAAGATCCTAAACGTTGCATGTCATCGGATCATCGAATTCTGGTCCCGCTCTGGTACCGGCCCAACCGCGCGAATTACCCCGTCGCAACCTCGTTGCTTGGCTGGGCGTCATCGGGCTCAGGCGATTGGCTCGACGCTCGGAGTTTCGCAACTGCTCGGATTCAGCCGGTGCGAAGCAGAATGCAACGTCTTCGCGAACAAGGTACGGAGTGAGAAGCTGCTGACCTTTCGGACCGATATAGATTACTCGCTCGCGTCCATGGTGCTCAGTTTTGTGTGACTGCGGGCGGTAAGCCCAGACGTCACTAGAGCGGTCGACATTGCAGGGCCGCATCGAGCGGCAGGTTCAAGAACCAAACGCGACGCCGTAGTGCGCCAGGTGTTGTGTAATCACTTCGCGAGGCGTCCGATAAGCGAGTCGTTTTCGCGGACGATCGTTGAGCAGTTTCTCGACGGCGGCCACCGCGCGATGGCTTTCCGCCGCCAGATCGGTTCCCTTGGGGTAGGACTGCCGGACCAAGCCGTTGGTGTTCTCGTTGGTGCCGCGCTGCCAGGCGGCATAGGGCCTGGCGAAGTAGATGTTCACGCCGGCGGCTTGGGCCAGTCTTTCATGCTGGGCGAATTCACTACCGTTGTCAAATGTGGCCGTGCGGCGCAGCAGCGGATCGAGCCGCTTCAGCTTGAGCGTCAGGGCGTCGCACACGGTGCGCGACTTGAGATTGTCGACCCGCTTGAGCAAGGTGTAGCCGCTTTTACGTTCGACCAGCGACACCAAGCCGCCGCGACGATCCCGGCCGACGATCGTGTCTCCCTCCCAGTCGCCGTAACGCTGCCTCGTGTCGACGACGTGGGGTCGACCGTCGATCGAGACGGCGCCGCGTAAACGCCCTTCAGGCCGTCTGCGGCGAGGCTTGCCGAACCGGAGACAGCCCCGCCATTCGGGATGCCGCTCGCGCTTCTGTCGGTCGATCCAGGTGTAGATCGTCTGCCGGGAGATTCGACGCTTGGGATCCCGCGGAAAGTCCATTTCGGAACGGCCGGCGATCTGATCGGGCGACCATTGTTGCCGCAGACGTTCTTGCACGTATTTCAGCGTCTGGGCGTTCCGCATCTTCGGAGTTCGATTAACCCAACGACGCGTGTCGGTGCGCTGCTGCGCCTCTTGCGGATCGTAACCGCGCGAGCCCGTGTTGCGTCGCAGCTCGCGAAAGATCGTCGAGCGGTGAACGCCCAGCCGAGAGGCGATCTTCTGCTTGGAATACTTCAGTTCGAGCAACTGAGCTAGGACGGCGCGATCGGCTTCGGTAAGTTGCTGGTGCATCGCCGGGATTCCTTCCGAATGGTTCGTCCGTGAGATCGACGACTCATTCAGAACTTCCCGGCGATGTTTTTACCAAGACCACTTAAGCGTTAATCAAACGACGCATTTGGATTCGGAACCTGCCAGCAAACTTCGTCAGGTCGACATCCCCTCAGCCGCTGAAGTCGAACCATGTCCGCAACAACGGTGCGAAGAAAGGGAATCGTCGCTTCGATGACGGCGTCAGATACGGGCATCACGGGTTCGTTTTCTCGCGCAGCGGTACGACCTCGACGCAAATCGGGAACCGCGGTCAACGCTTGGTGTACGGTCACAGGGATCAACTCGTGAGCAACCGCCCATTTGAAAAGCCTGCGGATTCGATCGATGTTGTCGTTGATGTATCGCGGCTCATCCCGAGTTGGATCATCTTCGACTGCAACGCCGCGAGAGACAGGGGGCCGAAGTCGGCGGCCTGCGTTCGGCCGTACGAGTTGCAAAGCACCCGTAGCGCAACCTTTATCCCTTCTGTCGTGCCGGTTGGATGGCCATTTTTGACGTAGTACGTCGTGGCCCACTTCATGTAGCGGGCGGCGATTTCGGAGGATCGTGAGAAAATAACGGGTCGGGAGTGAATGCCACTAAGTTAGCCTGCATATGGTGCTAGCAGCGACCACGCGACCGCAATGCGTTGTGCAAGCATCGTCTTAACTTCGGGGCATTCGGGTCGGGGAGTCGATTCGTCGGGTCTTGCCGAGCTTACAAACGGAATTCGAAATTCGAGATGCGAAGAATTCCCCTCACCCCCCGGACCCTCTCCCAGATTACTGGGAGGGCGGAGTAGGTTTGGTGTGCAATGGTTCCCGGGGTTGGCGTCGAGTACGGTGGCCGTTGGCCCAGAAGGAAGGACTACCGCGTTGGGCTTGGTGGCCGCGCCCAGAGGAAGACTACCGCCCTCGATCCCACCCTCGCTCATCGGTCGACGATCACGGTTGCTCCGTCGCTCATCGCTCGGCGGCCCGCCTTGCTCCCATGGGCTAATGGAATTGTGCCCCGCTTTGCGGGCTTCAAACTCCTCGGCTCGGATTGAACGCCGTTGGCGTCTCGGAGCGCGACCAACAAAGCGCGGCTTAAAGGGAAATCAGTCCAGGCCGTCGACCAGGCTCGTTCGACCTGTCGGTTACTTCTTCAACCGCCCCAGCTCTTCGCGAATGTGGCTCTTGGCCGTTTCGCGGATCAAGGTTTGAACCGTCGCCGGCGTGGCATCGAATTCGGCGCGATCCATCCGACCGTCGCCGTTCTTGTCGTACTGGCCGAGCTGCCCTTTCGCCGTGGCGGGAATCTTGAATCCGCTGTTGAGCACCTGCTCCACGAGCGCCGCGACGATCGGCTCGTCGGCCGGCGGCGCGGTGGTTTTCGTCAGGGCGTCGATGTCGGCGATGCTCGCCCCCCCGGCGGCGCCGCCCCCAGCCGGCCGTCGCGCATTTTCACGACCTGACGCAGATCGTCCATCGTGTCGGTGATCAGCACGCAGGTGAGCAGGCAGAGCCACTCCGCGTTTCGAAGTGGGACTTCCGGGGCGTCTAAGGTTCCAAGTAGCCAGTCTCATCGTTCATCCACCAGGTCGTTCCGTACAAAGCCGTCGCGATGGAAGTAAACAGCGGGCCAGGGTGTCGCAAGGCGGAGCGAGGGGAACGCCTTCCGGCCCGGGACGGAGCGGCTATGTCGAGAAGGCGATTTGGTCGAATTGATTTGCCGTAACGCCGTTGGCGTAAGAGGCCAATACGATGCATTACCTAGGGTAGGACCGAGTACGGTCCAACCCTAGGCTATCTGCCTGTACGCCGTTGGCGTACGGGAAGACATCGCGCGGGAGCGTGATGAGTACACTACTCGACCAGCGTGCTCGGGTGGGGCGTGCGGTTTACCAGCGGAATGACGTGCGGTTGGTAGATTTGCGTGTAGGCGTGCGCCTTGCGGTGCTCGTCGACCGACGCTTGCGATTCCCAGCGTTCGACGAGGATGAACGTCGCCGGGTCGTTGTTCGATTGATAGACCTCGAACCGCAGGCAACCCGGCTCGGCCCGTGAGAGTTTGCCCTGTTCAACCAGGTGGCCCCGCACCTTGGCGACGTCGGCCGGGTCTTTGACTTGCAGGATTACATTCAGACAAATCATTGTTCTTGGTTCTTGGTTCTTAGTTCTTGGTTCTTAGTTTAGGAGGGCTTTGTTCTTCGTGCTTGGTGCTTAGCCGGCGTACTTCAGTGTTTCGGCAATGCAGGGCCAGGGTACTTTAGCACTACAGCAATACCGATGTTTCGGGTTGCGAATATCGTCTTCGCGTGTCGGCGATATCTGTTGCGCTTAGCGTGATGATTTTCGGAGTGCCGCCGCTCCGCCGCTCCGAACTCCTCGCCCAGGAACCAAGAACCAAGCACCAGGCACGGCCGCGAAGCGGCCCTAGAACTTGCGCGGCGTCACTCGGCCTTGCACGCGGCCCGGCAGGCCTTGGATCCGTAAAAAACCTTCGGCGTCGGTTTGGTTGTAAGAACCGCCCCCTTCCATCGTGGCGATTCCTTCGTCGTAGAGGCTGTTGGGGCTCGAGCGGCCGGCGAGGATGATGTTGCCCTTGTAGAGCTCGAGCGTCACTTCGCCCGTGACGGGGCGCTCTGCGTCGCGGATGAAGGCCATCAGCGCGTCCATTTTGGCGTGGTACCAGAAGCCGTAATACACCATCTCGGCGACTTCCGGCGAGAGCCGGTCGCGGAGGTGCATCAGGTCGCGGTCCATCGTCAGTTGTTCGATGTAGCGGTGGGCGTCGTACAAAATGGTCATGCCGGGCGCTTCGTACACGCCGCGGCTCTTCATGCCGACGAACCGATTTTCGACCATGTCGATTCGGCCGACGCCGTTGCGGCCGCCGATTTTGTTCAGCTCTTCGACG
>Ga0163153_10007699_pt1 | contig 11484 bp, 10 predicted proteins | sample OliLakLV19MP6IB1_FD_148629 | JGI IMG/M metagenome (GOLD analysis project Ga0163153, IMG submission 148629) | Freshwater microbial mat bacterial communities from Lake Vanda, McMurdo Dry Valleys, Antarctica - Oligotrophic Lake LV.19.MP6.IB-1 | ecosystem: Environmental > Aquatic > Freshwater >... | reverse complement strand
CGGCGACGAGCGCGAGCGGGGCTGCGCGCCGCCCGAGGAGGGCAGCCAGAACGCCGATGCCTCCGGCGAGCGCGAAGGCGAACGGGAGGAAGCCGGCCAGGCGCCTCGCCTGCGAGAGCGAGACGATGTCCGCAAACGGCGTGAACAGCCAGGGCACGAGCGTGATCGCGAAGATCGCGAGCGAACCGCCGACCACGTAGGCGGCCCACCGTCGGCGCGAGGCAAGCGCCGTGAGCGGTATCAGCAGGAGGGCGGCGACCGCCACTGCGCCCGACCGCCCGAACACCTCGGGTGCGAGCGAGAAGTGGTCGAGGGAGCCGTTCAGCTGGCCGGCATATTGCTTGAACGCGCGTACCCGCTCCGCCGCGTCGGGACTCACCGACTCGGTGCTGCGGACGACCGGGACGAGCCAGACCAGAAAGAGGCCCGCGGGGACAACAAGCGCTCCAAGCGCGAGCGCGCCGCTCTGCACGTCCCCCTGCCGCCACGCGAAGCGCACCGCGAGAAAGCCGCCGAACGGAATCCAGAGGAAGATCGCGTAGGTCGGATGAACGACCGCGAGGGCGAGCGAAGCGAGACCAGCACTTGCGAGAAGCCCCCATGACGGCTTCCGCATCGCGGCAAGTGCGAGCGCGAGCGCCGCCGGAACAAGGATCTGCCGGGAGGCCGTGGCCGGTAGGGCAAGCGCCGTGTACGCACCGCCGTGGCCCGGCGCCATCGCAACGAGAGCGACCGTGGCGGCAGCTGTCGTCGCAGCGGGCGTGACGCGACGGAAGAGCGCGTACCCGGCCTCGTAGGCGACGAGCGCCGCAAGCGGCGCGAGCACCGTCGGCTCGTGGAGCACGACCTCGGACGGCTCGGCGAACGAGACCGTCGCGACGAGGGCGAGGAACGCGTGCCAGAGCGGAAAGGCATAGCCGGGATGCAAGCCGCCGTCGGCGAACTCGTTCACGGAGGAGAGCGAGAGGTCGCCGAATTCGACGAGCTTCCGCACACGTGCGAGATGGAAGATTCCATCGCCACCGATCTCGCCGGCAACGTGCCACAGGAGAAGCCCGAGAACGATGCCTGCGACCCACACGAACATCCGGCCCGGGATGAGCCGATCGGTCGGACGCCGCAGCGCGAATGGGGCTGCGCAGATCGCGGTCGCGAGGAGCAACACGAGCGCGAGCGCGAGCGAGGCGTGAACGAGGAAGACGACGCCCATGGCTCCGAAGATGACGCCGAGGCCCCAGGCGAGCGTTGCCGACGTACTTCGCACGCCGACGGCCCGAGCGAGGATCGCCCCCGGAGCGAGCACGAGAGCGGTCGCCGCGGCGAGGCGGAGTAGGAGGAAGACCGAGCTCATCGCTCGATCAGTGAGCGGACATCGCCCGTCCCGAGCCAACGAGCGCCGTCTCGATACATCGCGCCCTGCTGCCCGCGCACGAAGCGTCCGCGGAGGGTGAGCGACCCACGCAGCAGCTTGCGCGCCCGCTCGGCCTCGACATCTCCCTTGTGCTTCTGAAAGAAGCTCAGCAAGCCGCGCAGGTTCTCGCGATACAACCGCCCACCGTGCGACGCGCCGCCGACGTGGATACTCGTTGCCTCGGGCGTGAAGCGCGTCCGCCAACCGGCCTCCGCAAAGCGATACAGCCAGTCCACCTCCTCGCTGAACAGGAAGAGTTCCGGATCGGGCCCGCCGACCTCGTCGATGGCGCTCCGCCGGACGAGCATGCAGGCGCCCATCACGCACTCGACCTCCCGCACCGACGCGTGATCGAACCCGGCGCCGTAGAAGGCATTCAACAACTCTGTCCGCGGGCCGAGCTTGCGGAGGTAGAGGTACTCGGTTGCGAGGCGCCAGAGCGTCGGGAATCCCCGCACCGACCGCTGCAGAGACCCATCGGTGTTCAGCAGCTTCGGCGCGATGACGGCGGCGTTCGGGTGCGCATCGCCCTCGGCGATCAGCCGGTGGAGTGCGTCGCCGACCAGCCAGGCGTCGGCGTTGATGATCAGCGCCCAGCGACTCGGCGGCGACTCCGCGAGGCCTCGCTGCCAGGCAGCGGCGAGCCCGAGGTTTTCCTGCTGCACGAGCGACACGTCGGGAAACCGCTCCAGGACGAACGCGACGGTGCCATCGCCCGAGCCGTTGTCGACGACGATCGTTCCCGTCCCCTCGAGGCTCTCGAGGCACTGCTCGATCCAGGGCATGGCGTTGTAGGTGGCGACGACGGCGACGACGTCATCCATGCCCGACCTCGGGCCGCGCGCCGCCACGAATCGACTCCCAGAGCAGGATCACGCCTCCCGGCGCGGCGAGCGCAAGCGTGACGAGGAAGAACAGGAATCCCGCCGCGAACGCTGCGTCGGCGTCGACGCCGACGCTCCCGAGGAAGCTGACGAAGAATGCCTCGCGCACCGCGAACCCGTTGAGGGTGAACGGCACGAGGAGCACGAGGAAGAAGAGAGGGCCCATGACGTAGTAGATCCGCGGGCCGAGATCGATCCCGACCGCCTTGCACGAGGCCCAGATGGAAAGGATCCGCACGGCCTGGATGATGGTCGTGAACACGAAGACCTTGATCAACAGGCCGGGGTGGCCTCGGTAGTGGTGGACCCCGTCGTAGAACGCCCGCAGCGGACGCTCGAGCCGAAGCTTCTGGAAGAGCGGACGGAGCCGAGCGAGGTGGGGCCGCGCACTGCGGGAGAAGAAGAGGACGAGGAGGAGGAGCGTGCCGAAGACGAACAGGCCCTCGATCCAGAGGTACGCGCTGACGTCGTAGTGGCCAATCGCCAGCACGAAGCCGAGGGCGCCGAGGAGTACGGTGGCAGCGCCTCCGAGACCGCGTTCGAGCACGACGATCGCCGTCAGGTCACCCGAGCGCCCCGGATGCCGCTTCGAGATCTCGAAGATTCGCACAGCATCCCCACCGATCGCTGTCGGGAGAATCTGACCCGCGGTGTAGGAGACGAAATAGGAGCGCGTCAGCCACCAGAAGCGATCGATCACGCCCTGTGCGGCGAGCAGCCACTGCCACCGCAGCGCCATCGGTAGCGCGGTCACAATCATGATCGTGACCGCCAACCCGAACCACCAGAGGTTCGCCGACGTGAGCGTCTCCCACGTCTGCGCGAGGTCGATCTTGAGCAGGATGTAGGCCGTCGCGAGTGCGGTCAGCGTCACTCCGATCAGGATCCGCAGCGGGCGCTTCACGCGCGAGAGCCGCGGTACGCGCGGGGTTTTCATGCTGTGAACCGCTCATGCAGGCGCCGAACGGCATCGATCGCGTCGAGGATGTCGTCGACCGAGTGCGCAGGCGACAGGGGGAGCGACAGCACCTCGCCACCGGCACGCTCTGCAACCGGCAACGGCTCCTGTGCCGGGTAGCGGTCGCGGAACCAGGTCAGCTTGTGCACGGGCAGGAAGTGGATGCTCGTGCCGATCAACTCGTCCGCGAGACCATGCTGGTAGGCGTCTCTGTCGGCACCCGCGCGAGCGGCATCGATCCGCACGACGTACAGGTGCAGCGCATGCGTATCGCGGGGGTCACGCTCGAGCGGCGTGATCCCGACAAGACCGACGAGCCCCTCGTCGTAGAGCGCGAACTGCCGCTGCCGGATCCGCGCGTGCTCCTCGACCCGGTCGAGCTGGACGAGGGCGATCGCGGCGAGCACATCGGAGAGATTCGCCTTGAATCCCGCCGTCACCTGGTCGTAATGCGACCCGTCACCGCGTCGGGTCAGTCGCATGTTCCGGATCGCCTCGGCGACGTCGTCGCGATTCGTCGCTACGAGCCCCCCCTCTCCTGCCGCGATGTTCTTCGTCGCATAGAGCGAGAAGCACGAGGCGTCCGAGATGCCTCCGATCTTGCGACCGCGGTAGACGCTCTCGGCGGCGTGCGCCGCGTCCTCGACGACGGGCAGCCCGAGGGCGATGATCGGGTCGAGATCCGCCACCTGACCTGCGAGGTGGACGGGCAGGATCACTTTCGTGCGTTCGGTGATGAGATCGGGTATGAGGGCCGGATCGATGTTGAGGTCGCTGTCGCGCACATCGCAGAAGACGGGAGTTGCGCCGCAGTGCTCGATCACGTTCGCGGTTGCGGGCCAGGTGATCGGGCTCGTGATCACTTCGTCACCGGGCCCGACGCCGACTGCGAGGAGTGCGAGATGGAGCGCGGCCGTGCCGGAGGCGACCGCGAGGACATGCTCGGTATCGAGGTACGACGCCATTCGTTCCTCGAGCAGCGCGGCCCGCGGCCCCGTCGTCAGCCAGCCCGAGCGGAGAGTCTCTGTCACGGCGGCGATCTCCTCCTCCCCGATCGCGGGAGGCTGGAAGCCGAGTCGGGTGCTACGCGGGGGTCGCATCGACAAGGAAGCGTACGGTCTCCGCCGCACGGCGGGCCCGCGCGAGGGCGTCTTCGCAATCGGCTCCGGTCGCCAGGATCGCGCCGGCACGGTCGGCGCCGCGCCGCAATGGCACGAACTCCCATCCCGGCTGCCGGTAGATCCTGACCCATTCGACCCCGTCCCTTTCTCCGGCTTCCTCCACTCCCTCGATCGCCCGCAGCACGCCCTCCGGCGCCACGAGGAACAACACGCAGGCCCCACCCACACACGCAGCTTGTGACACAGCGTCACAAGGATCGCCGAGCGCGAACGAGATCGCGAGGTCGTTGAGGTCGACTCCGAGTGCGGCGTGGCAGAGCTCCGCGTCGTGGCCGCCGCCGAGGCGCGCCGCCACCTCGACGACGTACGCGCGTCCGTCGGAGCCGAGGCGAAGCTGTGTGTAGCTCGGGCCGTTCGCGATTCCGAGCGCCTCGACGGCCGCACGCGCTGCCTCGATCACAGGCCCTGTTTCGTGGGCGCTCGGCCAGGCGTGGGCGAGGGCAACGCCGAACGCCGGCGCTTCGGCAAGCAACCTGTCAGTCGCGGTGGGACGGGTGAACACGCCATCCACCGAGACGGCGTTGACGGTCAATTCGGGCCCGTCGATCAGCTCCTCGACGAGCGCACCGCCGCCGCGAGACTCGGCCGTCGCAGCCTCGACCGCTGCAGCCAGGCCGGAACGCTCGTACACGAGCGTCAGCCCACGCTGGCCCTGGCGATCCGGAGCCTTGACAACGCACGGAAACGGGATCTCCGGGTCGGTCGTGGAGAACGTCTGCGGCTGGAGGAGGCCGGCAGCGGCAAAGCGCTCACGTTGCCGCGTCTTCGTTGTTGCGAGCACCGCCGTCGCGCGGTCGATCGGGTGTGGCACGCCAAGGTGCTGCGCTACCCGGGCGGCGATCCCGACGGGCCAGTCCGCGCCCGGTGAGATAAGTCCGTCCACCGAGCGCGCCCTCGCGAGCCGCTCCACGCCCTGCTCGTCCTCGGACGAGATCAACGCACGCTCGGTCGCGTACGCGAATCCCGGAGCTGCCGGGTCGCCATCGACGGCGATCACCTGGAGGTCGCGGGCAGCCGCAGCCTCGAGGAGGCCGAGCTGCGCGGCCCCGGCGCCTAGGACGAGGAGACGTGCTGGCTGTGACCGGCGATGCTCCGCCACCAGGCCTCGTTCTCGCGGTACCAGGCGACGGTCTGCTCGAGCCCCTCCGCGAACGTCGTGCGCGCCCGCCAGCCCGTCAGAGCGTCCATCTTGTCGGTCGAGCCGATGTGGCGATCGACCTGTCCGAGCCGCTCGGGGACGTGCACCTTCGTCGAACGGGTCTCACGAACGCACTCGAGCACGAGATCCGCGATGTCGGCCACGGAGATGTCGACACCCGTTGCGACGTTGACGACCTCACCCGCAAGTCGGTCGATCGGCGTCTCGATCAGCGCCTCGATCGCCTCGGCGTGATCGTCCACGTACAGCCAGTCCCGACTCGCGTGCCCGTCCCCGTGAATTGTCAGCGGTGCACCGGTCAGCGCCTGCGTGATGAAGCGCGGCACGACCTTCTCGGGATGCTGCCGGGGGCCGTAGTTGTTGAACGGCCGCACGATTACGATCGGCAGGTCGTAGGTCACGTAGTAGCTGTAGGCGAGCCTATCTCCCCCGGCCTTCGTCGCTGCATACGGGCTCCGCGGCTCGAGCGGGTGGCGCTCGTCCATCGGATCGGTCTCGGCCGTGCCATACACCTCGCTCGAGGAGATGAGGATGAATCGCTCGACGGGCGTGCGGCGGATTGCATCGAGGAGGATCTGCGTGCCCTCCACGTTGGTCGTCACGAACTCGGAGGCCCCCTCCTCGATCGACTTCTCGACGTGCGACTCGGCGGCCGCGTTGACGATCACGTCGACGCCGTCGACGAGATCGGCGACGAGCGAGACGTCACGGATGTCGCCGTGGACGAACGAGAGTCGCTCGTGATCGAGGACGTCGGCGAGGTTCTCGAGGTTGCCGGCGTAGGTGAGCGAGTCGAGCGAGACCACCTCGTAGTCCGTGTTCGCCAGCAGGTGGCGGATCACGTTGGACGAGATGAACCCGGCGCCGCCGGTAACGAGTACGCGCTTCACGGTGCCGGGATGCTAGCGAGGTGGAGGGCCGCGGTGGAAGAGCGTACCGCTCCCCTCCACCTCGGATGCTTTCCGCACGCTTCGCGTGATCCTGCAGCCGGGAACCTACGCTTCCCCGTGACCCCTCCCTCCTTCACGGGTCCGCGCACAGGAAACGGAGTGTGGGAGCCGCCTCTGGGTCCGCCCGCGACCTCTACAACTCGCGCTCGATGGCGTACAACGGCCGGCCCTCGACCTCGCGTTGAATGCGAGCGAGATACTCACCGACGAGGGCGAGCACAAAGCCCTGCACCCCGAGCACGAAGATCACGGCGGCGCCGAGGAAGAGCGGCCCCGGAAAGTCCGACTCGCCAATCCAGTACGCGACCGCGTAGATGCCGAGCACGGTGGCGGCAAGCGTGCACACGAAGCCGAGAATGACGCCCGCCCACTGGATCGGCTGGGGCCAGAAGCCCGCGAGCACGTGGAGCGCGAGGCGCGTCAACCGGAGTGGTGAGTAGCGCGAAGCGCCCTGTCGAGCGGCATGACCGACATCGACCTCGATCACGCTGGCGCCGCCGGAGAGGATGAGCGCCTTCGTGAACTTCTGACGTCCGATCGAGCCGAGCATCGGGGTGACGACGCTCCGCCGATACGCGTTGAACGCGCACCCGAAGTCGGAGATGTCGACGTGTGTGAAGCGCCGCAGCATCCCGTTGATCAGCCGCGACGGCAGCGTGCGGCCCCAGGAGTCGTTGCGCGCGGCACGACGCCCGCTCGCGACGTCGTACCCGGCGTCGATCGCCGCCACGAGTTCGGGGATGTCCTCCGGGAGGTTCTGGAGGTCGCCGTCCATCGTCACGATGATGTCGGCCCGCGATCTCGCGAGGCCCGCGTGCATCGCCGGGTGCTGGCCGAAGTTCCGCTTGAAGCGGATCGCCCGAACGCGCGGGTCGGCGGCGTGAAGCTCGGCCAGGATCGAAAACGTGTCGTCTGTCGAGCCGTCGTCGACGTAGACGATCTCGAATGGGCGTCCGAGGCCCTCGAGCGCGCTGATCGCGCGGCGGTGAAGCTCGGGCAGGGAGCCGGCTTCGTTGTACAGCGTGACGACGACCGAGATCTCCATCGGACGCGGAGACTAGTCTAGGCGGAGGTTCCGGTGTCACTCATTCCGGCCCTCCGCAGAACGACATACGCGAGTCCGACCGATGCGAGCGTCAGGGCGAGGATCATCGCAGCGGTCGCGTTGACGACTGGGGTGACGCCGAACCGCAGCGACGAGAAGATGTAGAGAGGCAGCGTTGATGTGCCCGCGCCCGTGACGAAGAACGAGGTGTAGAAGTCGTCGAACGAGAACGTGAAGGCCAGGAGCCCGCCCGCGAGCACAGCGGGCGCGAGCCGCGGTAGCGTCACCTGGCGGAACGTCGAGAGTGGGCCTGCTCCGAGATCGAATGACGCCTCCTCGAGATCCTGGGCCATGCCAACGAAGCGAGCGCGCACGACGAGCGCGACCACGGACGCGTTGAAGACGACATGCGCGATGAGGACGGTCTTGAGGCCGAGCGTGATGCCGGCCTCGGTGAAGAAGATCAGGGCTGAGATCCCGAACACGATCTCCGGCGTCACGAGCGTCATTGTCACGAGCGCCTCGAGCGGGATCCGGACGGGCTTCCACATCTTCGGGAGGGCGAGGGCCAGCATCGTCCCGAGCACGCACGCGATCACGGCGTTGCCCGCAGCGATCAGAATCGAATTGCGGAATGCATCCGTGACGGCGGAGTCGTGGAGTGCCGCGCTGAACCACTTCGTCGAGAAGCCGTCCCAGACGAGCGTCTCCCGGCCGCCGTTGAACGCGTACACGACGACGACGAGGATCGGCGCGTAGAGGAACACGAAGACGAGCGCGGAGAAGCCGCCGAGCAGTCGCCTAGCCACGGCTCGACGCCTCCCGGTTCGCCCACGTCGAGAAGACGAGCAGGACGATCGTCATCGCCGCGATCACGACGACGGCGATCGCCGATCCGAAGGGCCAGTCGTGCACCTCGGTGAATTGCTGGGCGATCAGAGAGCCGGCGTACGACGTCTTGTTGCCGCCGAGGATCGCGGGAATCAGATACTCGCCGGTGAGCGGGATGAAGACGAGCAGCGAGCCGGCGATCACCCCCGGCAGCGCGAGCGGGAACGTGACCCGGCGGAAGGAGCGCAGCGGTGTGTCGCCGAGATCCTGAGCGGCTTCGACGAGCGACCAGTCGATGCGCTCGAGGGCCGCGTAGAGCGGCAGCACCATCAGCGGGAGGTAGTTGTAGGCAACGCCGATGTAGACGGCCGGCCGGCTGAATAACAGGTCGACGTGGACGACGCGGAAGAGCGGGAACTGGGGGTCGAGAATGATCAGCCAGGCGTAGGTGCGGATCAGGAAGCTCGTCCAGAAGGGGATCACGACGAACAGCAGCACGAGGGTCTTGCGCCGCGCGTAGCGTGCGATCCAGTACGCGAACGGGAAGCCGATCAGCAGGGTCGTGAGGGTGCCGAAGAGCGAGAGCCCGAGGGTGCGCCGGAAGACGTCGCCGTAGAGCGGGTCCCAGAGCGCCCGGTAGTTGTCGAGGTTCCAGGCGAAGACGATGTCCGAGTAGCCCGACAGCGCGGCGAAGCTGTAGGCGACCACGAACCCGAGCGGGATGAGGAAGAAGGCCGCGTACCAGGCGAGGGCCGGGAGCGCGAGCCAACCGGGGTAGCGGGGGCCGCCGCTGCGCGCGCGGCGGCCCCACCTCCCCGAGCCGGGTCGGGTCACGCGTTCTTGAACTCGGTCCAGATCCGGCTCCGCAGCGCCGTCCCCTTGGCCGTGACGTTGTTCGGCTCGAGGTTCGAGAGCGTTCGCAACGCCGGGAACACGCCCGGGTTACCGAGGATCTTCGGATCGAGCTTGCCCTTCAGCAGCGAGCGCCGGAGCGGCGAGCCGTAGTAGGTGTACTCCGTCTCGGTCGCGTTGTGCTTCGGGTCGTAGACGTAGTCGATCCAGGCGTGTGCCGCGTCGGTGTTCTTGGCGCCGACCGGGATCACGTAGGAGTCGACCCAGAACTCGCCGCCCTCCTTGCCGACCACGTAGTTGACGGGCTTCTTCGCAGCTGCGGCGAGCGCGTCGCCGTTCCAGCCGAGGGCCATCACCGCCTTGCCGGAGATGAGCAACTGCTTGTACTGGGTCGCCGTGATCGAGAGGAGGTGTGGCTTGAGCCCCAGCAGCTCCTTCTTCGCGGCCTCGAGCTCCGACTTCGAGTCGCTGTTGTACGAGTACCCGAGCATCACGAGCGCCGACCCGATCACCTCGGGGATCCCGTCGAGAACCGTGACCTTGCCCGAGTACTTCGTCTTTGCGAGATCGAAGAACTGACGCCAGGTGGAGGGCCGTTCCTTGACCAGGTCGGAGCGGTACATGAACCCGGTCGTCCCCCAGTCCTTCGCCACCGAGTACTTGTCTTTTGGATCGAACGGCAGCTTGCGGAACTTCGGGTCGATCGTCTTCTTGACGGTCGGGAGCTTCGACCAGTTGATCGGCTCGAGCAGCTTCGCGTCCGCGAGAATGCGCACCATGTACCCGGTCGGCACCGCGAGGTCGTAGCCGCGGGCGCCTCCCTTGAGCTTGGCGAACAGCGCCTCGTTCGAGGTGTAGAAGTCCTTCTTGACGCTGATCCCGGTCGCCTTCGTGAACGCCGGGTACGTCTTGGGGTTCACGTAGGAGCCCCAGTTGTAGTAGAAGAGCTGCTCCGCTTCCGACCTTCCGAACGCGGCCTGTGGGAACTGCCCGAGCGCCGTTGCGGCAAGCAACGCCGTCGTGCCTGCGACGAAGCCTCGCCGGCTCACTGTGCGCTCTCCGAGTTCGAGCAGCAATCGTTCCTGATCGTTCACGACTTCCCTCCCGTCAGATCGAGGGCCACCTCGGGCCCCCAGGACACTGTTACCCGTTCCCCTTCTGCGAGCGATTCGGCGACCGTGTCGCCGGAGCGCTGCGTCCGGGTGAGTACCTCCTGGCCGTCGTCGAGGCGGACGACGCACTGCACTGCCGCGCCGATCACCATCCGGACGACCACCGTTCCCTCCGTTCCCTGCCCCGTCCGCGAGAGGCGAACCTGCTCCGGCCTCACGGCCACCCGGCCCGAGGCATCCACCACGAAGTTCGTGTCACCGATGAACGCCGCGACGAACTCGGTCGCGGGTGCGTCGTAGATCTCCTGCGGCGGCGCCAGCTGCTCGATGCGACCGTGATTCATCACCGCGACGCGGTCGGACATCGCAAGAGCCTCCTCCTGGTCGTGGGTGACGTAGACGAACGTGATCCCGACCGTCTCCTGAATCCGCTTCAACTCGATCTGTAGCGCCTTGCGCACCTGCAGGTCGAGGGCCCCGAGCGGCTCGTCGAGGAGCAGCACCTTCGGGCTCATCACGAGCGCCCGCGCGAGCGCCACCCGCTGCTGCTGGCCGCCAGAGAGCTGCCGCGGCCGCCGCGACCCGACATCGCGGAGATGGACGAGCTCGAGCATCTCCTGCGCCTTCGTGCGACGGTCCTTCCGTGGCACACGCCGCTGCTTGAGGCCGTAGGCGACGTTCTCGAGCACGGACAGGTGCGGGAAGAGCGCGTATGACTGAAAGACCGTGTTGACGGGCCGGCGGTACGGCGGCAGGTGCGAGACGTCGCTACCGTCGATGAGCACCGTGCCCGCGTCGGGGCGCTCGAAGCCGGCGATCAGCCGCAGCGTCGTAGTCTTGCCGCAGCCGGAGGGGCCGAGGAGCGACAGGAACTCGCCCTTGACGACTCCGAGGTCGAGGGCATCGACAGCCGCGATCTCACCGAAGCGTCGTGTCACGCCGCGCAGCTCGACATCGTGGACGGCGTCCATCAGTAGCTCGGCGGGCTGATCACGAACATGACCTCCGCCACCTCGTCGCCGGAGTTGAACAGCCTATGGGGCGTCGAGCTCCGGTAGCGGGCACAATCGCCTGCGCTGAGCCGCATCGTCTCGTCGCCGA
>Ga0163153_10007698_pt1 | contig 11486 bp, 6 predicted proteins | sample OliLakLV19MP6IB1_FD_148629 | JGI IMG/M metagenome (GOLD analysis project Ga0163153, IMG submission 148629) | Freshwater microbial mat bacterial communities from Lake Vanda, McMurdo Dry Valleys, Antarctica - Oligotrophic Lake LV.19.MP6.IB-1 | ecosystem: Environmental > Aquatic > Freshwater > Lake... | reverse complement strand
CCGCCGGTATTTCGCCGCCGGAATCAGTACCGATCACGAGTGTTTCACTTATGAAGAAGGCCTCGAAAAGGCGCAGCTCGGTGTGAAAATTTTGATTCGGGAGGGTAGTGCGGCCCGCAATTTTGAAGTATTGTGGCCACTGTTAAATGAATTTCCGGAGCAAATGATGTTTTGCAGCGACGACAAACACCCAGACGACCTCGTGCAGGGGCATATCAATGAGCTGGCGGCCCGCGCAATTGCGTATGGCTGCGACTTTTTTGATACCCTTCGGGCGGCCTGTGTGAACCCGGTATTGCATTATCGTTTGCCAGTCGGACTGCTTCGGGAAGGCGATCCGGCTGATTTTATCAAAGTGTACGATTTGCGCGATTTTCGGGTGCAGGAGACCTGGATCGATGGCGTGCAGGTCGCTGCGGAAGGGGAAAGTCTGTTGCCCCGCTTATTGTCTGCCGCTCCGAATCAATTTACAGCCCATTTCAAAAAACCTGATGCTTTTCGATTGAACACAAATGCTTCGGAAGCGCAGTGCCGTATCATCGAGGCGCTCGACGGACAAATCGTGACTGGCGCCGGATCCGAGTCGCTACAGGTTGCAGAGGGGTGTATCCTCAGCGATCCGGCGCGCGATATTTTGAAAATTACGGTTGTTAATCGTTACGCTTCCGATGCAAGTCCTGCATTGGGTTTCGTGCGCGGTTTTGGGTTGAAAGAAGGCGCTTTGGCCAGCAGTGTTGCCCATGATTCGCATAATATTGTAGCGGTGGGTACCAGCGACGAGGCGTTGTGCGCGGCGGTCAATGCCGTTATCGCGGCAAAAGGCGGCATCAGCGCGACAGACGAGACCGGCAACACCCATGTATTGGCTTTGCCCATTGCCGGGCTGATGAGCCAGTCGGACGGTTATACCCTGGCACGGGAGTATGCCGAACTGGATGCCTGGACGAAAGACACTTTGGGCTGCGCGCTGCGCGCTCCATTTATGGTACTTTCCTTTTTGGCGCTGCCCGTCATTCCGAGTTTGAAAATGACGGATTTGGGATTGTTCGACGTAGAGCGATTTGGATTTGTGGAGGTGGAGGAATAGTAGAGATGGTACAAACATCTTTTCTGTCTCCTACTTGTTTTGCAAAGCAGTATTTTTGCAGCGTTATTTTTATTCATTGAGGCTGTCTCATAAGTATCGGCTATGAAAAATGAGGCAAATTTTATTTTATTTTCGGCTCCAGAGACTTACCAGGTTTTAAAAACCTGGTAAGTCTCTGGAGCCGAAAACAAAATAAAAATTTGTGCTTCTATTTGGTCGAATTCTTATGAGACGGCTTCTTATCATGTCACTCATTGGAAATAAAGGGTAAACTACTTACCGGTATTGCCGGCATTTTCATATTCGACCTGCTCGGTATTCCGTTCGGCGGGCTGTTTGGATTTATAGTGGGTTCCTTGCTGGGACATTATCTTTTTGACCAGCCCAAAGAAAAAAGTGCGGAAGAGAGCGAATTTAAAGCCTATCAAAAGCGGCAGGGCGCCTTTTTCTACCATGTTTTCAGTTTGTGCGCCAAATTGGCAAAATCGGATGGGCCGATCAATCGCCAGGAGGTATTGCACATGGAATATTTAATGCGCGATCAATTCAGGATGAATGACCGGGGACGCTCGCAAGCCATCAAAATCTGGAAGCAAGCGAAGGATTCTGCGGATACTTTTGATCAATTTGCGCGGGCCTTTTATAATGATTTTGGCCGGGAACGCCACCACATTCTCAATATGATGGATTTGTTGTTTGCCATGGCTGCTTGCGATGGAGGTTTGCATCCGCGGGAGGAAGGTCTGCTCATGCGCGCTGCCGGCGTTTTTCATATCAGCGGTATGCAGTACGACCGGATCAAAAGCCGTTACTACCATACCAAATCAAATACACAACAAAAGCGCTGGACACCGCTCGATCCGCATTATGCTATTCTGGGCGCGCAGCCTGCCGATTCACTGGATTTGATCAAGAAAAAATATCGCGCACTGGCAGTACAATGGCACCCGGATAAAATGGCTGCCAAAGGCGCCTCGCCGGAAGCGCTTCGCCACGCAAAAGAAAAATTTCAACAGATCAATGAGGCGTATGAAAAAATACTGCAAGCCAAGAATTGAGTGTTTTTTTTGGTGTTTTAGTGTTTTGGTGTTTTGGAGGGTGCATTGCCTACAATTTAGTAATGCCTAAAGCGAAGCTCCTCCAAAACACTAAAACACTAAAACACTAAAACACCAAAAAAAATGGCCATTCTTTCCAACACGGAACTGGCTGACAAAACGCGCATCAAGACCGCTTTTTTGCCCTTTGCCCGACCTGATTATGTAGAGGGTATGATAATTGGCGACGATCTCGATAGTTTGCTTTCGGCCATGTATTTACACCGGCGCTTTGGCTGGGGGGTATCCGCTGTGTATTGCAAGTACTCCAGAATATGGCATAACGGTTCAGCGGCTGATTTTCAAAGGCAACTCTATTCAGGACGCCTTTTTGCCGTAGACCTGGATATTTATCACCCTTCAGTACCCAGCTTGGGGCACCATATCATTGCTTTGGAACAGAGCGGCGAACTGCCCGGACATACGCATTCGCTGAATCCCAATGCCATGCGCGGATTTACCGTGCGGCAGCATTTCAACAGAAAATATCCGCTTGCCACGATTCACTTTTTAAGGTGGCTTTTTGATGAAAACGGCCATACCGATCCCGCAGAAATGCTGACCTGGCTGGCCGATTCGTCTTATATCAATGCGCAGCATTACCGTGTAAATGTAGCGGAATGGGTGGCGCATTATTTCCCGCTTCCGGCATTGATTCAGATGTTGCCCGCATTGCAAACCAAAGATTTTGAGCAGGCTTTAGTAGAAAATATCCTCCAGCCCATGTCTCAAAATCCGCTTTGCCGTCCCGCTCGTTCCGGTTATCAATCCCGGCATTTAGGCCTGAACGGCTTTCAATGCCAGTTTGAGCATCCCAACGAACAAAATTCGCGTATACAGTCGCTGCTTGACTTGCTAAGCAAATTAAGCGCATGGCCCCGATTGCCTTTCCCGTCTGGATTTGACGGCTGTTTGGAAGGTAAAAGACGGCAAATCCGGGTAGGCGAATTAACGACATCCGGCATGTCTTTAGAGGAATGGCTGGAAACCAATGGCGTGTTTTCCTATGCCTTTACGTTTAAAGACCGGATGAATTACACGGTTCTTTAGAAGTGAGAAGTGAGAAGTGAGAAGTGAGAGAGGCTATTGCACGATAAAGAAACCGTCGTCGCCTTTAGGTTGGTACAGCGGCATGAGGATCAAGCCGTTGAGTGGTGAAAAGACGGGGCCGTTGATGTCGTCTGCCAGGTGTTCCCCTTTTCGGATTTCCTGAAAATTGAGGTATCCGGGTCGCATTTTAAAACAATCGCCGGGTTTGATATGGTGAACATGGCGTAATATCACAACCGGCGGGGCCTGCACCGATGTGTCGCGCAGGAGCGTATCGTGCGGGCTTTTCATATCTCCCCTCCGGAAACAACCGGCGGCGCGCAGGCAACTGATAACGGCAGCCACAGAGCGTTGTACCGACTGCGGATCTTCGTGCTGACCGGCTTCGAAAGCAACAGCGGAAACTTTAGCGGGCGAAGTATGGAAATGGCCTGCCGCAGCAAATTTCAGCAGCGGGCCTTCAATACTATCCTGCAAACGAAGAATAACCGGTACTTCCAGTTTCCTTGCCAATACCAGGCTGCCGGTTTCATCAGTGGGAATGCTGAATATGCCACCCTCCGCAGAAGTGGTATGCAGATCGAGCAGAACAATTTCTTTAGCAGGAAAAGCAAGTATTTCGGCCCGGATGGACTCAAAAATTTCCACAACTTCACGGGCTTCTGCGGTTTGGTACGGGTTTTTTTCGCGGAGCAGTTTTTCCACGAACGACGGCTCCCAAATTCGGTTGAGGTCTTGCTCCAGAAAGCGGACATTATTGTGAAAAGCCTGCAAGTGTCCGATAAATCCCACAAATTTTCCATGGAAAACAAAGCCAGGATGTATGCTGCGTTCGTTGTCCAGCATCCTGAATACTTCCTTCAGTGCATGCACGCCGGCAGGTTCGTTGCCGTGCAAGGCCCCGAATGCCAATACCAATGTTCCCGACAGGGCACCGCCGTATTGGCCGATTTTTCTGTTCATAAACGGGGGGAATGGGTGTTTGGGTGTTTTAGTGTTTTGGTGTTTTTGAGGGTGCATTGCCTACAAATTAGTAATGCCTAAGGCGAAGCTCCTCGAAAACACCAAAATACTAAAACACTAAAACACCCCAAAAAAGATTAATCAGTATTTTATTTCTTGCCCCTCAATGCGCGGATTTCAGCCATTCTTTCGGGGCTGAGGCCGCGTTTTTTGGGTGTACCGTCGGGATTCAGCGCGGGCGCTTTTACTGCTTTTACTGCTTTTACTGCTTTAGGCGCTTTGGGGATTGCAACTTTTGCTTCTACTGTTTTTTTAGCGCCGCGCAGTGCGCGGATTTCAGCCATTCTTTCGGGGCTGAGGCCGCGTTTTTTTGGAGCGCCGTCACCATTGGTAGCAGGCGCTTTGGCTGCTTTTACTGCTTTGGCTGCTTTGGCTGCTTTAACCGGAGCGACAGTTGTTGCTGTTTCGGCATTTTTAGCGCCGCGCAGTGCGCGGATTTCAGCCATTCTTTCGGGGCTGAGGCCGCGTTTTTTTGGAGCGCCGTCACCATTGGTAGCAGGCGCTTTGACCGCTTTGGCTGCTTTGGCTGCTTTAACCGGAGCGACAGTTGTTGCTGTTTCGGCATTTTTAACGCCGCGAAGCGCGCGGATTTCAGCCAGTCTTTCCGGACTGATGCCGCGTTTTTTGGGTGTACCGTCTGCATTGGTTTTGGGTGCTATTGGTGCTTTTACGGCTTTCGACGCTTTGGCCGTTACGGGCGCTGCGGTACGCGCGGCTTCCATTTCCTCCTTGGTGCGGCGTTTTCTTTTGGTCGTATCGGCTGCTGCTACGGGAGCGTTGACAGCGGCTTTTACGCCTGGTTTTCTACCGCGTTTGGGCGCTTCAGTTGTTGCATTAGTCGGTGCAGCAGCGGCTTTTAGGCCTGGTTTTCTACCGCGTTTGGGCGCTTCAGTTGTTGCAGTGGTCGGTGCAGCAGCGGCTTTTAGGCCTGGTTTTCTGCCGCGTTTGGGCGCTTCAGTTGTTGCAGTGGTCGGTGCAGCAGCGGCTTTTAGGCCTGGTTTTCTGCCGCGTTTGGGCGCTTCAGTTGTTGCAGTAGTCGGTGCAGCAGCGGCTTTTAGGCCTGGTTTTCTGCCGCGTTTGGGCGAAGGAGTGGCAGGAGGTGCGGGTGTTTCTTGTGAAATACCTGCTTTTTTAGCGTGTCTGGCCACCTGAGCAGCCCTTATTTTTTCCCGGTGTTCGTCGCTAATAACACGTTTTTTAGGCGTTTTAGCAGATGCATCGCTTTTGGTTTTTTTATTTGTAGCGCCTTTTTTATCTTCTGCTTCGATTTTTTTACTGCTCGCTGCTTTGGATTTTCCCTCTCCTGCCAACTGGATATGGCCGAGGTGATGCTGGCTATGCCACACATATAGTGCAATGGCTTCCTGTACCGGCACGGTGCGTTTGGAAGCAGGGTGGTAATACCCTTTTTCCAGATCGTCTTCTTGTAAAGATTTCAGGAAATGTGTCCAACGACTATGCAGGGCAGAGAGCAATTTAAGCGATGTTTTTACAGAGCCATGTTTTCCGTCTTCCAGTTCTGCCCAGAGATTTTCTTCATAGGGTTTAATAATGGGCGTATTTTCTGTTACCGCCAGTTTTAGACGGGTGTAAGCATTTATATGGCTGTCTGCGAGGTGTAGTATAACTTGTCGGATCGTCCAGCCATCGGGGCGGTATGTTTTTTCAAGGTCTCCGCTTTTTAATTTTTTAACGGCTTTCTTAAGTTCTTTAGGAAATTTTGATAATATTTTTATGTGCTTACGGGTATCATCAAGGGTATAGGGTTTGCCATATTCAAATTGGCCAATGGGATATTTCAGGTTATCGAGCTGTTCTTTCATAAGAAAAGTTTGTTTAGAAAAGTCAGTGTAAAACTATTAATAAACGGTTTATGTTGCAAATTAAACACTATTTATCTTATAGTATCTTTCCAACGCCAGAGGTAACGACAAGCCACCGTACGCCAGGGCTGCCAGGGTTCCGCTATTTCCTGCATTTTTTTCTTTAAATCTTTACCGGTTTCATTTAATTGGTAGAGGCGAATCATGGCTTGCTGAATACCGAGATCATCTACCGGGAAAACATCCGGACGACCCAAAGAAAATATAAGTAACATCTGTACGGTCCATTTTCCAACTCCTTTTATCTGCGATAAAAATTCAATAATTTCTTCATCGCTCCTTTTATCCCACCGATGATTTTCCAAGTCATTATTTAATGAAAAGTGCGCGACATTTTGCAGATAACCCGCTTTTTGATTAGATAGTCCTACCAGCCGGAGTTGAGCAGGTTCCAGTTCAGTTACTACATCGGGATGTGGATAATTATCGGGGAATATTGCACAGAAGCGATTGAATATAGTAGTGGCGGCTTTGACGCTAAGTTGCTGTGAAACTATGGATTCCAGCAAATCATAATATATTCTGCCCGAAGGCTTGAAATCAGGTATTTCTGTTACTTCTATAAGCGTAGCAAGGGCGGGGTCTTTTTTCAAATGTGTAAATGATAACTCCAGATTCATGCCGCAAATAAAAAGGATTTTATATTATCTTTTGAATCTTTTGCGCGAAAGAAATAATATTGCGGTGCCGGATGCATAAAAATCAAACCATTTACGGCTTTAGAAGATATGGGATTTCAAAAAGTAAACACTGTTGACAACAAAAATGAGATGCAGCATTTTGTGCGCAGCCTTTTGGACGATGTGCAGGCATTCGAGTACATGCTGGAGCATGATTGGTTTGAAAGCGATATTGTGCGCATTGGTGCAGAGCAGGAAATGTGCTTAGTTCACAACAAGACTTTCAAGCCTGCCACCATTAATATGGAGGTGCTGGAACACTTGAAGGATATGCCCTGGTGTGTGACCGAACTGGCCAAATTCAACCTGGAAACGAACCTTAGCCCACGCGAATTTACAGGCGACTGCCTGAGCCAGTTAGAGGCGGAAAATCTTGAGTATCTGTCTATTATACAGAAAGTGCTCGACGGGTTTGATGCAAGTATCATTCTTTGCGGTATTCTGCCGACCCTGCGAAAGCATGACCTGGAGATGCACAACCTCACACCGAAAGACCGCTATTTTGCGCTCATGGCCGCCATTCAGAAACACCTGCTCGGGACTTCTTTTGAACTCCGGGTGGAGGGTGTGGACGAGCTGTTGGTCAAACACGACTCGCCTTTGCTGGAAGCCTGCAACACCAGTTTCCAGGTGCATCTGCAGGTGTCGCCCAACGATTTTGTGAAGATGTACAACATCTCGCAGGTGCTGGCCGGGCCGATCATTGCCATTGCCGCCAACTCGCCATTAGTGTTTGGCCGCAGGCTTTGGCATGAAACGCGGATCGCCCTTTTCCAGCAGAGTCTCGACACCCGCACGACGGCCGATCATATGCGGGAGCGACTCCCGAGGGTTAATTTTGGTTCCGGATGGCTGCGCGGCGACATCACACAGATTTACAAGGAAGATATCAGCCGATTCCGGGTATTGCTGGCAGGGGCTATCGAAGAAAACTCCTTAGATTTGGTCAAACAGGGCATTACACCCAAATTGCGCGCTTTACAAATACACAACTCGACCGTGTATCGCTGGAATCGACCCTGTTATGGTATTTCTCCCAATGGAAAACCCCACCTGCGCATCGAAAACCGCGTCATGCCTTCCGGGCCGACATCAGTCGATGAAGTAGCAAATGCTGCCTTCTGGCTGGGATGTATGGTGGCAATGGGTGAAAAATATGACGACGTGACCAAGCATATCGATTTTGTAGACGCCCGCGATAATTTCCTGAAATCTGCCAAATTTGGCATTGACACCACTTTTACCTGGATGAAAGATAGAAAAATTCCGGCCACGGAACTAATTTTACAGGAATTGCTGCCGTTGGCAAGAGAAGGACTGAAGATGAGAAAAGTGAAAACAGCGGATATCAATAAATATTTAGACATCATAGAAGCCCGGGCAAAAGAACACAAAACCGGTGCGCGCTGGGCATTGCGTACTTTTACAGCCTTAAAAAAAGTAGTCACCAACGACGAAGCGGTCACTGCTATCACTGCTGCCATGGTAAAAAATCAGAAATTGAATAAACCCGTTCATACCTGGAAAGAAGGTACGGCAGCCGACCTTGATAGCTGGCAACCAACCAGTATCAAAGTGGAAGAATTTATGTCGACCGACCTGTTCACCGTTCAAAAAGACGATCTGATTGAATTAGTAGCGGAAATATTAGACTGGCGCCGGATTCGCTATATGCCCGTGGAAGACAGCAAAGGCGAACTCATTGGACTTATTTCCAGCCGGATGCTGCTGCGCCACTTTGCGCGTCGCAATCAATTAGAAGATAAACAGGCGGTGATGGTGAAAGAAATTATGATACTAAAACCGGTAACCGTCACACCTGAAACCAATATTATGGAAGCCATGAATAAAATGCGCGACCATAACATCGGTTGTTTACCCGTGGTAAAAGGAAAAGACCTGGTGGGTATTATTACTGAAATGGACTTTCTCAGAATTACCAGCCGGTTAATGGAGCGGCTTGAAAAACAATAGTAAAAACCGATTTTTTTTAATCCTGCATTTTCTTGTTAACTATTTCAAACTTATCGTATGAAGCGATTACTAATTACATTTTTAGTCGCACTGATAGCTATGTCCGTTTCTGCACAACGCAAAATAGACGGGCAAATCAGTGATCGATCAACCGGTGAAGCGCTCGTAGGCGCTACCGTTTTGTTAAAAGGTAGCAACAGTGGTACCACTACCAACATCGATGGTATTTTTTCCATCGCAGTACCCAGTGAGTCGTCTGTACTCGTGGTAAGTTACACAGGTTTTGAAACCCAGGAAGTAACGGTGGGTTCCCAGATGAAAATCAATATTCAGATGGCGCCCAGTTCAACGTTAGTGGAAGAGGTGGTTGTAATTGGTTATGGCAAACAAATCAAATCTACGCTGACCGGCAATATTGCCAAAATCGGGGGTGAAAACCTCAAGTCCATGCCGGTGGTATCCGTCGAGCAGGCTATGCAAGGCCAGGCAGCGGGTGTGTTTGTAGAAAGTGTGAACGGTAAATTAGGTGCCGCCATGCGCGTTCGGGTGCGCGGCGTAGGTTCTATCAACGCTGGTACCGAACCATTGTATGTGATAGACGGCATCCCGATTGCCAAAGACGCACGCAATACTTCGGGTGCCGCCCTCAACCCTTTAGCCGACCTCAACTTCAACGATGTGGAATCCATCGAGGTGTTGAAAGACGCTTCTGCCAAAGCGATTTATGGCGCCCGCGGTTCCAACGGCGTGGTGCTGATTACCACAAAATCGGGCAAAAGCGGTCGCTCCCGCGTCGAATTAGATGTACAAAGCGGCGTGAGTATGCCAACCGGCAAACGCGAATTCCTGAATGCTGCGGAGTTTGTCGACCTTTTCACGGAAGCAGCCAACAATTCAGACGATCTGGAAGGCGTGGCTTACGATGACAATAACTCCTGGACACAGTTCCTGTTCGGCCGCTTTCGCCGCTATTCGGGTCGTAATGACAGCTGGATGGAAAAAGTAGACCGCACCGACTGGCAGGAAGAAGCCCTGCGCACCGGCAGCATCACCAATGCCAACCTCTCTTTCTCCGGCGGCAATGAAAAAATGCGCTACTACGCCAGCGGCAATTACGGGGACAACAAAGGTATCCTGGTGGGCAATAACTTCGAAAAAATGGGGGGTCGCCTCAACATCGACTTCGATGCGACCGACCGCCTGCGTGTTGGTGTCAACCTGAGTCTGGCGCGTACTATTACCAAGCAGGTATCGGACGACAACGCGTTCTCTACTCCGATGCAGTTGGTAGCGATGGCGCCTATTACACCCACCCGCGACGAGGACGGTGTACTCTATGACCGCCCGGTTACTACGTATTACAACGGTCTGATCGACGTCGAAGACGGCCAACGCAATGTGATTTCATTCCGCAGTATTGCCAATATTTTTGGCGATTACAAATTCAACCAACACTTCGGTTTGCGCGTGGAAGGTTCGGCCAATCTCTACAACGTACGCGATGACGCTTATTTCGGTCAACGTACAGACAATGGTAATGACAGTCGCGGGTATGCTTACTCCGCTTTTGCCGGCGCGACGGATTACAACACCAATGCCGTATTCCACTGGGATCAGGATTTTGATAAAAACGCACTCGGTTTAGACCTCGGCACAGAGTTATTCACCAGCGAATACACACGTACTTTCGTGGAAGGCGAACAATTTCCAAGCGACGAATTCAAAACGCTTGCCAGCGCAGCTTCCATCACATCCGGTACTTCAACCCTTACCAATTACAGCTTCCTGTCTTACTTCGGTCGCGCCCGGTATAATTTTAGCCGCAAATACCTGCTCAACCTGAGCGCTCGTATGGACGGTTCTTCCCGTTTTGGTAAAGACAACCGCTACGCGTTTTTCCCCGCAGCTTCCGCAGGCTGGGTATTGAGCGAAGAGGACTTCCTGAAAGATAACGATCTGTTCAGTTTTCTGAAATTCCGCGCTTCCTGGGGTGTCAGCGGCAATGCCGACATCGGCAACTTCCAGTCGCTCGGACTTTACGGCGCAGGCAATTACAACGGCGTCAGTACGCTCAGCCCCACACAGATTGCCAATCCGCAACTGACCTGGGAAAAAAGTACTGAGGTTGATTTCGGCCTTGACTTCGGTCTTTTCAACAACAGGCTGAATGGTGAAATTGACTATTACGTTAAAAACACCACCGACCTGCTGCTGAATGTGCCGGTGCCTTCTACTTCCGGTTTCACCAGCCAGTTTCAGAACATCGGGGAACTCCAGAACAAGGGTATAGAATTTACCCTGAACTCCAACAACCTCGTTGGCAAGTTCTCCTGGACCACTTCGATCAACCTGGCAGCCAATCAAAACAAGGTGGTATCGCTGGCCAATGGACAAACTATCATCGACGACGGTTCGTCTCGCTATACCAACGTAATAAGAGTAGGTTCCCCGATTGGTGTGTTCTACGGCGCAGATTACGCCGGTGTAGACCCGGACAACGGAGATGCCATCTGGTACGTCAATCAAATGGATGACAATGGCAATATTGTGGATCCGGATGCAACAACCAATGATTTCAACGAAGCCAATTTTGTAGAATTAGGTTCGCCGCTGCCTACCCTGATCGGTGGCCTCGACAATACATTCTCCTTCGCCGGCCTGACGCTCAATGTGCGTTTTCAAGGACAAACGG
>Ga0163153_10007697_pt1 | contig 11486 bp, 8 predicted proteins | sample OliLakLV19MP6IB1_FD_148629 | JGI IMG/M metagenome (GOLD analysis project Ga0163153, IMG submission 148629) | Freshwater microbial mat bacterial communities from Lake Vanda, McMurdo Dry Valleys, Antarctica - Oligotrophic Lake LV.19.MP6.IB-1 | ecosystem: Environmental > Aquatic > Freshwater > Lake... | reverse complement strand
CTATCGATTTTAATGATGGCCTATTTATAGTGAGCGACACCGATACCTTGTTATTAGACGAAGATTGCCTTGTGAATGGCGGATCAGCTAGCAGCTATGTCGAAGGTGCACTTTTCTCAAAGGGTACGGGCTACAAATTTTTTCCTGTTGGCAAAAATAGAAAGTATCATCCAGTTGAATTGCTGGAAATAAAAGGTATTGATCCGTTACTTGCGATTGAAGTAGAAGAAGACCTTCCCAACGTGAAAACTTCCGGTAAAGCAACTATTCAACGCGACATTTACTGGACGCGAAAAACTATTTCAGGATTTTTTGAAGACTCACCAATAACGTTGGGTTATACCACTAACACTAGCATAAATCAATTGCGGATAGTGATAGCAGAAGCAGCTCAAGTAACAGATGAGTTTTCCATTATTGAAAACGTAACCTTTCAAACCAACAACTCACTCGATGTTGTTGGATCACGTAAGGCCCTGACTGGAAATATTTTTGCTCTTGGCGAGCTACTTGTTGATCCGCCCCGGCAGCAATATCTAAGCACTACACTCTCGCCCAACGGACAGAATCCGGCCAATCGGGTAATTAAAGTATTTGGCGACAATCCTGATCCATCGTATTTTCTATTTGAGGTCTTCAATCGATGGGGAGTAAAAATATTTGAAAGTCAATCCTACGCAAGCATGAGTACCGATGGATGGGACGGTAAGCATAAGGGAACCCAGCTTTCATCCGGAACGTATCCATTTTCGTTGAGAATGACTGATGCATTCGGTAACCCCTTTCAGCGAACTGGCTTTATTAACATTGTTCAGTAATGAAAAATTTATTTTTCATAGTATCATTCATTATACTACTGAGCGCAGAGAAAGCACAAAGTCAAGCTCCGGTTTTCTCTCAATATTATTCCAGCGCTCTTTATCTTAACCCAGCACTGGCGGGTTTGGAAAAAGATACATACCTGGGCATGAATTACCGATCGCAATGGTCAAATCTGAGCTTGCCATTTACAACCTTTCAGTTTAGTTTTATTCAACCGATCACAAAGCCGGGCACGAAGAGAAAACATTTAGGTGGGCTTGGTATTTCATTTTTCAACGATGTTGCTGGCACCAATAAAGAATTTGTCACCAAGGGTGTGTCATTGGCACTTGCCCATAACCTGCATTTGAACCGCCATGGAAATAACATCATCTCATGCGCCATTCAGGTGGGTGCAAGTCAACAACGGATTAACTATGACGCGCTCCAATGGTCATCGCAGTATTCATCGTTTAGCGGTTTTGACCAATCATTACCTGGCGAGCCGGGGTTGATCGATAATCAACTATTTCATCCGCAATTAAACGTGGGCGCCATGTGGTATTACACCAACCGCCAAAGAAATCTTTCACATTATAGCGCTTCTGTTTACAATGGCATAACCGTTTCAAATCTTATTCCAACGCAAAGCTATTTTTTAAACCAAAAGGCAAGTACTTCAATGTTATACAAAGTGCATGGAGGCTTCACATCAATGTGGAGTCGCAAGGTGGAATTCTCACCGAACTATCTGGTGCAAATGCAAGGCAAAAGTTTTCAGGTTAATGTGGGAGCTTATGTTGGGTATTCGATCCTAAATCAACAGGGCATCAATAAAACAGGCGCTACCAAAGTTATGATTGGGCTCTGGTATCGATTACAAGATTCGTTTATTGTTTCCACCGGTCTGGGGAATGATCTTTGGAACTTCGGCTTCAGCTATGACGCTAATATTTTTTCACTTTCCCGAGCCTTTGGCTTTGGAAGTGCCTATGAATTTTCACTCACACGTAGACTTCAATCTACAAATGGGTTCAAACGATTTTCTTCACCATTAATTTAAATGAGAACAGTTCTTTCGCTCATCATTATTTTTAGTACCAGCTTTTACTCATTGGCTCAAAGTAGAAATAACGCGGAAGCGTTAAAGCTTGAAGCTGACCAGTATTTCCAGGAAGAACAGTACAGTCTTGCCATCCAATACTACCAGGAATTAGTACAACTATCAGATAAAGATCCTGATGTTAATTTTCAATTAGCAGAAAGCTATCGCAAGGTATTTAATTACAAAGCTGCAGAAGTATTTTACCTAAAAGTGCATAAGCAGACTCCGCTTCAATTTCCATTGGCCTTATATTACTATTCATTAATGCTAAAATTGAATGGTAGGTTTGAAGATTCAATTATTGGGTTCTCGGAATTTATTGAGGCCAATCTTCAGAACGATACATTCAAAGAATATATTGAACAGGCTTACGTTGACCGGGCCGGAAGCGAAATGGCAAGAACTGAGTACGTTCAAAATAACAACCTCTATTTTTTAAAGTCCGAAACGATCAATACTTCGTATAACGACTATGCCCCCGCGTTGATTGATAGCACAACGTTGGTGATCACTAGTGGAAGGTTAGCGAATAACCGGGAAGCTATTGATGAGCGATACGGAGAAGCATTTACGGATAACTTCTATTTTACGAAGAGTGGCGAGGTCTGGCAGAACAAAACAAGGCTACTATTTAATAATACCAATTCACGGTACAACGATGGCAGCGGTTCTTTCAATGGTAAGGGAGACAAATATTACTTTACTGTTTGCGGAAAGAACGGACCTCAATGTCATATCTTTCTATCTGTGTTGAAAAATGACAAGTGGTTGACACCAACAGCTTTGAATGATAACATCAACTATAAAAATTTTGAAACCAAGCATCCAGCCATATCAAAAGGAGGTGATACCTTGTTGTTCGCGTCCAATCGACCGGGAGGTTTTGGTAAGAATGATATCTGGATGAGTATCAATGCCGGAAATGAACACTGGGGACCAGCCGTGAATCTGGGCAGTAGCATTAATACAAAACTCGATGAACTCGCGCCTGCCTTTACGGGCTACTCAAATTTTTTCTTTATGGCTTCAGACGGTCATCAAAATTATGGCGGACTTGATTTATATATGGTCAAGTGGCTAACCAACGGCTCTACCGCTTTGTTCAATCTGGATTATCCTTTCAACTCGAACCGCGATGATTGTTTCATAGCCTTGGCGGAAAAGAAAATATACTTCAGTTCTAATAGGGAGGGTGGAGTCGGTTCATTCGATATTTACTCAGTACCCATACCTTCTGTCATTTCGTTTGCTTCAAAGCTAAGTTTAAAAAACAGAGACGCCCGGGGAGACGTAAAACTAAATGCACGGACAGAGAGCATATCCAACATTAACTTACTTACCGCTCGCAATGAAGATAGGATTGAATATGAAAACCTGACGTATGAGAAGCGGAAAATAGCGGATAGAATGATCTACAATAAATCACACAGTATAAAAGATGATCTTTTAGAATATGGTGGACTTTCGGAAGTAGAGTACGAATTGCTTAAAAGAATTTCTGAGACCCAATTTAAAACGCTTGAAATTGAAAGACGGTTTTCCAAAACTTTGCTCAAGGTTATAAAGACGCCTGGCACCAACGGTAATCCATTCTCAATTACGGGTGTATTAAGCGACTCTGCTTCACAAGAATATAGCGCTAACCGGAAAATTCTTTTGATGGATGATCTTGGAGAAGTACTCAAGGTAACTACAACAAATGAATCCGGTCATTTTAGATTTACCAACGTGGAGTCTTCTAAAATTTTGTATTTGAGATTGGAGGAAGTATCGAATGACGCGTTGAAAAAATCAATTGTAACCGATTTGAGTATTGTGAAAACGGAATTTGAGGGCTCGCAGCGAATTGAAAATATTTACTTTGATTTTGATCAATACTTACTTCGACCGGAGGCAAGACAGGTTTTGGATGAGCTTGTTATTTATCTAATCCGGTTTCCGAAAGTCCAGGTGGAAATGTATGCGTACGCTGACGATCTGGGTACAGATGACTATAATATGACACTGAGTCAAAAGCGTGGTGATGCAGTGTTGGCCTATTTGACCGATCATGGTGTCGATCAAACATCACTCGCCATTGTAGCAAAGGGTAAACAGAACTTACCGTCTTCGCAGGTTGAAATTCAGCGTCAGATTAATAGGCGTGTGGAATTTTCTTTAAATGGTTCTCAGGCAGGAATTGATATGAAGGTTAAAACGTACATCCTGAAAAAGAAAAGCGATTGGAAAGCACTTTCCGCGTCAACTGGAGTGAGTAAAGAAGAATTAAGAAAGTTAAACAATGCTGACTCAAGCGAGCTCCAGTTATTTCAACCCGTGCGAATTCCAACTTACGCAACTAAAATTTCGGAAGAACTGTTTTACGAGATACATTAATTTCCGCTCACAATTACAAAGCCAGCCCACTGACGTGGGTTCTGCACCTCGTGAAGCATGTCTACTTGTGCAAGCCTAAAAGCCTCTCTGCTGGTGCGATGCAAACTCAAATAAGAATAGAATTTGACCATTAGATTTTTAGTCATCACGTCCTCAACCTTCCAAAGACTTACGATAATATCGGAAGCGCCCGCTTGTAAAAATGACTTTTGCAATCCGCGTACACCCTCGCTGATTTCGATCCTTCCCAAACCTGTGTCGCAAGCGGAAACAACCACCAGGTCTGTATTATTGAGTTGAAGATTCATGACGTCAAAGGCTGTAATAATTCCATCGGTGTCAAATGAATTATTGGTATTGACCTTGCGTGAACTGGGCGCGAGGATTATTCCTGAATGAAACAAGAAGTCTTCCTTTGTATTTTCGTTTAGATAGACAAATCTATCGGAGAAAAAACCATGAGTAGCTATATGTAACACAGAAGGGGAGTTGACCTTACGAAGATTTGCTTCACTGGCTTCCTGGCCAATGAATATTCCTTTGCTTGTAATGGGAACCTTCATAAGTTTTGCAATACTATTCACTTCTTCCAGTGTTCCAGGAAGTGGAATAAAACTTTTAGCGGGAATGCTTCGCTCGTTCAAGTCATTTTTTCTCAATGGTTCAAACGCTGGATTACCAAATAATACAATTTTGGAAAAATCAATTGGTGCGTGTTCCTTTCTTTCTACAAGCTGCCGTGCATTCATAATAGGATGTAAATCGAATTTCTCTAAAATAAACTTTCTTTCATGATCTTGAATAGCATTTAGATTAATTGAGTGGTAAACGCCATCAGCCGAAAAGTAAATTTTTCCTTTACCGATTAGTTCTGACTCAAAGGGTTTAACGAATTGCGAATAAGAAATCGTGTCGCCCATATCGAACCAAATTGAATTCCTATAATAGGCCAGATATCGTTTCTCTAATTGATTGCCATTTTTTAAAACCACAAGTTTTGGAAAATCTTTTGTTTCAATGGTGGTAATCAGGGCAGCATAATATACACTATCCGTAAAGCCAATGCTTGTATGTTTAGACGCATTATCTGATGTATTGGTAAGGGCATCATATTTCCGAAACCTGATCATTTCAATCAACACCTCATCTTTTGTCAACGACTTCTGAATATCAGACCATTCAATATTTTGCTGTTGTCCTGCACTGTGAATTGATTGTCTAATGATTTTTTCGAGGCTATCAATTTCAGTTTCTAACGATGGAAGAGAAACCTGCATTTCATTCAATTGACTCAGGGGTATTTGATAATACTGACTCAACAACGTTCGCTGTTCAGCAAGTGTATTTGATAAGTTCTTCAGGTAGGCATTATCACTCTTGTCAAGAATTGAATTACGCTTTTTAGATGTAAAGAAAGTAAGCGATTTTAGCAAAAGCTGGTTGTCAAACATATTCACCAACAATGCTGGGTGGCTGTAAGCCGATTCAATGGAGATCGTATTGAACCGTTCAAAATTTTGTTTTTGTTGTTTATAAAACTGCACTTGTTCCGTAGGGGTTAAGCTTGGAAAAATATAGTTAACTTCTTTGATCGACAGTTTTAAGGATCGTTTAAAAAGAGGAAACGCATCATCATAACGTTTTACTAGCCAATACGATACGGCAAGATTGCCCACCACATCCAACAACACGGGCGACATTTCACCATATAAGGCTTCTTTAATCTTTAGTACTTTCTCAAAATAGTTTGTCGCCTTTCCATGTTCTCCTTCCATCGTGTAGGTAACGGCCATATTATTCATCACAGAGGCAGCCAAATCATTTGATAATTGATTTTTTTCTTCCAGTATTTTATATACCTCGTCAAGGTGTGTAAAAGCCAAGGTATATTGCCCATTTTGGCGATAGGCAGTTGCCAGATTATTTAAGGCAGTTAGATAGGTATTGTTTCTTTCCGTGGAAACACTCTTGAATGTTTTAATGAATCTTTCATATTCAACGATGGCTTCTGTTATTGAACCTTGTTTGAGATATATACCCGCAATATTGTTTTGCATAATTACGCAGTTCAGTGAATTGTATCCGAACGTAAGTACACATCGACTTAGCGATTCTCTATAATACACTAATGCTTTGTCATAGACACCGAGCTTTTCATACAGGTAGCCGAGACCGCTGGTTAATTCTGTGAGCAATGATCCGTCTGTGTCAGATGAGCTTTTTAAGGATCTATATAATTGCAATAAATCATTTTCGGCTTTTACAAACATTCGCGTTTCGATATTGATCAAACTATTCTCAATTATTATTGAATGTGACAGAAAAGTTTGGTCGGGTTGTCCTGCTAAATCAAACTCAAGTGTTGATAATGCTTTCGAGGCGTCAGCAAAAGATCTTCCCTTTCTAAGAATCCTTATCTCCTCTAACCGGAGTTCATACCTATCTTGAGGAATCGAATTTGGAAATTCAGCCGTCAGTGCATTTTTTAAAACAATTATGGCGGAATCATATTGCTCGTGTACTTCATATATCCTGATGAGATTCCCGACAGCTATTTTATACATAATACGTTCTTCTGCGACAACCGATTTCTTTAGAATCTCATTATAAATTGCCTTTGCTTTTAAGTCTTCGCCTAATTTTAAATAGAGTGATGCCAGGTTGCAGGTTGACTTTAAAATTCTAATATCGTTGCTAGCATATATCTCATGTTGAAGAGAAATGTTTTTCAGAAGATAGAGCTCAGCTTTTTTGAAACTTTTAATTTCACCGTACGCAATGCCAAGGTCGTTGAGAATAGCTAAATAGTTTCCATCATAAATCCCCAGGTCATTGAAGGTAATTTGTTCGGCACGCTGCAATAACCGGATGGATGCATTGATATCATTTTTCCATAACAATTGTGCACTATCATATTTTACTTTCCACAGCAGCACCGAGTCAGCCTCAATTTTATACGTTCCAACATCTTTCGTGCGCGCACTTAATTGAGGGTACCCCAAAATAATCTGAAGTGCGATGAATAGAAATAAAATGATAAGACGTGACGAAATTGCCATTTTAATTTTTAAGCGGTTTAAACGATTTGTTTAGACAACAATTTGGGTACTTAAGCTTATTTTTTTATTATACAATTAATGTTAATAGTTACATCATTCACATAATTTCATTAGCCCTTGATTATTGAAGAGACATTCAAGCAAGCTTTGAAAGGGAAGAAAGTTGGTCTGGTTCGGGCTGACAGTGGTTTTTATACTGACGAATTGATGAGTTATCTGGAAAAAGAAAAACCTAATTACATCATGGCTGTACGAATGTATCCCACTGTAAAAAGTGCTGTGTGGGCATAAGTCACTGGGTTGAATTAGCCAAAGGAATAGAACTTAGTGAGATGAAGTTTAGCCGCGAAAATGGCAAAGTGCGTAGGTATATACAGATTAAGAAACGCGCGGAGATAAGACCTGATGCAGGAGGTAAAGAACTCTTCGAAGATTTACCAGTTCATCGGTTCAGTTGCTATGTAACCAATTTAGATTTGCCTTTAGATCAAATATGGAATATCTATAACTCACGTGCAGATTGTGAAAATCGAATCAAGGAATTAAAGCAAGACTTTGGGTTGGAAACTTTTGCTTGCAAGATTTTTGGGCTACCGAGGCATCTTTTCGATTCATAATGGTAGTCTATAATTTGATGAGCCTGTTCCGTCATTTTGCCCTTAATCATCATAACAGAGCAACCCTTAAAACTTTAAAACCCTATCGCTTTGCATTAGGCGCATGGACTGTAAACCATGCCAATAAAAAAGTGCTCAAAATATCTTTACCTATGAAAAGAAGACCCGGGTTAGATAGTATATTCTCTTAAACAAGCAACCTTAGCCCGCCTTTTCAATACTCTAATGCATAATGCGGGTTTAATAATTCAATCTAAACTTGAATCAAGAATCTTTCAATATTATCCAATTCAATGCCTCTTTCAAATGCAAGAAAGTGAAAATCGATCTATATCAATCTCTGAATGCTAAAACGTGTTTACGGATCTTATGGGCAGAAACAGCATAGTACAAAATGAAAAAATAACTTGGCAGGGAAACCCAATAAGCGGCATGGGGCGAATAGATTTCAGCCAAACGTCCATATAGCAATGGAAGCAAAGCACCTCCGCCAATTCCCATTATCAATAAGGATGAACCAATTTTTGTGAATCTACCAAGTCCGCTGATGGCAAGCGGCCAAATGGCAGGCCATATCAACGCATTGGCCAGACCCAACAACGCTATCCATACCACTGCTGTTACGCCATTACTAGATACTGCCGCCAACACAAAAACTATTCCTGCTAAAGCAGAAATTTTCAATGCGGTTTCCTGACTAATAAACCTTGGAATGCATAGTATGCCTATAATATACCCAGCCAGCATATTTAATATTGTAAAACTCGTAAAGAATTTAGCGTTTGAAGAGGTGATTCCTTGCGAAGTAGCAAACCCGAAAATGGTATCAACCGCAATCACCTCCACGCCTACATAAAGAAACAATGTAAGAACACCAAGCAATAAATGCGGAAACTGGAGAATACTTTTTTTGTTAGCGTTTGCCGCGCTTGTAGCGGCATCTTCTTCATCGGTATCCAATTCAGGTAATCGAGAGAAATAAATTACTAATCCAAGTAATATCAACACCACCATCATGCTGAGATATGGAATAATCACACGGCTTGCCAGTAGCGCAAGCTCAGCCGCTTTATCATCTGCGCCTAGTGTACTTAGTTTTTGTTCAAGCAAATCCACATCACTGAGAATGATAGCCCCTAGCACAAGAGGTGCCAGCACACCAGCAATTCCATTACAAATTCCCATAATGCTAATTCGTTTGGCAGCACTTTCGGGTGGACCAAGTTTGGTTATATAAGGATTGGATGCCGATTGCAAAATGGTAAGCCCCGTTCCTTGAATAAACAATCCTAAGAGAAACAACGGATACAAGCGTGTTAGTGCGGCAGGAATAAAAAGCAAAGCACCTACTCCCATTATGAATAACCCTAAAGACATTCCCTTTTTAGCGCCTGTTCTTCTGAGCACCCAGGCGGACGGAATAGCCATAACCGTATAGGAGATATAAAAGGAAAAAGCAACCAAATACGATTCAAACGTGGTGAGCTCACAGGCAATCTTAAGATAAGGTATCAGCACAGATCCTAACCAGGTAACAAAACCAAACACAAAAAATAATGCCCCGATGATAAAGATGTGTGAATTAATTTTGGAAGTTGGTGTCGTAGTCATTGGGTATGATCTCTTTTCTGTTTATGCACCAACTTCTACTTTTTATAAAATTCTTCCAGAATATTTTTTAACTCAGAATAAATGATTGGACCAGTTCGGGGGCCTACGGAATTGATCTCTCCGTACGGTGCCTCAGTCTGCCGGTAGGTATATGGAGCTACTTCATCCCATTGGCTCTTAGGTATAATATACCCAATCATATCGTTTGAAAGACCAATGATAAATTTAAATTCTCCGGGTGATAGCTCGCGTAGCGAAGGAGTTTCCATTGGTTCAATGCGGTAGTCTTGTCCTTCCGGGGTCTCAATTCCACCATTGGCTATTTCAGGATATAATTCGCCTGGCTCATGTAAAAATGTTGCTGGCCCCAAACTCCAAACTGAAATTTCAGTGCGAATTTTCCACCAACCTGACAGGCCGCGAGTAAAAATTCCCAACGCTGCCCCTAACCGATACAGTTTGTTATCCAACGGAAGATGAATTGTTTTTGCCCGCAATTGAATGGACGATTCGTCTACTTGAGTAGTGCTTTCTTCAAGTGCATTTAGTCCTAAAAGTGCAAGGCGTTGTCCTTGTGCTTCGGTCTTCTGGTAGGTGGGTTTATCAAATTTAGTATTGCTAAATAAATCCGAGATACCAAAGTCAGACCAGGTTGTCATCAAACCACCAATAGCGCCATTTACGTAAATGCTCACACCACCCACACCTTTATGTATGGTCGAATCACCTTTCTGAATTCCTTTTTCAAATGACTCCCTTACATAATGAGGAAAATCAGAACTAATCAAAAGGTTTTTGTCTTCCAGTGTTTCGGGATGATTTGCCCAGGATATGAGTGTACCTAAGGTTGAATCTGTCTCAACATCGGTTGCATGCATGATGCGTAATCCACAATCAAGTACTTTAGGGTCTCGGGCATCTGTCATCAGGTTTTTAGCGCCTTCCAGATCTTGTGCAAATTTTATCCTGGCTGGCCTAATGTTTTCAATAGCTGATTCAACTGATTCGTGAATCTTCTGTTTAACCAAACTTGTATATTCTGAATTTACTCCCGATGAATATTCACTTTTGCCCCACATACCAATTAAATCAGGACTTTGATGCGTGTGGGTGCTGGTTATGATCGCATAAGTAAGGTTCCATTCTTTTGGAAACCCTTTTCGCACGTCAATAATATCATCCGAACCAAATCCAATAGCATCAATAGCCACCAACGCCAATCTTGTCTTACCATCATCGATGATCATACATCGGGCCCATAAATCATCATGAACCCCTTGAGCAGGCCGGTTATTGTGAAAGCCGGCCATCCACACTGCGTCAAACTTTCCGTTGCCATTCCCATCCTGATAGGTATCACCATCTTCTTCATTAAATTTATAATCGTTATTCTTATCGATCCATGAATCACTTACAACGGGAGTAATCTTAACAGCGGCAAACCCTGCCGACAATCTTGAAGGCTTACTCGCTGCAACGGTTAAATCTATATTATAATCTGGATGCCGATCATGCAAACGTATGTATAGTAATATTGAAACAGAGAGAATCAATATGCCAAGACCTAAGGAAATTCTAAGAAGCCATTTTTTCATTTGATGCGAGGTGTTTATTCAGGTTTATTCTTTTGCCGGTTTTCTTGTATCTGATATAACTTACCTTGTTCGCTAATCAGGTAATGATAAATAGCTTCGACATCGGCTTCCGATAATACATCACTGAAGCTTGCCATTCCGTTGCCGGAAAGAATTCCATCGAATACAACTTGCTTAAAGTTTGTATGAATCTCATTCGACATTTTCATCAAGTCAGGGAAGCCCGCAAAATGATCGTCTCCAAAACCTGCATGACAGCGTCTGCAATTTTCGATGTAAAGTTCTTTACCCGCTGCAATTAACTCACCCTTAATTTGGATAG
>Ga0163153_10007696_pt1 | contig 11488 bp, 8 predicted proteins | sample OliLakLV19MP6IB1_FD_148629 | JGI IMG/M metagenome (GOLD analysis project Ga0163153, IMG submission 148629) | Freshwater microbial mat bacterial communities from Lake Vanda, McMurdo Dry Valleys, Antarctica - Oligotrophic Lake LV.19.MP6.IB-1 | ecosystem: Environmental > Aquatic > Freshwater > Lake... | reverse complement strand
CTTCCGGCCCCTTCACACTGAGGAAAAACTCGGGATGGTCCTCCCCGGTCTTCTCGCGGATCTGGAGCCGTAGATTGTGTGCCGTTGCTTTGCCCAGCAGCGTCTTGCCACAGCCGGGCGGCCCGTGGAGCAGGAAGCCCTTGGGCACCGGATGATTGAACCGCTTGAACAGCTTGGCGTGGAGGAACGGCAGCTCGATGGAGTCTCGAATGCCCTGCACCGCTTCGTTCTGCCCGCCAATGTCCTTCCACAAAATCGGCTCCACCTTCGTGAGTGTTCGGTCCAGACGTTTTGCAGTTCCGATGACCTCCACCGCGACGCGCTGGTTCGGATCCAGCCGAAGCTCGTGACCGGACTTCAATTTGTCCTTCGACAGGAGCGAGGAGCGAATGACCACCAGGTCCGAAATCCCCGATTCATTCCCCACGCGGATGCGGCCATCCGAGAGCAGCTCGACAATCTTGACGACTGGACCGTTCTTATCGAACCCGAAGGAATCCGTTACGGCGAAGGCTTCGTTCAGGAGAATCCGCGAACCGGTCTCCAGGGTCGCCTCCGGAATCGCAGGATCGAGGTTGCAGACGTAGTCCGTGCCATTCACGCACACCAAGGCGCGGCCTTGCGGGAGCTTTTGCAGCAACGTGCCAAGGCGAAGCGCGGGCGCGCGCAGCTTGTCCACCGCTTCGCTGAGCTTCTCCACTGCGCTGCGCGCCTGGTCCTGGAGGTCTTCCATCTCTTCGATTCTCCGCCGCAGAAGCGTGATGTCAGGCGGGACCGCGCCTTGCATCGCCATCCTGTGGGAGATGAGATCCACAAGCTGGAGAGTGGAGAGATTGCTGGATTCGTCCTCGGGGGCAAATGGGTCCATCGGAGGCGTTTCCTGCCCCTGAGACGGACCACTGGACGGTGGCCGGCCTTTGTTGGACTTGTTCACGCGATGATACTACAACCGGGACTCGCATGAGGCAAATCGAACCACGAAAAAAGTTAAACTTTTCGCGATCACTTTTACGAACCCATCGGACCCTGCTCCGGCTTGACTCCGCTTGAATGGAACCGGTTCACTGGCGTCAGCTCAATCCCATGATTTCCTCGACCATGATCAATTCACCCACCGCCGGTTTCCAGACACGCCGCGCCCTCGTCATGAGCCTGCTCACCGTCACTAATTTCCTCGCCGCGCCGGTCACGCCTGCGCGCGCAGCCGAAGGACAGCCGCCCGCCTCCGGTCGCGAGCCGGGCACGCAAGGCGAGAAGGACTGGGTGGACAACCGCTGGAGCCGCATGGAGGCCGGGCCGTTCCTCGCCTCGAATCTCGATACGCCCGGAGCGCGCGTCGCGAAAGGTCTTTCGATCAAAGTCGGCGACCACAGCGAGGCCTCCGTCAGCTACGACACCGCCGCGTGCGCGTGGCGGGCCGGTTGGACGGGCGGCTTCATTCAGTTCGACGCGGGCCGGTTCGGTCTCATTGGTGCGCCGAAAATCAGTGGAACCCTGCTGTTCGCCAGCGGAAACAGCGCGGGCTGGCTTGGCGTCAGCAATCTTTTTTCCGGCCTTCATGTGAATGGGAACCGCGTCGTGCTCGAATACGTGCTCGACGGCGTGCGCGTGCTGGAATCGCCATGGTTTGTGAGCGGCGAAGGAGCTCAAGCCTTCACGCGAACCTTTGAAATAGCTCCTAACCCGAAGGCGTTGACTCTGGCCCTGAATTCTCCGGCCAAGAACGCAGCTCCCACGCCGGCCGTTCCAAGGCGCGCTTTCGCGGACGACACTCTCTCCGTCCAATTCGGAACGAACTCCTGTCTCGTCAGCCTCAAGGGAACCAAGGCCGAGTTTGAAACGCGAGCGGACGGACAGTCCCTGCTCCACTTCCCTGCCAGCACCGACACGCGTCGCGCCAAGATTGCCTTGGCGTTGTCACCCAAAGGAACACCGCAAGCGTTCGCCGCGTTGCTCAAGAATTCCGGTTCTCCAGAGAATCTCTCCCAACTCGCTCAGCCCGGTCCGGCGCGCTGGCTCCCCGAGCTGAAGACCATCGGTCAACGCGGGCTCGACACCGACATCTTCGCCGTGGACACGCTCACGGTTCCCTACGCCAATCCGTGGAATGCGCTCTTCTTTATCGCGGGCGCGGACTTCACGCCCGACGGCGCGGCCTATGTCTGCACGATTCACGGCGATGTCTGGCGCGTGACGGGCATCGACGACAAGCTGGGCTCGCTCCGCTGGAAACGCTTTGCCACCGGTCTGTTTCAGCCGCTCGGCCTGAAGGTCCGCGACGGCGAAGTCTTCGTCCTCGGTCGCGACCAGATCACGCGGCTGCATGACCGCAACGGCGATGGCGAAGCCGACTTCTACGAGAACTTCTGCAACCTCATCCAGACCTCGACCGGCGGACATGATTACGTCACCAGCCTGGAGAAGGACGATGCCGGAAATTTTTATTATGTCGATCCGCGCGGCGCGCATCGCGTCAGCCGTGACGGACGCACCAAGGAAATCCTCGGCACCGGCTTCCGCAACCCGAACGGCCTTGGCGCGAGTCCCGACGGGAAGACCATCACTGTCGCGCCGCAGCAAGGCGAGTGGACGCCTTCCTCGCAAATCTGCGCGATCCAGCCCGGCGGTTACTACGGCTACGGCGGTCCCAGGATTACGCCCGAACGCCCGCTTGGCTACGACCAGCCGCTCTGCTGGATTCCTCACGGCGTGGACAATTCCAGCGGCAGCCAAGTCTGGGTGCCGGGTGACAAGTGGGGGCCGTTCGCCGGCCAGATGCTTCACCTGCTCTGGGGCCGTTGCGGAATGATGCTCGTGTTGCGCGACGAGGTGAACGGCGTAAATCAAGGCGCTGTCGTGCCGCTTCCCGTGAAGCTGCTCTCCGGCCCGAATCGCGGCTCGTTCAACGCGAAGGATGGTCACCTCTACATCGCCGGCAGCACCGGCTGGCAGACAAGCGCGGTCAAGGACGGCGCGCTGCAACGCGTCCGTTTCACCGGCAAGCCCGTGCGCCTCCCCGTCGCATGGCACGCGCACAGCAACGGACTCACGCTCACCTTCAGCCAGCCGCTGGATCGTTCCGCCGCCGAGGACGCCGGGAGCTACGCCATCCGCCAATGGGATTATCGTTACGCCAGAGAGTATGGATCGAAGGACTGGTCCGTCGCCGATCCGAAGAAGGAAGGCCGCGATGAGGTCACGGTGAAATCCGCCCGGCTGCTGCCCGACGGCATGTCGGTGTTCATCGAGACCGAAACGCTCCAGCCCGTGATGCAGATGGAAGTCAAATACAGCCTGAACACCGCCGACGGTGCGGCGATGAAAAACCAGTTCTGGCTCACGCCCAACCGCCTCGACGCCGCGAAACGCTGAGCGCAAATTTCAGAATAGAGAATCCGCATAACATTTGTAGCCTCGACGTGAGGAGGCGGATGTTTGAAGCGTCACACGTTCCGCCTCCTCACGTCGGCGGTTACGCTGCCCACTTCGGCTTTTTAGAAAGGCTGATGCCTGCTCACTCGCGCAACGTAAACTTCCCTCGCCATTCCATCGTGTAAGCGCGCCCGTGCGTCACAAGTCTTGCCGCGAGATGAATTTCATCTCCGGCCTTCAACGACGCCTTGCCGAACAGTTCCGACGGAACTTCCAGCGCCGCGACATTGCGCACGTTCAAGTTCAAGCCCGAGATGCTTTCCAAGCGCACGCGCTCATTGTTCACCAAAGCCTCGCGTCCGGCACCGAGCCGGGAACGGATGGGTTCGCCGCCGTTCACCTGCACCGTCCACAGCGCACGGTCCTGCTTGGGCACGGATGGGCTGCGATAGTAGGCGTCCTCCACGATGTCCAGCGCATAGAGGCCGAGATAGACGGCGTTCGAACTCCAGCCCACGTAGAGATCGGCGATGGGCGTGTTCGCCATTGGCTGCACGAATCCCCGTTCACGATCCCAATGCTTGAGGGCGCGCGTCGGCGCGAATTCGGCAAACGGATCGCGCGGCGCACGCGGCACGCCGGACGCCGCATCCAGCCGCTTTGCCGGACTGGCGGCGCGAATTCGGCTGGCGTCAAACGAGGCGAACATCGCCGTCAGCTCGTCATAGGGACGGTTATGAATGTCCACGAGGCCGAAGTTGAAATTCTCGCCATCATCGCGACCGTGCCGGGGCTCGTCGAAGAATTGAAACCAATCCGCGCCGACCACATAGGGCAATCTCGCCAGCGCTTCGAGCGTCGTCCGCGCGACCGCCGCGCGTTCGGCCTGCGTGGCGACGACGGGATACACGCCGTGATCATTGCGGTTGCCGGAACGGTTCTCGCGCGCCGCGACATACAGTTCGCTGACAAGGATCGGCTTCTTCGTCAGCGCATGGAGCGTATCGAGCTGGAAACGCGGGAAGGTGCCGTCGTTCCACGCGGCGTTGAGATTGGACGACATCACGTCCACATGACGCGCCGCAGCAAGCGCGACTTCCGGGTAATAGAACGACTGGTAACGATCTCCCAGATAGAGGGCGCGCTCATCGAACTTCCGAATGATGCCGCGCATGAGCTCGTAATAACGATCCGCGAGCAGGCCAAGGAACTGGCGCATCACGCGGATGCCGTTGCCGCCTGGCTTCATGAAGACCATGCCGCCGCGTTCGAGCTGCTTCCAGTTGTCCGCCTTCTCCGTTGCGAAGTCTGCCGCCAGCTTCTGCCAGTCGTTCTGATACGTCTCGCGCAGCAGCCGGATGAGCCGCTGGCGCTGGCCGCTGGAGGGCACCTGTTCGAGCGTCATCTTCCACAAGGTCGCGTTCCACCAGCCGAGCTCGTTGTCGCTGTAATAGCCGATCACGCGCGGGTCATCGCGCAGCTTGAGAATCTCCTCGCGCGCCACGCCTTCCATGCGGGCGATGTTCTTCGCATCCCACATGTCCCACCACGGCGCACCGGCGGTCGAGCCGATGTGCAGGACCGGCGTGAGCCAGAGCGACTGCTCCTTCGACTGGCGCAGCGTCGTGAAATCGCTCCAGCCGCCCGCTGTCGTGAAGCCCCAGGACTTGAGCCGGCGCAGGCTGTCATCCGCCCACGCGACCGGGCTGGGGTAATGCTGCCACGCCGCATAGCCGGGATTCTCGCGGTCGAAATATTCCCGCGACGTGCCCTGCGTGAAGACGCAGACGCCGAGCGAGAAGAAAGGTTTGCCCTCGGGCAAAACAAGCGACCAATTGACATCGTCCGACCGCACGGAGAAAGCTGGTGCGCCGCTGCGGGCTGAGTCCGCTGCACTCGCATGGGAGAGCAACAGCAGGACGAACGAGAGGGTCACGGCCACGCATGGAAATGAAAGTGTCATGGTCAGTCTGGCTTTGGTGTCAAAGTTTCCAGCGAGACGCCCAGGAATGTCGAGTGCAACGTGGGGTGGGTCGGGCACTAGTCACTGCCCTAGCAATACAGACGCGCTTCGGGGACAACGCCCGGATGTGCCTGGCGTGAAGGGGGAATCAGCTTGAGGAAAGCGCGACTATTCTCCTACCGTCCCGTCCTCTCAATATTCCAGCCATGTCTTTGCGCAAAGAAAACAGCTTGGCGGCGAAAGCAGTTTCGCAACAGCGGCACGTCGCGGAAGAACTTCAATCACTGCTCGCCAGCATTGAGCGGGCAGAGCGGACCATCATTGAGCTGAAAGCAGAACTCGAGCTGGCGAACCATACGTACCGGGATCGCAAGACCACCCAGGAGGACGTTGACTTCCTGACCGCGCTCTTGAAGTGCGCGAATAAGAAGCTGGGCTGGGAGAAACAAGTTTCCAGCTTGAGAAAGCGCACGCCGGGCATCATGCAGGACATCGCGGCACTGATGCAGGACGCCAAGCATCCGCCGGGTGAGGCCATGTGCGCCACCTTGCTCCAGTCCATGCAGCAGGTGAAAGCCGCCATGGACCGGCTGGAGCAAGTGGGCTTGAACTAAGCCCGTGGCCGCAAGCGAAGACCGGTCGTTGCCGTGGCGAAGTCAATACACACCGAGGAACTTCAAAATCACGACGATGACTACAACCACGCCGATGATGTAAAAGGCATTCATGGGTTCTTGGTTTTAAGTGTGATGTTGTTTTCGACCTTCTTCACGCCGGCCACTTTGCCAGCAATGTCGTCCGCGCGACTCTTCTGATCGCCCGTGTCCGCGAATCCGCTGAGTTGAACGACCCCTTTGTAGGCGGCCACCTTCACCTCGGTGTGCTTGAACGTATCCGCGTCCAATGCGGATCGAACGTGCGAGGTGAGTGTCTTGTCATCCAGCTCCTGACCTTCCGTGCGAGCGGTTCCAGGTTGAGTCTGGGCGTTGTCCTTCCGTTCACAGCCGGTTAATCCAGCGAAGCCGACGGCCACGAGGGATGCCAATGCGAGTGATGTGAGTGTTGGTTTCATAAGTGCATTTTGATTTGACCTATTTCTTCTAGCTAATCGCGGGCCAGCGTGCGTCCGAGCCCAAACATGCGCTTTTCTTCAACATTCCCCTCCTTATCCACGCCTATAATGCACGCCAGGCCCCGGGACGATTGCAAACTGCACAGGCATCTCTATTGCACGGCAGACGCCGACTGCTTCGCCCATCCTACGTTGGGTTTGGTCGGTCGAATCCTTCCAACCCCAACGGGATTGCAGCATTGAATCCTCAGCAGAGATGCAACCCCGTTGGGATTGAGATTTCCTTTGCCTCGATTTCCCAAGGCAGCTTGCGCCTCGCGGGCTTGGGGTGGAGGACGGAATCCCGTTGGGATTCAAGACTGCTATCGAGGACTTGTGAATGCTGCCACGCTTTGACGAACGGGCGGACTTCCTTCGACCCGTATTGCGAATGCATTCCATTCGGGCGTTGCGCTGGCGGCGGCTTTGCTGCTACCAAATGCCGAACGTTACGCCTCGTTATGAAACACATTCTTCTCGTGCTGACCGTGGGTTGCCTCTCTGCCGGTCCAGCTCTTGCCGCCTCTCCCAAGCCCGCCGATTCCATCAATGTCCTCCGCGCCGTCGGCCCGGAAGGTCTCGGCAACGTCCAGGCTTCCCAAGCGTGGCAGCAGCTTTCCGCCGCCGATGCCTCCGCGCTCCCGGCCATTCTCACCGCGATGGAGGGCGCGAATGATCTCGCCTTGAACTGGCTGCGCGCCGCCGTGGACAGCATCGCGTCACGCGAACTCGCCGCCGGACGCAAGCTGCCCGTCGCCGCGCTGGAGAAGTTCGTGCGCGACACGAAGCATCATCCGCGTGCGCGCCGGCTCGCCTACGAACTCATCGCCCGCGCTGATTCCGCGAAGGCGCAGAGCTTGATCGCCGGACTGCGCGACGACCCGAGCACCGAGCTGCGCCGCGATGCCGTCCAGCTTTTGGTGAATGAAGCCGCCGCGCTCGCCAAGGCCGGAAAGACAAACGACGCGATTCCGAAATATCAGACCGCGATCAAATCCGCGCGCGACGTGGACCAGGTCGAGGACATCGCGAAGGAGCTGAAGAACCTCGGCTCGCCCGTCAGCCTGCCCGGCGTGTTTGGCTGGCTGTCGGACTGGAAGGTCGTCGGCCCGTTCGATAACAAGGACCGCGCCGGCTTCGAGAAGGTGTTCCCGCCCGAGCAAGGCATCGATCTCAACGCCGAATACGACGGCCTGAACGGCAAGGTGAAGTGGCAGGATTTCAAGACGACGGGCGACTACGGTCTCGTGGATTTGAACAAGCCCATCGGCGCGCTCAAGGAAGTCACCGGCTACGCTTATACGGAGTTTAACTCGGACAAGGCGCGGCCGGTCGAGCTGCGGCTCGGGTGCAAGAACGGCTGGAAAGTATGGCTCAACGGCAAGCTGCTCTTCGGCCGCGACGAGTATCATCGCGGCATGGAGATCGACCAATACCGTCTCGCGGGCGAGCTGAAACCGGGCAAGAACACCATCCTCGTGAAGCTGACGCAGAACGAGCAGACCGAGAAATGGACAGTGGAATGGGAGTTTCAACTGCGCATCACCGACGCCCTCGGCACACCCATCGCCTCGGCGAAACGGTAGAGAGGCGATGAAGCGACCATCGATTCCAGAGAGGTCACAGAGGATTTCCCGCAGATTCAGGGAAGCCGCCGATGATGTCTTCATCTGTGGCCGCTCTGAATCTGTGGGAACCTCCCCAGCTTGCGAATCCCGTGACGGCATCCGGCCAATCCCAACGGGATTGCGTCCTCCAGCCCAAGGTTGCGCGGCACGCGCTACCTTGGGGAAGGCGGACGGAATAGATCTCAACCCCAACGGGGTTGTGCCCAGGTCGCGCGGGACAGGCCACAACCCCGTTGGGGTTGGTGCGTGTGATGACATCGGACCCAGGGTTGCGCGCGGCGCGCAACCCTGGGCCTTGGGGCGGAATCCCTTTGGGATTCAAGAACGAGGTGGCCCCTCCGGGGCTGGCGAATCCCGCGCCAGCGTCTTGGAGTGCGGCAGCCCTCTGCCGCTTTTTCACCCGCCACGACCATGCGAAAGCGCCAGAGGACTGGCGCAGTCCAAAACCTCGCGGCAAAAGCGACGGCTCATGTTTCCTGGCGAAACGCTGAACCGGACGACGCTCGAACCTCGTCCAGCCAATAGGAGCGCCGAGCATTGCTCGGCAAGGACGTCTGATAGGACACACTAAGCACATGTACCAACCCTTCCCACGCGACAAATTTGAAGACACGGAGCGAGGTCTTTGGTTCCAAGAGTTGGCGGAACACATCCGCCCGCAGGCCGAGTCACAGCCATATGTGACTGATCTTGCCCGGACAGCCTTACTGCCACGCCAAGCAAGTGCGGTCTATTTTCTGTGGATGTTTTCCGCAGAAGTCGGCGGCAATGGCATCGAGAACTTCTTGCTTGAGCAAATCGGAGTTTTTGCTCCACAGGTACACGAGGCACTGCAGTTAGTTGGCGCATCGGAGTTGGTTGAGCGTTTGGAAGCAGGCATCCCACACGCTCCTGCGTCAGGTTCAGCGGAGTTTAGCGCCAGTCCAGAACTGACTTGGTTTCTACAATTCTCAACAAACTCAAAATTTCCCACCCAACAGTCGGTTGACACCGACATTTACGATTTGGCAAACAACGATCTCTCCGACAAGGCCAACGCATTTATTGAAGCTCATAAGGGAGTTCTTTTGACATGATGTTACGGCGCACATCCAATGCGATGCTCCTTACGCCGTCCCAACTCCGTTCTGTTTCGCTGACACTCCATCACTCCGCTCCCCTTTCCCCCACTCTTCCCCTGCCATGAAAACCCTCGCACTCACCCTCTCGCTACTCGCCACCGTCACCGTGGCCCGCGCCGACTGGCCGCTCTTCCGCGGACCGAACGGCAACGGCATCGCCCACGCCATGCTGCTACCGGACAAAATCGGTACGAACAGCATTGCCTGGGCGGCGGACCTGCCGGGACGCGGCTTGAGCAGCCCGATCATCATCGGCGACCGCGTGTTCGTCACCAGCGCAAGTGGTCCGAAGCAGGAGCGCCTGCATGTCATCTGCTTCAACGCGAAGGACGGCTCGAAGCGCTGGGAACGCCAGTTCTGGGCGACCGGCCGCACCATGTCCCACGAGAAAACCTGCGTCGCCGCGCCCACGCCCGCCAGCGATGGCGAACGCATCTTCGCCATCTACTCCTCGAACGATCTCGTCTGCCTCGACCTCGACGGCAACCTCGTCTGGCTGCGCGGATTGACCAGGGATTATCCGAACGCGAGCAACAGCCTCGGCATGTCATCCTCACTCACGGTCGCGGACGGCGTGCTCGTCGCGATGGTGGAGAACGACGGCGATTCGTTCACCGCCGGCATCGATGCGAAGACCGGCGTGAACCGCTGGAAGCTCTCGCGTCCGCGCACTGCGAATTGGACGTCGCCGATGCTCTTCAAGTCCGGCACCACGACGCATGTCCTGCTGCAATCGAGCAAGGGCCTCGTCGCCGTGGAGCCCGCGACCGGCCGCATCGTCTGGCAATACACCGACGGCGCGTCCACGATTCCTTCCGCCACGGTCAGCGACGGCGTGGTGTTTGTCCCTTCGCACGGCGTCACCGCGCTGCAACCGCAGCCCGATGGTCAGTCGCCGAAACAGCTCTGGCGCTCCGGCCAGCTCAGTCCCTCGACGCCCAGCCCGGTCATTCTCAACCAGAAAGTTTTCACCGTGAACAATGCCGGCGTGATCTCCGCCGGGGATGTCGCGACCGGCAAGCGTCTCTGGCAATTGCGCACCAAAGGCCCCTACAGCGCCACGCCGGTCGGCGCGGGCAACCTCCTCTACTGCGTGAACGAAAAGGGGCTGCTCCAGATCATCGACACCGCTGCGCCGGAAGGCGCGGTCCTCAGCGAACTGGATCTCGGCCAGACGGTCCTCAGCACGCCCTCGATTGGCAACGGCGCCGTCTATGTCCGCAGCGACGAGAAGCTGTGGAAGCTGGGGAAGTCGTAGGTGGAAGGGCGCGCAGTCCTCGGCCGCAACAAGCGGCACACGGTCCCAACGTCCTGAATCATCTGGGATGTTCTGAGGCAAAAAAGCACTTTGCGTTGCCCGCATTTTTCGCGAGTGCTCCTGCTGAATCCCAACGGGATTCCGTCGTGAGGCCCAGGGTTGCAAGGCACGAGCTACCCTGGGTTTGCCCGTCAGAACATTCCAACCCCAACGGGGTTGCGGCACCTTCCTGTCATCGCCGACGCAACCCCGTTGGGGTTGGAAGGCTTGGGCCGCATTTACCCAGGGTAGCCTTGCCGACTCGGCAACCGCTGGGCTGGAGGACGCAATCCCTTTGGGATAGGCCAAATCACCCCGGGCTTGGGGCAAGGCAAAGCGAGGCTGGCCCTAGCTCCGGAAATGACTTCCGAGAATCGTTCTACTTCCCGCGTCCGCGACGCACGAACTGCTCGACGTATTTTCCTAAAATGTCGGCTTCGAGATTCACGGCGTCACCGGGCTTGCGTTCGCGCAGCGCGGTGACTTCGTGGGTGTGCGGGATGATCCAGAGTCGGAAGCCCTTCTTCGTCACGCCCGCGACCGTCAGGCTGATGCCATCGACTGCGATGGAGCCTTTGAGCACGATGTAGCGCAGCACCTCGGCAGGAGCGGTGACTTCCAGAACGTGATCCTGACCGGCGCGTTCCCAGCGCGAAATCTTTCCCACGCCATCGACGTGACCAGTGACAAAGTGTCCATCGAGCCGGCCATCGGCACGCAACGGACGTTCCAGATTCACGAGCGAACCGGCCTGGCAAAACTGCAGGTTGGTCCGCACCCACGTTTCGCGGAGCAGATCGAACTGCACGAGCTTGCGCCCGCCGCGCGACGTCAGCTTCACGACCGTCAGGCAGCAGCCGTTCACCGCCACGCTGTCACCGAGCTTCAGCCCGCGCGCGCAACGCTTCGCCGCAATCGTCAGCCGGATGGATTCAACCGTCGGCTTGATGCTCTCAACGACTCCAGTCTCTTCCACAATGCCCGTGAACATGGGGG
>Ga0163153_10007694_pt1 | contig 11492 bp, 5 predicted proteins | sample OliLakLV19MP6IB1_FD_148629 | JGI IMG/M metagenome (GOLD analysis project Ga0163153, IMG submission 148629) | Freshwater microbial mat bacterial communities from Lake Vanda, McMurdo Dry Valleys, Antarctica - Oligotrophic Lake LV.19.MP6.IB-1 | ecosystem: Environmental > Aquatic > Freshwater > Lake... | reverse complement strand
GACCATCCGCGAGCTGGTGCTGCCGGGGAGCGAATTGGAAGCGGCGCCGCTCACGGATCGCCGCGCGCCGATCGTGTTGCGGATCGTGCGCAGCGCGCCGCACGGCACGGCCTGGCGTTATGATCTCACCTGGTACGGTCTGGAGCCCGGACGTTACGACTTGCGTAGCCGACTACGCCGCAAGGACGGTTCCGCGACGGCCGATCTGCCCGAGTTGCCGGTGGAGGTCGTCTCCGCGTTGCCGCCGGCGTTTACGCCGCCGCACGAATTGGCGGCACGTCCGGTCGAAGGTTTCGGCCGATATCGTTTTTTGCTCGGCGGGCTGTTCGGTCTGTGGGTCGTCGGATTCGGTCTGATTCTCGTGGTCGGTCGGCGCCGCGCGGCCGCGATCGGCCGTGCGACCGCGGGTCGACCGACGACGGCCGAGCAGCTGCGCCCGCTCGTCGAGCGGGGGATCGCCGGGTCTCTGACGCCGACCGAGTGCGCCGAGCTCGAGCGAATGTTGCTCGACTACTGGGTGGCGCGGCTCGACTTGCGGCGGGAAAAACCGGCGCGGTTGTTTTCGCAGTTGCGCGACCATGACGAAGCGGGGCCGCTCGTTAGACGGTTGGAGGCCTGGCTGCACCAACCGCCGCAGGCCGGCGGAGTGGCCGTGTCGACCGGTGAGTTGGAGGCGTTGCTCTCGCCCTACCTCGACTCGGCCGATGCGCAGCTGGTGCGGGGGGCCGCGTCATGAGCTTCGCCAGTCCTTACGTGTTGTTGCTGCTCATCGTGCCGGCGGCGCTTGGTGTCCGCGTTTGGCGGCACCAGGGGGCGACCGTTCCGCTGCCGTACGACCATGGCCGCGCGGGCAACGGGCGTGCAGGCGACGGGCGAGGTTGGCGGCGGCTCCTCAACGTAGCCGAGACCCTTCCGCCGCTGCTGCTCGCCTTGGCTGTGATCTTGGCGGCCGGGCCGCAACGCTACGGCGAGCCGAAGCAAAAACGGTCGCTGACGAACATCGAGTTTTGTCTCGACGTCTCGGGGAGCATGACGATTCCCTGCGGCGACGGCACGCGCTACGATGCGGCGCTGGCGGCGGCCGACGATTTTCTCGGCTACCGCAAGGGGGACGCCTTCGGCCTGACGTTCTTCGGCAACTCCGTGTTGCATTGGGTGCCGCTGACGACGGACGTTTCGGCGATTCGCTGCGCTCCGCCGTTCATGCGGCCCGAGAATCTCCCCGCTTGGTTCGGCGGCACGGAAATCGGCAAGGCGTTGCGGGCGGCGAAGCGGACGCTCGAAGCCCGCGAGTCGGGAGACCGGATGGTGATCCTGATCACCGACGGGATGAGCGCCGATTTGGGGGGCGGCGCCGATCAGGAGATCGCGCGCGAGCTGAAGGAGGCGGGAATCGCCGTCTTTGCCGTGCTGATCGGCGAGCAGGGAGTGCCGGACGAAATCAGCGTGATCACCTCGCTGACCGGCGGCGAAGCGTTCACGGCCGACGATCCGGGCGCCTTGCAGGGGGTGTTCCAGCGGATCGACCAGATGAAACAAGCCAAGCTCCAGAGCACGCTGGGAGACACGCTCGACGATTTTCGGCCTTGGTGCCTGGGGGGCGTCGGGCTGCTGGTTTTGCAAAGCCTGGCCGCCTGGTGGCTGAGGTTCACGCCATGGTAGCTCTCCTCACGACCGCTCTGGTGGTGCTCGCCTCGCTGGGGGCCGAGTATCTGCACGGCCGGCGCACGGCGCGCGTTGCGAGGTTGGCTTTCGGTCCCGCGGAAAAGCCCGCGGTTTGGGCGCGGGCCGCTCCGCTGCTGCGGGTCGCGGCGACGGGCGCCTTGTGCTACGGATTGGTGACGCTGCTTCTGCTGCCGCCGGCGGCCCATCGGGGCGAGGAAACGCCGGAGCACCTGCGACGCCGGCTGTTATTGGTGCTCGACGTTTCTCCCAGCATGAAGCTGGCCGATGCCGGACCCGAGGGCAAGCAGTCGCGGGCCGAACGGGCTGCGGACTTGCTGCGGTCGTTCTTCGCGCGGATTCCGATCGACCAGTACCGCACGACGATCGTCGCCGTCTACACCGGGGCCAAGCCGGTGGTGATCGACACGACCGATTTGGAGGTGGTGCGGAACGTCTTGGAAGATTTGCCGATGAACTATGCATTCCAGGCCGGCTCGACCGATTTGATTGCCGGCGTCAAGGAGGCGGCCCGCTTGGCGCAGCCCTGGAATCCGCACGGTACGACGTTAGTGGTGCTCACCGACGGCGACACGATTCCGCCCTCCGGCATGCCGGCGTTGCCGGTTTCAATCGACCACACGCTCGTGGTCGGCGTGGGAGACCCGGCGGCGGGCCGATTTATCGACGGGCATATGTCGCGGCAAGACGTTTCCACGCTCCAGCAATTGGCCGTCCGCTTGCGGGGGCACTATCATAACGGCAACGCCAAGCATCTCGGCGGGGAGCTGATCCGGACGATCACGCTCGGCCGAGCGACGAAGATGACGGATCGGCTTACGCGGCGCGAGTACGCGTTGGCGGCCGTCGTGTTCGGTGCCGTCGTGCTGGCGGGGTTGCCTGGTTTACTGTCGCTGGCCGGCACGCGGTGGAATCCGGGGCCGGGCCGCAGCGAGCCCGCCGCGCGCCGGCAAGAGCAATCGACGAGGGCGGCGTAGGCGAAGCGTGGAGCGGATTGCGAGTCGACTAGTTCGAGACAAAAGGAGATTGTCATGCGCGTTTTGCTGCTGTTGGCGTGGACCGCCGTCGGCGCTCTCTTCTACGCCTGGCATGCCGGGCCGGGGCAGGAACAGCTCGCCCTGGACGAGTCGGGGCGGCACGCCGAAGAGGCGGCCGCCCACGCGGCGAGCGGCCGCTGGGCGGAAGCCGTTGCCCAGTACGATGCGGCCTTGGCGAAATTGCCTGCGGACAGCGTGACGACTGCGCGTGAATTGCGGCTGGAGCGGGCCCAAGCGCGGATGCAAGCCGGCCAATTGCCGGAAGCCCGCGCGGAGTTGGGGACGCTCGTCGATGAAATGCAGGCCGATCCGCAAGCGTCGCCGCAACTGTTCGCCGCCGCCCGCCGGGCTTTGGCGGTGTCGCAGTATTACGTCACTTGGCTCTTGCGTTTGGAAGGGGAGCCGGAGGCCGTATGGGAACCGGAGATCGAGTCGGCGCGTCAGATCCACCGCCTGCTGGCGGAAGAGGCGGAAGCGTCCGGTGAAACGGCTGCGGCGACGGAGCATCGCGACGACGTGGAGGCGACCATTCGCCTGGCGCGGATGGATGCCGGAGAGCTGCAGGCTTTGAATCTGCCGAAGCAATGTTGCGGCTGCAAGGCGGGGGCCTGCAAGTCGGCTTGCAAAAAACCGGGCCGCAATCCGAACCAGCCCAAAGAGAAGGATGCACGCGGAGCCGGTTTGGGTCCGCCGCCGGATAATGCCGGTCACTAACAGTGCCGGTCACAAAGAGTGCCGGTCACAAAGAGTGCCGGTCACTGACGTTCGGTTTATATCTCGCGGCGCATTGAGGGGAGGCGATTCGTCACGATGAGCAACATGCGTTTTAACGGCCGGGCCGCGGTTTGGTTGGCGTGTTCGGTCGCCGTGACCTTCTCCTACGGCCGGGCGACCGCCTACGGCCAGGCGACTTACAGCGTCGTGGCTCCTCGGCCTGCCGGTTCGGACGGCACGGTCATTCTCCTGGGCGACGACGTCGTAGAAGTCGCGGCGCCGGCAAATTCCGCGGCCGCCGCGAGCTCGTCGGGCGGAAAACCGAAGACCCGTCTGGAACGACTCCAGCAATTGACGTTTGATCGCGGGCCCGCGGCGGTGCTGAAGGCTTGGAACGCCGAGAATAATCCCAAGCCGAAGGACGCGGCGAAGCCGCCGACTGCAAGCTCGCAAGGCGCGACTTCGCCGGCCGCGAGCTCGCCGCGACTTGCCGTCGCACCGAATGCCATCAGCGCGCCGATTGCAGCGAACGCTCCGAAATCCGCCGGCGCGCCGAGTTCCTCGAACGCACCGGCGGCCGAAACAAAAAAATCGGGTGTGACGGGGGCGGCGGCTCTGGTCGCCGGCGCGGCGGCGCATAGCGCGGCAGTGTCGGCGATTGCCGCGAAGCCCGACCCGCTCGATGCGGAAATGGCCGCCTTCCAGGCGCATGTGACGCTCGGCCGATGGCCCGAAGTGAAGCGTTACCTGGCCGGGCTCACGGAAGCCGAGCGGAACGCGGCCTGGAAGCAGCTGCTCGCGTCGCTGTCGTCGCCGCAACGACAATACGGCATGCCCAACCTTCCGCGCGAGGCCGTCACGTGGACGATCGACGATTTGCTGGGGCTCGCTTCCGCTCGGCCGAAGGATCTGGACAAGGAGTCGGTGGCGGCGCTCGGACGCATTCTCGCGTCGGCGCTGGAACGCGATTTCGCGGTCGAAACGGTCGTTGTTCGTTTGGAGGAGACGCTGAAGAAGTCGGCCGAGAAGTCGGCCGAGAAGTCGCCGTTCACGCGGCGTCAGGCGGCCCAACTGCTCCAAGCTGCCGGCCGCCCGGCGGAAACCGCCCGTTTTCTCCCCACCCTCGATGAGGCCGTGGCCGCCGCCGACAGCGAAGGCCTCAACCTTTTGGCGCTGCATTTCGCCGCGCTTCGCTCGCGCGACGGTAATACGGCGGACCTGGAACGTTCGTGGAACGCAGCGCGGGGGACGCTGGCCCTGGAAAAGGCGCCGCCAGAGCACAAAGACCAGGCGCTAAAACACCTGGTCGGTTTGGCGCCGCGGATGCGGCCGCAACTGGGCCGGCTTTGGTTCGATGAAAGCTTCACCCGCAGCCCGGAGCGCGGCGCGGAGATTTTGACGTTGCTCGGGCAAGCCGCGGCGACGGCCTTGGAACGGCATCCGCATGGTCCCGACGAGCGGGCCAAGACGCTCGAGTTCCAAAAAATAGCCGTGGAGGCGCTGCTCAAAGCCAACCCCAAGTTGGCGGCCCGATGGAAGCCGACGCTGCAGCTGCTGGCCGCGAACTGGCTGCGCGAAGCCGAGTATTCGCAGGTGCACGACCACTCGGCCGGGAGCACCAACCGGATGCAGTCCGATCAGTTCGGCAACGTGTACTACCAAAACATGGAAATGATGATGCATTCGGGCGGCGATCGGAATCAGCCGCACCCGATTCCTTGCGACAAGTTGCTGGAGCACGTTCCCGACGGCGGTTGGGCGACGCTCGTCGACCGCGGGGTGCAGGTTCCGATTCTCGTGCTGCGGACCCGCCTGCTGTTGAAGGTGAACCGCGAAGAGCAGGCCTTTCCCCTGATCGAGACGTTGGCGCCGGAGTTTCCCGAGCGGGCTCGCTTGCTGGCCGAGGAATTCCTCCGCGTCTGGAAGCAGAACCACGATCCGAACGAATCGCAACAACGGTACATGAATCCGTTCTACTTCTATTACGGCTTCAACGATCGGGCCCAGAGCATTCCGTTGACGCGTTCCAAGCAGGAGCGGAATCTCGTGGAACTGGCCGGCTGGGTCGCGCGGCTCCAGAAGCTCTCACTCGCCGGGCTCGACGACGACCTCTTGGCCCAGGCGTTCACCACGTGCCACAGCAGCGCCGAAGTGTATCGGCTCGAAGCGATGGCCCGCGTGTTCGGGCCGATCGAAAAAATGAAGCCGCAGACGCTCGCGGCGTTGTCGCAGCAGATGCGGCGAAATCTCGCCGGCTTGTGGCGGGCCCCCAAGGTGCAGGAAGCGGCGAAGACCAAGCGCAAGACGAAGGATGTCGAAGCGGAAGTGTTGCGCGGGTACGGCACCGCCCGCGACGTCGTCAAACTCGCGCTGGCGAAATACCCGGAGGAGTGGTCGTTGCACCTGGCGGCGGCGGCGCTCGAGTTGGACGAGAGCAATTTTCGCCAGGAGTTGGAAAAGGATCCGAAGTTCCAAGAGCGACGGAGCCGGGCCATGGCGGGCTTTGCCCGGGCCGCCGAGCTGTATGCCGCGGCGGCGCCGAAACTCTCGGAAGCCGAGGAATCGATCTCGGCGCTGGAGCAGTGGTTCCACGCTTCGCTCGGCGCGTGCGACCTGGAAAGCATCGACGACGACCAGCACCCCGACCTGAAGCAAACGCCCTTGGTTCGCGCGGCGCTCGAGGGTTTGCCGGGCGAGCTCGGCGTGCGGCATCGCGACCTATTCGCCTCGCAGCTGTTCTCGCAGTTGCGTTCGGTCAAACCGTCGATCAAATTTCGCTACCTGCGTGAAGGCTTTGCCGTGGTGGGAGACCACAAGCTCGCGGCCGACGCGCGCAAGGTTTTTAACTACTACCAGGATTTGACGGCCGAGATCCGACTCGAAACCGAGCTGGACGGCATCGGCGACGGCGTTGTGGGGCACGGGCGGCCGTTCGGCGTGCTCGTAAGCCTGGTGCACACGCCGGAAATCGAACGGGAATCGGGCGGTTTCGGCCGGTTCTTACAAAACCAAAGCAGCATGCAATACGGCTACAACTACGGCCGACCGGCGGTCGATTATCGCGACCGGTTTACGGCGGCCATGCAGGAATCGCTCAAGGAAAATTTCGAAGTCATCTCGACCACTTTCGAGACCGACAAGGTGCGCTCGCGCGAATCGAAAGAAGCGGGCCGGCGCTCGACCCCCTACGCCTATCTGCTGCTCAAGGCTCGGGGTCCGCACGTCGACAGGTTGCCGCCGCTCAAGATCGATCTCGATTTTCTGGATACTTCGGGCTACGTCGTCTTGCCGGTTGAATCGCCCGCGCTGCCGCTCGACGCCCGCCCCGCACAAAGCTCTCCGCGTCCGGTCGAAAAGCTCGTGGTCACGCAGGTTTTGGACGAACGCCAGGCCGAAGACGGCAAGCTGCTGCTGGAAGTCCGAGCGACGGCCCGCGGCCTGGTGCCCGAACTGGCGGAGCTGGTGCGGCTGGAGTTCCCCGGTTTCACCGTCGGCCGGACGGAAGATCGGGCGCTTTCCGTGGCGAAGTTCGACGAGGAGAGCCTGCGCCCGGCGATTGTTTCCGAGCGGAGCTGGGTGGTGGGCCTCGACGCCGCCGGAGGCCGAATCGCGCCCGACACGCCGTTTACGTTCGCCGCCGCGGTGTTGCCGGCGACGGAGATGAACCGGCAACGCTATCGCGACGCCGATCTGGAAACCGTCGGGCCGGAGGTGACGCTCGAAGCGGGCTACGGCCGCCGGCAAATTCCCTGGCCTTGGCTCGTTGCCGGCCTTTTCGTTCTGGCGGTAACGCTCGCGGGCGGCCTGGCCTTCGTTCGCCGCGGGCGCCGCCCGGCGCCGGCAACGGCGCTCGGGCTCCCGGAACCGTTGACGCCGTTTTCGCTGATCGATTGGCTCAGGGAGTTGCAGGCTACGCACGCTTGGGCGGAGCCGAAACGGGGCGAGCTCCGCGACGCGATCGCCTTGATCGAGCACCACTACTTCGCCGAAAGCTCGAACGGCCGCGTCGACTTACGCCAGGTGGCCGAGCAATGGGCCCGGGAAGTGCCGGCGAACAGGCAACCGAGCATGGCCGGCAGGTAGCCGGGCGACGTAAGCCGGGCGACGGTCGTCGAGCGCAGGCGATCGGCGGCCCTTCGCGCGATTCACCCGTGCGGGCCAAGTCGGGGTCTAGAGCAATTCCGCGATCGGTTCGCCGTCGGTGAGGATCGGGATCGGTCGGCCGGAGTTGTCGAGAATAGATTCGTGGGTATCGATGCCGAAGCGTCGATAGATCGTGGCCAAGAGGCAGTTGCTGTTCATCACGCGCTCGGACGGGTCTTCGCCGCGGGAGTTCGTAGCGCCGACGACTTGCCCCATCTTGAGTCCGCCGCCGGAAAGAAAGACGCTCATGGCGCGGCACCAATGGTCGCGTCCCGGCCGCTTCGACTTGTCTTGATAGCCGATTTTCGGCGTACGACCGAACTCGCCGCAGAAGACGAACAGCACGTTCTTATCGAGGCCCCGGTCGTAGAGGTCGTCGAGCAGGGCCGGAATCGCTGCGTCGAGTTGGGGCAAACGCTCCTCGTAAGCGCGAAAAACGTCGGCGTTGACGGAATGGTCGTCCCAATTGGTGGCGCCGACGACGCCGACGCTTTTGCTGACTGGAAAGTTCGCCGTGATTTGCACGAAACGGACTCCCGCTTCGACCAAACGCCGGGCGAGCAGCAGGCTCTGGCCGCCCGTCGTGCGGCCGTAGCGATCGCGGAGCGCGTCGGGCTCTTTCGACAAGTCGAAGGCCTCGCGGGTGCGCGAGCTCGTCAACAGATCGAGGGCCCGTTGGTTGAACTTGTCGAGGGCCGACATGGACTGCGACCGATCGACTTCGCGGCGAAAGGTGTCGAAACTCGCCAGCAGTTGGGTGCGCTTTTGCAAGAGCGAGGCGGCTTCTTGCGAGAGCGACAAGTTGCCGGCGCTGAACGTCTTGGCGTTGGGGTCGCCCGAAACCATGAACGGGGCGTAGGCGGGACCGAGATAGGCCGGGCCTCCGCCGTAGAACTTGTTGGTGCCGACGTACAACGGCAGGTCGCGGACTTCGTCTTCCAGTCGCCGGGCGACGATCGAGCCGATCTCCGGATACTCGCCGTCGGTGGGGTTGGCGGCGACGCTCGCATAACCGGAGAGCAGCCGGCTGGTGCCGCCCGAGTGCTCGTTGCGGTTGTGAAACAGGCTACGGACGATTGCGAACTTGTCGGCCCGGCGGGCCAGGTTGGGGAACCCTTCGCAAATGTCGATGCCCGGCACGTTCGTGGCGATGGGCTTGAACGGTCCGCGATATTCTTGCGGTGCGTCGGGCTTGAGATCGAAGGTTTCGAGGTGGCTCGGTCCGCCGGCGGCCCACAAGAGAATGACCGAGAAATCGCGATCGACGCGCGACGCGCCGTCTTGGGCGGCGAACAAACGCGAGAGGTTCGGCGACGCGCCGCCGCCGGCCAGCGCGCCCAGCGACAGACCGCCGATCTTTAAGAGGGCGCGGCGCGAGACGGGGCCGGGGCATTTGCGGGGGGACGTCATGGCCATGTCCTCAGCGTACGTACAGGAATTCTTTAGTGTTCAAGAGCGCCCAAAGCAGGTTGCGATAAGCCGAGAGCGGTTTCTCTTCCGCGGCGACGTGCGCGAGAGCCGTTTTCAGTTCGGACTGCGTGGGAGGCCGCGAGAGCACCGTCAGGAACAAGTTGGTGACTTTCGTGCGGTCGTCTTCCGAGCCGCGCCCGAGCCGGTCGGCGAGGCTCTTGTCGGTGTTGATCTTCTGCAGGAAGAACTGATCGTTCATGAGGAACAGCGATTGGCCCAGATTGGGCTCGGCCACGCGTTCGCATTCGCAGGCGCTTTCGCGTGGGGGCTTGCCGAACAGCCGCAGGAAGGGATTCTCAAAACCTTCGTCGGGGAGTTGCACGGCGCGGGTGCCGTCGGGAAGGCCGGCGTAGCGCGTCGGCATGCCGGTCACCTCGTCGACCGCGTCGAGCAGCACCTCGGCGGGGAGGCGCTGCGGATAGAAGCGGCTGTTGAATTGGGTGTCGGCCAGGTTCCAGGCGTTGGGCTCGGAGCTGAGTCCGTAGGTGGCGCTGGTGCAGATCGTGGTCAGCAGCCGGCGGACGTCGTAGCCGCTTGCGACGAAGTCGCGGGCCAGCGCGTCGAGCAGCGGCTCGTTCGAGGCCGGGTTCGTGTCGCGCAGGTCGTCGAGCGGCTCGACGAGGCCGCGGCCGAAAAAGTGAGCCCACATGCGATTCACTAGCGCCCGAGCGAAGTACGGATTCTCGGGCTCGCGCATCCAATCGACCAGCGCGTGTCGCGGGTCGGAGAGCGGGGCGATTTCCGGCGGCCGGCCGCGCAAGCCGTGCGGAGGTACGACCGCTCCGGTTACCGGATGCCGAACTTCGGCCGAGGCTTTGAGAAAAATCGTTTCGTTGGCGCGTCGCTCGGCGACGCCGGTGCCGCCGGCCCGATCGACGCGAGAGAAGAAAGCGGCGAGACCGAAATAGTCTTCCTGCGTGAAGTTTTCGAAGGGATGGTTGTGACACCGCGCGCAGCCGATGCGAACGCCGAGGAACACCTGCGCGGAGTCGTCGACGTAGGAATCCAAGGCCCGAACTTCGTGATACCACTGGGCGGGCGGGTTGTCGGTCGGGCTGCCGGTGGCCGTGACGATGCGCCGCACCAACTCGTCGTACGGCATGTTCGCGGCCCAGGCGTTGCGGAACCAGCGATGGAAGGCGATGGTGGCCGGGAGACGGTCGTTGCCCTGGCGACGCTTGATGCGGAGGATATCGCACCATTTCTGGGCGAAGTAATCGGCATGAGCGCCGGAGGCCAGCAAGCGCTCGACCAGCGCGCGGCGTTTTTGGGGCGCAGAATCGTCGACGTAGGCTCGAACCTCGTCGGCCGAGGGGACTCGGCCCGCAATCTGCAAGGAGGCGCGGCGGAGGAAAGCGGCGTCGTCGGCCGACGCCGACGGCGGCACGCCCAGTTGGCGGAGCTTGGTCAGGACGTGTTCGTCGACGAGGTTGCCCGCGGGGAGTTCAGGTCGCGGCGCCGAGGCGTCCGCCGAGGGGACGGCGATGTTGCAGACATCGACGTGCGATTGATAGATCGCGACGACGGCCGTTTCACCGAGCCGGTCTCGCGTCGTCACCAGGCCTTGCGAATCGACTTCGGCGATCGACGTATCGTTGGCACGGAACGTCGTGGTGCGGGTCACGTCGCGGCGGGTACCGTCGCCGTAGCGGGCCGTAACAATCACCTGCTGACGTTCGTCGCGGCCGAGCGCTCGCGAGGGTGGCGAAACGTCGATGCCGACCAGGCGGACTTCTGAGGCCGAGTCGGGCCGATCGGACCAAGGCGTGCCGGAGGCGATCCAGCGTAAGAGACGGCGGTACTCGGGTTCGTCGGAGCGGAGGCGGATGCCGCCGCCGTGCGGAACGTCGCCCGCCGGCTTGGTGAGCAGCAGCGACCGGGCCGGGTCGGCGTGAAACAGACGCCGGCCGCGCCCGGTCTTCACGATCGCATCGTAATCAGCGGCGGGATCGAAGCCGAACAGCGAGAGTTGGAGGCCGCCGCGACCGCCGCTCTTGCCGTGGCATCCGCCGCCGTTGCAGCCCGCTTTGGTCAACAGAGGCGAGATATCGCGGCGGAAGTCGAGAGGCAAATCGTGATCTCCATCGCGGACCTCGACCGGCACCTGCGCCACGCGGCCGTCGTGCCGGATGACGATGATCGTGCGGCCGCCGGCCACGGGGGTCACGACACCGTCGGGGGTGACGGCGGCGACGGTTGGCTCTTGGGAGTGATACTGGGCGGCGCGCGTCACGTCGCGCCGGCGACCATCGCCGGACTCGAGCGTGGCCAAGAGTTGCTGCCGAGCGTCGCGGCCGACGAGTTCGATGGCGGCGGGAAAGACGCCGAGTTGATCCGCGCCGCGGGCCGACGACAGGAACGCGGCTTGCCCGACGGCCAGGAGTGAACCGAGGCAGGCGATTCGCCAGAGGGGGCGGGTAACAAGGCATCGCAATCGAGTGGAAC
>Ga0163153_10007693_pt1 | contig 11492 bp, 8 predicted proteins | sample OliLakLV19MP6IB1_FD_148629 | JGI IMG/M metagenome (GOLD analysis project Ga0163153, IMG submission 148629) | Freshwater microbial mat bacterial communities from Lake Vanda, McMurdo Dry Valleys, Antarctica - Oligotrophic Lake LV.19.MP6.IB-1 | ecosystem: Environmental > Aquatic > Freshwater > Lake... | reverse complement strand
CACTTTCGTAGGTCAGGCACCGCGGTCGAAGGAATTCGATCACGCACGAAGGCCGCCGTCGCCACGTCCCAAGCGGCAGCCAAGGACGTGCCTGACAAAGGCCGCTCCGTCACCGTGTCAGGCACGCCTCTCGCAAACGTCTCGGATGCTGGATAGAATTACAAGAGCGCCGCGCTCTCGGCTTCGACCGCTGTGGCCGCCGTACGAGGCTTACTTGTCTTCGTGTCCATCAGCCACGGCAAATAAATGGTGGCGGAAGAACGCCGACTTCGACGATGGTTTCAGCTTCGCTTGCGAAGCCTACTGATCATCTTCGCATTGCTTTGCATCGGCCTCGCATGGATTGCCAGCGAACGTCGGCATTCCGCGCGCCAATTGGAGGTCGTCGAACAACTCCGGCCCTTCGACTTCGACATTCAATTGGGCGGAAAGTACGACTCACTGGACCGATTCTACAACAAAGAGCCACAGGGTCGGTGGCGCCGTATGGCGCGAAGCCTGCTTGGCGAGCACGTGATTGTGGCGAACTGCTACGAGTACTCTTTCACGGATGCTTCCATACTCAGCGAACTGACCGATTTGAAGGAACTTAGTTTGGTCGGTACCGGAGTGTCCGATATTCGTCCATTGTCAGGTCTTTGCAAATTGACGGCTCTCGATCTCGGCGACACAGACGTGGTTGACGTTTCGCCCCTTGCAACACTCACAAGAATAGAAGTCCTGAGCGTAACGAGAACCCAAGTGAGTGACGTTTCGCCGCTTGCTGGCCTCAAACACCTCGACGACCTGTGGCTAAACGAATGCCGCGTGATGGACTTTTCGCCGCTGTTCGGTCTCAAGAATCTCACACTACTTGAAATTGATAACAACGAACCTCCAATCAGCGACGACCAGCTGTCTCGGCTGCGAAAGGCTCTGCCGAATTGTTCGGTCTCTGAGTAGGGCCTTGGACGCAAGGTTGAGAATTCGCCGCAACGTCGACCGGGTCACCAGCCGCCGTAGGTCAGGCTTTCCAGCCTGACGTGCCGCGCGCCTGACGTCGATCGTAGCCCCTGTCAGGCTGGAAAGCCTGACCTACACCGAAGTCGCACTATCCAGCGCACTTGAAATCAGCCGCCCCCCCGCCCCAAAATCAATCCACGCGACAAGTACACGAAAGGCCGCGAGGTTTCGCAGCCTCTCTGGGGCGAGACGTTGGTAGGCATCGAGGTCCGTCGGTCGCGCAAGCATTGGCGATCCAGCGCGGCGCACGTGCCTGGGAAACTTCCGCGAGCGTTCCGGCGCTCCGACCACTTGCAGCGGTCTTCAAGACTCGAAGGGCCCGCCGCCGCAAGCACGAAGTTGCTCACGCAGCGCAGGCAACGTGCGTCACGCCCCGCCAGTGCTGCGCAATCCGCACGGACCCACGCCCGCCATCTCAACACCATGACCGCTGCGTGCGCACAACCTTTCGGTCGCATTCGGTCGTCGGCGCACTAAACCCGCGCCGTTGCCTGCGGAAAAAAATTCGAGCAAGAAGCCCGACAGGACCGGTCCAACTTCCGCGCACCATCTCAATCCAATCCAACAACCCCAATTCCCTCTCCTACTCTCCTTCGTCCTTACTCTCCTCCAGCGGTGACCGACTGACTGGCCTGCTAGAATCGAGGGCATGTCGGAGAACCCCTACCAGTCGCCCGCCAGCCCGCCGGCCCGTTCATCAAGTGATCGGCTTGCCATGCCGTCCGCGGCCGCTCGGGTAGTTTCCATGATTCTCATTTGCTTAGGAACGGCGTTCACCGCGCTCGCGTTGCTGATCGTATCGGAACTCGTTCGCTTAAAGCTCGGCGCTATTTCCATCTTCGAAGAACCCCCGTACCAACCTGGATGGCTGTCATCTCCAGCACTTTGGCGACGGCGCTGATCGGAACTGGAATTCTCATTCGACGAACGAGCTCGCGGAAAAGAACGCAGCTCCTGGAGCGATCCTAGAATTCCCGTTGGCGCTCCGGCCACTTGCACCACTGCCGCACATCTCGCCCAGCTTGCCTTGCTTCGCCCCGTGCTTCGCGGGTAATCTACCGCGCCTCTCACTCCGGCCTGCCGAGGTCGAGTGCCGGGCGGCTCTCGTCGATACCTATCATTACGCTCGATTTCCTCTCCGCCGGCGTTTCGTGCATGGATGCCAAAACGCAATTATCGCCCTGTACGCGCGTCCGCCGTTCTGCGGCGTTCGCGGCGGGCTGTGCACTGGCAATTTCGATCGGCTGCCGCCTTCCGTGCTACGACGGGCCTTCCGCCAAGAACGTGTTGGCCAGCCGGCAACTGGTCCAGCAAGGCATGCGGGAAATAGAACGGGGCGAATGGAAGGGGGCGGAACAGCACTTCGCCACGGCCGTCAAGCAATGTCCGGCCGATCACGAGGCCCATCGACTCTACGCCGAGACCCTCTGGAAAGCTGGGCGGCAACAGGAAGCCCTGGTCGAAATCAACGAAGCCCTGCGGATCGCTGGCGACGATGAACAATCGCTCGTCCGACACGCCGAAATGCGGTTGGCCCGGTCGGAATTCGAGCAGGCGTTGGACGCCGCCCGTCGGGCCTTGGACGTCAATCCGCAGTCCGCGGACGCTTGGGCGGTCCGGGGAAAAATCTGGCAAACCAGCGGAGATTTGAGCCGCGCCGCCGCCGACTTCCATCAATCGCTCGGCATAGAACCAGCACGCCGCGACGCCCTCGTCGCCCTGGCCGAGATTTATCGCTGCCAAAGCGAACCGCAACGGGCGCTCGCCAACTTGCGGGCCTTGGCGGAAACCTATCCCGTCGATGAGGTTCCCAGAGAAGTTTTGGAGCAGCAGGCCCAAGCGCTCTTGGCGCTCAATCGACCGGCGGACGCTGCGGAGCAGCTTGCCGTGGCCTGTCGGCGGGGAGCGCCGGCGTTACCGCTGTGGCTGGCCATGGCGGATTGCCAATTGCAGGCCGGACAAACCCAGGCCGCGCTGGTCACACTGGACCAGGCTCAGGCCTTCTGGCCCGGCTCGCCGGAGGTCGCCCAACAAGCGGCGAACCTCAACCGGAACCCGCGGACTTTGCTGACATCGCGCCCGTAGACGACGAACCGAGCTATTCTTCGACCTGCACCATCGTGCGGCCCATGTAGTAGCCGCATTTCGGGCAGACCACGTGGGACGGAACCGCCGTGCTGCACTGCGGGCAGAAATGCAGTTGCTTCGGCGTCTTGAAGTCATGCGCCCGGCGGGACCCGGTGCGGGCATTCGATTGCTTGCGTTTGGGTACGGCCATGGCTCGAGATTCCTGCTTTTCGCGACTGCGGAAAGCCCCTCATCATAAAGTCGCCGCCCAAGCTGTCAACCGGAGTGCGTTGCCGGCAAGGACGTTCATTGACCCGGATGCACGCGGAAAAAAAGCCGTTCCAGGGAACGGCATCGCCGCGGAACGTGCGTTGACCAGCACCGTGAAACGACTAAGATATGGTTCTTCGTCAGATTTCGGGGCGTAGCTCAGCCTGGCTAGAGCGCTACGTTCGGGACGTAGAGGTCGCACGTTCAAATCGTGTCGCCCCGATTTACAGAACCGAAGATCCTCTCTTCGGTCGTTCGTAGGTGGATTTCACCTGAATTCAGCGGGCATTCTGTCCGCTTTCCGCGCTGGACCTTGTCGAACCGCAGGTCGATTCGGCTCACCAATTGGCGGAAGACCTCGCGACGGCGGGCCGGTTCGGCTTTGGCCATATCCTCGCCCAGTCGCCACAGGCGGCTAACCGCGGCCTCCACTTGGGCGTCCGTGTCATTGGCCTTGGTACTCGCCTTTGCCAGTTTCAGTTGGTCAGCAAGGTGGTCTCGCTGACGTTTCATGGCCGATAACTTCCCGCCGATCAAGTCGAGAAGTTCAGCTGGTGCTCGCAGGAAGTTTTCGGCGGCCCGATCGATTTCCCGGTTTAACTCGGCCAACTGCTTGCGGAGGCCGTCTGAGCCATTGTTCGCCTGATTACGTCGCTCGTTAATCTGCTGCCGTAGGGCGACACGTAGACGCTCTAGATTGCGTTCTGTGAGCACGGTCGTCTGAAGCTTGCGAACGACCACGTCGACCAATTTGTCCTGTAGGACGCCGTGGCAGCCGCACCCGGACGGGTTGTTTTTGCCGGCCCGGCAATAGGTCGAGCAGGTGTACTTAGGGTACGAATGTCCCTTCGCCTTGAGCGTGCTGCCATGCATCTTGCAGCCGCACTGGGCGCAGAACACGAGTCCAGAGAGCAGGTAAGCGTCGCCGTTTTCCTTGGTGTGCGTCCGATAGGCCGCGCCGGGCGTATTGCGCCGACGATCCACGATCTTCGCTTGGACCCGCTCGAACAGTTCCTCGTCGATGAGCGCCTCGTGAGCGCCCTCGACAACGATCCATGCCTCGCGGGGGTTGGCGACCGCGTGGGGTTTGCCAGCCGGTGAGAGCGTCACTTCGCCACGGTCGCGTTCACGCACTTGGCCCGCGGCAACGCTGTGGTATTTGCCCTCGCGGCGCTTGGCCCACGTGAACGTGCCTGTGTAGTTGTGGTTTTCCAGGATGGCCTTGATCGAGGCGGCGTACCACGGCCCGCCGGTTGGTCCAGGAACTCCCCTGGCGTTGAGTTGATCGGTAAGACTGCGGAGGCCGGTGTCTGTATCGGCGTATTGCTGAAATAGCCAGCGGACGATCGCCACCTTGCTCGGGTCGTCCGAGAGCACCAACGTCGTACGCCAGCCGCGAGGCTTGCTGAACTTTTCGCTGGTGCGAACCCGCTGGCGATGTTCGCCGCGTTCATCGACCAGCATGCGGTCGTAGCCGTACGGCGCTGCCTGACCACAAAGAAAGCCTTCCTTGGCAATCCCGGAGAGTGAGCGTGCCACGTTCCGGGAGAGATCCGTCAAAAAGGAGTGTTTGCCTTCGGCATGCAGGGCGTTCATGATTCGACCGGTGAAGCAGTCCCAGTCGACCACGCCTTCCGCAACGGTCACCAGCTTCACTCCCGCTTGCCGCAGCGGATGAATCCAGCGTCCGGCTTCGATGCTGTCGAAGCGCCCAAACCGCGAATAGTCCCAGCAGAGAATCACTTCGAAGTCCCGGCTCGACGTCGCCGCCTTGTGCATCGCCAAGAACTCAAGTCGGCGCTCGGTCGCGTCGCCGCTGATTCCGCTATCGGTATACCAGCGGAGGATGCGGTAGCCGTGCTGTTGGGCATACGCTTCGATTTCCCTGCGCTGATCCTCCAGCGAGCGCTCCTGCCGATTCGTGCTGCGGCGAAGATACGCGACGGCGGGAATGGTGGGTTGGCTAACCATCTGCATCTCGGGTTACCATAGGGTGTTTCGAGGCCGGAAACTCGTCCACATTGGAAACGGTGCTTGCCAGCAGTTGCAAGGCGTCATTCGCAGTGAAAGAACCAACGAAAGCATCGTCGATTTCTTGGGCCATCGACGCGCTGGGGTCGCTGATTCTACCGTATTCTGCGGAAAAGGTTGAGAGGCGCACTGGACGCCCTCACTTGTGCATCGCGGCATGTTAGACGGACGTTTGTCCAAGTCTGTTTGGCGTTTAGACCGCCGTGGGCACCTCTTGGCTAATCGATTCGCGCGCGGCGACTTAACTCAGCGATTTGGACAGCGGCATCCTAGGCGGGGCGGTTTGCCACATGAGCGCCACTTCCTCCGGCGTCAAACCGTAGGCTTCGTTGACCATGTCGCTCAATTGCCGCTCCAGCCGCAACGCCTCGGCCGCCTGCATCCGCGCCGGCTCAATCGTCCGAGTATATTCGTCGCGCAGACTCTTCAGCGCCGCGGCGGACAACGAGTTCTTCTTGCCGCGAACGCGTTTCACTTCGGCGACAAAGGCATCGGAGTCGAGTTCCGTCGGCGCTTGCAATTTCAGGCTTGGCTTCTCGACGTGGTGTTCAACGCGAAGCCAGTCAAGAAGGTCAGCGCGCGTACATTGCTGCAAGGCTGCAATCTCGATTAGACGCCTAACGCAAGCATCTGATTTCCGACGCGTGCTGTCCAATGGAACTGCGATTGGAAGCGATTCCATAAGAAAACCGACAGGTGACAGTGCTTCATCCTTCATATGCGGCAAGTATCGCCAATTGTGCCACCACATGAGAGGAGAATTGAGGACTGCTAAGAGAAAGCAGTCATCAGTCGGAACAAAGAACATCTTATTGTTGCCAAAGGTCCCTGACGAGTCGAACGCGTAGGATGGATGAAACTGGATTTCTTGATACACAATCTTTGGCTTGCTGAACTCCAACCAGTATTCCGTCGAGTCCTGAATCTCAAACCAATGATATTGCCCCGCTTTTCGTCCGTTCCATTCGCGTCCGGTCCAGGCCTTCGGTTTCGGTTCCAACTGCGCACGAAATTGTGTCAAATGATTCAGCAGCGATGGATACACCTTGATGTCGATTCCGCGCCGCGAGAAGATCATCCACAGCTGCTTCCATTCTGATGCCCACCGATCAATATCTTGGCCACGCAAATAGGGCTTGATTACTTCAGCACACTTTGGATCCTCGGCAACTAAGCGATCCCGTAGCTTCGAATCAATCACGAACGCCTCGTTACATCCGGTTACCACGCCCCGATAAGGCTTAATTCCGGCAAATTCAGTGAGTGCGGTGCGATTCTTGGCAATCTTTTGCATGAGCCGAGTGACATCGCTCGATTCAAGCTGCCAAGACTCTGCGCCGAGTTGGTCAAGCGTTAACTCCACCCCCTCCACATCAATCTGCCGCGAAAGGTCTTCCACGCGAAGTTGCTCACGAGGAATCGAGCACAGGCGTGCCGTCTTCGGCTTCGGCGCTTTCGTAGGTTTCCGCGCCACGATGATCGATGGAAACACGTCGGCGTCCTCGAAAATCTGCTTCGCGTGCCCGAAATCCACCACCGACTCGACCCACGCTTCCTCGGCAAAGAAGCGGCGCAGCGGTTCGCCATAGCCGGACTTCATCCACTTGTTCGTCACGATAAATGAGAGCAGACCGCCCGACCGCAACACGCGCAACCCGAGTTCGTAGAAGTAGACGTACAGGTCGGCCATCCCGTGGTAGGCGTGATACGCTGATTGCAGATACGGCTTGATCGCCGACAGCAACTCCTGCCGGACGTAGGGCGGGTTCCCCACAACGACGTCAAACCCGCCTTGCGCGAACACCTCGGGAAATGCAGCCTGCCAGACGAATGCCTTGGGATGCACGGCCGGGTCGCTCACAACACTGTTACCGACGCGGATCGCGTGGTCCAGACTTGCCAATGTCTTGCCGCGCTCCGCGGTTTTGATCCACAGGCTCAGGCGGCAGATTTCGATCGCCTCTTCGTTGAGGTCGACGCCGTAGAGATTATTTTCCAGAATCCGCCGATCCAGATCAAATAAGGATCGATGCCCACGGAGCTCCAGCAGCCGGTCGTTGGATCGTTGATACGTGGCGTGCAACTGGTCGAAGGCCTCGATGAGAAATGCACCGCTTCCGCACGCCGGGTCCAACAGGCGGATCGTGACCAGCGCGTCCTGCCAAGCCTCCCAGAGCGTCACCAGCGCCGCCTTAGCTGGCTTGGTAAGTTTCGGTAGTTCGTAGACGGACGGATCGGCAAGTGCGGTCTTGGCCGCGCCCTTCGCGGACTTCTGATGGTCGGCGCGCAATTCCTCGAAGCGATCGCGCAGCACTCCGCCCAGCGCTTGTTCGATGATGTACCGCGTGATAAACGACGGCGTATAAAACGCCCCTTCCTTCTTCCGCCGCGACTTGTGCTTCTCCGCCCCGAGCGGCTCGGCTAGCCCGTCCAACTCGTTTCGCAGCTTTTCGAGATCGGTGATCGATTGCTCGAAAATGTGCCCGAGAATGTCAACGTCGATCAGACTCCCTTCGCCAGTCGCCAAATGGGCGGGGCGATAGTCGTAGCTGCCCAGTTCGTGAAAGTACCCGCACACTTCGTCGGACACTTTCAAGTGATCCATCACTGCATCGTCAGCAAACAGGCCGCCGTTGTACTTGTGGATGCCGAGCGCGGCGTTGCCGTCGTTGATCGCGGTAAACAGCCCGCGAAAGTTGTCCCAGATCGGTCTCGGATGATAGGGATCGCGATGCTCGAAGGCCTTCTTGATTGATTCCGTTGGCAGCAGCCCGCGATCTTCGCTGAACGCCACGAACAACACGCGGTCCAGCAGCTTCTGGGTGCTCGCCAATACGCCGTGCCGCGACACGTCCGGGTTATCGGCGCTCAGATGCTCAAAGGCGTCCTGCCGCATGTTCGCGTAGTCGACGTAGAACTTCTTGGTCAGCTCACGACCGACCTTTTCCGATTCGGCGTGCAGACCATAGAAATGACAGGGACCGACCTTCGGCACGACGCGTTCCGCCCCCAGTAGGAATACGAACCGGCGCAGCGCACTTTCATCACCGGCCAGTTGTTCGGTATCGAATCGTTCGTATGTCTGCTGATCCGAACCTTTGTGATAGAGCCGCGTCTGCCGCATCGAGGTCACGATCACCCAGTCGCACTTCAGGTTGATCGCGTAGCGAAAGCCTTGGTCGACGGCCGACATCCGGCGGCCCGCGTAGGGGCGGTCCAAGGGGTCTCGCGGCCCTTTGCCCTCTAGGGCGACAACAAAGCGCTGTTCGCCATTGAAATCGCCCAGAACGGCATCCGCGAATTTGCCGTCGACCTCGACGTGCTTTTCCCAGCTGATTGTATAGCGCTTGTGCCCGTGCGCCGGCCGTGTATATCCCAGCACTCCGACGAAAAAGTCGCTCAGGAAGTCGCGCAGGATTTCTTGCTCCTTGAAGCTATCCAGTCGTCCCGACGAGATCAATCCAGCCCAATGATTGAGCTTGGTCGAGTCAAAAGAAGGAAGCTTGAAATCCGCCAAATGCGAGCGCAGCACATCGGGGCGGAAAAGCGGCTTTGCGTCAACGGGCACTTGCAGCGCTCCCCAACAGGAAAAGTCAGATTTTAGTCGCCAGACTTATCACTCGCCAGCAGTCCGCGAGGGCATGCACGGTACTCGATGAGGAGCACCCGATTCTGTCGACGTCTCAGATGCGGCCGTGGCACACCGGCCGTCCGAATGAGCATACGCGGAAGGGCCACGTGAATGTCTGCGTCTACGACAGCACTTGGGAAGCGAGCGAGGCGTACGTGCTGGATCGCAGTGACTTGGTCTCGGCCTGGGTGAAGAACGATCATCCTAGATTCGAGATTTATTACATCCATCGGGGTGTGCCCAGGAAGCACCGGCCGGACTACCTCATTCGACTTGCCGACGGCTCGATGCTTGTGCTGGAGGTCAAGGGTGAGGTTTCGGAGGAAGCCAAGGCGAAACAACAGTTTCTTGAAGAGTGGGTAAAGGCGGTAAATGCCAGCGGGGAATTCGGGCGTTGGGCGTCGGACATGGCCGATGCGCCAGCCAAAATCCATGACATCTTGCGTCGAAACGTTCAATTGGCGACGACTTGATTCGCGGCGACAAGGAATTGGCACGCATCTCGCTAATGGGCGGACATTGCTGCAACCAGTTTCATGGTTGGCATTGAATACCGTTTTCACGACCCCGAACATTAAAAAGCGTTCATTCAATGCCCCAATGCCGTTGCCGAACTACGACATCCATAGTTAGATTCCCTGCACCTCATTGGTGAGGGATCGCTACCGGTCTAGACTTGGCAACATTCGCATGGACGCAATCACTTCGCTCCCTCCGCAAAGCCGCTGGGTTCGCGGCCGCGGCTTGCTGGCCTTCGCCATTCTCGCCCCCTTCGCGGTCGGCGCGCTGTTTTCGAAGCCGTACGTGGGTGAAGGCACGCTGGGTGATCTGGAATTTGACCTGGCCGCGTTTGTCCTATTCGTTTGCGGAGCTTTCTTTCGCTTCTGGGCCACGCTCTATATCGGCGGGCGCAAGGGGAGCGGGCTGGCGACTTTGGGACCGTATTCGCTCTGCCGCAACCCGCTGTATTTCGGCACGTTCTTGATGCTGATGTCGCTCGTTGTTTTCCTGCAGAATCTGACCCTAGCGGTGGGGGCGTTACTGGCCACCTTTGTTTATCTTCGTGTGACCGTTGGCTCAGAAGAGTTTCGCCTTCATCATCGCTTTGGTGATGAGTACACGTCCTATTGCAATACTGTTCCCCGCTTCTGGCCTCGGCTGCGCGGATACCGCGCGCCCCCAGTCATTGAGGTCAACGTCGTCGGGCTGCGTCGAGAATGCCTCAACGCGCTGCGGTGGATGATCATTCCGGTCGCTGGAGAAGGGCTGGCCTACGCGCGCACGATGGAACTGCTGCCAGACCTGTTCCACCTCCCTTGATCCAATCACCGCAGCTTCGAGTCAATGCATGGCACTCAAAGAAGAGTGGGAAGCCCAGGGCAACTGGCTGTTTCGTTGGCGCAGCTACCTGCCGTTCGTATTGCTGTTGCTCGTGGTCCAGGCCTGCCTGGATTTTGACTACCCGCAGCACTTGCATTCCTTGCAAGAGGCCTGGATGCTCTGTTGTTTGGCGGTCTCGCTGGCCGGCATGGCCATTCGCGCGCATGTCGTCGGACATACGCCCGAAGGTACGTCGGGCCGCAATACGCGACAACAAATCGCCGAGTGCCTTAACTCGCGCGGCTGGTATTCGGTCGTCCGGCATCCGCTCTACTTGGGCAACTTCCTGATTTGGTTGGGAATCGCCCTGTTCTTTCATCACCTCTGGCTGACGATCGCCTTCTGCGCGGTGTTTTGGCTCTACTACGAGCGGATCATGTTTGCGGAAGAAGAGTTTCTCCGCCGCAAGTTCGGCGATGCCTTCGTGCAATGGGCCACAGGAACCCCGGCGTTCGTGCCAAAGAAGCGTCAGTGGCGAGGACCGCAAACGCCGCTGGATTGGCGCAAGGTAATTCGTCGCGAGTACACCACGGCCTTCGGAGTTCTGTTCGCCTTCGGCGCGCTCGAGTTTGTCGAGCATCTCATCGTCGAACGGCAGCTGCATATCGAGCCGCATTGGCGCTTCATCCTCCCGGCGGGTGCAATGGGCTATGCGACGCTGCGCTGGGTGAAACATCGGACGACGTACCTCGTCTCGGCACGGCAGCCATCGACCTAAGCGGCCGTGCTGGCTGGGACTCGTCCGAACCTGAGGTAGAGCGCCGGCACGAAAAAGAGATTGAGCGCCGTCGAGGTCACGAGCCCGCCGAGAATAACCACGGCCAGCGGATACTCGATTTCATGCCCGGGCTGATCGCCCGCGACGACTAATGGCACGAGCGCCAGCCCAGTGGCCAAGGCCGTCATGAGAATGGGCGCAATGCGCTCTTCCGCGCCGCGAATGACCAGGTCAGCCCCGAATGGCTGCTGCTCTTCCAGTTCCAAGTGCCGGAAATGGCTGATCATCATGATGCCATTGCGGGCTGCGATTCCGAGCACTGTCACGAAGCCGACGATCGAGCCGAGGGATAACACGCCGCCGCTCAGCCAAACCGCGACGACGCCGCCGATC
>Ga0163153_10007689_pt1 | contig 11496 bp, 10 predicted proteins | sample OliLakLV19MP6IB1_FD_148629 | JGI IMG/M metagenome (GOLD analysis project Ga0163153, IMG submission 148629) | Freshwater microbial mat bacterial communities from Lake Vanda, McMurdo Dry Valleys, Antarctica - Oligotrophic Lake LV.19.MP6.IB-1 | ecosystem: Environmental > Aquatic > Freshwater >... | reverse complement strand
TAAGCATTGCGCATTGCGCATTTTGTGTATTCTCATTATCTACTATTGTATTTCAAGCACTTAACAAAAATGGTGGGCTCCGCTATTGCGCATATTGACGAGTTGGCGGTAAGTTTAAAAAACGACAGTGCAAAAAAATGACGGACACATAAAAAGAAAATTTAATTTTAACCCTTTAAAAAAACAAAATAATGGCAGACTGGTCAAAAAATAACAGAGCTTGTACAACACTTTGGACAACTCTTTACTCAATGAAACAACTATCGACAAACTTTGATGATAGTGGAGATTTAAAAATGAACGACTTAACATTTTACAATTCGTTAGGTAGTGCAGAGTTGCGTAAACAACAATCTACAATAATTGCCGACCAATTAGACAATGTCTTTCGGCTTGGAAGTGGTGCAACTTTTGAAACTGGTATTGACAGAACAAAAGCTATGGGCAATATGATAGAGATTCTTACTGATGAAGAAAAACAAGTAAAGGACTTAGCTTCTATAGTTGATGACGCATATAATTTTTGGGGTGAAAAAAAATAACTAAAAAAATATGAAAATGAAAAAAATAATAACGACAATAGTTGTAATCTTTGTTTCTGTTAGTTCTGCTTTTAGTCAATTCTCAAACAACCAACTTAATGATGTTGTTAAGGCTCTTAAAGCTGGTGGCAAAAGTGACGAAGAAATCAAGAATACTGTGAATGGGATTATTAATAATCCCGAACTTTATAATACTCTATGGAAGAATTTCATTGACCAAGCCTACAAACAGGATAGTGTTAAATGGAAACTTCTGAAGGATGTTAATGTTCAATTTAAAACTTTCCAAACTACCGACAATCCTGCAACTTCTTTAGGATTTACATATGACTTCAATTATGATTATGCAAAATATACTGAACATAATAAAAATCGAATTTCAAATTCATTTGGCTTGTCAGCAAAAGGAAACGTTGCCTTCAAGAAGCAGTTTAATCCTGTAGATTTTTTAGAAACAAAAGTTCACTATAATTATTCCCGTTTTATCGGTGGCGTAGTAACACAGAAAGACACAGCTATATATACTGAGTTAAATAATATCAGATTTAAACTTGCAAGTATAACCGATATGCAGAGCAAAGAAGCAATTGAATTATGGGAGCAATTAGGGAAAAAAATGGTTATGTCAAATCAATACTATTATGCTCTTTCACCTAAATTTGCACTCGAATCAAATCAAGACTTTTCAAAAAAGCAGTTTACACCAGGTATATCTATTGACCTTGGTGCAAAGGCTTGGAATGCAAAAAATCCTTTGTCTTATTTGAATATTTTTGATTATCCTTTTGCTGTTTTAAGATACATTACTGGCACAGATAAGAAGTTTACTGTTTATGGTTCAACAATACCAACAGCACAGTTTACATTTGATTATGTTGTGCCTTCAAGTGACACAACAAGAAACAATCTTGTTGGAAACTTAAACCCATATCCAAGAATAAAATTTGAAACTGGATTTAGAACATTTATAACTAGAATTAAAAAGGAGAATATTTTCTTCAATGCAAACTACAGGTATTACCAAGAATTGAATGCACCAGATGTAATTAAGAAAGCGAATCTAAACACTAATTCATATTTCGTAATGGCTTTGCAATCAACTTCTGGTTTTTATGTAAGTTATGCAAATGGCAAACTTCCGTTTGACGCAAAAAACCAAGAAATTTATTCTATAGGTTTTAACTATAAATTCAACTAATTATGGCAACAAAACAAAAATTAAAATGCCCCGAGTGTGGCGAAGAGTTTGAGTTTGACCCAAACTCTGATGAAAAAGTTATAACATCTTTGAATGAATCATACAGACCTCAACTAAAATCAGATGTTGAGGTTGTTGCATACTTAGAATGTCCTAAAGGTCATTTGAAACCATATAAAGTTAAAAAGGACTACAAATAATTAAACCAATGGAAATAATAAATGACGAGTATTGGCTTAACTATGGAAAGCAAGGAGTTATAAACTCAATTACAGCAAGGAACGAGGGTGCTTCCAAATTGGAAAATATGGTTCTTTGGTTTTGGGGTTTATATACAGCTTCTTTTACAATTGGCATATCAATTAATTTAATTGATGCTCCTTCTTGGGTTTTAGGTTTTCTTGGCCTCCCTATTATTACATTAATTATTACTTATTGGTTATGTGTCTGGACTCAATTACCAATCGTTTCGACTTTTGACCCTAGAATACCTTATGAAATTAAATTAGGTTATAATCGTACAGTTAAAGAAAAAAATTGGCGATTTAATCTGGCATTGACTGGGACATTGGTATCATCAATTATTTTAGCCTTTGCCTTATTTTCTTTATCCTTTGTTGACAAAAAAACTAGCACTTCTATTACGCCATTTTTTAACGACAATAAAGAAGTTTTAGCTGTATCCGGGACATTGCCAAAGAATACATTGGTAACAACAACTTTAGACACTCTGAATGAAAGCAAGCACAAAGTCCAGTTTTATTCAAATGTTTTTAAAGTACAAGACAATGGTGTGTTTAACCTAAACGTGCCATTAAAGGCAAACTTTAAGTCAATTATTTTATCGGTTACGTGGAAAGAAGGAGGTATAGATAAGGGGTTTATTCAGACACTGACGAAATAAAACCTACCGCCAACAAGGGCTACACGCAATGCGGGGTGCAGTGCTTCGTATGACAGTTTTTGCTAAATTTGAACTTCGATGCTTCGTAGAAAGTGTAGTGCTAAAAAGCCCGCACTGCGTGTAGCCCCGAACCGTCAAACTGTATAAGAACTAAAACGAATACGCTGAGAATCGCTTAAATGAAAAATCATCAAGATAGGTCCCCGAATACAAACATCATAAAACGTAGTTTTTAGACAGACTGCCGTTACCAGTAATGCTATGACGACCGTTACAGAAAATATTACCTTTGACAAAAAACAATTAATAATTAACCAACAGATTCAAAATGGACTTTAAAGATTTAATCAAACAACTTGGTGACAGAGTAACAAAACTCAAAGACCAAATCCAAACAGAAGAAGCAACAAAGAATGCTTTCATTATGCCTTTTTTACAAGCATTAGGTTATGATGTTTTTAATCCGACCGAAGTTGTTCCTGAGTTTATTTCGGACATCGGACTTAAAAAAGGCGAAAAAATAGACTATGCAATTTTTAGAGAAGGCAATCCAACAATTCTCGTTGAATGTAAACATTGGAAAGAAAATTTAAGTATTCACGATGGACAACTTTTGAGATATTTTCATGTTTCTAAAGCAAAATTCGGAATATTGACAAATGGAATTATTTACCGTTTTTATTCTGACTTGGTTGCACCTAATAAAATGGATGAAAAACCTTTTCTTGAATTTAATATTTCTGAAATTAAAGACAACCAAATTGAAGAACTTAAAAAATTCCACAAGACTGTTTTTGATGCTGAAAGCATCGTAAACACTGCAAGTGAGTTGAAATATATGAACGAATTAAAACAACTTCTTCAACAAGAACTTATAAATCCAACGCCTGACTTTGTAAAGCATTTTGCAAAACAAGTTTATCCAAGCAATATTTCCGCAAAAGTTTTAGAGCAATTTACAAACTTGACAAAAAAATCAATTCAGCAACATATTAGCGACCTCATAACTGAAAGACTAAAGACAGCATTAACGAAAGAAGACGAAGCAACTAAACAACAAGAAGCAATTCAAGCAGAAGAACAAGCTAAATTGGAAGAAGTAAAAGTGATTACAACTCCTGAAGAACTTGAAGCCTTTATGATAGTTAAAACAATTCTTAGACAAAAAATTAGTGCAACAAGAGTAACATATCGTGACGCACAATCATACTTCGCAATCTTACTTGACGACAACAATCGTAAGACAATTTGCAGACTTTATTTAAGTGGAGCAAAAAAGTTTTTCGTAACACTTGACGACCAAAAGAAAGAAGTTAAAAATGAACTCAGTTCTTTAGACGACATCTTTAAATATTCAGAAACCCTTTTCAAAATCGTTGACAGTTACGACAAATCAAAAGAACCAGCATAGCAGACGAAGAAGCACTACTGGTAACAGCAGTTTGGCAAAAGTGGCGGTTCAGTGCTCCGCAGACAGTTTTGTGGTTAATCAAACATTTGTTCTCCGCATCAACATTTGTGGTGAAAATCGCCACCTTCGCCAAGCCGAAAACCGTTATGGGCAAGTTTAAAAAAACAAAAGCCGGTCTGCGAAAGCCAAAGGGTTGACCACCCAATGTGACAGAAATAAGATTAAAAAAGTGAAGACCAGAACTCACTTTAAAAAACGGGGCGACACCGAAAAGCCAAACGAGTAGGAAAATTAAATACATAATCAAAATGAAAAAAATGAAAAAGTTAGTATTTGCGTTTAGCGCAGCATTATTGCTTTCAAGTTGTGCCACAGTAAAAAGTCCTTTAAGCGGGCTGTGGTATACTAATGTTAAAGCACCTGTTGCCGTAACAGGTAATTCAAATTCTACAAAAGTAGGTACATCACAAGCAACCTCAATTTTGGGAATAGTTGCAACAGGAGATGCAAGTATTGATGCTGCTGCGAAATCAGCAGGCATAACTAAAATTCACCATGTTGACGAAGAATCAACAAGTATATTGGGCTTTTTTGCCCAATACAAAGTGTTTGTTTATGGCGAATAATGGTATTAAAGGGGCGTGCAAGAGCACGCCCCTTTCTTTTATTGCAATTATTACTTTATCACTGATTTTGACAAGTAAAAGTAATGCTCAAAATATTTCAAAGCATTATACTTCTTCACTACAGGACAAAGGAGTGCTTTACTTTATACTTCCGCAAAGTGGATTTAGAAACAATGAAATTAAGAGTGAGTTAACTTACGACATTACATACTTGACAGCAAATGATACCGTAACTTTAAATTTTTCGTATTTTGACAAATTAAATCGTGACATTGACAGTATTGTTTTTGTCGGTGGCAATAAAATATTTTCAAGCAGAGTAAAAAAAATATTCATAGAAACAAAAAAAGGCAAGTGGCATTATAGATATTCATCAAAATTTTCATTTACTGACTTAAATATTTTTTTAAATCAGGCAGACAAACCTAAAATTATATTATACACTCAACAAGGTGCGATGGAACTGAATATAAAAGCAAAAACTTGGAAGAAACAATCCGCTGTAACAAAAAAAATATTGACATTAATAAAATACAATCAATGAAACTAAAAGCGGACAGACAAACAGGCGGAAGAAGAAAACCAGCCCATAACAGCACCTACAAAAAATTGGCGGTTCAGTACTCCGCAGACACATTTGTAGTTAATCAAACATTGGTTCTCCGCATCAACATTTGTGGTGAAAATCGCCAACTTCTTGTAGCTGCAAACCGTCAAACTGTCTAAGAACTAAAACGAATACGCTGAGAATCGCTTAAATGAAAAATCATCAAGATAGGTCCCCGAATACAAACATCATAAAACGTAGTTTTTAGACAGACTGCCGTTAGCTGCAACTGTATTTGCGACCGTGCTGACATCAAACTGACGAACAATTAACAACTTGACAAAGGAAAAAGAACATATCGGACAGACATCGCTTTTAACGAACAGGCAAGGCTTCGTTTTTAATTTTTTTTGCCCACGCTCAAAATTTTTAAAATGATTTTATGCCACCGCACATTTGGCACATTTTGTTTTGCCGCAACCGCAAAAGCCGACCCAAAGGCAAAACAAAAAGAGCCAAATCGCCAACGCTTTGTTTCGCTCCGTAGCAAATTATCTGCGTAAAAATCTACCTTTGTTAAATGACAAATAAACAAGCAGACCAGTAAAAAATAATGACGCAAAAAGAAGAAGCATACAATGAAATCGCAGAGTTGGTAGAACGCTTTACCGAGCAATACGACAGCTACAAAAAAGCCGACTACAACGAAACGCTGACAAGGCGGGACTTCATTGACCCTTTCTTCAAAGCACTTGGATGGGACATTGACAACAAAAACGGATACGCAGAAGCATATCGTGAAGTAATCCATGAGGACAAGGTTAAAGTTGGCAAGGCAACCAAAGCCCCTGACTATTCCTTCCGACTGGTCGGTGGCAAGCGACTTTTCTTTGTTGAGGCAAAGAAACCGAGTGTAGCAGTGAAAGACGACATACTGCCAGCGTATCAGGTGAGGCGTTATGGTTGGAGTGCTAAACTTGCTGTAAGCATCATCACCGACTTTGAGGAGTTTGCAATTTATGACTGCACCAAAAAACCGCTACCGACAGACAAAGCTTCGGTTGCGAGAATTAAGTATCTAACCTTTAAGGACTACTTAAAAGAGTTTGATTTTTTGTGGGACACTTTCAGCAAAGAGAGAGTTCTCAAAGGCAGCTTTGACAAATTTGTTCAAGGCAACTTAAACAAAAAAGGAACCGCAACAGTTGACAAAGAATTTTTGCAATCACTTGACAGTTGGAGAACCTACCTTGCAACTTCAATCAGTTGGAACAACAAAGAACTTAACGAAGACGAAATAAACTTTGTAGTTCAGCAGACGATTGACAGAATTATTTTTCTAAGAATTGCAGAAGACCGAGGCGTTGAGCAATACGGAAATTTACAGCAAGCAATTAAGCAAGGAAACTTTTATCTAAATCTTTTCCATCAATTTCAGCAAGCCGATGATAAATACAATTCAGGTTTGTTTGATTTCAAGAAAGATAAAATCAGCAAATCACTTTCGGTTGACAACAAGGTTTTAAAAACCATTATCAACGAATTGTATTATCCCGAAAGCCCTTACGAGTTTTCGGTTTTGTCAGTTGAGATTTTAGGAAGTGCATACGAACAGTTTCTTGGAAAAGTAATTCGTGTTGACAAGGCACATCGTGCCCACATTGAAGAAAAACCAGAAGTAAGACATGCAGGAGGGGTTTACTACACACCACAATACATAGTTGAATACATTGTAGAAAACACAGTAGGCAAACTCATTGAAAACAAAACACCTAAAGAAATAAGCAAAATAAAAATAGCAGACCCTGCCTGCGGCAGTGGCAGTTTTCTTATTGGTGCTTATCAGTATTTGTTGGATTGGCATAAAAACTATTACACCGACAACGGAAAAATTTCCAAAGGCAATAAAGGAAATCCCCTTACACCCGAAGGAAACCTGACCACAAGTGAGAAGAAAAGAATTTTGCTCAACAATATTTTCGGAGTTGATATAGATGTGAACGCTGTTGAAGTAACCAAGTTGAGTTTGCTTTTGAAATGTATGGAAGGTGAAACACAAGCAAGCATTGCTTCACAACTTCGTTTGTTTAACGAAAGAGTTTTGCCAACACTTGACAACAACATCAAAGACGGAAACAGTTTAGTTGATACAGATTTTTACGGAGGAGAACTTGATTTTGGTGAGGAGAAAAAAGTAAAACCATTCAGTTGGAAAAACAATTTTGCAGAAGTATTTAAGCAAGGAGGTTTTGATTGTGTGATTGGAAACCCACCTTATGTTCGTCAGGAATTGTTAGGCACACAGAAAAGCTATTTTCTCAAAAAGTATAAAGTGTATCATGGAACAGCAGATTTATACAGCTACTTTTTTGAAAGAGGAATTGAATTACTAAATGAGAAAGGTCTGTTTGGAATAATCGTAGCCAACAAATGGATGAGAGCAAATTACGGTGAACCTTTAAGAGTTTGGTTGAAAAAGCAAAACATAAGGCAGCTAATTGACTTCGGTGATTTACAAGTTTTTCAAGGTGCAACCACTTACCCATGTATTTTTATTTGTGGTAAAGGAAAAGTTGAAAAAAGCTTTGAAGCAGTTAATGTAAAGACACTTCAATTTGAAAGTTTAGGAAAGTATGTTGAAGAAAATAAAATTTCAGTTGAGCAACATTCTTTGGATGATAAAGGTTGGAACGCTTCTTCTGATACCGAACAAAAATTATTAAAGAAATTAAATGATGCTGGTGTTCCATTAGGCAAGTATCTAAACGATAAAGTTTACTATGGAATTAAAACTGGTTTCAATGAAGCATTTGTAATTGATGCAACAACAAAAGAAAAACTCATCAAAGAACATAAAAGCAGTGCCGAACTAATAAGACCCTTTTTAGGCGGTAGAGATATTAAACGCTACCATCTACCTGTTAGCGACAAATTTTTGATTTCAATTCCTAAAGGATTTACCAACAGCAAAGGGAATAATCCAAAGAATGGTTGGAAGTGGTTTCAAGAAAACTATTCAGCAGTAGCAAATCATTTCAAACAGTTTGAAGAAGCATGTAAAAAAAGGCAAGACCAAGGCGATTATTGGTGGGAACTTCGGGCTTGTGATTACTACGCAGAATTTGAAAAAGAAAAAATCATTTATCAAGTTTTCCAAGTTAAACCTTGCTTCATTTGGGACACGGAAGGGCATTATTGCAATAACGCCATTTGGATAATACCTTCTGCCGACAAAGTATTGCTTGCAATTCTTAATTCAAATATTGGTTGGTATTTAATAAGCAAGTATTGCACACAAATACAAAACGGGTATCAACTCATCTATAAATATTTTGAAAAACTACCAATCGCAAAAGCCGATTCCAAAAATCAAAAGGAAATTGAAAAGTTGGTAAACCAACTTTTGCAACTCAATCAAGAAAAAGCAGAAGTAAAACTTGCTACGCAAGTTTCGCAACTGCAAGGCAAGATTGATTATTGCGAAGAAAGAATAAATGAAATCGTTTATCAACTCTACGAGTTGACAGCCGAAGAAATAAAAATTGTAGAGGCGAAATGATGACACCAGAGGAAGGACAAAAAATGATGGATGAATGGTTCAACAATTTGCCAGTTGACATTGAAAAGTTCTATTCCTTTCTTTCTGAGAATGTAAAGAAGTTTCAAACCTTTGACTTACTCTCCTACTTCTCTTATTACAATCACTTACACGATTCAGAAAAATATTCTGACTTCAGAGGCGACAAAAATTTCTTTGCTTCCGAAGTGCTGGCTTTATTGTGTTTGAAAAATGAATTTGTAAATGAAGGTTCCGTTTCGCAAGATGATTACATGGAGTTGATAATTGAAATGCAAAAGACTGTTTTGAATTATTGCGGACGGAATGATGCACTTGAGATGAAGAAGGAAAATAAGCCAAGAGGAGAAGATGCAATTTCTGACATTGCAAATTTGCTTTCAAGAGAAGCAAAGCACATTAGAAATCCTGGTCTACCTGAACATCATTTAATTTTTACCGAGAAACTTTTTGAGCCGATAAAAGATGAAGTAAAATCTTTTTTTGGTTTTTCAATTTCTGATTCTGTTATTATCAGAAAGAATTTGTCGGATTTGATTAACAAAAAGTGTAGGGTTGAAATTGATATAGCATTAGCCAAAGCAGCCAACTATAAGAAAGAAATTATCCGATACAGAAAAACAAAAACTGTTGAACCTGAAAGTGTATTTACGAAAGACCAGTTTGAAGAATACTCAAAGTATTCCGACAAGAAAATTAGACAAGGTTTGCAAGGACATTTTTTGAATGAATTGTATTATACTTTCAGCAAGACCTACACTTTCACAGCAGAGGAGTTAGCAGAATTCACAAAGGTTGATTTGGAAGCAGTGAAAGCATTTTTAAAAACATTTTCGTGCGGCTTTCCCTCTCTCAAAGCAGGAGATAAAATTTATGAGCCAGTAACCATTCTTAAAACAAAGCCAATCATTGAACATGAAGGAAGATACCTGCTCCCCTCTTTCCCTCTACTGATTTGGGCAGTTGAAGATGTAATTGAAGCGGCAATCAAGAAGAATCAAAAGTTGAATGATAAATATCCGAACATCAAACATGACTTTGTTCTTAATCAAGGCTTGGAATTTTTTAAAACACTGCTACCGACAGCAACCGTATTTCAACCTAACCTATTCTACTTTGTAAATAATGACAGATGCGAAACTGATGGACTGATTATTTACGACCAAGTTCTTTTCATCATTGAAGCAAAGGGACATCGCATTACACCGAGAGCAAAAAAAGGTTTTGTTGATAGAACAGAAAAGCACTTAGAGGAAATTGTTCAAGAATCATACGGACAAGGAATAAGAACACTTAAACACATTGAAGAAAATGGAATTGCCGAGTTCAAAACAAAAAACGGAGAAAAGATTTTGATTAACCGAAAAGATTTTGATGATATTGTAATTGTATCGCTAACCTTAGAACCAGTTGGCAATATGTCAATGTCAATTAAAGCAACTAATGACTTTGGATATTTTAATGACGAACATTTCCCTTGGATAATCAGCATTTACGATTTGGTTGTTTTGGCTGACTTATTTGAAAATCCGTTAATGCTTGTTCACTATATCAAACGGAGAAAGAAATTTTTAAGTCATAAGATACTTTCAACTTATGAGGAGTTGGATTTGGTTTCCTACTTTCTTTCAAACGGACTTTACATTGAACATACATTGAAAGATGCAGAAGAAAAGAATGTAAGTTGGATTGAGTATATGCCAGACACCGATGAGATAAACGATTACTACATGTATAAGTTCGGACACAAAATAAAGTTTACACCGAAGCCGAAGTTTTACATTTCAAAAGAATTCAATGACTTTCTTCTTCAACTTGACAGTTCAAAAATGCCTCACAGAGTTCGTATGGCACTTTTAATTTTAGAGTTTAACGACAAGTCCATAAAACAACTGATGGACTACATTAAGAAAACGAAGAAAGCATTTGCACACGACAAAGAACTTCACGACTGCTCAATCTATACACATTCATTAGGTGGAATCGGAGTAACTTTTATGACAGGAATAAACAGACAGGAATTAGATTTTAAGTTACATCGGTATTGCTCTTACAAATTGCAGCAGCAAAACTCAAACACATGGATGGGATTTGGCGATGTATCAACTGATAAAAATATTTACAGATTTCAGTCTATGTTTTTTGCAATGAAAAATGAATTACAATCAGCATGAAGAAAAGCCCACACACAAAAAAATACACTCTTGCAAGCCGCTACAAGCCAACGCTGAAACCAAAGCTTGCAAGAGAGTATTTTTTTCTGCCACCCAAGTAAAATCATTTTAAAAATTTCTTCCCAACGCTTCAAAAAAAAATTAAAAACCCAAACGCACAGTGCTAACACGGACAGACACCGCAACTAATGTAAATCGCTTCGGACAAAGTGTGTGCAAACTTGACACGACAAATCTTCGGACAGACAGAACAGCAGCAGCTAACAGCGGGTTTAAGAAATTGGGGGTTCAGTGGTTAAATGAACATTCTACCTCGCATCAACATTTGTGGGGCTTGACAGTTTTGTGCTCCGAAATCCCCAACTTCTTAAACCCGCAAAACGTTATGTGATATAATAAAAATAACCGACAAGATATGATAGACTTTATAGGAGACATTCACGGACACGCAGACAAACTTGAAGAATTACTTTTGAAATTAGGTTATGTAAAAAGTAACGGAGCATACTCACACCCT
>Ga0163153_10007687_pt1 | contig 11499 bp, 10 predicted proteins | sample OliLakLV19MP6IB1_FD_148629 | JGI IMG/M metagenome (GOLD analysis project Ga0163153, IMG submission 148629) | Freshwater microbial mat bacterial communities from Lake Vanda, McMurdo Dry Valleys, Antarctica - Oligotrophic Lake LV.19.MP6.IB-1 | ecosystem: Environmental > Aquatic > Freshwater >... | reverse complement strand
GGTCGGAGCGAAGGGTGAAGGGCACGCGGCCGTTCTCAGCTCCTTGCGCCGTAGGCTTGGGCGGCTTTGGCGGCGATGAACGCCCCGGCCGTGATGGCGGCATAGCGGGCCGGGTGGGCGGCGTCACAGCAGCCGGGCAGGCACTCAATGACGGCGTCGGGGTTGGGGTTGTGAAAGAAGGCCAGCGACTGCCGCCGGCTGGCAGGCCCGGCCGTCAGCGGCGGGTTGACCACCCGGTGCAGCGTCGAAACCCAGCGGTCGTTAGTCCAGCGCATGAGCATGTCGCCCAGGTTGACGACAAAGGCTTCGGGCGGCGCGGCCACGTCGAGCCAGTCGCCGCTGCGGGCGCGCACTTGCAGGCCGCCGGCCACGTTCTCGGCGCGCAGGATCGTCAGCGTGCCGTAGTCGGTGTGCGCCCCGGCCCGCAATTGCCCCGGCTCGGGCGGCGTGGCCGGCGGCGGGTAGTTGATGACGCGCAGAAACGAGGCGGCCCGGTCAATCTTGCCGGCAAAGTATTCGGGGGGCAGGGCCAGCGCCGCCGCGAACACACGCAGCAGTTCGGCTGCCAGCGCGTTCATGGCGCGAAAGTAATCTTCCAGCGCGGGGCGCAGGCCGGCGGGCGCGGCGGGCCACTGGTTGTGCGCGAAGTCGGCACCCACATTGAGCGACTCCTTCAGGTCGGCCGGGGTGGCCTGGCCCAGGCTGGCGGCCAGGCTTTCGCCCTTCAGCGGGCTGTAGCCCACGCCGGCCGGGGTAAGCGCCAGGCGGCGCTTCTCGGCGTCCGGCAGATCAAAGAAGGCCCGCGCCAGCGCGGACGCGCGGTCGAGCACCGCCGGCGGCACGCCATGCCCGACGACGGTCAGGAAGCCGATGGCTTCGCACGCGCCGGCCACGGCGGCGGCCACGCGCGCCTGGTCGGCCGGGCCGCCGCTGCGGAAGGGGGTCAGGTCAAGGGTGGGAACGCTGGTCACAGGTGGCGTTGCCTTTCACGGCGCGGGGCGGGATGCAAACGGCGGCAGCCAGGGGGAAACTGGCTGCCGCCGGGTTCAGATCGTCTCGCGGGCCGCGGCCTTAGCGCTTGCGCTTCTTCTTGGCCGGCGACGGGGGCGGCTCGGGCTCGGCCGCCTGGCTGCGCTTCTTTTTCTTGGGGGCCTCTTCTTCTGGTTCTGCCTCCGGCTCGGCCTCGGGTTCCTCTGCCTCGGCTTCTTCTTCCGGTTCCTCTTCCGGCTCCTCTTCTGGCTCTTCTTCTGGCTCTGCCTCAGGCTCTTCTTCAGTCGCTTCTTCCGCGTCGTCGTCGGTCGGCTCTTCGTCGTCGGTCACCGCGTCGTCGTCAGTCTCGGTCTCGGTGTCGAGGTCCAAATCCATGTCGGTGTCGTCGGTGGGGGTCTCTTCGTCGGCCGGAGCTTCGCCCCCGCCTTCCTTCAAATCGAGGTAGGCGACGATGGCCTCCTCGATGAAGGCCGCGCGGTTCGGCAAGAAGCCGGGGTGCGTGGCCGTGTAGTCGTTGAGATAGGTGTCAATGCGGTCCCATACCTCGGTCTTGAGGCTCACGGGTCGGGCTTGAAACATTGGGCCGGTCTCCTTCCGCTGGCTAACCGTAGACTGTCAAAAAACACGCGCTCCGGTAGAGTATAACGAATCCGGTTGCCAACGCAAGCCGCAGACTGGGTGAGTTTAGGGGCGGAGGGGAGGCGTCAGGCCGAACCGGACTTTTGCCACGAATTATCACGCCCCGCTGCTACTACACCCAGCCGGCGAAGCGGCGCGGGGCGGCCTGGGGTTCCGGCTCTGGGTGCAGCCAGTCGAGCGTGGGTTCGAGCGTGACGCGCGTGCCAATCTCGGCCAGGCGCGGGACCTTGCTGACGTCGTCGAGGTTGATGCGCTCGGGCAGCAGCGGGTTGAGGCGGTGGTAGCGCTCGCCCAGCACCTGGCGGCACTCATAGTCGGCCACGCCGCTGTTGCCGTCGAGCATGATTTCGATCAGGTGCGGGGCCCATTGCAGCCAGCCCCAGTCGTTGTCCAGGGCGTTCAGGTAGTGGCTGTTGCGCCCGGTGCCGACCGACAGCAGGGTCACATCCCCCAGCGCTTGCCGGCCGGTGTTCGGCTCTAGCGCCTGGGCCACCGCCGCCATGCTGGGGTTGCCGGCCGCCACGCCGCCATCTATGTAGCCCTGATACAGCGGAAAGAACGACGGCGCGGCGCTGGTGCGCAGGGCCACGTCTACCACGCGCTCGTCGGCGTCTGAGTCCGGGCCGGGATAGTTGTGGAAGAACTTGGGTTTCCAGGTGCGCAGCGGGGCGGGGTGCTGCGGCCCGTTATCCAGGTCGAAGGCCGCAATGAGCACTTTGTGGGGCAGGTCGCCCAGGCGCATGTTGCCGAACTGCTCGGTCAGCACGCGCTTGAGCGGGGCTTGGCTGTACTGCGCGCCCAGCGCGTGGCCCAGGTCGCGCAGGTTGTCGAGCGGCGTGTCGGCGAACACGGCCTGGCCCTGCTCTTCATATAAACGGCGCGCCTCGGTCGGGGTGCGCCCGGCCGCCAGCCCCAGCGCCAGGATGCCGCCAGTCGAGGCCCCGGCATACAGGTCTACTTTAGCGAGGAAGCCCGGCCGCGCCGCTTCGAGCCGCTGCAGCAGGATGGCGGTCAGCAGGCCGCGAATCCCGCCGCCATCGAGCGCGAGGACGTGGTAGTAAGGAGGCATCCGAGGAGGGTCCGTTGCAATGGCTGTGCCAGACCGCTGCGCGGAGAGAAAAGAGATGCTTCGCTAAGAAAAAGACGGGCAAGGTAGTAGAATAGTCACATCTTGTTTGGGGAGCGTTGAATTGGACTCTACTACTGTGTTTCGGATTGACCCGGCAACTTGGCCGGCGCACGTGCATTTGACCGTGGCGGACCTGCACCGGCAGTTGGCGTTCTACCGGCAGGTGATTGGGCTGCAAGTACACTGGGAGGCGGGCGGCACAGCGGGCCTGGGCGCTGGCGGCGTTGACCTGCTGCGTTTGACCGAAGACCGGGCCGCCCGCCGCTACCAGGGCGTGACCGGCCTGTATCACTTCGCCATCTTATTACCCAACCGGCGTGAGCTGGCCCGCGCCATTGCGCGGCTGTTCTCGCTGCGCTATCCCAACTCGCCCACCGACCATGTGATGACCAAGACCACCTACCTGGACGACCCGGAAGGCAACAACATCGAGCTGTACACCGAGTCGCCGGAGGACGGCAGCATGGGCTTCGTCAACGGCCAGTTGGTCATTCAGCGCGTGGACGGCCAACCCAGCACCGGCCGCGATCCGCTGGACCTGGACGCCCTGTTCGGCCACCTGACCGCCGACGACAAGGCAGACCAGCCGATGCCGCCGGAGACCAAGCTCGGCCACTTCCACCTATACGTGGCCGACCTGGAGCAGACGCGGCGCTTCTATCACGACCAGCTCGGCTTTGACGACATGGGCGTGGCGCGCGAGTTCCGGATGGGCATGGTCTCGGCCGGGCGCTACCACCACCACGTCGGCTATAACACCTGGGTGGGGGAGGGCGCGCCGCCGCCGCCGGCCGGGGCGCTGGGGCTGCGTTACATCGCCTTTGGCCTGCCGTCCGCCGCCGAGGTGGAGCGGGTGGCCGCGCACGCGCAAGCGCAGGGTGTGACCACGAGCGCGCACCCGCTGGGCGTGGCGGTGCAGGACCCCAGCCACAATACCGTCGTCCTGTTGGACGCGACCCAGCCGGTGGCGCGCCAAGCTTGAGAGGTTGCCGTGCCGCCTGAAGCTCTCCCCGCCGACTGCAAGCAAGCGGCCGGCGTTTTCAGGCCGGTGATTGACCGCAACAAGTGCGAAGGCAAGCGCGACTGCGTGGAGGAGTGCCCGTACGATGTGTTCGAGATGGGGGTGCTGCTGCCCGCCGACCGGCGCGAGTTGAGCTTTATGGGCAAGCTGAAGGGGCTGGGGCACGGCTGGCAGCAGTCGTTCGCGGTGCGCGCTGACGCCTGTCATGCCTGCGGCCAATGCGTCAGCGCCTGCCCGGAGCACGCGATCACGCTGGCGCGGGCGGCCGACGCCGTAGCCCGCGGCTGGTGTTATAATTATGCGCAGGCGCTACGGACTCAGGCTCGCCGCCCGTAATGTTGAAGACCGGTTCTGCGGCCGAGCCGCCAGCCTCCGTGGCGTTCTAGGTGACCTATGACGACCGATACCACCCACACCCCGCCCATGCCGCCGCGCCCGCTGAGGCACATGCTGCCCGAAGAGACCAGGCAGCACATGCAGGCCGCGCGCCAGGAAATGCGCCAGAGCATGGAGTCGCTCCTGCCGCCGGGCTTCCTGGAGCACCGCCGCGCCGCCCGCCGCGAAATGCTGCTGGCCGCGCGCAGCTTTATCGACGCCGCCCTGCGCCGCACCGAGCCGCCCGCCGCCGATAATAAGGCGTAATCGCGCCGCAGTTGCTCCTCTTAAGTTGAACGGCCGCCGGATGTGGCTTACGCCACCGGCGGCCGTTTGTCTTAAGTGCTTGTTGGGTCTAGGGTTGCCTTAGCGCCGCCCTGGCAAGAAGATCATCCACAGCAGCGCCAGCCCGGCCGCGCCCAGCAGTCCCCACCCGAGCGTGGTCTGCCCGGCAATGCTCAACTGCACCCCGCCCAGCAGCAGCGCCGCGAACACCACCGCCGGGGCCAGCCGCCGCACGCTGCGCTCTAACAGCGTCACGCGCTGCTCCAAGCGCGGGGCCACCACCGCCAGGTCGCCGCGCTCAATGCGGCCCAGCACCTTCTCCAACTGGCGCGGCAACGCGATCACCGTGCCGGCCAGGCTGCCCGCCTCCTTCAGCCAGAAGTTCAGCCCACCGCCGCCCGCCTCATCGGTCAGCAGCTTCTGCGCAAACGGCGCCAGCCCGGTCCACACGTTGAACTGCGCGTTCAGCCCGGTGCACATGCCCGAGAGGATCGCCACCGTGCGCCCCAGCAAAATCAAATCCTGCGGCACCTGGAAGGGCAGGGCGTACATCAACTCGCGGAACTCCAGCGCGAAGGCGCGCATCTCGCGCATGTCGATGTTGCGCAGCTCGTCCATGTCCTTGCCCCAGAAGCGGGCGAACATCTGGGCTTGCGCCCGCTCCAGCAGCGTCAGGTCCGCGCCCGGCAGCAGCATCCCCATCAGCTGCGCCGCCTTGATCAGCCGCGAAGCGTCTTGCGTGCCCACCCCAATCGCCGCCTCGCGCAGCCCGGCCCGCAGGTTCGGCGGCACGTGCCCCACCATCCCAAAGTCCACAAAGATCAGCCGCCACGGCCGTGCACCGTCTGCGCCCACCGGCAGCGCCTCGACAAACAGGTTGCCGGGGTGCGGGTCGGCATGGAACACGCGGTGGTCGAAGATTTGCCGCAGATACGTCTGGAACAGCCGCTCGGCCACCGCGCCCCGGTCGATGCCGGCCGCCGTGATCGCCGCGTAGTCGGTGATTTTGATGGCGAACACATCTTCCAGCGTCAGCACTTTGCCGGTGCAATGGGTCCACACTACCGCCGGCACCTTTACCCCCGCGTCGCCCGCGAAGTTGGCCGCGAATGTCTCCGCGTTGCGGCCCTCGGCCAGATAGTCGATCTCTTCATACGTAATGCGCTTGAACTCGGCCAGCAGCGCCGGCACGTCGGCCCGTCGGCTGATCGGCGGGTAGCGCTTGACCCAGTTCGCCACGGTCTTCAGCGCGGCCACATCGGTCGCGATCAGCAGTTCCACCTTGGGCCGCTGCACCTTCACCACCACCCGCCGCGCTGAGCCGCCCGGCTCCGTGGCCGGCAGCGTGGCGCGGTGCACCTGCCCCAGCGAGGCCGCCGCCAATGGCGTCTCGTCAAACGTCAGGTAGCGCGTCAGCAGCGGCGCGCCCAGCTCAGTCTCCGCCGCCCGCCGGATGTCTTCAAACCGCTCGGCCGGCACCTCGTCTTGCAGGCCCGCCAGCTCCACCGTGATGATCTCCGGCAGCACATCTAGCCGCGCCGACAGGAACTGCCCCATCTTGATCATCACGCCGCCCAGCCGGATGGCCAGCGCCCGGTAGCGCACGGCCATGCGCCGCAGCCGCTCCGGCCGGGTGCGCGCCGCCCAGCCCCGCAGCCCCACGCGCGGCAGCAGAATGTCCCACCAAATCACCGTGGCGATCACGCGCGCAAAGAACCACACAATTTGGCGATAGCGACTCTGAATCATCGTAAGTGACACTGCCTTAGCAAACAGGCCGGGGTAAGGGTAATGCGAAAGGCGGCGCGGCGGCCCGGAGACGTGAGACCTTCGCCGCCCATGCTAAATGGCTTTGCCGATCTCGGCAATGGTTGTTCATCCCCTCTTCGGCTGGCCCCGGTTTCTTATTTACCCCTGTCGCGAAGTCCCTAAATGCGCTATCATCGGCAGACCGCAATACAGAGCGGGGCGTTTCGCCCGTGGCCGCCGCCGCTGTCGCGCTCGATTACTCGCCTTGACATAGTGTGATCAAGTCGGGTAAAATCCTACCTACGTGCGCGGGCCTGTAGCGCAGTTGGGAGCGCGTCTCAATCGCACTGAGAAGGTCGCGGGTTCGAATCCCGCCAGGTCCACAGTCTCTTCTGGCTGGCGCTCCACAGCTTTCGGCCGCCGCCACCTGCAACAACCTAAGGGCCCATAGCGCAGTTGGGAGCGCGTCTCAATGGCATTGAGAAGGTCGAGGGTTCGAATCCCTCTGGGTCCACCTACAATGGGGCGCAAGCCCTTACATGTCTGGGTGCCGAACGGCGCCCAGCGCGTTGAGCCGGAGTAGTAAGCCAGCCTCCAGCGAGCCGGGGACAGTGCAAGCCCGGCCGGGCGTCGAGGCCGCCCAGTAAGGCCGAACTCGCCGGTGAGCGCCGCAGTAAACGGCCCTTTGGGGCCCTGAGCAGGCGGCGGGAGCGCCCGATATCGCGCGTGAGTGCTTGGGCTACAGGAGTGGCCTGGGTAATCAGGGTGGTACCACGGAGTTGACCCCTTCGTCCCTGTCTGGATGGAGGGTTTTTTGTTTCTGGTCAAGACGCCGAGCGGCGGTGATGGCCCGGCTGGATTGAGCAGGAGGGTAGAGTTATGGCCCCTAAAAGCAAGCGTCGGTCGGTAATGGATACGCTGCGCGATCTGCTCGAAAAACTTAACGTTTTGGGCCCCTTGCTTAAGCCCAAAACGCTGCAACCGATTCCCATCCCGGTTCGTGATCCCGATCGTCGTCGTCGCCGCTAATCCGCAATTCTAACGGCAGACACTTCAGGGCCGACCGCGAGGTCGGCCTTGTTTTTTGTCCGTTACCTTTACCGCTGATAGGAGGCCAACATGGCCGCACACACTGACACCCAAGCGCCCGCCGCCGACAAGGCCGGCCGTGCTTACGCCGAGCGCTATGACCCCAAACAGATTGAAGCCAAATGGCAGGCCCGCTGGGAAGCCGATAAGCTGTACCGCGCGGTGATTGACCCCAGCCGGCCCAAACACTACGCCCTGACGATGCTGCCCTACCCCAGCGGCGACCTGCACATCGGCCACTGGTACGCCATGACGCCGTCAGACGCGCGCGCCCGCTGGCTGCGCATGCGCGGCTTCAACGTCATGTTCCCGATGGGCTTCGACGCCTTCGGCCTGCCGGCCGAGAACGCCGCCATCCAGCGCAACATCCACCCGGCCACCTGGACCTACGCCAACATTGACAACATGCGCAAGCAGATGCGCTCGATGGGGGCCACCTGGGACTGGGAGCGCGAAGCCGTCTCGGCCGACCCGGCCTACTACCACTGGACCCAGTGGTTCTTCAACCAGCTATTCAAGCATGGGCTGGCCTACAAGAAGATGTCGGCGGTGGATTGGTGCCCTAAGGACAACACCACCCTGGCGCGCGAGCAAGTGGTGGGCGAGGCGCGCCTGTGCGAGCGCTGCCACACGCCCGTTATTAAGAAGAACCTGGAGCAGTGGTTCTTCCGCATCACCAACTACGCCGACGAGCTGCTGGACTTCAGCGCGATGGATTGGCCCGCGCCGATTCAACTGGCCCAGACCAATTGGATCGGCCGCAGCGAGGGCGCGACGGTGCGCTTTATGTCGGAGCAGGGCGACGCGATGGAAGTCTTCACCACGCGGCCGGACACGCTGTGGGGCGCGACCTTCATGGTGCTGGCCCCCGAGCACCCGCTGGTGGCCAAGCTGACCACGCCCGACCGGCAGGCCGAGGTCGAGGCCTACGTCACTACGGCCACGCGCCAGACCGACATCCAGCGCGAGGCGACGGATAAGGACAAGACCGGCGTGTTCACCGGCGCGTATGCCGTCAACCCGGTCAACCAGGCGCGCATCCCGATCTGGACGGCCGACTACGTGCTGGTGACCTACGGCACCGGTGCGATCATGGCCGTGCCGGCGCACGACCAGCGCGACTTCGACTTTGCCAAGCGCTACGGCCTGGACATTCGCGTCGTGGTCCAGCCGGAGGGCGCGGACCCGCAGGCCGAACTGACGGCCGCCTGGCCGCACGACGGCGTGCTGGTCAACTCCGGCGTGCTGGACGGCACCCCGGCCGGCAAAGGCGAGGGCCAGAGCGTGAAGGCCGCCATCGCCCACCTGGAGCAGATCGGCGCGGGCTATACGACCGTCACCTTCCGCCTGCGCGACTGGCTGATCTCGCGCCAGCGCTACTGGGGCGCGCCCATCCCGATCATCTACTGCCCGGAGCACGGTCAGGTGCCGGTGCCCGACGACCAACTGCCGGTCGAGCTGCCGATGGACGTGGAGTGGAAGCCGACCGGCGAAAGCCCGCTGAAGCTGCACCCGACCTGGGCGCAGACCACCTGCCCGATCTGCGGGCAGCCGGCCACGCGCGACACCGACACGATGGACACCTTCATGTGCTCGTCGTGGTACCACCTGCGCTACCTAAGCCCGCAGTTCAACCAGGCCCCCGGCTTCGACCCGCAGGAATACGCCTACTGGATGCCGGTGGATAGCTACACCGGCGGCGCGGAACACGCCACCATGCACCTGATCTACACGCGCTTCTTCCATAAGGCGCTGCGGGATATGGGCATCACCCAGGGCAAGGAGCCGATGCTGCTGGTGCGCAACCAGGGCCACATCCTGGGGCCGGACGGCCAGCGCATGAGCAAGAGCCGCGGCAACGTGATTGACCCAGACGCGCAGGTGGCGGCCTTTGGGGCTGACACCGTGCGGGCCTACCTGATGTTCGGCTACCAGTGGTCGGAGGGCGGCCCGTGGAACACCGAGAACATCCAGGGTGTGGTGCGCTGGCTGCATCGGGTGTGGACCCTGGGGCTGCCCGATGCGAGCGCAGCCGACAGCCGCCCGCATAGCGCCGAAGCCGAGACGGCGGCGGCCGTGGGGGTGGCGGTGGCGGTGCGCCGCGCGGTGCATCAGGCCATCAAGAAGGCGTCCGACGACTTTGAGGCGTTCGAGTTCAACACCATCGTCTCGACGCTGATGGAGCTGACCAACGCGCTGTACAAGCACCGCGCCGCGCTGGAGGGCACGCCGGCCTGGAACAATGCGGTGAACACGCTGCTGAAGCTGATGGCCCCGATCACGCCGCACATCACCGAGGAGCTGTGGGAGCGGCGCGGGCAGGCCTACTCGATCCACCAGCAGGCTTGGCCGGCCTACGACTCGGCCGCCGCCGCCGAAGACCTGGTGACCATCGTGGTGCAGGTGAACGGCAAGGTGCGCGATCGCATTCAGATCGCGGCCGGCGCGGGCGAGGCCGAGGCCAAGGCGGCGGCGCTGGGCAGCGCGACGGCCCGCCGTTTCATGGGCGGCCAGGAGCCGAGCCAGGTGATCTATGTGCCGGGGCGGCTGATCAATATCGTGCTGTAGCGGGTTACTGGCAGAGGACCGGGGCGGCGGAGGGCGAGAGTCCTACGGCCGCCCCGGTTTGCATTTAAGATTGCTGACACGCACCTGCGGTGGTGCAGGTGTTGGTGATTGCTGATTGCTGATTGCTGATTTTTGATTGAAGAGCGCTGGGCGGAGGGGTGAGTGCATTCCGTCGGGTGCGGTTGACGAGCCGCAGTGTCCCGCCTACACTCGGCGGCGTGACGCTGCCTGATCCGGCCCTGACGGTCTTCGATTTCGGCCATGAGTTTCACGTGGTCTGCCCGCGCTGTGGGCGGCACGCGCTGGTGGTGGATCGCGGCGCTGATGCCTCGCTGGCCAGCCGCGTGGCGCTGACGTGCGCGCAGTGTGGGCTGGCGCAGTTCTGGGCGCAGAGCGGCCCCGGCGTGCTCACGAGCGCGGACCCACACACCTATCCAGCCGGCCTGGTGGCCGTGGGCGGCGCAGCCCGGCCATTCGCGCGGCCGGCATTAACCGCCTCGTGCCCACGGTTACGCCGGAGCAGGTGGCGTTGGCGGTCGTGGACGGTGTCCGGCGCAACCGGCGGTTGACAATCAGCCCTAAGATCGGCATTCTATCCCCGGAGGCTTCCCAATCATGATCGTCCGTCCGCGTCGCAATCTGCTTGGCAATGGGTGCCTGTGGCTGGGCCTCAACCTGATGTTCTGCGGCTTCTTCGTCGGCGGCGGCTGGTTCGGCTACCGCAGTTGGCGGCTGACTCAAAATGGCGGCAGCGTCGCGGGCACGGGCGTGGGCAGTAGGCAGTCGGCACGCTTCGCAGGGCAGGCGGCAAACATGCGGTTGGGTCATCGCAGCAAAGGCGTGGGGGCAAAGAGGTTGCGTCTGATGTGCGCGAGGGAGGCGATGCGACTGGACAGTGTAGTTCGCTTGCTGACTTCAGATGAGCTACTGTGCTCCCATACGCCAATTCGTGCAATTCGCGCGCAGCGATTCGTGGCCGAAGTTTTTTCTCCCGTTGACCGCCTCCAAGACCGGGCCTACAATCGCGCCTCACAGTCACGAACATTCTAAGGAGAGTAGCCGCATGTCTTCAACCCCCCAAGTCATCACCACCGATCAGGCCCCCAAGGCCATTGGTCCCTACTCGCAGGCGCAGCGCGTCGGCAACCTGGTTTACACCGCCGGCCAACTGGGGCTTGACCCGGCCAGCGGCGCGATGGTGGCGGGCGGCATCGAAGCCGAAACCCGCCAGGTGTGGGCCAACCTGGCCGCCGTGCTCAAAGCCGCCGGCAGCAGCGTGGCGCAGGTCGTCAAGACCACCGTCTTTATGACCGACCTGGGCGAGTTCGCGCAGATGAACGCGGTCTATGCCGAGATGTTTACCGGCAACTACCCGGCCCGCTCCACCGTGCAGGTGGCCGCGCTGCCCAAGGGCGGGCGCGTGGAAATTGAGTGCGTGGCGGTAGTGAGCTAGCCAACGGAGGTCGTCATGTCCGACACAACGCACGAGCCGCAGGACCCATCGGCCGAGGAGCCGGCCGCGCTCAACCCACCCGAACCCGAAGTGCCCGCCGCCCTGGCCGCCGCCTTTGACGCCGCCCCGGCCGACGCCGCGCCCCCCGGGGCAGACGACCTGCCCGCCGCCGAGGGCCAAGCGGACTCGGGCACGGAGGGC
>Ga0163153_10007686_pt1 | contig 11500 bp, 9 predicted proteins | sample OliLakLV19MP6IB1_FD_148629 | JGI IMG/M metagenome (GOLD analysis project Ga0163153, IMG submission 148629) | Freshwater microbial mat bacterial communities from Lake Vanda, McMurdo Dry Valleys, Antarctica - Oligotrophic Lake LV.19.MP6.IB-1 | ecosystem: Environmental > Aquatic > Freshwater > Lake... | reverse complement strand
GTATCCTCCGCGTGGACGAGGCGACGGTAACCACAACACAGGAAGCCGGGAAGTTCCCGGCTCAGATCGAGTGATTTTAGGCCGCGAAACTATACTTGCGGATTGGGACAAGAATGGGGTCTGGACACTGGCGGGAAAACCATCTGATGTAAAGGATGTCTGATTCACCTTCGACCAAAAGAGTGTGCCAACCAATGAACAGCGTCTGTGTGATCTCGTAATCCAGAGCGCGCTGCAGCGGCGAGATTGTGTCGGGGTCAACGCTCAGGACCTCTTCGCCGACTTTCGTTCCCTTGAGGGCCTCTTGTTTCGTCTTGGGATCAATCTCTACCACGTCTTCCACCGTACGAGCCGACAGGAGGTCGTCAGGGTTGATCATGAAGGGCGAGTGCGTCGTGTACACAACTTGATAATGCGGACGAAGTTGTTCTTCGATGTAGCGGAGAAGGTCGTGCTGTGCGCGCGCATGCAACGAGAGTCCTGGTTCATCGAGCAGAATAATCAAATTGTCGCCGTAGACTTTCTTGAGCTGATAGAACCAGATCAAGAATGAAAAGAACCAAACGAAGCCCCGGCTACGTTCATCAAAGCTCGTGTCAGCACGGTGGCGCTTATTCTCAATCCGTGTCCTGCAGATCCACCCTGCGTTAAGCGGGGCGGGGTCATTGGGCCGAGCGTGGTCTGCGCGGATTTGGACGTCCAAGTGCTTGTTCTGTGACCAGTACCGGAAGATCATGTCGGTAACTTTGTTCGAGACAGCTCGCAACGCTGCGTTGAAGTTTTCAAACGTCCCGGCATCGCGGACTGCTTCCACAGTAGTTCCCGCAAGCGACAGCAAGGCCAAGAATACTTCATCTTTGTCTGTCAGCGAATTCTCGTCCTTGCGTTTGACGATCGCGCTAATCGACACCTCACCTGGCAGTGTGAGATAATCGTCAAAGTACAAAAATGTCGGAACCATCGCCTCGACAGCCTCGATCACTGCCATCGAACCTCCCTTGGGAAATTCTTTGGCCAGTTTCTGGAGCAGTGCCTCTTGTGACGACGACCGCGGTGGTTGGTCGCTGAGGACGGATTTGAGGGTGTTAACCGTCTTGCATTTGTTCACGAGCTTGCGCTCATCGGTTGAAAGACCTGCGCCACCAACAAGGCCCTTGACGATCACGGACTCGTCCATGTCAATGCTGAAACGTCGAACGTTGTCGTAGCCCTTCTTGAGTGAAAAGGTCTTGCCGGTGATCACCCCTTTACCAAACTTCAACTCGATTTCCTCAATCTCTTCCGGCTTCAGTTCCCACTTGGTTGCTATCGCAGGAGGGTCTTCTGGAATCTTCGTATCGGGTCGCCATTTGCGTTTCGGATAATCTCGATCCGGAACAAACGCTTCCTTTGTGTCTGCGTCGGGTTTCAGCTTGTGCAGCGATTTCAAGAGCGCGGTCTTTCCCGACTCGTTCTTGCCTACCAGGCAGGTGACGTCGGCAATCTTGAACTCGTCCGAGTCGTCCACGCAGCGAAAGTCCCGTACTTGCACACTTAGAAGTCGCATGGACGTGGAGTATAACGTGAGCGTTACGCGAACTACACCGCCGCCGGTTGATCGTGTTGGTGTGCTTGGAGTTGAAGCCACCGATCCGGCAGCCAATCGTCGAGCTGGCTGATCGGCGTGGTCGGCAGGTTGGTCAGCAGTTGCGTCAGGTACAGTTGCGGGTCGATGTTGTGGCGGCGGGCGGTGCTGGCCGACAACACCATCCGCCGGCATGTGGGGCGAGCAAGGCAACTCTTCAAGGCTGCCATCCGCCGGCAACTGGTGCGCGGGGCGAATCCCCTTGACGGCATGGCCGCGACGGTGCGGGCGGACAAGGCCCGGTTGTACTTCGTAACGCGAAACGTGGCCGAGAAGGTGCTGGACGCCTGCCCCGATGCCCAATGGCGGCTACTGTTCGCCCTGAGCCGCTACGGCGGGCTGCGCTGCCCGTCTGAACATCTGGCGTTGAAGTGGTCGGACGTGGATTGGGAGCGAAACCGGCTGCGCGTCCCGTCAACTAAAACCGAGCATCACGAAGGCAAGGAAAGCCGAATTATTCCGATCTTCCCCGAGCTGCGCCATTTCCTGCTGCAAGTGTTCGATGAAGCCGAGCCGGGTACGGAACACGTCATTACCCGCGACCGCGCCGGCGCGTGCAACAACCTGCGCACCCAGCTTGGCCGGATCATCCGCAAGGCGGGGCTGGAAGTCTGGCCGAAGCCCTGGCACAACCTGCGCTCAACGCGACAAACGGAGCTTGCTGAGCGCTACTCGATTCACGTCGTCTGGCAGTGGATCGGCAACAGCCGCGCTGTCGCCCAGGAACATTATCTGCAAGTGACCGATACCCATTTCATCGAAGCTGCCGCCGAGCCTGAGAACCAGAGGCAACAAGCGGCGCACAATCCGGCGCAGTCAGCGGCGGAATCGGGCGGAAACAGCATGGAAGCGCCTCACGCCACCAACACGAATCGCCCGGATTTACCGAGCAATTCCGCTGCATCCCGATCCTTGCTTATTAAACAAGTACCCGCGACAGGATTCGAACCTGTGACCTCCGGTTTAGGAAACCAGCGCTCTATCCAACTGAGCTACGCGGGCGGTACTACAAACGACCCGTGTAACCGTAGCGTCGCGGGTTGCGGCTGACAAGCGATGATGCGGGGCGGCCGTCGCCACGCCGCGGGGGTCGGGTCGCTTACGCTTGCCGCTCGTTCGTGTGCGCTTGCCCCGTATCAACCCTTCCACAAAATCCGCGGGCGTTTTAAGGATCGCGGGCAATTGCCCGAAACTGCGATATGATCCGTCGACGCGCTCGACCTCGACCCGGTTGATCGCCGCTGTTGATCGCCACCGTTTGATCACCACGTTGCAACCATGAACACCGTTTACATCGTCCTACATTATCTGCTGATGGCGGCGTACATTACCGCGCCGGTTTATGCGATTATCCGATCGATCCGCGGCGGGCGCGATGCGGCGCCAAAGCTGGCCACTATCGGCACATTTGCCACCGGCGCTGCCATCGGCGTCGCGCTGTCGGTTGTTTATGCCGTGGCGGTGAAGGGGAGATTTTCCATTCCGCAGGCGATTCTCGCGGCGTATTTTGCCACCGCGATGATGATTCTGCTCAAAGGGTTTGATGCACTGCTTCGCGCCATCGTCTGGCGGTTGAGCGTCACGCGCAAGATGGCCGACGACGGCGTGACCGCGACCGTAACCATTCGTAAGCCCGCGGCCACCTTGGGCAACCTGGTGCGCATCGTGATTTTGTTCGGCGTGGGGCTGCCGTTCGTCATGTCGGCCGTCGTCACGTATCGGCCGAAGGTGCTGCTGAACGACGACCCGCGCTCGCAACTGGGTTTTGCGTTCGAGCCTGTGAACTTTCCCGCCAGCGACGGCGTGCGCGTGTCGGCGTGGTGGCTGCCGGCGCAGGACGGCGCGCGGCGCGTTGAATCGGATCGCACCGTCATCCTCGCGCACGGGCTGGGCGCCAACAAATCCAACCAGCTCGTGCTGTGTCGCAAGCTGGTGCCGGCGGGGTATAACGTGCTGGCGATCGACTTTCGGGCGCACGGGGAAAGCGGCGGGCAGATCAGCAGCTTCGGCGACCTCGAACGCCGCGATGTGCTCGGCGCCGTGCGCTGGCTCAAGCAATCGCGCCCGCGATCGGCCGCGCATATCTTCGGCGTGGGCGCCAGCCAGGGCGCCGCCGCCCTCATCGCCGCGGCGGCCGATGCGTCGGACGAAGGGCAGGCCATCGAAGCCGTCGCCGTGTATGGCACGTTTGATGATCTGAATGGTCTGGTGAACAGCATTGCCGAAGAAACCTTTCTCCCGCCGTTCAATTGGTTGATGGAAGCGATGGCGCTCCCGATTGCCAGCGCTCACTCCGGCGCAAACCTGCGCGCGTTCAACCCCGCCGATCTGGCCACGCAGCTTTGGCCGAGGCCGATTCTGGTGATCCACGGCGTGCAGGATCAGATCATTGATTTTTCGCACGGCCGACGCCTGTTCGAGCGCGCCACCCAGCCGAAAGAAAATTTCTGGGTCCCGCGCGGCGACCACAATTCCATCATCAACAGCGACGAAGCCGCCGATGCCGTGCTGCGCTTCTTCAACACCGCGCGGCCCGAGCCGATCATTTAGCGTGCCCATGACTATCCTCGAACGATTAGAAAAACTTCTCCCGCTCGCCAGCCGCACCACCTTTCGCGAAATGCTGAAAGACCGCCGGGTGACGGTGAATGGCCTGGTCGTCACGTCGTTGAAAGAGCCGCTGCGCGACGGCGACGCCGTCAACATCGCGCCCAAGAGCGCCACCCGCGCCGGCAAAGCCGCGGCAAGAGACAAATCGCGAAAGATGCGGCCGCCCGCGCCGATTGTGTTTGAAGACGAGGATTTCGTCATTCTCAACAAACCCCAGGGCCTGATCACCAGCAGCGGTCCGCACGATAAGCGCCCGACGCTCATCGGCCTGCTGCGCGCGTATTACGAGATTCATGAAAAGCACATTCGCATCGGCCTGGTGCATCGCCTGGATGCCGATGCCGGCGGGTTGATGGTGTTTTCAAAGAACGCCGGCGCGCACGCGGGGTTGAAGCAGCAATTTGCCGATCACTCGGTGGAGCGCGTCTATGTCGCGCTGCTGGACGGCGCGCCGAAAACCGCCGCCGGGCGGATCGATACAAAGCTGGTCGAACTCGCCGACGGCCGGGTGCGGTCGACCCATCATCCCGATAAAGGCGAGCGCGCCGTCACCCACTACGAAACGCTGAAAGTGATGAACGGCCAGGCGCTGGTGCGCGTGCGGCTGGAAACCGGGCGCAAGCACCAGATTCGCGCGCACTTTTTTGAGAAGGATTGCCCGATCGTCAACGATCGAATCTATTGCCCGCGTTTCCCCGAAGCCGAATTGCGACTGATCGCCGTCGCGCTGGGCTTCGATCACCCTCGCACCGGCAAACCGATGCGTTGGGAGCTGCCGATGCCCAAATGGGCGGTGACGGTGACATAGTCAAGTTAACTCACACCTGCATCACCTCATGCCGCTTGTCCTCCAGCAGCTTATCCACGTTGCCTTCATACTGCTTGGTGAGTTCCTGCACTTGTTCTTTGGCGCGATCCGATTCGTCTTCGGTCATCAGGCCGCCTTTCTGCTCGGTTTCCAGCAGCTTGTTGGCGTCGCGGCGGGCGTTGCGGATTGTTACTTTCGCGTGCTCGCCGAACCCCTTGCACTGGCCGACCAACTGAATGCGCCGTTCCTGAGAAAGCCCGGGCAATTGCAGCCGTAGCGATTTGCCGTCGCTGTGCGGCGTGAGGCCCAGCTTGCTGTCGTTGATCGCCTTTTCAATCGCGCGAATGTCGCTCGGGCTGAACGGCTTGATCAAAATCTGTGTCGCTTCGGGAATGTTGATCATCGCGATCGATTTGAGATCGGTCGGCGTGCCGTAGTAATCCACCTTAATGTGCTCAACCAGCGCCGGACTGGCGCGCCCGGTGCGAATGCCCAGCAGCTCGCGCTTCATGTGGTCGATCGCCTTTTCCATGGCGGCTTCGCAATCAAGCAGAATATCGTCGACAGGCATAGCGGCTCTTTCTGTGTAAACATCGCCGGTCAACTAATTATCGTCGCAGCGAGCACCGGCGAGCGTGCCATCGTAAATCCCGCCGGGGTTTAGAGCAATCTCATCCGGTTTTCGTCTCAACTAAGGCTCGGCGCTGAGGCGATTTTTTGGGATTTCGCTCTACGCCACTTGGCGTCGCTTGGCGTGGTGGGATTGCTTTGCGTCGTACAGCCGCTTGTCGGCCTCTCGGAGCAGTTCGCCGGCGCTGGGGTTGGGCAATTCACTCATGGAGCAAACTCCCACCGATAGCCCGGGCCGCGGGTTGCTTTTGATGGTTTTGGCCATCTGTTCCACCAGCGACGTGATGCCCGCGGCAAGTTGTTGTGCGGGCGCCAGCGGGCAGCCGGGCAGGACGATCACGAACTCGTCGCCGCCGCAGCGAAACGCCACGTCGGCGGCGCGATGCTGGCTCGATCGGATGATCTGGCCCACCGTTTTAAGCATCTCATCGCCGGCGGCGTGGCCGAGCTGGTCGTTCAATTGCTTGAAGAAATCGATGTCGATCATCAGCAGCGAAAGGTCTTCGTTCTTATCGCGACAATGATCGATCAGCCGCGGCAGCAGCTCGTCAAGTGCGCGTCGGTTGAGCAGACCGGTGAGGCCGTCGCGGATGGCTTGCTGGCGCAATCCGCCGATGACGCGCTCCATGGCGTCGGTGCGGTTGGCCACCTTCTGCGTCATTTCCAGTTCCTGCTGCGCCAGCTTTCGCTGCAGCGACCGCGCGTGATGGAACGACGCCGCCACCGCCGACGCGATCGGGCCGATCCCTCCGCCGACTTCCTTTACGGCGTCGATCGGCATACGCGATTCGGATATCTCGCTCATCAACCGCAGCAGCTTGCGGCGCGGGCGGTACCAGCGCAGTTCCTGCAGCACCACGGCGGCGATCACCAGGGCCATCATGGCGATGGGAAGAATGAAATGGAGCGCGGCGCTATTTGCGGGTGTCGAACTGCCGGAAGAGTCCGCCGAAATCAGTTGGCGTGTAACCCACCACACCGCAACGGCGACGACGAGTGTCAGCGCACTTTGCATTACAAAGCGGGGCCATTCTCTGGCGCCACGGCCTGACGAGCGCGGCGGGGGATGTGCCTGCGGATCGAACACGTATGAGTATTATCGAACTTGCCCCCGCGCGACTTTACGACTTGCATAAGCTGATCAACCGCGATTGTGTAATGGTCGATACGCCCGATATGTCCTCCGCACGCTTTGACTTAATTGTGCTCGGCTCAGGCCCCGCCGGGCAAAAGGCCGCTCTTTGCGCCTCTAAACTCGCCAAGCGCGTCGCGCTGGTCGACCGCCGCGAGATGATCGGCGGGGTGTGCATTCACACCGGCACCATTCCTTCCAAGGCCATTCGCGAGGCGGTGTTGCACCTGACGGCGTTCAACGAGCGATCGATGTACGGCGACAGTTATGCCGTGAAGCATGATATTACGATGTCGGATCTGCTGTATCGTTGCAATCACACCATTCGTAATGAAACCGAAGTGGTTCACAACCAGATGCGCCGCAACGGCGTCACCATGTTTTACGGGCACGCGCAGTTCGTCAGCTCCAACCGAGTGAAGATCACCCGGCATGATCGTGGCGTAGAAGACACGCTCGAACTTGCCGGCGACAACTTCCTGGTGGCCGTGGGCACCGAGCCGGCCCACCCGGCCAGCGTGCCGTTTACGCCCAACAAAATCATTGATTCCAACGAACTGCTTACGCTCAAAGAATTGCCGCGCAGCCTGATCATCGTCGGCGGCGGGGTGATCGGCACCGAGTATGCCAGCATGCTCGGCGCGGTGGGTGTGAAGGTGACGCTGATCGAATCGCGTCCGCGATTGATGGAATTTTTGGACGAAGAAATTTCTGAAGTCCTGCAGTTTCGTCTGCGCGAAATCGGCGTGCGGCTGCGCCTTGGCGAAAGCGTTGCAAACATCGAACTCGACGGCGACGTGGTTGAAGTGATCACGAAATCGGGCAAACGCATGTGCGCCGACATGCTGCTCTACACAATCGGCCGGCAAGGCGCGACAGCCAACCTCGGCCTGGAATCAGCCGGCCTCAGCGCCGACGAGCGCGGGCGGCTGAAGGTGAACGAGTGTTACCAGACCACCGCGCCGCACATTTACGCCGCCGGTGATGTCATCGGCTTTCCCGCGCTGGCCGCCACCAGCATGGAGCAGGGCCGCCTTTCCGCGTGCCACATGTTTCGCCAGCTTTCTGAACCGCCGCAAACGCTGTTCCCCTACGGCATCTATACGATCCCCGAAATCAGCATGGTCGGCGCGACCGAGCAGAGCCTCACCGCGCAAAGCGTTCCCTATGAATGCGGCATCGCCCGGTATCGCGAGATCGCCCGCGGGCATCTCATCAGCGATCCCAACGGCGTGCTCAAACTCATCTTCCACCAGGAAAGCCGCCGCCTGCTCGGCGTACACGCGCTGGGCACCGGCGCGACTGAATTGATCCACATCGGCCAAACCTGCATGGCCGCCGGCCTGCCGATTGATTACTTTGTTGAGACCGTCTTCAACTACCCCACGCTAGCCGAGTGTTACAAAGTGGCCGCGCTGGACGGCATCAATCGGGTGCGCTCGCCCAAAACCATGACGCTCGACGTGCCCACCGCCGTCGACCCAATGCCCGTGCTCATCAACACCGCCGAAAGCCAGAGCCAGGCGGCGTGATACAGCGGCTGCTATGGGGCGGACGGCGCGTCGTTTCTCACGTCATCGCGGTGACCGGTTTCCTCGTCACCAGCGGCACGAATGGAAGCGTGACCAGCGTCAGACCGATTGAAATCCACAGCAGTGGCGTGATGTTGCGGGCGAATCGGCCTTCATACAGCGCGCTGCCCCACAGATCGCTGTAGTTGTTGGCTAGATTCAGCACGGCCATCATGGCGGCGAAAACGAAACCCTCGGCGCGTTTCGGGCACGCCTGGGCGGCGAGGCTTAGCATGGCTAAGTTTCCGATCATGTAGCCGGTTCCGTAGATAATGTTGGCCACAATCGCCGAAGTCTTTCCAGTGACGAAGAAAAACGGCGTCATCGTTACGGCGGCGGTGAGGATGCCGACGACCAGCGATGTGCGCATCGACACTCGCCCGGTGAGAAAGAATAGGAAAAACGCCGCGCCGATGACGTAGCCGAAGCTGGCGGCCATGTCGGTCCTGGGCATGAACTCCGCCGGCAAACCGACTTTGTTGGTAAGGTGATAATACATCGGCGTGATCAGGGCCGGGTTGGCGGCGAGCAGGCTCAGGAAGATCAGCACGCCCCACAGCCGCAGCGACGTGAGCGCGGCGAGCAATCCGCCGGCGGTTGCTTTCATCTGCGCCAGATTCAACCGCGTCTTTTGTTCCTTCACCGCCCAGAATGTGAACGAGGCGATAATGAGGGGCATGGCCGAGGCGATCAGCGCGGCCAAACCCAGCGCCGCGCCGGGCGTGCGCCCGGCGATGATCCAACCGGCCAGCAACGCCGAAAGCATCGATGCGGTGGATACGCAGATCCATTGCACCCCCTGAAAGGTACGCACCTTTCCCGTGGCGGCGCCGGTTTCAACCATGAGCGCGTCGACGATGACATCCGCCGCCGCCACGCCCACGCCGACGAGGAACATCGCCAACAACAGCGCCCGAGGCTCGCGCACGCCGGACATCCACAGGAACGTGACGGCCGTAACTAGGGTGAAGAGCAACAAGTACGACCGCCGGCGATAACCCAGCAGCGGGATGAAATCGCTCAGCAGCCCGTAAAGCGGCTTCAGCGTCCAGGGCATGGCCGCAACAAAAATGAAGGCCGACGTACGTTCGGCGTCGTACTGAAGCTGGTTCTTGAGATAGTTGCGCAGCGGCTGGTTGAGCAGCGCGCTGTACGCGGTCACCCCTTGGCAAAAGTAGACGAGACCGAAATAAGCAAGAAGCCGGCGTGTATTGACAGGTTGCACCGCGATGGGGGTGGGGAGTGAATGCATAACTGGCGCTGTCTCGGAGCGCAGTATAGCAAACCTCGGGTCGTTTCATCGCGCCGATGCACGCCTGTTGCCGCGAAGCCGCAAGCGGTCGCGGTGATTGCAAGAATTGAACCGTCACACGATCCGCACGCGCACAATCCCCAGCGAGCGTTTGCTGGCGAACGCGCCGGCGTTGTCAGACACCTGATTGTTCAAAACCTTAACCTGATAGTTGCCATTGTCGGCGGGCGTGAAAACCGTGCCGTTGACGGCGGGGAGGCGGTAGCGGGCGGTGATCAACTTTCCATCGAGCGAGACCGTAACAGCCGACAGTTTTGCGCGCCGCGCGATGCCGTCGATGCCGAAGAGCCGCAGGTCGCCGCCATCGATGGTGAGTTGGCTTAATGGATCGTCATCGCGCCAGACGACGTCGAACAGAAAGCCCGCCTGCGACGCGCGCAGCGTTTTGGGAATCAACTGTCCGGCGGGGCCTTCTTCGCCGAAGAGTCGGGTGACGGCAAAGCGGCGAGAATCGTTGATCCCGCCGGCTTCAGCACTGCCGACCACTCCGCCGACGACGATCGACCCGTCCGGCGCCAGCGCCGCCACGCGCGCTTCGCCGGCAATCTTTTTGTAGAGAACGGTGCTCACGCCCTGATCGCCGTAGGTGGTGTCAGGCACGCCGCCGGTTCCGAGGCGTTCGATGCTGAACACGTTGCGCCCGCTGCGCTCGGCGAGGCCGGCGAAGAGAATTTTCCCGTCGACCTGCACCTGCACCGAACCGGCGATGGGGTAGCGCGCGGGCTTCACGCGCAGGTCGGCCACGCCGTCGCCGGCAAAGGCGGGGTCGGGGGCGCCGTCGGCCAGCAGTCGGGCAGCGTAGGCATTCTGGCCGTTGCTGGCGCTGGCGACGATTACCGCAACATCGTCGCTGCCGATAGCGATCGCGCCGAATGCCGCGCCGTCGGGGTTGAGGTTAAGGCCGATCGAGCCAAGATCGCGCTGCACGCTGAAATAGCTCCCGCCGTTTCCAAACGAGCCGTCGCTTGTGCCATCCGAATGAATTCGCAAAGCCCGCACGTCGAGCAGGGTGAAATCATCAACGCCGGTCTTGGTGTCCCGATGCGAGCCGGCGGCGTAGAGCCGGCCTTGCGAGTCGATCGCGAGGCTATCGAAGAAAAATGTCGCGTCTAGGTCGGGATCAAAAACCGTGGCCGTCGAGAAGATGCCGGCGGTGCCAAAACTGGTGTTGAGCCTGCCGGTGGGAAGATAGTTGACGACAGCGCCGTGGCGATCCTGCTGGCCGGCGACAAAGATCGCGTTGCCCGCGCCCACATGCACCGTGGCGGCCGAAACGGGGAGTGTCACCCGGCCTTTAGTGCCGAAGGTGTTATCCACCTTTCCGCCGGGCGTCAATTTCAGGAGCACGTTCGCCCGTGTGCTGTAGCCGCTGGCGCTGGAACCCAGGACGAGGAACGATCCATCGTCGAGCAGCGCCATATCGAGTGCGCCCTTAAGTCCGCGTGGCGTGGCATAAATTTGCCCGCCGATGCCGAACGACGCATCAAGCTGGCCGGCAAAGTTGTATTTGGCGAGCGCCATCTGCGGCACGTCGCTGGGTTGATTGTTCACCAGCGGAACGGCATAGCCGCCGGTGAGCACGCTGCCGTCGGGGTAAACCAGCACGTCGTTGAGCACGCTCGATCCGGCGGCGAACCCGATCGCGACCATCGACCCGCCCCCGAACGATGGATCAACGCTCCCGCCGGCCAGCATGCGACGGGGCTCGAGAGGTTCGAGCGGCGCCATGGAACTCGAGTTTATAAGTTGTCGCAATGACATGATTTAACTTAGCCGACCGTTAGCACGCGCCCCCGTTCACTGTGGGCAGAGA
>Ga0163153_10007685_pt1 | contig 11503 bp, 19 predicted proteins | sample OliLakLV19MP6IB1_FD_148629 | JGI IMG/M metagenome (GOLD analysis project Ga0163153, IMG submission 148629) | Freshwater microbial mat bacterial communities from Lake Vanda, McMurdo Dry Valleys, Antarctica - Oligotrophic Lake LV.19.MP6.IB-1 | ecosystem: Environmental > Aquatic > Freshwater >... | reverse complement strand
ACCTAAAACAACAAAAGAAGCGAATTGGAAGAAAGATATCCAAAAACAGGAAAAGGATAAAAAAGAAAAAAAATGGCCTTATGACCAAGTAGAAGAAAGAAAAAAAAGAGAAATAAATAGCGAAGAGATAAAGAGAGTAAGAGACAAGAGGAGCAAGGATAACCAGGGCGAAAGAGATTTAGAAATAGAATCGGAGGAAGCAGCATTTGCTAGGTTTTCGAACAATATCTCATATACTCCGGAACTAGCAGACAGAAAGCACATAGAATTCTCGGCAAGAATTACTCGTAGTGGTAATAACGATGACCCTAACTTTGGTGATGCAGAACTCAACAGGCTCCTGTCGTTACTTAAAGAGAAATTCAAGGAAAAGCAGCCAACTCAGGTTTCATTCGCAGTGTACTATCCGATGAGGACCGCTAATCAGTACTCTTCGCAGGGAATGACAAAAGAGACTGGTATACTGAATGCGTGGGACAACGCCTTGAAAGGCAATCACTTCAGCTTTCAGTTTTTCATAGAATGGTTCAAATGGCTACAAGAAACACAACCGAACTCTACGCTGGTGGAAACCACCAAAAAGGCTATTATAGCCTTTTTGAATGGTGTTGTTAAAGAAGAGGGCAAACCATTAGAAGGCAAATATTCAGCACTAGAAATCGACAACGAAGTGTTTGGGAGGCCGGAGTTAAAAGTGATTAAGGACGGCCATCCCATTTATGCCCACCAAATGTCGTCGGGAGAGAAATCGCTTTTTGGACTTGTGGCTGACTTGGCTCGTCGGCTTGCACTAGCTTGCCCCGATGCGGACGACCCACTCAAGGAAGGACGGGCGGTGGTTTTGATTGACGAGTTAGACTTGCACCTACATCCCAAACTACAAACGACAATAGTGCAAAGCCTGCGGGATATTTTCCCTAAATGTCAGTTTATTATTAGCACTCACTCACCGCTAATACTTGCACAGACCGAATGTCCACACATCAGAAAGATAAAAGAAGGGAAAGCTGAATTGATAGAGGATGCGGGAGCCAGAGATTATATGTCAGTGGTTTTAGAGGAGATGGAAGTTTTTGTGCGACCGCAGTTGTACCACAAACATATCAAAGCTGCCGAAGAAGAATTAGAAAGTGATAAAAAAAAGGTGATGAATCACCAAGAAGCGGTCAATCGGAAAACAGAACATTTGAAGAATCTTGCTTTGATGAAGGAGTTTTGGAGAGAAACTGAGAAGATTATGCAAATTGAAGCCGATGTCAATGATTACTTTGACATGAATAATGCGGAGCGGTTTGCAGTGATGTGAGAGTGGCTAGAATTCCGAAAAATCTATGGAGTACCGAAGTGATACCTTATTTGCCCCCATTCACAAACCACTACCCCCCCCTCACCCACTACAAACCCCAATAAATGCTCCAACTAACCCGCATCCCCCTAAACTCCTCCATTTTATCCGCCATAGCCTACGACAAAGCGTCCAGCACCTTGTATGCTGAATTCAACACGGGGAAAGTTTGGGCTTACGCTAATGTGTCAGAAGAGGTTTTTAATGGCTTGCTAAAAGCCAGCTCTGTAGGAAGTTATATGCGGTATGCAGTGCTTGGTTGTTATGGGGATTATCAAGTCCGCAGGGGGAGGGATTTCAAATGGCAGGTACATCAGGACTTGAGATTAGGTAATTCACCCAGACTAGATTGAAAGGACAATCCAAAGTCCTACCTTTGCTAAAAACACAGTAGTAACATGCAACAAGTGCTGACCATCAAACTGCCGGGTTCCGTTCAATTGAATCAATTCGAGCTCACCATGATGCTCGCAGCCAAGATGTACGAACGCGGCATCCTCAGTGCCGGACAGGCTGCTGAAATGTCAGGATTGTCTAAACGAGCCTTTATCGAACTGTTGGCCAAGTACGGCGTTTCGGTATTTGGCTATTCCACTCTGGAAGAATTAGAGCAGGAAATGCACCATGGATGAAGCCTTGATCGTATCCGATACGAGCTGCTTGATTGTGTTAAGCAAAACGGGGCAGCTGGGCTTGCTGAAAGACCTTTTCTCACAAGTCATCGTCACTCCTGAAGTGGTACGCGAGTTTGGAGAACCTTTGCCAAATTGGATAAGCGTTCAGGAAGTAAAGAGTGCAGCCATTCAGCGTTTGCTCGAAACTCAATTAGATATTGGGGAAGCAAGTGCGATAAGCCTTGCCTTAGAAATTCCTTCCCATCAAGTTTTAATTGACGAACGGAAGGGCAGGCGGATTGCTTCAGAAATGGGATTAAAAGTCATAGGAACGGTTAAAGTGTTACTTTTAGCAAAAGAAAGAGGCCTGATTGATTCCCTTAACGATGCGCTTCAAAAATTGCTGGATGCAGGGTTTCGACTTTCAGAGCAACTGGTCAAAGATATTCTGAGCAAGCATTCTTGAAAGATTTACGTCCTATCCGAATCCCAGTAGATTCTTCCATGCTATCTGCCGTCGCCTACGACAAAGAGACCAAGACCATTGTTTTGCTAATGCTACCCCTTAACTTCGCACCTACAAATGGCTGCTAAAGACAAATATCATCAAGTCGTTCGCGCTGCTTTAGAAGCGGACGGTTGGACAATCACCAACGACCCATTCTTTATCCGACCCGAAATCGCACTATGGATAAGATAAAAAAGTATCAACATATCATCGAGACCCTGCTCGAAGAATATGCCGCTCAGATGTCGCAAAACAGCGAAAAACCTGAAAACCAAGTCGTTGCCGATCACAAACGGCACCACTACCAACTTTTTACAGTCGGTTGGCAGGACGATCGGTACGTACAGTTCCCTGTCTTTCATTTTGATATCCGCGATGGCAAAGTGTGGATACAAGTGAACAACACGGATATGCTCATCGGGCAGGAACTCATCAATCGCGGCATCCCCAAATCCGATATCGTACTGGGGCTTCAGCACCCGCTGATGCGTGCAGATTCAGGCTTTGCTGTGGCTTAAGTTAGGGTAATTCACCCTCTCCTCCCCCTCAAAAAAAGCCCTCCGCTTGGGAACATCGGAAAAAGGCAGCGAACGTATCCAGTACGTCATCCCGGACGATATCGTCCGGATAGATACCTCTCCTGAAAATCTGGAAATCATAAACGACTGGCTATACTGGCATAATTTTGACTTGTTGCCGTAGCGCCTGCGCTGGATCTGTCGTCGCGCAGCGTTACTAAACTTTAGAAGTTTAGTAACGCTATGCTTAAATTTTATACCCGGAAGCAAGACCTTTGCCGCTCATAAATCATGAAACATGCCGTTCCAATTAAACGACTACGTCCGAGTAAAGCCAGGGGTCATTCTGGTTGAAACAAACGAGTCTGTACCCGCTTGGGAAGGACCATTGAGACTTTAACGGAAGTTTGCCTCGAACTTTTTCCACGAAAGGTTACGGCCAAAATCGAGCCTTTTAGGGAAACAGGGGCGATTTTGACCCAATTTTTCGGTTTTTTGGAGGAACATCAATTCCTCAAAACCGCCGGCAAATTGCAACGGGAAATGCGGAGCATTGCACCCGAAATGGTCCGGTTAGCTAAGGACCCGCGCAACTGGGGAATGGCAAAAAGCTTGTGCATGGAAGCGCTTAAAGAAGGGGTGGATTTGAGCAATGCGCAAGCCATGAATGATTTTATTACAAACTTTAATACCAGCCGACTTCCGCCTTTTAACCTCCCGGGCATTGGACACACAAACAGGCCTGTCAAGCGCCCTGTCGCGGAAAATCCCTTCAAAAACATGTCCCGCAATCAGGTAATAAAAGTGAAATACCCCGATGGCTGCATTCGGGAGGGGAAGTTCAAACGCCTGGAGGAGGAGCTGCGGGCAGGAAAATGTGAATGGCTGTCCTGAAATCGGCGCTATCTGTCGGAAGTTAAATCGAACCAATCCCCCAATCGAACCAATCATCCTCGATCGAATCAATCCCCCAATCCACTTCAGTTTTACAGACATAACCAAAGCCCACAACCGAGCAATCCTTGCAAAAATCCGCAGAATTTCTCGGTTGACACTATGCATTGCGGAATGATTCACCGCGCCGTTACGGAGACCATCCTCAAAAACCTGACGGTTTTCCCCGCTGCTAACATCATCGGGCCTCGGCAGGTCGGGAAGACCACCTTAGCCAAGCACCTGCAAACCCTGCTGGGCAAAGCCCTCTATTTACCTGGATTTACAAGACGAACAAGACCTGGACAAATTGGCCTCTCCCGGCCTGTTTCTTCGGGAGCATACCGATGAATGCGTGATAATTGACGAAATCCAGCGCTTGCCCAGCTTATATAGCCATTTGCGTGCTTTGATAGACGAACGGCGCGATCCTGCGCGGTTTATTCTCTTGGGTTCTGCCTCGCCGTCTATCATCAAAGGTGTGTCTGAATCGCTTGCGGGGCGCGTGTTTTTTACCGAATTGATGCCGTTCTCCTTGCTCGAAGCCGAGGGGCTGGCGAGCTGGCAAGCCCATTGGTTAAGAGGAGGTTTCCCGAATGCCCTGACTATGACCCAGTGCATTGACTTGCTGGAAGGAGGCTTTTTGGTCAACCGCCTTCAGCCCGGGTACGCCAATTTGGGCAAACGATTGGTCAAAACGCCGAAGATTTACATTCGGGATTCCGGCTTGTTGCACCACTTGATGCGCATCCGCGATTATGATTCGCTGTTGGGCAATCCCGTCCTGGGGGCTTCTTGGGAAGGCTATGTAATCGAGCAAATCATGCGGGCTACGCATCGCAAATGGGAATATTACTTTTACCGTACCCAACATGGGGCAGAGGTTGATCTGGTGTTGGTAAATCCTGCGGGAACCATGTACTGTATCGAAATCAAGTTTTCGTCTGCGCCTGTTTTGAGCAAGGGATTTTACCATTCCATTGAAGATTTGCAACCCGCGCACAAATACGTCATCGTACCAGCGGGCGATTCCTATCCCAAGGAGGGCGGGATTCGTGTGATTAACCTTCATGGTTTTTTAAGTACGGTAGTAGCCGTCAGGGTATAAAAGCCATTCGGCTGAGACTTTGCGTTTACGAAAACCTTCAAGGTTTCGCAAACGTTTTCTTCCCCATGCAGCTCTATCTCGATTCCTTCGCCTCCTTTCTATCCGTCAAAAACGGGCAGTTCCGCATCCGCCTCAAGTCGGGAGAAGCGCACTTGTTCGCCGCACGGGAGGTAAATGCCATACTGCTCACCAAAGGCACCGGCGTAAGCACTGATGCCACTTTGCTGGCTATAGAGCACGATATCCCGGTGCTGCTTATAGATGCCCAGACCCATTTCCCGCTCGGGCAAATCAGCAGCGGCAGGCCCGGCAACATCGCCACGGTGCGCAAGAACCAGCCTGATTTCTGCCGCTCGGCAGCGGGGATGCAGTGGGTGGCCCAGACCCTTGCCAGCAAGGTCGAAAACCAGCGCGCCTTGCTCCGCCTTTTGGCCGAAAACCCGAATGTGCCGCCCGATTTTCCCGGCGACGTGCGCTTTGCCGACAAGGTGATGGCCGATCTTGAAAAACGTTTGCGCGGGCGAAGTGAGGGCCTGACTTCAAGCCCGTCCCTCAAGTCCCTCGCCGAAACCTTCCGGGGGCAAGAAGGCTCTGCCTCGCGGGTGTATTTCCAGCAACTGGTCAAGTATCTGGCGCACTTGCCGCCGGAGTCGCTCTTCAAAAGTCCCGACGCGACATTTGAAGGCCGCCAAAAACGCCCGGCTTACGATCCTTTCAATGCGATCCTGAATTACCTGTACGGGATGCTGTACACCTCCTGCCACCTTGCGCTGCTCAAAAGCGGGCTTGACCCTTACCTTGGGGTGTTGCACGCCGACCGACATGGCGACCACCCGACCCTGGTGTTTGATTTTATAGAACCCTATCGTCCTTTGGCAGATCGTGTAGCCCTGCAATTGGCCGAAAGCGGAACATTGGACGAAGATTCCTTCGAGCCGGATGCAGACGCGCGAGGACTTTGGCTGAGCCGGACAGGAAAAAGCGCGGTGATTGATGCCATGCTGAAATTTATGGAAATATCATCCGAACACCTGGGCCGACAAATCAAGTATCGGGTGCAGATTGATTTGGATGCACAACAACTCGCGTTAAAAATAAAAATGATGAATGATGAAAGTTTAATGATGAATGATGAATGATGAATACGCACGATTTCATCATGGGGACTTGTTTTTTATCCATAATATCACGAGAGGATATATTAAATCTGGAAGGCTCGTTTTGAGGATTAATAATCCCACAATGATCACTATTAGAACTAAGATCGTTGGCAAATAAAACCACCATGATATTCGCAATAAGCTTTTTACTTCTGATACTTCAAATCCACCGTTCCTTAGCGTTGAAAATTTGACGACTTTTATTTAGTTGTCAAATTTGACTTATGTCCAACCCATCTCCAATCAAAGCGGATTGGGACGCACCACGCACTCAGAATCTGGCCAAGTTTTTGACATGATAAAATCAAGAAAACTGCCTGCCAATGAAATGTACTTCCTTACTGCTCACAGCCTGCTGCTGCTGCTTTCTTCCACTCTGCGTTATTGCACAGGATCCCGATATAGCGTCTGACGAAAAGGCCCGTATCGAGGAAATCTTCCGCACCAGCGACCAAGCGGGTGAAACGCCCACCAACCGCCGACAGCGCGACAAAAAAGTAAAGCGCGTGAGCGTGCCTAAAGGCGCGTTCAGGGTAGGTTGTCATTGTATGGACGGATCCTACTCCGACACGCGCAGCATTGGCTCTTGTGCCGGACATGGGGGCGTGCGCTATTGGGTGTACCGCACCCGCGAGGGCGATACGGTGCATGTGCTCACCGCCCGTCACGAAATTCATCCGCAACCGCTCGACGCTGCCGAGATGAGCGAACTCAGCCAAAAACGCGCCGACCGCACGGAAAATCTAGCCAAACCGATGGTGCCGGTGCCTTATTCCAGCCCACAAACTCCGGTAGTGGTGATGCCAGAAGGCGAGGGTTTTGAATGGCCCGATGCTGCCGCCCTCTCAGCCGCCGGCATTGCGGTGTATTTCATCGTGCGGCTGGTGTTGCGCTGGCTCAAAGACAACGAACGACTTGTACGATATGCACTACGTAATCTGCTACGACATCGAAAGCGACCGCTTACGCGACCGCGCCGTCAAAACCCTCGAAAAAAACGGCTGCCGTAGGCTGCAAAAATCTGTTTTTGTAGCCCCGCACATGGGCAAAAAGGACTTTGTACGCCTGCAACTTATGCTGCGCCAGGTCTTTGAACGCCGTCCGCTGAAGCCAGGCGACAGCGTTTATATTGTGCCGATGCCAAACGAATTTGCGGAAGATGCGGTGCATTTTGGCTCAAACAATGCTTTTCCAACGCTCCTCGAGAAAAAGTTGAAAATTATGCTTTGAAATGTGCGCGCTATAAATAGGCCATTCACTACCTTAGCGAAACGTATTAGAAATTTTACGGCTTCCAACCCATATCCAGCGAAAGCGGATTGCGACGCTCTAGAGACCCCGAAGCTTTTTTTCATAATTACTTCCAACCCATATCCAGCGAAAGCGGATTGCGACAACATGGATTGAGATTGGCCAGACCGTCTTAGACGCTTCCAACCCATATCCAGCGAAAGCGGATTGCGACGATGGATGGCAATGTGCCGGGTTTATCTGTCGTTGTTTCTTCCAACCCATATCCAGCGAAAGCGGATTGCGACTGATATTAGAAATAATGTCCGCCCTGTTGTTCATAGTCCCTTCCAACCCATATCCAGCGAAAGCGGATTGCGACCTTTTGGAAAATTCAACGATTGCATCTAATTGCTTCGCTTCCAACCCATATCCAGCGAAAGCGGATTGCGACAACACGGTTGCCCTAAGATGATTCAGTGCTTTTCGCCTTCCAACCCATATCCAGCGAAAGCGGATTGCGACTCGCATTAGCCAAGGTTCAACCTCGAAAAATTTGCCCTTCCAACCCATATCCAGCGAAAGCGGATTGCGACTTTCACCGTATCTGTACCGTATCTAGTTCACTTTACTACTTCCAACCCATATCCAGCGAAAGCGGATTGCGACTTTCCAAGCCAATTACGCGAGTATTTATACTTCCAGTACTTCCAACCCATATCCAGCGAAAGCGGATTGCGACGTTTCTTTAAACAGTTCGACACCAAATATGCTCAAGCTTCCAACCCATATCCAGCGAAAGCGGATTGCGACCGTACCATTACACCAATCCACATCATTAAACACTAACTTCCAACCCATATCCAGCGAAAGCGGATTGCGACGTAAACTTATCAGCATCAATGGGCGTATACCTGGTCACTTCCAACCCATATCCAGCGAAAGCGGATTGCGACAAACTAAAAGATTTTTCATGTGGGATGTTCCTTTATGTCTTCCAACCCATATCCAGCGAAAGCGGATTGCGACTCAGACTAATTAGTGGTAAGGTGGTCAATATTGTATCTTCCAACCCATATCCAGCGAAAGCGGATTGCGACGGTTCCTTGGAACTACATTCCGAATCTGTTGAATCACTTCCAACCCATATCCAGCGAAAGCGGATTGCGACAGTTAATGAAAATTTATAGTCGGTTCTTTTTCTATCACTTCCAACCCATATCCAGCGAAAGCGGATTGCGACTTTTAATTTGATTTGCTACAAACCCTTTCCAATGTGCCCTTCCAACCCATATCCAGCGAAAGCGGATTGCGACCTAGAAACGTTCTTGCCCAAAATATTTTATCTACCACTTCCAACCCATATCCAGCGAAAGCGGATTGCGACAGTTCATTGGAGGATACAACGCGAGTTGTCAAGTGTCTTCCAACCCATATCCAGCGAAAGCGGATTGCGACGATCCAATTCAGCTCGGGTTTGAGCAAGAGATACTTCCTTCCAACCCATATCCAGCGAAAGCGGATTGCGACAATCCCGAAATAATCACAAATTGGAACAAGGTCAATTCCTTCCAACCCATATCCAGCGAAAGCGGATTGCGACTCTTGCAACTAAATACCTATTTAATTTCATTTTATCTTCCAACCCATATCCAGCGAAAGCGGATTGCGACAGCTGAAGTTTACCTTGTTGGAACTTGTAATTATTCCCGCTTCCAACCCATATCCAGCGAAAGCGGATTGCGACGTCAGGCAAAGCATCATGATAAGCGCGTTCTTTTCTTCTTCCAACCCATATCCAGCGAAAGCGGATTGCGACGATAATGTCAACTATTCCGGTCAATCCGTTTAGTTCTTCCAACCCATATCCAGCGAAAGCGGATTGCGACTTTACCGTCTGGTTTAAAGGAACTGAAAGACATTGCGCCCTTCCAACCCATATCCAGCGAAAGCGGATTGCGACCCGTTTTCTTTTACGTTCACATAAGTAGTTAACCATCTTCCAACCCATATCCAGCGAAAGCGGATTGCGACAGAATATACTCTTTCCGCTTTTTAGACTTTTCCGACTTCCAACCCATATCCAGCGAAAGCGGATTGCGACGAATAATTGAGCCAACTGCGATTGTGTTGCATGAGCTTCCAACCCATATCCAGCGAAAGCGGATTGCGACACTGTGATTGCCCCTGTACCAGCTGTTATTGTTCGCCTTCCAACCCATATCCAGCGAAAGCGGATTGCGACAAGCGAAGAAAGCAGCATAGTCCATATAGTATTATTTCTTCCAACCCATATCCAGCGAAAGCGGATTGCGACACTTGTATTAAGTCCACAAACTCCATAATATCCTTCTTCCAACCCATATCCAGCGAAAGCGGATTGCGACCTATATACTGCTACGTCTTCAGCAACACATACATAACTTCCAACCCATATCCAGCGAAAGCGGATTGCGACGTTTGCAGGTACTCTTCGTATGCACGAAATTCAGGTTCCTTCCAACCCATATCCAGCGAAAGCGGATTGCGACATCGGGAAAACGAGCGAGGCAATGATAATTCCTATTACTTCCAACCCATATCCAGCGAAAGCGGATTGCGACGGTCTTTGTTTCTGCGCGGAGATTTTGTTTGTGAAACTTCCAACCCATATCCAGCGAAAGCGGATTGCGACCCTGGTTTGCAATCACACTTTTTTCAAGTCACATTACTTCCAACCCATATCCAGCGAAAGCGGATTGCGACAGTGGTGGTGGGGTGACTGTCGACGACGCCTTTAAGGCTTCCAACCCATATCCAGCGAAAGCGGATTGCGACAAATAGTAGAGGGGAGTCTAATAATTGCTCTGTCTCCTTCCAACCCATATCCAGCGAAAGCGGATTGCGACAATGAAAAAGAAAGATACAACCAAACACCCTACCCCACTTCCAACCCATATCCAGCGAAAGCGGATTGCGACAATGAAATTACGTTACCCGTAATAGACATTACGTCGCCTTCCAACCCATATCCAGCGAAAGCGGATTGCGACGTTTGTAGTCTTTAGACCACCGGGAGTATTCCTTTCCTTCCAACCCATATCCAGCGAAAGCGGATTGCGACCTAAAGGACGGAAACCTCGAAAGTGCTGTTGATGCCTTCCAACCCATATCCAGCGAAAGCGGATTGCGACTACTCTGCAACCTCCACTGACGTTGCTCTATTTACTCTTCCAACCCATATCCAGCGAAAGCGGATTGCGACATAGTAAACAATAGCCAAACATCCTACCCTATTGTTACTTCCAACCCATATCCAGCGAAAGCGGATTGCGACGTTAGATTTTAATTTCTTGTTATGCCTTGCGGCGTATCTTCCAACCCATATCCAGCGAAAGCGGATTGCGACCGCTGTAGTGTTTTGTGTGTGTACATTGTTTATATTCTTCCAACCCATATCCAGCGAAAGCGGATTGCGACCATGTAACGCACTCTTTCCAAAGCCATTCAACTTGTCTTCCAACCCATATCCAGCGAAAGCGGATTGCGACATTTTACAACGTGCGCCCGCACTTTCACTCCGTCTTTTCTTCCAACCCATATCCAGCGAAAGCGGATTGCGACTGTATGAGTATGTTGTTGCACGGAATGTCAATATCCCTTCCAACCCATATCCAGCGAAAGCGGATTGCGACAACTTAGGAGTTATCGTGACACTGCTAAAGTCTTCATCTCTTCCAACCCATATCCAGCGAAAGCGGATTGCGACGTTTGATATAATCTCACCCATTTGTTTAGTTGAAATGCTTCCAACCCATATCCAGCGAAAGCGGATTGCGACTAGTGGTGTATTCATCTTCCCATCCTTTGTAGGTCTCCTTCCAACCCATATCCAGCGAAAGCGGATTGCGACACTTACGATAATCTTTACCGTGCTTTTTCAATTTCCCTTCCAACCCATATCCAGCGAAAGCGGATTGCGACTTTTGGAGCTGGGTCTCCGCCCTGGCTTGTTTACGCCTTCCAACCCATATCCAGCGAAAGCGGATTGCGACTGTTAGGTTCAAAATGTCTTGAATGTGATTTTCCGCTGCTTCCAACCCATATC
>Ga0163153_10007684_pt1 | contig 11504 bp, 8 predicted proteins | sample OliLakLV19MP6IB1_FD_148629 | JGI IMG/M metagenome (GOLD analysis project Ga0163153, IMG submission 148629) | Freshwater microbial mat bacterial communities from Lake Vanda, McMurdo Dry Valleys, Antarctica - Oligotrophic Lake LV.19.MP6.IB-1 | ecosystem: Environmental > Aquatic > Freshwater > Lake... | reverse complement strand
CGCCGCAGGGCATGCGAGGTGGGACAGCCGCACGGATCCGCCCGCCCCGGTACGGTTTCGCCCCGTGAGGCGACCCATCTCGATCATCGGCGCTCCGCTCGACCTCGGTCAGACGCGACGCGGTGTCGACATGGGTCCCTCGGCGATCCGCTACGCGGGGCTCGAGGAGCGTTTGATCGAGATCGGCCATACGGTGACCGACCGGGGCAACGTTGGCGCGCCGGAGCCCGAGGCGCTCGCGCTCGTCGACGAGCGCGCCCGGTTCCTGCCCGAGATCCTCGCCTCGTGCGCGGAGCTCGCGTCGCTCGTCGAGGCGACCGTCCGGGAAGGAGCGCGTCCCCTCGTCCTCGGCGGCGACCACTCGATCGCGCTCGGCACGCTCTCGGGGCTTGCCGCGGCCGCGGGGCAGCCCGGAGGCGTGATCTGGATCGACGCACACGGCGATCTCAACACACCGGAGATGAGCCCGTCCGGCAACGTCCATGGGATGGCGCTCGGCGGCGCCGTCGGTCGTGCAACCGAGTGGTTCGCGCACGACGGCCTCACCCTTCCAGCCCTCGATCCATCCCGTGTTGCGCTCGTCGGGATCCGCTCGCTCGACGAGGGGGAGCGAGAATTCCTCCGCGAGTCGGACATCCGCGTGTTCACGATGAGCGACATCGATCGGATCGGGATCGAACGGACGATGCGGGAGGCACTCGACCGGGTTGCCGGCCCCGGGTTCGTGCACGTCTCCTTCGATCTCGACTCACTCGATCCCGAGGTGGCTCCGGGCGTCGGAACCCCCGTTCGCGGCGGGCTGACCTACCGCGAGGCGCACCTTGCGTGCGAGCTCATCTCGGAGTCCGGCATCGTCGGCTCGCTCGAGGTCGTCGAGGCGAACCCGATCCTCGACCGCGAGAACACGACGGCACTGACGGCCGTCGAGCTCGTCGCGAGCGCGCTCGGCAAGACGATCCTGTAGGGGCGAGGCGGATGCCTCGCCCATCGCCCATCGTTCTAAGAAGATCAAGGGGCCGTCCGCTATCCCGAGCGAGCGAGTACGACCCGTGCGACACCCGGGGCTGCCACCGAGCCATCGTCCTGGACGAACTCGGCCAGGTTCAGCTCGGCGCGGGCCCGAAGCGCTGCGATCTCCCCTGGTGAGAGACGCTCGGTGAGCAGCGTGAGCATGCGTGACGTGTCGCGGGTCGTCTCCCACCACTCGTCGAGCGAGCCGGCAACCCAGCTCACGGGTACCTCCTCGATCGCCTCGATCGCGAGTCCGCCGCTCTCGACGACCGCCCGGAGCCGCCCGGGGTCGGAGAGCCGGAACGGGCCGGGGGCATCGTGGTCCGGCGGCTCCGTGTACCCGAGCGTCAGTGCAGCGCGCCCCGGCGCGGTCATCCAGGGATTCACGCTCGTGCCGGCCCAGACGGCGAGCACGACCGCCCCGCCCGGTCGGAGGACGCGCGCGATCTCGGACGCGACGGCTTCCATGTCGGGGACGAGCATGATCCCGAAGCGGCAGACGACGCGATCGACTTCGCCGTCGGAAAGCGACAGGGTCGCGGCGTTCTCGACGCCGAACCGAACACCGGTCAGCCCCAGTTCGGCCGCTCTCCGCCGCGCCGCCTCGACCATCTCCGGGGCACCGTCGGTGGAGATCAGCTCGCCGCCCGGCTGGATCCGCGGCAGCACCTTGAATCCCGTCTCGCCGGGCCCAGCGGCGAGCTCGAGGACGCGGTCTCCCGGCTGCGCGTCGAGGAGCTCGACCATGCGCTCCGAGAGTCCGGCCGTAGCCCGCGTGAAGAGGTCGCGGCGGCGTTCCCAGCCCGCCGCGACGCTTCTCCACCCCTCGAGCTGGTCGTCCGCTATGCCGTCACGCCCTTGAACTGCTGGATGATGTGCTCGCCGTAGGCTGCGAGTGTCTCCTCCTGGCTGTGTGTCATCAGGTAGACCGAGTAGTGGTCGACGCCGATCGACTCGAGCTCGCGCAGCTTCGCCGTTACCTGCTCGGTGTTCCCGAGCACCGAGAAGCGATCGCAGATCTCGTCGGTCACGAAGGCACCGTGGGCCGCGCCGACGCGGGAGTGGTCGTTGTAGTCGTAGAATTTGCGCGCCTCGACGTAGTCGGTGAGGGCCTGCGGGACGACCGAGCCGTCGGTGCCGTAGCGGTCGATCAGGTCCTTGACGTGGTTTGACACCATCGCCGGGAACCAGCGCGTCTCCTCTCGAGCGAGGGCGATATCGTCGGTGATCATGCTCGGGGCGCAGACGATGCACTTCAGCGCGCCGGGGTCGCGGCCCGCCGCCTCCGCCGCGGCCCGTGCGGTACCCATGATCCACTGGATGATCTCGGGGTCGGCGAGCTGGATGATCACGCCGTCACCGACGCGACCGGCGACCGCGAGAGCCTTCGGGCCGTAGCCCGCCACCCACATCTCGATCTCGGGCAGCTCGGGGCGGACCCATTTCAGCTGCAGATCCTTCTCGTTCCACTGCACCTCTTCGCCGTTCATGAACGGCTTGATCATCGCGAGGTCGCGCTCGAACTCCGCCACCTTGACGGGCTGGCGCCCGATGTAGCGCACGGCGGAATCGCCACGGCCGATCCCCATGACCATGCGCCCGTCGGAGATGTCGTGCAGCGTTGCGTACAGGCTGGCGAGGACGGTCGGGTCACGGGTGCCCGGGTTCGTCACTTGATGACCGAACTTCATCGTCGTCGTTGCCTCCGCGGCGAGCGCGAGGATCGGGAACGAATCCTGCCAGAGGACGTGTGAGTCGTAGGTCCAGCCGTACTCGAATCCGTGTTTCTCGGCGAGCACCATGAGCTCGACGAGGCGCTGGTAGGGCGGATCGGGCAGGACGGTGACGCCGAAGCTGAGGGCCATGGTCTTCTCCTTGGGCTTGATGCTCTCCGAGTGAGGCGATTATCTCACGACCGCGGCGCTCTCCGGACCGCGAGGAGAGCCGAGGCCCAGATGTTCCACGTCACGGCTGCCCCGAGCGCGAGACCTGCGGCGATCGTCGCCGGACTACGGATTGGCCGCTACCCGGGCGATCGTCTTGTCGGCGAGGCGGTCGAGCGCTGCCACCGAGAGCTCGAGGTGCTCGTCCAGTGTGTCCTCGAGCTTCGTGTGCGAGAGCCCGCGGAGGCTCTGCACGAACATCATCACCGTCGGGACGCCCGCCCGGGCGATCTCGGCCGCATCGTGCAGCGGGCCCGAGGGAAGACGGTGCGAAACGCCGGCGACATCGTGACACGCCTCGTCGCAGAAGTCGATCAGGGTCTCGTCGAACAGGATCGGCTCGATGCTCCAGATCTTCTCCCACCTGACCTCGATGTTCTCCTCGGCAGCGAATCGCTCGCTCGCCTCTTTCGCCTGCCGGAGCATCTCGGCGAGGCTCGCCGCATCGAGGTGTCGTTGGTCGAGGAGCTGCTCTGCCGTCTCGACGACCGAGGTGACGATCCCCGGCTTGCACACGACGCCACCCGACGTGCAGACGGCGCCGTTCCCCACCCGGGCGGCGATGTCGCGAATCTCGAGCGCGAGCTTCGCGGCACCCGCGAGCGCATCGCGGCGGCGATCCATCGGCGTCGAGCCTGCGTGGGCTGCCTGTCCCGTCCACGTGATCCGCCAGCGCTCGACCCCGTAGGTCCCGAGCACGGCGCCGAGTGGGATTCCCATCGTCTCGAGCACGGGCCCCTGCTCGATGTGGAGCTCGAGATAGGCGGCGGCCGAGGCGAGCTGCGCGTGCGCGTCGAGAGCGTGGTCGAGGTCGACGCCGCAGGCTGCGAGGGCGTCGGGAAGCGCGATGCCGTCGCCGTCTGTGAGGCGGCGCAGCTCCTCCTGGTCGCGCATCGAGCCGGCGGCCGCCGAGGAGCCGAAGAGCGAGCGCCCGAAGCGGGATCCTTCCTCGTCGGCCCAGTTCACGAGTCGCACGGTGACGGGCGGCGCGCCCTCCTCGGCAATGCGCCGGAGCACCTCCGCTCCTGCGACCACGTTGAGGGAGCCATCGAGCCAACCACCGTTCACGACCGAGTCGATGTGGCCGCCGATCAGGACGGCGCGCTCCGAGTCGCCACGAAGCGTCCACCAGTCGTTACCCGCCGCGTCGCGCACACGCTCGAGTGGCAGCCCCTCGAGCAACCCGTCGAGCCAGGCCCGTGCGGTGTTCCACGTGTCGGTCCAGGCCACCCGCTGCGCGCCGTTCTCGTCGCCCGTCAGCTCCTTCAGCTCTCGGAGTTGCCGGACGACGCGTGCGGGATCAAGAGCCATAGGCACCGAGCCTATCGTGCAGGGAATAGGATCGACGACGTGGACAACTCGCACAGCTGGCTTCGCACCCCCGGAGAGGAGGAGCTACCTCCAGCCGTGCTCGAGCTCTGGGCGCCCTCGCTGGAGAAGCTCGGGTTCGTCCCGAACGTCCTGCGGCTGTATGCCCTCCGCCCGACCCACCTCCTCGCCTGGAACGCCCACTACGAGGAGCTCATGAAGGGCGACTCGAGCCTGTCCAGGGCCGAACGCGAGATGATCGCCGTCGTGGTATCGGTCGCGAACGAGTGCGCCTATTGCATCGCGGCCCATTCGGCGGCCCTCCGCAAGCTGACGAAGGACGCTGCTCTTTCCGACGTGATCGCGTCCAACCATCGCCAAGCGGCGATCCCGCAGCGTATGAGGGCGGCGCTCGACTACGCGGTGAAGCTGACATCTGCCCCGACAACAATGAGTGCAGAGGACGTTCAGCGGCTGCGGGACGCAGGCTGGAGTGACGAGGACGTGATGGACATCGCCGAGGTGACCGGGATGTTCAACATGTCGAACCGCATGGCCTCGGGTCTCGGCTGGGTACCGAACTCCGAGTACGACTCGATCGGACGCTAGACCCCGGCGGGGCCGGCAGCGGCGATCAGCGCGAGCGCGTCGTCGAGGGGGATGACGTCGCCGTACTTCGTGTCGATGTCGTAGAGGTTCGCCTCGTGGGCGGCGGGGTTGCGATCGCCGACCGCCTGGCGCGGGACGACGACGCGGTAACCGTGCTGGATCCCGTCGACGGCCGTCGCGCGAATGCAGCCCGAGGTCGATGCGCCGGTGATGACGAGCGAGTCGCAACCGTTCGTCGTCAGGAAGCTCGCGAAGGCGGTGGCGTGGAATGCCGAGGCCCACAGCTTTGTGAACACCGGCTCGTCGGGGCGTGGTGCGATTCGCGGGTCGATCTCGGCCCAGGCGCTGCCTGCCTCGAGCGTCAGAAGCGCTGGGATCTTCTCGATGAAGACGGCCGCCGCGCGCTTCCCCGCCTCGTCGTAGGCGACGGTCGTGAATGCGATAGGCAGCTGGGCCGCGCGGAACCCGTCGAGCAGCTCGGCGATCGCGGCAACGACGTCGTCGAGGTCGCAGACGAGCGGTGAGGCCGGGTCCGTGAAGCCGCGGTTGACATCGACGACGACGAGCGCCGGCCGGCGACCTATTCCCGCCCGCCCGTGGAAGCCATCGAATCGCATCTGCGCGACGGTAGCGCAATCATGGCCAATGGCGATCGATGCCGTGCTCGTGTGAGGGTGCTCCTGCACTCGTGTGCGGACGACCTCCTCGTCGCCCCAGGCGACGATCGCGTCGACCAGCCGGTTGCTGCCGCCGTCGGCGAGATCTTCCTCGCTGTGCGCCGTCGGCGCACTCAGCAGCGAGCCGCAGCCCCCGGGCGCGGGAGGCTGCACTCGCCTGCGCCAGTGTCCTCTCGCCTCGTCTCACAGCCGTCAGCCGGGGGACGGCACAGAGGCCGACCCCAGGCTGACGTTCACATCGCTAGGACGGTGCGGGCAGGCCGTCTCCGGCTCGAACGCGCGCGAGCGCATCCTCGCCCGACTCGAGCGCCGACCAGCGCAACGGTGTTGCGGGCGTCGGGGGCTCGAGGCCCGTCTCGGCTTTGCAGTTCGCGAGCACGTCGTCGAGTGAGGGGCCGTAGTCGAAGTTCGACGCATCGCCCCGCTCGGTCCGTTGCCGCGACCGCTCCGCCTCGGTTGCCGCCGCGTCGGCCGAGCCGTCGTCCGCGATGACGACGCCGTAGCCCGCCTTCGCGTGCTCCTTCGAGACGAGGCCGAACGAGACGTCGCGAACGACAGCCTCGACGGGACGATCGAGCCGGTCCTTCCAGCCGCCGCCGCCGGCAGTGCGATAGACGAGCATGTCGCCCGGTTCGACAACGACATTGTCGCACTTGGAGGCAACGCGCTCTTCGGTGCCGTCGACCCGTCGGAGGATCTTCTCCGAGCGGCCGCCGGGAAGCCCGCCGAGGACACCCCAGGGACGGGTCAGCCAACGGTCATCGTGGATCGACACCTCGCCGGGCTCGAGGTAGATGTAGCGCTTCTCGACGCCGTTGCCGCCGCGGTGCAGGCCGGCGCCGCCCGAGTCGGTCACGGTCGTGTAACCGTCGATCCGCATCGGGTAGTAGGCCTCGAGGTACTCGGTCGGGATGTTCTCGAACAACGGCCACCACGAGTGGCCATCCATCCCGTCGCCGATAGGTCTCCCGGGAATGCCGCCGTAGAGGATCTCCATCGAGTAGAAGAACTCCCCCTGGCCGTCCCAGCCCGAATAGAGCATGTACGGGCTCGTGCCGTAGCCGGCGGCCGTGTTCAGCTCCGGCGCGTTCTTGCAGAGCGCGCCACCGAGTACGTCGAACAGCCGGGCGAGCGCGTGCGTGCGGCAGCCGAGCGCCGCCGGGTAGCGCGGTCGCAGCAGGCTCCCCTCCGGCATCACGACATGCAGCAACGGGTAGAAGCCGTCGTTGAAGAGGATCTGGGGATCGTTGACCATGATCAGGTAGATCCCGATGAACATCTTGAACATGCCTTCGGAGAGGTAGAAGTTGATCGGCCCGAGCGCCTGCGGATCGGTGCCCGACCAGTCGAAGAAGGCGTGCTCTCCCTCCCGCCAGATCGTCAGCTGCATCTTGTACGGCCCGTTGCCGAGGCCGTCGTCATCGACGTAGTCGATGAACGTCTGCGGCTCCTCCGGGATCACGACCGAGATGAGGAACTTCATCGCGTTGTAGGTGCGATCGAGCAGCGCCTGCAACGCGGCGAGGTAGGTCTCCTTGCCGAACCGCTCGCACAGCTCCATCACGCGCTTCTCACCGGCGCGACAGCCGGCGATGATCGCGAACAGGTCGGCCCGGTTCATCTCCGGCAGCCGAACGTTGTTCAGGATCAGGCGCAGCACATCCTCTTGCACCTCGCCCCGCTCGACGATCTTGAGCGGCGGGATGATGATCCCTTCCTCGAAGATCGTCTTCGCCCCGGTCGGCAGCGAGCCGGGCAGCGGGCCGCCCGCGTCCATCTGGTGGCCGAACTGCGACGACCAGCCGACGAGCTCGTCCTCGAAGAAGATCGGCACGAGCACGAGCCAGTCGTTCGTGTGCGAGATCGACGCCGAGCACTTGAACGGGTCGGAGGTGAGGATCACGTCGCCGGGATAGATGCCCCGATCCCAGTCCTCCATCATCTCGTTGATGTACGCCCCGAACTGCCCGACGACCATGCGGCCGCGCGGATCGGTGAGCATCGGGAACTCGTCGTGCTGCTCGCGGATCACCGGGCTCATCGCCGACCGGAAGAGGACGGCGTCCATCTCGTAGCGGGCGCTCTTCAGGGCCCCCTCGATGATGTCCAGGGTGATCGGGTCGATCTCGACTCCGGTCGGGATCTCGGCAATCTTCGGCTTGTCGTGGGTAATGGTTGCCATCGTCTCCCTCACGCCTTCTTGGGGTTGATGAGGATGTTGAAGCTCGTATCCACCTCTGCCACGTACCCAGGCAGGACAACGGTGGTCGAGTCGAACTCGGTCACGATCGCCGGCCCGTCGAAACGGTGGCCCGGGGTGAGCTTCGCACGGTCGTAGATCTTCGTCGGGAGCCGCTCGCCTTTGAACACGATCTCGTGCTCCTCGGCCACCGCTGCCGTTGCGTCGGCATCGCCTGCCGCCCCGGTCGGCAGCTCCGGCTTGGGCACGGCACCCGAGCCGATCGAGCGGAGGTTGACGATCTCCGACGGGGTGCCGTGCATGCGGAATCCGTAGAGCTGCTCGTGGAGTGCGTTGAACCGCTCATCGAGCTGCTCGAGCCCGCCCGCCGCTTCGGACGGGTCGATCGTGACCGGGATCTCGTAGCCCTGTCGGTGATAGCGCATGTCCGCTGTGTAGGTCACCGAGCGCGCATCTTCCGGGATTCCCTCGGAGTCGAGCCACGCGCGGGCACGCTCGCCAAGCGCCTCGAGGATCGAGCTCACCTCGGCCGGCTCGGCGTCGCCGAGCACCCGGATGTAGGTCTGCGCGAACTCGTCGCGGAAGTCGGCCACGAGATCGCCGATCGCACAGAGCAGACCGGGCGCCGGCGGCACGAGCACCGGGAACGAGCCCATGATCTCGGCCACCGCATTCGCGTGCAACGGACCCGCACCGCCGTAGGCGACGAGTGCGAAGTCACGCGGGTCATGCCCGCGCTGCACCGAGACGAGCCGCAGCGCGCCGGCCATGTTCTCGTTCACGATCGCGATGATTCCCTCCGCCGCCTCTTCGGCCGAGGAGAGGCCCATCGCATCTGCGATCTTCTGCACCGAGGTGCGCGCCGCTTCGACGTCCAGTGCCATCTCGCCGCCGAGGAGCTGTGGAGGCAGATGGCCGAGCACGACGTTGGCATCGGTTACGGTCGGGTCCCCGCCGCCACGGCCGTATGCGGCCGGGCCTGGGTCGGCGCCGGCAGACTGAGGGCCGACGCGCAGTGCCTTCGTCAGCTCCGGCACGTGGGCGATCGAGCCGCCACCCGCTCCGACGGTGTGCACGTTGACCGACGGCACCTTGATCCGGAAGTGGCTGATCGAGGTCTCGCGGCCGATCGTCGGCTCACCGTTCTGGCACAGCGCCACATCGGTGGATGTGCCACCCATGTCGAACGTGAGGATGTCGTCGAAGCCGGCCTTGCGCGCGACGAAGAGCGCCCCGGCGACACCGCCGGAGGGCCCTGAGAGGATGCCGTAGATCGGGTTGCGCGCCGCCTCGGTGGTCGTCATCAATCCTGCGTCGGAACGAAGGATGTTGACGTCGGCGTTGGCGCCGATCGCGTTGAGCTGCGACTGCAGCTGCTCGATATAGGTCGCGACCTTCGGCCGCACGTACGAGTTCATGCACGCCGTCAGTGTGCGCTCGTACTCGCGGAACTCCGGCAGCACGTGGGCCGAGAGGGTGACCGGGAAGCCCGGATAGAGGCGCTCCACGATGGCGCCAATCTCCTCCTCGTGGGCGGGGTTGACGTACGAGTTGATCAGGCCGACCGTGAGTGACTCGACACCCGAGTCGACGAGATCGCGCACGATCCCCTCGACCTGCGCCACGTCGACGGCCTCGACCGTCTCGCCGCGCGGCCCCATCCGCTCGACTGCCTCGCGCGTGTCGGCGAGCGAGGCCGGCGGGTCGGGCTTGATCATGATGATCCAGCCTGCGAGCGGGCCCGGGGTTTGCGAGCGGGCCAGGTGGAGGATCTGCTTGAAGCCCTGCGTCGTGATCAGGCCGACCCGGGCGCCCTTCGACTCGAGTACCGCATTCGTCGCGACGGTCGTGCCGTGGAGGATGTTGCGCAATTCGCCGACACCGATGCCCGCCTCGTCGCAGACTCGCCGCACGCCGATGAGGACGCCTTCGGACGGGTCACTCGGCGTCGACGGCGTCTTGACCCGGAACTGGGCGCCGCCGCTTTCGTCGTTCACGAGGACGAGGTCGGTGAACGTGCCTCCGACGTCGACCCCAAGCCTGTAGGCCATCTCTTGTTCTCCTTTTCAGCCGGCAACCGGAGCGAATGCGCCGGCCTTGTAGACCTGTCCCTCGAGCGGACGCCCGAGCACACCTTCCAGCCATTCCGCGACCCGGATGAGCGCGTCGAGGTCGACACCTGTTGCTATCCCCTCACCGTGCAGGAGGTAGACAAGATCTTCGGTCGCGATGTTCCCCGTCGCGCGCGGTGCGAACGGGCACCCGCCGATTCCTCCCACCGAGGCGTCGAGCAGCGTGGCCCCCGTCTCGACGGCCGCGAGCGCGTTCGCGAACCCGGTCGAGCGCGTGTTGTGGAGATGGGCTCCCACCGGGACGCCGAGCGCGAGGCCGCCCGTGACCAGTTCACGCACCTGCCGGGGAACGCCCACGCCGACCGTGTCGGCGAAGACGATTTCGTCGGCGCCCGCCGCGACGAAGCGGCCGGCGAGCTCGAGCACCCTGCCCGGGTCGATCGCACCCTCGAAGGGGCAGCCGAAGGATGTGCCAAGTGTCACCGTCGCCCGCACGCCGCCTTCGTGTGCACGAGCGATCAGGGCGTCGATCGCTGTTGCCGTTCCCTCGACGGAGCTGCCCGCGTTCCGTTGGTTGAACTCCTCCGACGTCGCGAGGGCGAAGTGCACCTCGTCGAGACCGGTCGTTGCAAAGCGGTCGTAGCCACGCTCGTTGAGGACGAGTCCCGCGTAGACGATGCCCGGCTTGCGCGTGATCGCCTCGACGACCTCCTCGGCCCCCGCCATCTGTGGCACGCGGCCCGGGTGGACGAAGCTGACGACCTCGATCCGGTCGACGCCCGTGGTCGACAGCCGGTCGACGAGCTCGGCACGCACGGACGGCTCGAGGATCTTCGCATCGTTCTGGAGCCCGTCGCGGGCGGCGACGTCGCAGATGGTGACGCGCATCAGATCACGCCCTCCTCTTTCAGCTCGGCCAGCTCGCCCTCGCCGAGCCCGAGGAGGTCACCGTAGATCTCCTGGTTGTGGCTGCCCTCGTCCCAGGTCGCCGACCAACGCACCGAGCCCGGTGTCCGCGTCAGCTTCGGCACGATGCCCGGCCCGATGTAGGGACCGAACTCCGGATCGACGTGCTCGAGCAGCATGTCTCGGGCCTTGAACTGCGGGTCCTCGAAGATGTCCGCGATCGTGTAGATTGGCCCGCAGATCACGCCCGCATCGTTGAGGACGCGGTCGATCTCGGCGGCGTCGCGCTCGAGCGCCCACTCGGCGACGATTCCCTCGATCTCCTCCTGGTTGTCGCCGCGGGCGCCGTGGGTTTCAAAGCGCTCGTCGTCGGCGAGCTCGGGGCGGCCCATCGCCTCGCACAGCCTGCGGAAGACGCCGTCGGCGTTCGCTGCGATCACGATCCACTTCTCGTCGCGCGAGCGGAAGATGTTCGACGGCGCGATTCCCTTCAGGTTCGTGCCCTGCGGGCCGCGGATGATTCCGAGCCGGTCGTACTCGGGCACAGTGCCCTCGAGCAGCGCGAAGGCGGCCTCCATCAACGAGACGTCGACGACCTGGCCGAGGCCCGTGCCCGACGTGTCGCGCCAGTAGAGCGCCGAGAGGATGCCCTGCGTCGCGAACATCCCCGCCAGCGAGTCGCCGAGCGAGATGTGCATGCGCGGCGGCGGCTCGCCAGGGAAGCCGCTGATGTGACGGAACCCACCCATTGCCTCCGAGACGGAGGCGAAGCCGGCAC
>Ga0163153_10007682_pt1 | contig 11505 bp, 14 predicted proteins | sample OliLakLV19MP6IB1_FD_148629 | JGI IMG/M metagenome (GOLD analysis project Ga0163153, IMG submission 148629) | Freshwater microbial mat bacterial communities from Lake Vanda, McMurdo Dry Valleys, Antarctica - Oligotrophic Lake LV.19.MP6.IB-1 | ecosystem: Environmental > Aquatic > Freshwater >... | reverse complement strand
TATATAGATTTTGCATATACTGGCAAACCAAGTTTTGCTCATTATGCGAAACCACATTTGACTACAAACCACTATATATTGTGGTTTTGCCGAATTACCATCCGCTATTTCGTGCCTGAATAGTTACCAAAATTTAAGCTTTAAAAGGTTAAAGAATGTAAGGGTAAGGCAAATGTTGCCCGGTTGTATCAGTGAAATTCGTTTATTCATTTCTAGAACAAGGAGTACAAACCATGACCATCGAAAGAATGGAACAGGATGAGGTAGGCTATGCCAAACGATTGCGGACCAAGGCAAAGCTTTATCAAAATGGCGTGCTAGTCGTCGAGACGTTTTCGGAATGCCGAGCAGCGTTCAGTGGCTTACGGGGGCGCGTGCTAGTCATCTGCTTTGACCAGGCTGGTGTAGTCCACTGGGTGAGCCAAGAGTTTGCCTGTCACACGCGTTGCGCGCTAATGGACCCATCATGTGCAAGTTCGGGAACCGACGCTTGGGTAGACAATCTGCCCGAACCAGTCGGTCGACTCACCCAGTCACTCGATATCGTGCATCTGGAAGGGGACTCTGATCGAGACTTTCGGACACGCGTCATTGATGGCATCAAGGCGACTCGGGAAGTCGCTGACGAGATCAAAGCTATCTATGATAATTTGATGTAATGTTGTAACCATATAAACAGTAACAAGGAGATATCAGATGATCTTTATTGACTGGGGTGACCTGGAGCGCAGTTGGCGGCTCAACGATGGTGATATTGTGAGCGCTTCCTTCGAGGACATCGCCGCGAACACGGCGGAGTTCGTTCTCGAACTGGCGCCTCACAAGACTTGGTGGAAGGGTGTACAACTACTTGATAACACTGACGGCCAGATCGGCTTCCTCGAAGTCGAAAACGGCACGAATATGGCGGGCCCGTTAGGTGTGTCGATACGAGATATCAATGTCGGTGGTCACATTGTGCTGTGGAAGGCAAAGGCCTTTGGTATACACACACCCATGTATTTGTTGACGGACCTGGAACACGTCAACGGGAAGAGAGTGACTTTCCGCTGGAGCGCCGATTGAGTAAAGGAAGTTTCTAGGTATTTTGCTTCGTAAGTACGCTGGTCAATCTCCCTGGTACATCTGGACGTCCCGGGAGCCTTCCAGCATGACTCTTTCGTATGAATGAAGTCATAGAATACCGGAAAACTTAATTTACAAAGTATTGAGTACTCTAGAAAGTAAGTTTTTCTGTGTTCTTAAACTGATAGGATGCCAATTATTTACTTTCTAGAGTATTAAGCTTAGCAGCTGATCGTAATCGTCTTTCTTTTACATCACACAAGGAGAGTTTCATATGAATGCTTTACAGTTTCTGCAGGAAGATGATGGAAAGTTCTCGGCGACCCGTTTAGCCCTATTGCTGTGGATCGTCGGATTGCTTGTAGTATGGACTATCGGGAGTATTCACAATGTGTCTTCTGAGGGTGAACTCTTAGAAATCCCCTTCTCCGTGATTACACTCGTGGGTATCTTCGTTACGGGCAAGACCGTGCAGAAGTTTGGCGAAGAGAAGATGAACTCATCTTCGTCGAGTGACACGACGACCATTACAACCGCAAAGCAAGCAAGATCGTTGGCGTCGGAAGCGCCGACGGCGTAAGGGCAACCACCCCCGATATGCTCGACCTGAACTAAGGTGCTCTTTAACTTCGCCGACAATAGCGTGAACGACTCTATCAACTGACAACATATTTTCCCCTCGAAAGATGTTTTATTCTGATTGAATCGCTTTCGTCTTTCAGTTTTAGGGGTAGATCTCGTAGTATTGTGTTAGCCAAGTTCGTTCGAACAACTAAGTCATCTCGAATTAAGATGGACGATGAAAAAGCAAGGCTCCTTGAGTAGATAGAACGTGCAGATGAGTCTACTCAAGGACTTTTGTTATATAAAAATAATGAATAATGAAACTCCACGGGCTAAAGCCCATGGTCTCTAAACGGATGCAAGCAAAGCTTGACCGCGCTCCTGCTTCTGCTGGTAACGGATATATCTCTTTATCATCTCTTCATTCACTCCTACTGTTGATACAAAATACCCATCCGCCCACAAAGACCCTCCGCTTCTCATATATTCAAACTCTTTACGCAGTCTTCGTGCCGTTACTCCTTTTATGTACCCTACCACACTACTCACTGCATACTTCGGCGGTATCTCTATCAGTGCATGCACATGGTCTACCTGCACATTCAACTCCACCATATGCACGTCTGCGTACCTATCCATTATCACTGTCTCTACTGTCTTCTCTAGGTATTCCTTCACCCCTGCTACAAACACTCTCCTACGATACTTCGGTATCCACACCACATGGTATTGTGTCTGATATGCAACATGAGCTTGGACTTTCACTTCCACCGTCTCATTATACCCAACCTGCAGGATCGCGGGCTTCTTCCACCCCGGCATTCATGCCGGGGCTTAAAGATCGGTATTAGTTAGAAAAGGTCTATATTCTGCTGCTTTATAGTTAAGCAGTGACTGACCCATTATAGACCAGCAAACTGCTATGATTGATCGGAACAGACTGGAGCATCAGTCAACAAGATCACACAAGTCCAGAGTGTCGTGTTACGAGCAGTAGTAAAATTTATAACACTACAGAAATTCTTCATAATAAATATAGAAGTTACGCAGTTGCGAGCAGCGCCATCTCTGGCGACTGCCAGCAGGATGCCAGCGTTCCCGGGGCAACTGCGTAACTTCTAAAATAGTAATTAATGACACGACTATTCCTGGTCGAAGCCAAAAGGCCATAGTAGATTTTCTATATATAGCATATGTTGTTGAGCCGTACAACCTCAAAGGAGCCTTTGGATCTTATACACTGCTTCAATAATTCTGCTTTAGAGTTTACAAGCTCAAAGGGCGGTTTTGAGATTAGCGTACAACAGTTCCTCCCGTTCACTCGAAATTGTTGCCATTTGCCAGAAAAACGCCCCTTTAATTCAGGCTAGAATTGCAAGAAAAAGGCTTGACTTCTTTTGTTTATATTGAACGAAAAAAGTCCCAAAACGGCCTTTCTTTGGCTCATCCCCCTGTAGGAAGAGGGGAACACGCCTTTAGCTGATCAAGAGGTCAAAGGGCGAGCGCAGCGAGTCACGGAGCAAGTTCCGGTGGTTGGGAACTTTCGGAGTGATTGAAACCCTTGACTGGCACGCATCAAACAGACTGTGGCACAGCCAGGAAAGCGACCAGCTTTCCTGGGCTGCCTGCCTGGCGAAGGCATACCTCTCCCATCACAGCAGGATCGGCTTCTCGCCGATAGGCTGCCACACATCATCCTCATTGTTTGCTAGTGCTGGTTCTGTCGCCTGCGCTTGCATCGTCGGCAAGCCTAACCGCTGCGTGCGTTCGGCAATTTCGCTCTCTAACGCTGCACAAGACTTGCCCCGTTGCCTCGCCAAATAGCATTTCCACTCCTCCAACCGCTGCCCAGTGATGCGGGATGGCGGTACCAGCGGTGTGCGAGCACTCGTTACGCTATCCTGGCCGGGTAACTTGACTAAGATCTCTTGCGGCGATTGTTTTTGAATCTTCTGAATCGCAGTTTCATATTGCTCAAGAATAGGATCAAACACCGGGTGGGTACGGTCTTGGGTCTCACTGTCTGCTACCTCATGTTTGATGGCCTTTGGATCAGGGAGAAACAAGTCTTTGACAATCGCCTCTGCCGTCTGTCTGCCCGTACCAAAGATAATTTTGAGCTTGGCATTTTCCAGCGCGCCTTGAATGCGCTGTCCTGGGAGCTGGGTGATTGTCTGGTGTGCGAGACCCAAATGCAGGCGATATTTCCTGCACTCCGACAAGATCCGGGCCAGACTCGTCTGATCCCTGGAACAGAACAGCGGAAACTCATCAATCATGGCAAAAAAGGGCTTGCGGGCTTCTGGTGCTTGGTTGCTCCGCGAGAAGGCCGCTTGCTCAAGGGCCGTGATGAGTAACGCGCCAAGTAACCGCTGCGTCTCTTCATCATGGAATCCCCCCAGATTGACAATCAGAACCTTGCCGTTGTCGATAATCTCTCGAAAGTCGAGCCGGTTCTCGTTGGCGCCGAGCATGAGTCGTACCTGTGGTTTGAACAAGAAGGCTGATACTTTATTGAGCACTGGCGAGGCGAAGATGGCTTGTTCACGGCCCCACTTGTCGTATTGATGGGTGAAGAAGGTCACGACGAGCGGATCAGGCGTGGTGGCTAAGAGCCGCATCCGGAATGCTTTATCGGTGAGCAACGGCTCCAGCTCCAACAGCGATAAGCCATTGAGCGCTAAGGTAAGCGCGGCATTGCGCAGGATCTGGGCGAACCGTGGCGCCTCGGCTAAAGTCTCCGGCCATACGCGCCGGAAGGCCTCCACGACGTTCTCGGCTACTTCGTAGGGGGTGTTGCAACTGCTTTTGAGGATGTTACAGGGGATCAGGTAATCGGTCCGTGAAGGGTCGAGGTAAATGACGCGCTCTCTGTTGTTTGGGTCAGAGAGCCACGCCGGCGTCGGGTAGGAGGCCAGTTGCGCGAGCAAATCACTCGCTAAATCACTATGGGGATCAAAGATCCCGCAGCCATGACCGACCACCGCCAGTTGAAAAAGCAGATGTTGAAGGAATTTGCTTTTTCCCTGGCCACTGGCACCCACGACATAGAGATGACTGGAAAAAGCATCTAAATCCAGTAACACCGGCGAAAGACCAAGCAAGCCATGCCTCCCTAAGACAACCCGTGATTTAGGAGACGCAGAGAAGAGGGCGTGGAGCCAGGGCAGGCGGTGCATGTCTCATTGTAAAAATCTAAGCAGTGATTTGTAAAGTAATGGGGGCAAAAGAACAGTAAGAAATTGATGAAAAAAGGGTAAGAATATCGGGGCTCTTTATATCTACACGAAAGTTTTGTATAATGCGCTCGATATATGTCAAATGGAGAGCGGTTTCGCCCATCTCATTTCCCAGAAGTAGGATCTCCTCTTCGTGAAGATCTGCCAACACAATCCGCGAAAAGTCTGCGCATGGAACAAGTTGTCAGCAACTTAGCGGCATGCTCTGGAGTAGATCTCTCAGAAAAAGGGGCCTCGTTCGAACTCGATGTACCAAACCAAGCACAGCGGTGGTTGTTCACGAACATAGACGGCGAACGAATTGGCATCACGCACGGCCAGGTGGCAGAAGAAAATCTGCTTGCACCCGACCTCGACATCGTCGTTGTGGTTACACCAGACGGCTGGGAACCTCAAGAACTCATTCATCGTGAGACGACCTGGAACGAGTACGAGAAAGCAGCAGGTGGGAGACCGATACCTGCTGCACAAGGCAATTTCAGCTTTGCTGCCTTTACTGACCATATCGCTGAGCAATTGGAACAGCAAGCCGGCATTAAAGAGGTTACACAGCGCCAAGAATATGCTGCTGTCCCCTTTACGGTTGCTCAGAAAGGTATCCAGAACAGGCAACAAAAACAACCGGATTTTGCGCAGTGGCCTGACACAGGTGTGCCACCTCTTGCCGGTGGATCCCCACGTAAGAAAGATCCCCAGGGTGGAGAAACGCCCGAAATGAGTCGCGAGGAAGCAAAAGCGTACATCGAGAACTTCTTTGCGCGAAAGTGGAATCGACGAAAAGAGGAAAAAGAAATCCATAGGACATTGAAAGAAATAAACCGTTTAAACCGACTCTATCCCGGGTTGAGGGATGAGGTTGTCGCTGATGCGCTTGAACAGGATCCGACCTTTGTTGACTATATTGCGGCAATGAAGGAAAGAGGAGAGGCGCCGGATATCGCACCCTGGCAAGCACCGCAGGAAATCAAGAAGCGTTTTGGTTTATGACAAGCCGCTGCGCCGCGCGGGCCAGTTCTTTTCTATCATAGGTCTCTTTCTCAACGCGCTGATGCTTGACCATTCAGCCACTGCTGCAACCGCCAGATCCCTACCTCTACCGCAGCCGTGGTGATCTCACCCATATGCATCATGTTATATACATTCTCTAGGGAAATTGCCAGGCCCTGAATGACTTCACCTGGCTCAAGGCAAGCCTCTCCTATCACCTGCACGCCGCTTGCGAGAAAAAGATGCGTTTTATTGTTGACTCGGCTGGTTAGGTCCCGAGTAACTCCTAAATAAATCAGCGCTTCGGCATGTAGTCCTAGCTCTTCGTGCAACTCACGCTGTGCCGCCTGTTCTGGTGTTTCCCCCTCCTCAATCATGCCACCAGGCACTTCCAGGGAATATTCTCCCGTTCCATAGGTAAATTCTCGGGTTAGATACAGTACATCGCCCTGGACAGCAAAAATCAATACAGCGTGACAAGGAAAATTGACCCAAAATTGTTCTCCTCCTATTGCTATACCGTCTGCGCTATGACGAATCACGGTATCAGCAATCAACTGCATGCCAAATCGATTATGCTTAAGTTCACGCTTTGTGACCGTGAACGGGCCTCGTTGCTCGACAATTCTTGCTTGCTCGCTTGGTGGCGGTGCAGAGAAGCCCATATATTCCTCATAGGGTGAAGGAAACCTTCTTGAGACTCATTGCCAACGAGAAGGTTATAACGTAAAAACCTTATCAGGTAAGGACTCACGCAAAAGATTACGGCGTGGATAGCTATTAAACAGAAGCTGACGAAATCCTTCCCCGTACTGCACGCCGATTTGATGACCCCGAATGATAGCGCACCGTTCAATTTGAGCAAGCGAGCCGATAGAGGTTGCAGTAGACGGTTTATGCTGGCTCTCATGGGCGGCGAGCGCGGTCAGTTTTTGTTTCATGACTGAGCTGATATCGACGATCGTGGTGGCCGGCACAATTTGTCCATCTGCGCCCAATAACTTTTCAGGATCGACATGATAGACACAAGGTCGCTCGAAAAGCGCAGGGATGTGCCTGGGAAGCGGGAAGTTGGGATGGCGAGCTTCAGTAACCGCCCAACGGACTAGTTGCGCCGTATGGGTGTGATCAAGCATATAATCTTCGGGTGGGTGGGTAAAGATGAGATGCGGACGGATATCCCGGATGACTTCGGTAAGCTTTTGCATCGTTACCAGATCGACACTAATACATCCATCATGAATATGTAATGTGTGATAGTCGGCGTAAAGGACGTGCGCGGCTATACAGGCTTCGACGTGCCGCTTTTGGGCAATGGTTGTTGCGTCCAAGGATTGACTGCCACATTCACCACCTGTAAGGGCAACAAAAGAGATTTTCCAGCCTTGCTGGGCCATTAAGACAGCCGTTCCACCCATAAACTCCTCGGCATCATCTGGATGTGCCATAATGGCTAAAGCCTGCAACGTACGTTCTCTCCCCTATCTCATGTAAACGAAATTCCCTACGTGGTAGTTAGGTTTTTACCATGCCAAATCCATCGGCAAAGATACTCCCGTAACGCGGTGAATTAGTTGAGCGAATCTTCTAGGAGTTTTCCAATTTGCTGGGCATGTCGATGAAATCCATAGGTTTGGGCCAGAGATAGCCCCCGTTGCCCAAGGTTCTCCAAGGGCGCTTTATTCCAAGGTTCAAACCGGACAATGAGTTCAACTTGCGCTTTATAGAGTTGCACATCCCGAATCGGTGCGCATTGACCAACGAGATTTTTCTTAACACAGAAATCCTGAAGGTGCTCTAGTGTTTTCCAGGCATCGTCTAACTTTACTAAGCCTTGCGCCCGCACTTTTGCTTGAAGCGCATCACAGACAGCGGGCAGGTCTGAGAATTCAGCCTCATTGAGCAGGTGATTGAATTCTAATGCCAGCTTACCGACTTCACTCACGCCGCCTAAATATCCCCATACAATAGCAAGATCGCTTAAGACCAATAACTGTGCCTCAGGCGCTTTGAGCCCCTCCCTACACTTTTCATAATGTCGAATAGCTGGACGGTACTCTCCCGCAATGTAACAAACGGAGCCCAGCTGATAACGCACCACACCGAGCATTTCTTTATTTGAAGACTCGATGGCGATCTGTTGGACTTCTTGCAGGATGGGGATAGCGGTTTTTGCGATTTCCTCACGGGACAGGAAATCGCGATAGGTATTAGCTTTTTCTAGTAACAGCCATCCGTGTCTAGTTCGAATTTGGGAATATTGTACCGAAGAAGCATGGCGACCTTTTTCCAGTAACCAGCGGTCCAGCTGATCCACGATTTTAATCGCCTGCGTGGGATTACCTTGTATGCTTATATCACGAATCGAATCAATTAGGCCATCCACCAACGCGAGATCTTCTGGAGGGAAAAAGGAGGTTGGTGGATGGCCAAAGATCAGTTGCCGCCAACATTCTGCTTCCTGTTGGGTTAATTTGTACGCGTCTATATACTTCTGAGCAGTAGGAGCGTCTTTGGGCTTTTCCCCATGCTCGACCCGAGAAATCCTCGATTGATCTACACCGATTTTTTTCGCCATTTGCGGTTGCGAGAGACCCAGCGCATCTCTTCTTGGCCGCAGGACCTGTTCACCAAACTCGTTCAGATTTGACCACTGGTGACTTTTCGCTGCCTCAAGTCGATCCTTTGTCATCATATCCTCCTTGCTATTTTCTTCGTGAACTCGAAAACAGGAAGAACATTCAAAACCAGAGCTCGTGTTTAGGCGGTGAAGGATGATTATAACTTCCTCGTCGTGCTGACGCTATTTCTCACCAATCGTAATTCTCTCGTCTGAGGGTATTTTATTATCTATCTTATGCGCAGCTCGCATAACTTATTTTCTATACTCTGTTTAAAAGAGTGTGAAGCACTCATTCGAAGCATTTATTGCTACTACAATAATCCAAAATATATTTTCCATAGCCTTTCTGATCGTCTGAATTGTTGTCATTCTCTCAATTCTAAGGAGATAAAATGTCTACAGAAAAAGTTAAGAAATCGCCTATTGCCAGCCTGCGTAAGGATTACCAATTACACGAACTCTGGGAAAAAGATATCGACGTCAATCCTTTCAATCAATTTAGTAAATGGTTTGATAAAGCATTAGCGGCAACGTTGGTTGAACAGAATGCTATGGCCCTTGCGACTGCAACCAAAAAGGGTCAACCGTCAGTACGGTTTGTGTTACTGAAGGGTTTTGACGAAAGTGGGTTTGTTTTCTATAGCAATTACCAAGGGCGCAAAGGAAAAGAACTAGCTCAAAATCTCAGTGCTGCACTTGCCTTTCACTGGGGAGAACTTGAACGACAAGTCCGCATTGAAGGCCATGTGGAGAAAGTCTCAACCCAGGAGTCTGATGACTATTTCCAGAGTCGTCCGGTAGGTAGTCGTCTCGGTGCTTGGGCTTCTCAACAGAGCCAGGTCATTAATAACCGCACCGTGCTTGAGCAGCGTTTAGAAGCGTTGACGATTGGATACGCTAATCAGGATATTTCTCGCCCACCCTACCGGGAAGGGTATCGTCTAAGTCCCACATCGTTTGAATTTTGGCAAGGACGAACGAATCGACTCCATGATCGGCTGCGCTATCGTCAAAGGAGCAATGGAAGCTGGCTTATCGAACGCTTGTCTCCCTAAAGAAAGGGGAAAGATCGTTTGGAACCTCACCCCAATTCTTCTATCTAATGTTCTATCATTCTTTTTATGCGCCGAACGCATAACATATTTTCTATACTTGTTAGGGAGGAGAGGGTTCACATAGCGGCGAACAATGGCTGTGGCCTCTTTCTATCTAATATTCAAGTTTCGTGAAGCTCGGTTGTTTTGATTTTCGTGTCTTTTATAGAAATATGCACAAGAAAGGAGATTTACATGGAAAAATCCCCTCATCCTATCCCTGATCCGGACACCCAACAACAGATCAACGACTTTAACCAAGAATTGCTTCACATGATGGGCCAGCAACATCAAGCAATTCAGCAGCAGGCAACAGAACGCCAATGGCGAATTGTGAACGAAGGAACCGCAGCACCGCGCCAGAGAAGAAGGCCGCAAAACCAGCTTTCCACCCTGGTTCGTGCGACGCTCACAGGTGCAAGCCATTGGCTCATCGAAAAATTGCAGGCACTTGAGGAAAATGAGATACCCGCATTTCCTGTGGTTGATGAGAAACAGGTCATCATTATTGAGGGTACATGTACAAACGTTACACTTACCAGAAAGGAAGGCATTGATGGGGAACCTAACCCGGTGGCAGGGAACACATGCGGTGCAGCGGCGCATCCAACAGGAAATGGAACAGCGCCAGGACCGGATCAACCAGATCCGGGACGTGACGATGCTGGCGATCAGAGAGGGCGCACGGCTGCAACAGACCGTGGCCCACGTGGTCGTCGCGACCCTCTCCATCGCCCAACAAGAGATTGACGCCGCACGACAAGCAGGGCAGATGACGCCCCATAAAGCTCAGGCGCTGTATCACTACCAAGAAGCGTACAAACATGAACTCTTGAGCATTGTGGGCGACGCGTACCATAAGGTTCATCGTTTACTGGACCATCTGAAATAGAGAGGAGTCACCATGTTCGCGATCTTACTCATCCTGGCGCTACTCGTACTGGTTGTGTGGTGGGCATACCTCACGTTTGGTGTTTCCGCTCTGGTCGTTCTGGCGGTGATTATAGGGGTGACACTATTCATCATGCGCAGTAATGACCCCGAGCACCGAACCCGCCACATTCACAAGGCCGCCGAGAAAGAGGTGTTCAAAAGCTCGCAAAGATATACCGACAATGTGCGAAGGACATTACGGAGGTAACCAATGGCCAAAACAGTCGAAGAAGTCCAATCACTCGCCATCCAACGCGCCGCCGGTCAGCATGGCTTAACCTGGCAGACGGGCCTGGGCAGCAATCGGATGACCCGCGGTATGAAGCTCGTCATTGATGAAGCACGCAAGCGTGGATTGATTATTCAATCCGAAAGCGATCTGACCCAACAGGTAATCAATAGTTTAGCGGGCATCCTGATTGAGACCGCACACGCCTTTGCGACAGCCGCTTTAAGCCTAGGCGCACTCAATCACGAGGTACAGGGCACCGAGTACGGTGGCGCGGTAAAAAAATTCAACACGGACCTGCTGCAACTGTTCGGTCAGCAGCTCTTGACGCTCAATCGTGGGGTTACGCAGACCATGTTTGGCTCTCTTCGTCCCTTTGAGATTGAGGAAAAGCCGCTCACCTTGATCCAGCGGCTGCTGGCAGCGGACTAAGCGCAATGGCCACCTATTTCAACGAGGACGATCCAGATTGGAACCAGTTTCAGGATTGGACCCTCGAACTGGAAGAGAAAGCAGAGCTATGCATGCACGCCCAGCGCTTTCGTCAGTGGCGCGATGAGGTGTGCAAAAAGGCGCTTGCGTCTTCCAACGTCATCTTGTTGAATCAAACGCGGCTCAAGGTGGCCAACCGCTATTACGAATGTTACGTGAGCGTGTCCCAGGAGCATAAAGGGTGTCTCGGCAGTCGCAAACATATCTGCATCTTCTCCGTCTTTATCGAGACGATGCAGCTACTTAAAGAGCATGAACTCACTATCGATCCCCCACTCC
>Ga0163153_10007681_pt1 | contig 11505 bp, 16 predicted proteins | sample OliLakLV19MP6IB1_FD_148629 | JGI IMG/M metagenome (GOLD analysis project Ga0163153, IMG submission 148629) | Freshwater microbial mat bacterial communities from Lake Vanda, McMurdo Dry Valleys, Antarctica - Oligotrophic Lake LV.19.MP6.IB-1 | ecosystem: Environmental > Aquatic > Freshwater >... | reverse complement strand
CATCCAATTTGCATCACCACTCAGGGACCACTCACGCAGTTTTCCGTACCGGTTCGGGCATTCCCATCCGCAATGCCCGCCGTGACTGGTATCCAACGCCACACGCCTGCCTGCATACTTGCCCGTAACGGGATACGCGACGACGTACACATGAGAGTAACGCCAGGGCTCTTCGGCGTCAGCTCCCACGGTGACGAATGCACACGGGATTCCTTGTGCGGCCAGCAACGCAGCCGCATACGTCGAGAATCCGTCACAATCCTCCTCCGGAAGGAACCCACGCTCAATAGCTACGGCTGTATCCACAGGCCTGGAGATGATTTCGATTACATCGCCCATTCCCCCAGGCTTCCATCCGCCAAAGATCCTTCCATGGATCTCATCATCGTTCCTAAATCGCATCGCAGCGTGCACGTGGTTAAACACGCACTCAACCGGATCTCCTCCGGCCATCTGGGACGCCAGTACCTGCCTGCCAACCGCCGGAGCTAATTTATCGGCATTGACGTATCCCCTCATCAGGGAGATCGTTTGCTCCACTTGTCCATCAGCGTCATCCGGCAAGTCGTGCAATTCGTAGTTGACGAACTGCCCGTAATCCGGGTGCCATACCTGCCCGCTCCTATTAGATGGGTGTGATTCGCTGCTCATTGGGGACAGGCATCATTCAATCACAACATTCCGCAATTGCCAAACGGCGCTTATATATAACGAATGATGACTTAAGTGATGAGCTTTACCCGTTTTAACTTCAGCACATCTCTTGTGCCGTCCATCCACGCTGCCCACAAGGAATAGACAAGTCACGCGAAAAAGGGTAAGATGACAGGCATTGATAAGAGCAACCGTTGCACAAATCGTGAGTGACTTCCGCCGAATCACTTGCGATTAGAGATTCAACCACGCGCCGTCAGCGACTAATTCCATGAAAGAGTCAATTAGTGCTGAGAGTTCAAGCAAAGACAAAAAAACAGAGCCCCTCCCTCGCTTTTCAGCCTTTACCATTCCCTTCCCGCACTCCAACAGCAGCAGACACGCTGCTCCAGATGCGGGAACAAAAAGCCGCAAGGTTGAATAGCCTAAAACGTAAGCCAGCCTTTACTCCCACTCCTGCCAATCCGGCATCTCCCCGTCCATCAACGAAGGGAGAGCGACATGAGGCATATGTCGCCGGAATCAAAAACAGGATAGAGGAAAGCGGCCAGCCATCCCCATCGTGGCGGGATAAAACCCGAAAAAAACATCCTATTCACGGAATCAAGGGGCAAAACGTATCGGCCACATTGCCGAAACCCCCCGTAAAGTTCGGGAGAGGTTTACGCGTATTTAATCAATTCGTTAAGTACTGGAAGTCTCTTTCCGTCGATCACCTGGAACGAACCCGCGTTCACCAGTACAGAAAGTGGCCCGTCATCGACCGACTTTTAGTCGGCTTGAAACATTCAAGCATCGCCAGATATGAGAAGAGCGATGAGCCAAACGTGTCTCCCGAATGCCCGTTTATGAGCGAGACGCCCGACAATGATCTCCTTCATATGTTCGGAGCGGGAGAATACAAGTTCATGTTGAATGAACTTGGCGTTCCCAACTCGATCATGACAATTGAAATCACGGTAAATGATGACGCCTACCCGCCGCAAATAGATTATCGTGAGCTGTCAAAGTCTCACCCGCTCAATCAATCATTCATTGACGGCTTGCGCCGTCGAGGCGTGAAACTTCCATGGGACACTGAAAACGAAACGGACGAACAGGATGGCAACATGACTGCGGGCGCAAACGTAATAGGCCAGATGGCGACGACTATGATGGATCTGGCAAAAACTGTCAGCACAGGCAAGACTCAGGAACCCACTATAGATCAAAAGGCAATGGAAAGTGGAATGCGGATCGTACAGGCCGCGAGTGAAATGGGAATGAAGATTGTAAAGGAGGGGATCGCAGCAAATTCTGAAAAAACGAACCCCATCGAAATGCTTCGAGCCGTCGCCGAACTAACAGGCGCAAAAAAGGGCGACGATGCGTTGACAATACAACTCATGAGGCAAACCCAAGATCTCAACGCGAGAATTCAGGAGCTTACATCAACCCACAATCAGGAAATGATTATGGTAATGAAAGACATGCTGACGGCGCAGAGAGAAAACGCGCCGGTACAGAGAACGGAAATAGATATATTGACAGATGCCGTCCAGCGAAAAAAATTGCTGGAGGAGCTTAACGGCGGGACTTCCCGCAAACGAATTGACGACGATGATGCACCGGCAAGGCCAACGACGGCGGAAACACTGCTTCAGAACGCGCCGATCATTATGCAGGGGCTTGTCTCTATCATCGGCCTGGGTGCCAACATCTTCCACAATTACGCTGCAATGCGCTCCAACGCAGCACCAACGCACTCACAGCCAGGACAGCCAGGACAACCACCTCCGCAGCCGCAAATCAACCCACAAGGCGCTCTTGGCGCTCTTGAGCCGCCACCAAACGATACTACAGAGGATGAGATGATGGAATTACAACGCGCACAACAAATGCTCACTGCGATGCAGGACGCGCTACTCGCGCACTACTTCGGCGACGGAACGGGAGGCGATACGTTTGCAAACTGGATAATCACATCCGGTACTGGGGCCAACCCAACGCAAAGCGGAAGGCGAGTGTACGATGGAATGCGAGAGGCGGGTAAAGATAAACTCATGTACCTGCTACGATCACACGATGTGTGGAAGTCTATTGGCCAAACTCCGCAGAAAACCGAAGCGTTTGTCACAACCTTCCTCGCATATGACGACGATGCGGCTGACGTTGACATCGAGAAGAGCGGCAACTAGCCAAAAAAAAACGGATCGCCGGAACCATTGAAGGCCCGGCGATCCCTACTCCAAGTGCGATCAATCCCCCAGCGAAGCGAGCAGGATTACAATCTCACTGGCAGCCATAATCTCCCCCCTGGCCTTGGTCACACGGCTCCAATGCATGTCGTGAGCAATCCGAACGTGCCTGCGAAACTCAGTAGCAGTGTACACGGATTCCACTTGACAGCCACAGGCCGGAAATGGACAGACAATTTTTCGACCCTTCCGTCCGCTATTCCCCGGCTTCCGCCTGCGGGATAACGCTGACATAGCCGCGCTAATGAGCCTTTTTTCTTTTTCTTCTCTTGTCATTCCATCATTCCATCATCCGGCCTGCCCGCCTTTACTTCTTCTTCTTCCCCTTTTTCATTCCGGACTTTCCCTTGGGCTTACGAACTGCCCGCGTGTACAGGGCCTCGGCCTCATACACTTTTCGCAGCGTGGTCATGCCGATGATTCCATCCGCGTAATTATGCAGACCATTCAGCAGGTTCTGCGTGGGTACATCAAACTCGTACGATGCCAGCAGCAGGTCGAACGCCTGCTTGACTTCCTTGTGCGGCCTAACTCCCTGGCCGGACATCGCCCGCAGCGCCTCTTTGGCGTCATCAGTAGCGGCGGCGCCGTTAACAGGATTATCTAGCGCCTCCCCAATCTTAAGCTGCTTACGCGCTATCCGTGCACCCTCCTCCGGATTCCGCGCCATGGCAATAGCCTGCGCAGGCCCAATCTTTCCGTCCGTGATGGCCGATTGAACGTCATCCGGAAGGTCAATCAATTTGCGCAGTCCGCGCACGTATGACGGCGCGATTCCAAGTCGCACAGACACATCCGCAGCCTTCATCGAAAATGGAGGAACAGACAGCGTCTCAATGATCCCAGCCATCTGCATGGGATTTAGATCCTCACGTTTGGTGTTGGACGTTATTCCGGCTAAATATCCGTCTTTCACGTTCCGGTTCCAAAGCACACAGCTCACAAAGCCGTCGCCTTTGCCTTCTTCGTGCAATTCCTTGATTGCCCGATGTCGTCCGAACCCGGAGTACAGTATCGCTACTCCAGCCTCCGACAGGCCGACCGCAATGGGCTCCACCTGCCCATCCTCCGCGATGGATTGTTTTGTTTCCGCGAACTTGGCAGCGTTCCTGCCACCTAGCCGTCCAGCTATGTTCTCATCCGTGTAGATGTCCGAATAGAACACACGGGCGACAGCACCCGCGAGGATCACTTTGGACATGTCGGCGAACTGAGATATGTCAACGGATGTGGCATGCACCGGCGCATCTACTGCGCCGCTTGCGTCTGGCATCTCTGCCGGAATCTCGATCATATCAACCGGCATGGAATCCGGCGATTTTGCTTTTGCGCTTGCTATTCTCATATTTATTCCTCACTTTCAGGCCCGGTATTCAGGCCCTTCCTCTTCGCTTTCGCTTTCGTCGTCGTCGTCTTCGTCGTCGTCGTCTGCATCATCCGCGTCATCATCACCGCCATCGCCATCGCTGTCCGCGTCATTATCAGTGTCGTCGATGCATGCACCGTCCACGTCCTTATCAACAGTCACTTCCGATGACGGCAATGGGCGCAAAACACTGATCGTGTTTGGTCCCATCACGCCCTCGTAATTCTCCAAAGTAATGTAAAGGCTGATCTCATGCCCCTCATCACCCATCTCGATTAGCAGTTGCCCATCTTCAGGAATATCCATCCAATCGGTTTCGTTTGTGTCGTCGCTCACACGAACCTCTCGGCCCGTGGAGTACTCAATTAAATACGCCATGGATAGACGTTAGCATAATTTTTGTGTTTTTTATGCTCTCCCCATCCATCGCTTAAATTGACGCATCGTGACAGTTTGGAGAGCCCCGTACGTGTCGCCGTGACATTGCACGTAATTCACAGTGTTTGCACAGAAATCAACACAAACGACCTTGCGCATCTCATATCCCCCTTTGCGTTCAACAATGTATCGCTTGATCTCCACAGTCCACTTTTTCATAGCAGCGCCAATCTTCCTGTTAATCCCCCTGCTGCTCTACACGCAGGCTAAGAACCTCGAACTTTCCCCTTTCCATGCTCTTCGCGCTGCCCAGCCCGCTCACCTGCATCGCCGCCACAATGCGGGCAATGTCCTCCGGCTTCACGGAATCGGTAGTGCGAAACCTGTAGACAAACGCGAAGCAGCTGCCCGCTGGTGCGCACTCCGCCGTCGTCACAATAGACTGCGATCCCCTGGGTGTGCTCACCCTGCCCTTAAACTCCTGATAATACGTTTGAACCGGATTGCCCGCCTCATTGTACAGATGTATCTCCTCGGGCCTTCCAATGGCGCTTTTTCCATGCGCCATTACGCGTCCCATCTCACTGACGTTGCCCTTTAGGCCCTTCTTCATCACAAACATCCCCAGGCGCGTACACGCGCCCTTGAAACACGCCTTCACCATCCAATCCCCAAGCCAAACTCCCTTTTCCGACCGCCTGATTTTATTCAAGGAATACACCTGCTCTTCCTTGATTTCCCCTCCCGGAGGAGTTACATCTAACCCCTCCTCACCGTTAATGCGCCGAAAAGCGGCATCAGCAGCCTCACCTTCCAGGCCGAGATGATGGGCAACGAATGCCCTCAACCCAGCCTCTCCGGCAGGCTGTCCGCCAACAGTTTCTCGAATGAACCGCGCCTCCACGACGAAACCCGTCGTGTCCTTCTCGTAAAGTTCATTCAGTTGCTGCGTGCTGTACTCAATCATATGTGTCCTTTGCCTTTCTCCGTTGTTGTTGTTGTTGTTGTGCCGCTGTATTGCAATGCGCCACATTATGCCGCTACATCGTGTTGTATCTTGCCGCTAAATTTCATCAAGTGGCGTAGCATTGCATCTTGCCGCTAAATTGCATCGCGTAAGATCATGTCATGTCGCATCTTGCCGCTATGTTTCGTTGTACTTTGTCATACCGCTCCGTTGCGTGTTAATCCAATTTAAGGTGCTTTGCCGCAAAATGATATTGCGCTCTAACTCATGTGGTCCAGCTATGATCTGCCGCTATCTGAATACCAATCGATTTCATTGTGCCGCTCGATTAAACAAGGGACGGTTAGTTCCTTCCCTTTACGTTTTTATTCACACCTGCCTTTCTGTGCCATCTGTAACTCACTCGCGATGTCCGTGGCCGCGATCCTGGGATGGAGAATCGCCTGATGCGCATTGCACTTGTACACACTGCCGTCCATACGCGCGACAATGTCCCATCCACATCCGAAGCCATATTCGAAGCGGGAATCAGGCATGTAGCCCAACTCGACGCGATCCCCTTGTATGCCGTCCGCGCTCCAGCACGAACGTATTTCCGCAATGCAGTTTCGCAGAGATAGCATATCCATTCCCGGATAACCAGACTTTGTCAAGCCCGGCGCATCGCATGTATTTCCTCCACTCCTTTCATCGACCAGCTGGGCGATGAACCAAGCATTTCCGTCCTCAATCTCCTTCACGCGTTCCGCTTCTTTGGTGTCTCTCACACGCATTCGAAACGTCTTGCCGTTAATCTGGCAATGATACTTGCCCAACTTGATAGCCATCACACTAAACTTCAGGCAGGGGCTCAACGCCCCGTTACTCATCAGGTATGAGTGTTCACTCTCATCCTCCAAATAAAAAGGTATGTAAGCGACAGCGTTATCGTCACTCCTGCATTCCTGAATGTCGATTCGTTTGTTTGTACTCATGTGTCATTTTCCTTTCTGAGCAATGATTGCTCACTGCTCACTAATGTTTCCGTCTCTTCGCGTTTATTAGGCGCGTTTGCCTTTTCTCTTCGAAGTGCTCTCTTGACGGTAAATGTCCGCCATAGCTCTTACAAATCTCCCTCCCTCGCAATGACAATATTCTGCCCCCATTGTAATTGCATCTTGGATCGCAACGGCACTTGTGAAAGTACCGGGACTACCAGTACCAATCAGCCCCGCCCCTCCGCACTCATTACACTGTTCCGGGTTTTCCACAAGTACAGCCCGAAAGGGGATTATAGGGGAAAGATTTCTTTCTTTATTTCCTAGGGGTGCAGATTCTGCACCCTCGTAGGGTGCATTTTTTTCACCCTCCCGGCCAGGGTGCATTTTTTGCACCCTATCTCCATCCCCCTCTTTATCCACAACTCCTGCCGTGTTTTCCACAGCCTCATCTCCGTACACCACTTCTTTGCTGGCCGTCCTCGCCAGTATTGTGTACGTACTTGGCATCGTTATGCCGTTCTTGCCCTCGTGCATCCTGCGCACGATGTACCCAGCCTCCTCCAGCGTATTGAGGCATGCGAATACAGCCCGTCTCGACAATCCCGTCCCGCCGTCTCGCCGCGTCCCATCCGATGTCCGATATCCCTCGCAAATCTGCGCAATTGTAATTCGCGCCTCTGTGCGATGAAATCCCAGCGTACGGCGGACGATGTAAATGAGCACTTTCATCTCGCTTCCCGACACCTTTGCCATTATTTCGTCTATCACGACGTTTGGAATTTGCGTGTACTGCGGAAGGTCAAACACGAACGGCTTGTCAGGCCTGGGAGTGATTTTGGGTCTCATTCGCTTTTCAGGGGAAGGTCGCGCAGCTCCTGGCGGTGTATCAGTTCGTCCTCCAGCTCCGGCATTTCAGGCATATCAAGATCAATGTCATCCAAACCCGCGTCATCCCAGGCGTTTCTCCATTCCTCCATCTCTACCTGCGCGTCACTCTCCATCCACGCATCCGACCGCTCATGCACGTACTCATCCATGGCCTGCATTACGACGTCCCGATGGGATCGCGCCTTCACCAGGGCATCGTTGTACCGTTGCACCTGAATGGCGAAAACCGCCCAGGCATCCAAAAATTCTTCTGCAAGTACAGCACGTGCCTTCACCAGGGCATCCCCTGCCGCGCCTAAATCGTCAATGCACGCCTGATGCCGCTGTCTCGCTGCCTTATTTAATTCTTTCATGTTGGCGTTCCCGTCTATCCCCGAATTTGTTCGAGTTCCTTTCCGAATTCAATCGCAGCGTCAAACGCACTTTGCTTGAGCCTGTCCCCATTTCCATCCATCGCACTCTCTATCGCGGCCTGTGAGCCACGCCGTCCTGACACGTGGTCCACGTAATATGTGACCGCATGATACGCGTTTGCCAGCGTCCCGCGCGTGAATACCTCCCCCGGCTGCGTATCCAGCACATCATTAATGGTGCGAAAGATCCGCGGAACCTTAACATCCTCTCCTCTACGCTTCGCCCCGTCCAGACAGCGTAAAAGCCAATCACCGTCCGCCCTGGAGAATTGCTCATCCCTTTCAATTATTTCACTCAGTATTTCCATTCCGGATAGCATCTGCTGATTTACAATCCTGCCCAGCAAATCTGGCTCCACAACCCGCAACAGGTACGCCTGCTGAATCGCCTTTGTCGCGGGAATTGAAGCCAATGCGCGACAACGCACGCCATATCGCTCAAACTCCTCCACCACAACCGCCATTGCCATCTGCGCCTTGCTTTCGGTCTCGGCTGTTATTCGGGTTCTGTGCGATATCTTGTCGAACTGGCCGATGGCCGCGAGAATAGTTGCGGAATTTGAGCAGCTGAGTCTCTTCGCAATCGCCTTAATTTTGCGCGGAGTGCCCGGTTTGTGGCCTCCCGTCACAATGAACTCCAAATCGAGAATATCTCCTACACGGGAACCCGTGTTACTCATCGATCCAATGGCCATCGGATTGTCATCCAAATTCCGTTTGCCGATGTTGAAAGTGTTTGACGCCTTCGCTTCCAGGAATACGCGCCCACTGTCTGGTATGTACCCGCCCTTGGTCACTTTCGCGCCTATACGATCAACCACGTCTACCATTCCCGCCAAAATTTCCTCATTCTGGTGAACCTTAAACACAGACGATACGATATCAATCGGATCGCCCGTGTCACACCGTACAAGTGCCTTTTTGTTAGGAAAGAGACGGTTCTCCGCCGTCCCTTGCATGTACACCGGCATCTCGCAGACTTTCCAGTCCAGTTTCAGCTTACGCAGGAGATCCTGCGTTCCGCTGTATTCGCCCACTTCACTGGCCAGACCCTTATACATGTCTGGTACTGCACATGCATAAGGCGTCATCGCAGGAAAGTCCTGCGGGTAATCCATTCCTTCGACTATCGCGTCCAGTAGATCCATAAACTCCCTTTATTTACGTACGTGGTATTTAATTCGCCCCACACACTGGCGATTTTGTCTGTTTTGTCTGCCGTCTTCCCTTTTTACTCCGTGGCTTCGGACACGGCATTGGCGGATTACAGCTGCTTCTCTCTTGTACGGACTTTCGCCCTGCCAAGTGATACCTCGGTAGGCCGGCAATTTTTTTCGCCGCTTGACGCATGGCGTGGCGTATGTAGCCGCGCACGGTACCGGAAGCGATCCCGTGCGCCGTTGCGATGACAGACGACGATTGGCCTGCCAAAAATGCCGAGATCAGATTTTGGTGGTTTCCGGCCTCCACGGCTGTTTGTATTTGTCCCGCCGTCGCTGGCGTCGAAACGTACCGGAAATACAATTCCGATAACGATTCCGGAGGACGCCGGGTAACTCCAAGCTTGGGAATGTCCATTCCATACTGCTTTCTGAGAAGCCGCAACCTACGGCTCACTCGGGTTACGAAGTTGACTGGAGATGCATCTAAACGCGCCATTGCGACTTCCGCCTGCGCGTCGTGCCCCCTCACATCCAGCGGAAGGCCAGACGTGAGGGCGCGTATCACTGCGGGCAGGCTAGTCGTCACTGAGAATCTCTTGGGATTTCGAAGGAACTTCCGGAAGGTCTTCCAATATTTCTTCCGTTTTGTCTGCCAGAAACCGCCAGTCCGCTGCGATCGGCGGGTTCCCAGTTACTGGATTGTGATCCGGGAATTTGAGTCTGATGGCAAACTGGCTATCCAGTACGTATTCCCCCCTGTTCGGGCGATTTCCATGCAACACGACGCCAAGTGGGAATATTTCCTTATCGGGATGTCGGTTGTCAATCGTTCGAATGCGAACAACACGTTTTACGATGGGTCTGTGATTCCCATCTCCCCGGAACCAACAGGTGTCCAACGTGCTGGTTGCCATGACCAAATCCCCCCACTTCGGGACGCCCTTCGGAAATTTGAACTGTGCGCCTTCGTGGCGCGGGTTGTTAAGGTGTGCCGTGTTTTCATCTTTCCAGACGAAAACTGCCGGATCTATCTGGTAACTGCCGATCAGGCAGCGCGTGTGAGGCGACTTCACTTTTCCGCCTCCATCGCAACCGGCACGGACATTGGCACGGTTACGCTGTCACCGTGACATACATTCAAAACCTCCAACCCGGTTTCCGCACTCATTGCGGACGCCAGGATGTTGATTTTCCGCCATGTCGTCGCCTCTGCGAGGATTCCAGAATCCTTTAACCACACTACCGTCCCATCTTTTTTTGTCCCTTGGACGTACCGAAAGATCGCCCTGTACACGTATTGTCCGTGTTTGGCCGTTCGAATTGAGAGGCAATAAATTGCCTGAAGTGCTGGAACTGCTGTGACTGCTTTTTTCATTGTCTTGTCCTTTTCTTCGTTTCCTCTTATTGGCTAGTTGGGGCGAGGAGCGCCCCCTGGAAATTACAGGGCGGTTAGAGTGTACTTCCTCGCGACACGCTGTCCGCTGAATATGCTCCTTGGCCTGCTGGCCAGTATCGACATGAACGCCACAGCAGCTGCCATTGTCTCGGCAGCGTAGTCTACGCCATCAACCGTCACGACAGCAGCTGCCATGACGGCGACAGTGTCAGGTGCCCAGTTCGAACGCCCGCCGTATTCATATCGGTTGTCGCGTACCATTTCGGCGAGAAGCTTTGGTGTTATCACCTGCGCGATTCCGTCAGCATCGAATCCATAAAGCACCGTGCGCGTGCTGCCCGCGACGGGGGCATCTAGCATCGCGCACACTGGGCAGCTGGGATCAAACCCCTCATGATGTGTGGCGGATTCATGCAAAACCTTTGATATCGTCATTTCTTATCCTTTTTTTCTCACTCTGCGTTTTCGCTCGCGGGCTTGTGACCGCCGTAGGCCGCATTAAGGTGGGCGAAGAGCGCCCGTGGGTTAGGTTGCGGCGCTCTCCGCTGCGGTCTCGCAGGTTTCTGGCAGCATGTAGTCCGCCACAAGAACCCCTGTCCTGCGCGCGAAAAATTGCACGCTGTAGCGGTTGGCTCCGTGATAACTCTCCTGACACCTAGCTTTTGGGTGTCGCCGCCGAAGGCCCGTTATGATCTGCGTTCGTTCTTTTTCAGTCAATTGGCGTTCCATTATTTTTCCTTTGATTGTTGGTGGTTGGGCGAAGAGCGCCCGTGGGGGTTAGCGTGTGGTAGCGGCCAGCTTAGCTGCAATGCTTGCCGCTCTGGCAGATGCCTTCCATCCAAGTTTCCAGGCGCGTGATAGCCACGCGGGAAGCAGGGGGGAAACCGAAGACACGGACTCTCCGCTGGCGTGGGCTCTCATGCCCACAATGCGCAGCATTTTTTCGCGGCATTTTTTTTCTTGTAATTTGGTCATTTTATTTTTCCTTTGGTGGGTGGGCGAGTTAAATCAGCGGAACAGCTCCGCACTATCAGCGTAGATGTCGGTGCCTGCGCCGCGATCC
>Ga0163153_10007680_pt1 | contig 11507 bp, 13 predicted proteins | sample OliLakLV19MP6IB1_FD_148629 | JGI IMG/M metagenome (GOLD analysis project Ga0163153, IMG submission 148629) | Freshwater microbial mat bacterial communities from Lake Vanda, McMurdo Dry Valleys, Antarctica - Oligotrophic Lake LV.19.MP6.IB-1 | ecosystem: Environmental > Aquatic > Freshwater >... | reverse complement strand
AACTCTGCGAACGCAGCGCGGCCGTACGGTCCTTCTGCACCATCGCGGTCGTCGTACCGAGCAGCCGCGCCGCTTCGCCGGGGTGCGGTGTGATCACGACCTTGCCTTTGATCGGCCGGCGTAGCGGGGCCAGCACGTTCAACGCATCGGCGTCGAGCACGATCGGGCACGAACTCGCGCGCAGCACGGCGTGCAGCAGCGTGCGCGTCGCAGCCGTTCTGCCGAGCCCCGGCCCGACCACCACCGCTCCGGCCTCCCGCGCCGCGGCCCGCACGAGCGCCACCTCGCGCCGCAGCGTCGTCGCACACGGCACCGCCAGCGGCAGCAACATTCCCAGCTGCGCCGGCAGCGCCACGCGCACGAGCCCCGCGCCGCCGCGCAGCGCCGCGTTCGCGCACAGGATCGCCGCGCCGAACATGCCGTCGCTGCCGGCGACGACGAGCACGGTGCCGCAGTCGCCCTTGTGCGCATCGCGCAGCCGCACCGGCAACTTCGGCACCCGGCGGATCGCTTTCATGCGGGCCATTCGAGCACGCTGTGCACCTCGCCGGTCAACCGCTTCTGGGTATTGAGCACCGGCACGCGATGGAACGGCACGAGCGCTGCCGGCACCTCGACCCCGCCAAACGCGCCGAGCCGGCGCAACACCTCGACGACCACCGGCTGGTAACCACGTTCCGCGCCGTCGTCGATCTTGACGGCGATGCCGAGCGCGCCGGGCCACCGCTTCCGCCCGGCGTCGGGCGCCAGCGCCATGGCGTAGACGCCTTCGGCGCCGTTCTTCGCCAGCACGCGCCCCGGCCAGGTGCGCAGCAGGGCCGTGCAGAAGCGGCGTTCGCCGGCCATCAGCACGGGCTGCTGGCCGGCGGCGTCGAGGATCGTTCGGCATGCGGCTGCACGAACGGGGCTCAGCCCCACCGGGTTCGCAAGGCGACCGAAAGCCCGGGCCAGGGCCGCGAGCGGCAGCACGAAGGTCGGGGCGCCGCAACCGTCGAGGCCGATCTCGACCGGGAACGGCACACCGGCCATCGCCGCGACCGCGGCGTTGACTTCCTGCTGGCTCCTACATCCCGGATCGAGGTAGTGCGCGAGGTCGTCGCCGCACGCGCGCGCCAGGTGAAGGAATCCACTGTGCTTGCCGCTGCAGTTGTTGTGGATCCGGCCCGGCAAGCTACCCGTCGCAAGCAACACCTGGCGCGCCTCGGCATCGAACGGCAGGTGCGGCCCGCAGCCGAGCTGTTCCTCGACCAGACCCCCGCGCTGCAGCAGCGACCGCACCGCCGCGGTGTGAACCAAAGCACCGTCGTGGCTCGCGCACATCACCGCGATCTCGCCCTGCGGCAGACCCAACCGTTCGTGCAGGCCGCGCTCGAGGAACGGCAGCGCCTGCAGCGGTTTGGTCGCCGAGCGCGCAAACACCGGCCGCTCGACGTCGCCGAGCCCGACCAGTTCGTCGCCGTGGCAGATCGCGACGGCGCCGCGGTGCCACGACTCGACACGGCCGCTGCGCACTACTTCGGCGAGCACGGGGTTGCTGTCGACCGGGGGATTGCCTCGCACGGCTGCTCCTTATACCGAGCTCGCCGGCCGGCGCGCTCGCGCCGCGCGGCCGAACCGCTATAACGGCGCGCGCTCCATGGAACTCGTCGAGGTCGAACTGTCGCGCGTCGTCATCCACCAGAAGGGCGACCAGCAGTACATCCACCTGCGCGAAAAGCGCGGCAGCCGCACGTTCCCGATCGTGATCGGCTACCACGAAGTCGAGGAGATCAACCGCAAGCTGTGCAGCGTGCAGGCGCCGCGGCCCCTGACGCACGACCTGATCGGCCGCATCTTCGCAGCACTCGGTCACAAACTGCAGCGCGTCGTCGTCAACGAACTGCGCGAAGGCACCTTCTTCGCCATGCTCGTGCTCGTGCCCAAGGACGGCACCTCGGTGGAGCCGGACACCGAACGCACCGTCGACTGCCGGCCGTCCGATGCGATCGCGCTCGCCGTGCAGACCGGCGCGCCGATCTTCGTCGCGCGCGAAGTGTTCGACGAAGTCGCGATGGAGTGACGGGGTCGCGGTGGCGCGGTCCGTCGTGCGCGGCTAGCGTTCTGCGTCGGCGCACGCCTCACTCGCGGTGGGATGGCAGAGTGGCCGAATGCGGCGGTTTTGAAAACCGCTGAGCCTTCACGGGCTCCGGGGGTTCGAATCCCTCTCCCACCGCCATTTCTCGCAGTTTCGGCACTTGTCGTCGGTAGGCGATTCGGTAGGTTTCCTTCCGCATGCCGCCCTCGAAGCCCCGCCGTCGCTACCCGAACATCGAACCGATGGGGAACGGGTGGAGGGCCACCGTGTCAAGCGACTCCACCCCCACGCCTGCCGTCACTCCTTCGGGTCGGAACTGGCCAGGCGCGGTGCGTCCGTTCCGACGATCGCGCGGCTGATGGGGCACGATCTGTCCTCCGACACGATCACCAGTCTCTACGTGACTCCGCACGACCCCGAGCTGCGGGCGGCGATGGGGCTACTCTGTGAAGCGCCGAAGGCGGAGTCGAAGAAGCGCAGGAAGAGCGACCGATGAGGGAGTCCCCTATCGGTGTGCGTCACGCGTTCGCGTCGAGGGTCGCCGAGAAGTTCCCCGTGCCGGTCGTGTCGGCGCTCCTCGGCCACGCGCTGCCGGGCGTGACCGGGCTCTACGTGCACGCCGACCAGAAGGTGCTGCGGGCGGCGATGGAAGACGTGTGGTCGGACTTCGACGGCGAGTAGAATTACAACAGGGCCTCAGAGATGACCGACACGCAGACGAGCAAGGCGACCACGAAGAAGAGGCGCAAGCCGCAGCCCGCGGCACTCGAACACGCGGACGCGGCACGCATCGAAGCGAACCGGCTGCTCGACGAGTCGAGGCGCTCGGAGATGGGCCAGTTCATGACGCCCGCGCCGATCGCGAAGTTCATGGCGTCGCTCTTCGAGCCCACGACGGGAGACGTGCGTCTCCTCGACGCCGGGGCCGGCGTTGGTTCCCTCGCTGCTGGCTACGTCGCTGCCGCGTGCGCCTGGAAGCGGAAGCCAAAGTCGATCGAGGCGACTTGCTACGAAGTCGATCCGGTGATGCTCGCGCACCTTCGACGCACGATGAAGGCGTGCAAGGCGTCGTGCGACGCGGCGGGCATCCGGTTCGTCGCGCGAATCGTCGAGGAAGACTTCGTCGAGGCGGGAGCGAGGCTGCTCGATCCCGGCCTTTTCGGCGGAGGCGACAAGCCCCGGTTCTCGGCGGCGATCCTGAACCCGCCCTATCGCAAGATTCATTCGGCCTCGCGCGAGCGGCAGTTCCTTCGGTGGGCCGGTGTCGAGACGAGCAACCTCTACACGGCTTTCGTCGCCCTGGCCGTGAAGCTCCTGGAGCCAGCGGGGCAACTCGTCGCCATCACGCCGCGGAGTTTCTGCAACGGCCCCTACTTCCGTCCCTTCCGCGAGCTACTGCTCGGGGCCACGGCACTGCGGCAGGTCCACGTCTTCGAGTCTCGCGACCGCGCCTTCAGCGACGACGCGGTCCTTCAAGAGAACGTGATCTTCCGTGCGGTGCGCGGGGCCGAGCGGGGCGAAGTCACGTTGTCGACCAGCAGCGACCCCGCGGCGAAGCCGGTTCGCCGCGTCGTGCTCTACGACGTCGTCGTTGCACCCGGTGACCCGGAGTCGTTCATCCATCTAGCGGTGTCGGAAGCCGACAGCGCGGTTGCCAGCCGAATGCGTGCGCTGCCGTGCTCGCTCGGCGACCTCGGCCTTCAGGTGTCGACCGGGCGCGTCGTCGACTTCCGCGCGCGCGAGTTCCTGCGGGCCGATCCCGCGCCGAGCACCGTCCCGCTGATCTACCCGACTCACTTCAACGGCGGGTTCGTCGCGTGGCCGAAGATCGGGGGGCGCAAGGCAAACGCACTCGTCGACGAATCGCGCACGCAGAACCTCATGGTTCCGAAGGCCACCTACGTGCTGACCAAGCGGTTCACGTCGAAGGAAGAGCGCCGACGAGTCGTGGCGGTCGTGCTCGATCCTGCTCGGCTGCCGAACGACGTGAAGCAGGTCGGCATCGAGAACCACGTCAACTACTACCACGCCAACGGCGACACCTTGCCGAAGGTCCTCGCGAAGGGGTTGGCCGCGTTCCTGAACTCGACGGTCGTCGACCAGTTCTTCCGGCAGTTCAACGGGCACACGCAGGTGAACGCGGGAGACCTTCGGAACCTGCGCTACCCATCCTTGGAGGCCCTGAACGCCATGGGGCGAAAGGTCGGCAAGTCGATGCCTGAGCAGGACGCCGTCGACGAGATCGTGAACGCGGCCCTGGGTTAGGTCGCCGGGAACGTCTCGGCCCGGAACTGCTTCGAGGCATCCTCGCGGATCCAGACGAAGGTTCCGACCGCGAGGTTCTTGTGCGCGCCCTGTCGCTGCGCGGCGACCTTCCAAGTCGGGTAGGCCGTCGTGAAGTCGATGCGCTTCTTGCCGTTCTTCTTGGCGAAGGCGGTGAGCTGCTTCACCTTGTGGTCGTCGACCTCGCCGTCGCTCGTGACCGCCTCGATGACCCAGAGCTCATCCGTCATCGGGTTCCACAGCAGGACGTCGGGCATCGCATCCGAGCCGCTGTCCAGCGCGAGGCCGGCCTTCTTCAACTTCCCCGCATCCTCGCTGTCGACGCGATCGCCGTCGGCGTTGTCGACGTAAAGCACATCGAAGCCCGGCAAGAACTTCGGCGCGTAGGCCGTGCAGCACGCGTCGATGAGAGCCGCGTGCGCGGTGTCGACGGTCTTGCGAGCGGCCTCAGCCTGCTCGGCCTGGAAGTGGAGCCGCTCGCGAACCGCCTCGCCCTCGATCCAGTCCTTCAGCATGAGGTCGAAGTCGGCATCGCTTGCCTTCAGGATCTTCAAGAACTCGGCCTCGATCCGGTAGGCGGAGTTCGGCGACTTCGCCACGAGGTGGCCGGGTAGGAAGGTTCTGGACTTCGGGTCGAGGCAGATCGCTTCGATAGCCCCGATGTCGCGAAGCGGCTTGATCCAGTAGTCGCGGCCCTCGCGATCAAGCTTGTCGCCCCGCCGCTGAAGGATCCCGACGTGGCACCCGAGATGAGCGGTCGAGGCTCCGTCGCAGAACCGAGCGCCCTTCGGTGGCTTGCCGAACCAGCTCGGGCGATCGTCGAGCAGGGCGAACACCGCGTCGACGCTGTCGTCCGTCGCCTTGTCGAGCAGCTTCAGGACCTTGCGAACGCGGTCCTTCGTGACGCCCTGAAGGACGGCAGCGACTGGCGGAGTCCCGGCCTTGACCGCCGCGGCAAGGATCTTCCGGACGTCTTCGGTCAGTCCCATCGTGTGCGGGACGCTACCTATCGAGCACGGGCGCGAGCCAGTCCGAAATCAGGCGCTCGCCGAGATCGGTTGCGCTGAAGGGCGCCACCCACCACGAACAAGGTCCGCGAGAATGCTGTAGGAGACGAGCACTGTCCGGTAGTGGATCTGAGCCGCGAACTTGTAGTCCTTGACCAGCGCATCGAAGACCGGCTTGAGGTCCTCGGGAAGGCTGGCGCGGCTTTGCTCGTGCTTCGGAGACCGTTCATCGCTCATGGCCCGATTCTCGTGCGGCTTTCGCCTTGGGTCACGAGTCGACTCGGCTTTGCCTGCCCGGTTGCCGACTACGGTGCCCCGCGCTCTACTCGCACGCGGAACGAACACCGGCCGGGGTTGTCCGCATGGACGTGAAGGCTTGACTCTCCTTCTTCCCCTTTTCCCGAAGCCGCCCCCGGCCACCCTTTCGCAAACGATGACGACCAAGTCTGAGTCGCTGTTCGAGGACTTATGCCGACGCGCTGGGATTCGATGCGAGCGCGTCCCGACTGCGGACGGCCAGCAGTCGCCGGACTACATCGTCTCGCTCGGCAGTCAGCGCGTGATCGCCGAGGTCAAGCAGTTCGATCCGAACCCGCAGGAGGAGGATGACGCAGAGGCCCTATCCCGGGGCGAGTACCGAACTCAGGGACCGAAGTTGCCGGGTGATCGCGTGAGGAGTGCCATCCGCAGGGCGGCGCCGCAACTCAAGGCGCTCGCGCGCGGCGAGGCGCCGACCATGGTCGTCGTCTACAACACCACGGACGTCAGCCTCCACACGACGCCCGAAGCGATCGCGTTCGCGATGGACGGAATCGAAGTCGTGCCGGTTCTCGTGCCACACGATCCGAGCGGGCCGCCGTCCTTCGGCAGCTCGCGCTCCGGCCCAAAGAGGATGATGACCCCCGAGCACAACACCACGATCAGCGCCGTCGGCGTCCTGTGCTGGAACTGGGATCGCGAGCTGCGCTTGGCCGTCTACCACAACCGCTACGCAAGGCATCCGATCGACCCCGACGGGATCCAAGTGCCGAGCCTCCTTCACTATCGCCGCCCGGAAGGCAGCACGTCGAGCCTCGCCGCCTGGGAAGAAGCCTGAAAGCGACGTTTACACTCTCCCGTCAGATCGCGAGCGGCCAAGCCTTCAAGGCGAGGTCTGCCATCGCATCCTGCCGCTTCGCGATGGTGTCCGGCGTCCAGTCTGCAGCGGTCGCTACTTCGCTGGTCAGCTTGAACTTCGACACGGAATAGAGCTTCTTCTTTACTGCGAAGGGCTCGCTCTTGAGATTGCTGTTCTTCGAGGCTTGCAAGAGAGCCAAGTTGCCGATGCGCCGATACAGGGCCTCTGCAAGCTCGGGGGAGAATTGAGGCCAGTTCTTGCCCGGCGACTCTGGGAGAATGTGTTCGAGGTTGATGACCTGCTGGTCGTCGTTCGGCGTGAAACAGGGCTCGGGCTCGTTGTTGGCCGCCATCTCCAGGCATCGCAGGTAGTATCTCGCGAGGTAGGCGGACGAGACGGTTGCGGTCTTGAACGCTTCGCGGAGTGCGACGTCGTTCGGAACGCCTGCAACTAGCGCGGCGAGAAGATCCTTGGCCGAGGTTATCTGTTTGTCCGAGACCTTCTTGGCGGTTGAGGCGACCAGTTGCTCGAAGTTGCCACTCCGGGCGCCGCCGACGAGGAGATAGCGAACCGCAGTGCTCACGAGCATCTTCAGCGACTTGTCAGCCTCGGGAACACCAAACTCGCGCGTCACGGCCAGCATGAGTGGGCGCAGCGTTCGCATTCGCAGGAGCAACAGCGTTCGCACCGCGGCGCGCGTTGTCGCCGGATACTGATTCCACTTGTCGTGCTCCGGATTGAGCAGCGCCACGTAGTCCGCTGCTCCAGCTTCGAGAAGGTCCAGGAACTCGATTGCCGGCGTCTGGCCTTTCCCACGTCGTTGAACCGCCTCGTAGACGTCGGGTTCACGAAGGTACCCTTGCGTGGCAATCAGCACGTGCCGCAGGAACGTGATGCCAATATCTTCCTCGTCGGAAGACTCCAAGGCGCCGCGCATCTTCGTCCACTTGTGTTGCGCCTCGGTGAGTCTGTTTCCCGCTTCGGCGAACAGGAAGTTCTTGACGAGATCCGCCTGCGAGATACGCAAGCCGCGATCGTTCAGCGTCTCGAACATCTTGTAAGCGCTCGACGCGTCGTTGCCCCTCCCGGGTGCAACACGAAGAAGAGATGGCGAGAATCGGTAGACTCGTCGGTAGGTTTCGTTCGAAAACCGCCCTTGTTTCCGCCGCGGCGAGTGCTCCCATGGGTATCGGCTCAACAAGCCGATCTCCAGGCAGTTGCGTCAGAATCGACTCACCAACTGCCCATGGCTACGGGGCTAGTTTGGGGTTTGAAAACCGCTGAGCCTTCACGGGCTCCGGGGGTTCGAATCCCTCTCCCACCGCCACTCTTCCGCCCGTTCCGCGCCAACGCGCCAACGCAGACTCCACGATGCATGTCCTCCCGGTCCTTCTCGTCTCGTTGTTGCTGCTCGCGGCCTGCAGCACCCCGGGCACCGGCGCGGTGGTTTCTGACGAGCAGGTGCAGCGCGACGTCGACCATTGCCTGCGCGCCGTCTACCGCGGCGACGTCGACACTGTGCTGCGCTACCTGCACCCCGCGATCATCGAGGAACTCGGGGGGCTCGAGCAGGCGCGAGCCGAGCTGGAGCCGCTCGCGCGGCAGAAAAAGACCGTCGAATCGTTCGGCTTCCCGCGGCCGCCCGACTTCCTGCAGGCCGGCGCCCGCCGCTTCGCGATCGTGCCGACCCTGATGGTGCTCCGCGCCGGCGACCAGCGCATCGAGAGCCTCAACTACCAGGTCGGCGTCCTCGACCCGGGCGCGTCGGGGTGGAAGTACGTCGATGGCTCGCAGATCAGCTCGGCAAACGTGCGCCGCCTGTTCCCCGACTTCCCGGCCGACTACCAGTTCCCGAGCTTCTACCGCAGGAAGTTGTGACGGGCGCCGTTGGTCACGTCGCCCCCTCGTCATGGCTCAGGGTTCGCGAGCTGCTACGGCTCATCCGGCGGGATGCAGGTCGGCAACGCTCGCGAGGTCCAAGCGAGCAGCACCATCACCCATGGGTTGGAACCGCTGCGTCGACATCGGTGCGAAGCCAGGTCGATGCTCGGCCTTGAAGGCGACGAGCAAGCGCTGCTGCGTCGGAGCTGGCGCCAAGTTGATCTTGACGACCTCGGCGCGCACTTCGACACCGTGGTCCATCAACCAGCCGAGATCCTCGATCAGGATGTGTGGGACGAAGCCCAGGCGTGCGCGGTCGGTGCGCAGCATCAATAGGGCACGCGCGTCCCAATCGTTGGCAACGTCGGACTCGATCTCGAGCAGGTCACCAGCGTGAACCCCCAGCATCGCGTCCTCGGCCCCAGGAACATGGCGAACACCGCGGGCAAAGCCGTGGTACGTCCACGTCCGCGTTGCCACATCGAACTCCGGAGGCGCCGACACCTCCAACTTGTCCGTGGCCTTCAACGCCCCGCTTCGGGCAAGGATGACCTCGGGCTCCGGCACGCGATCTCGGGACGAACCCAACCCGAGCTGCTCGAGATGCTCGGCGAAGTCGGGACGCGAATGGGGCATCAACCGGTTCGTGAACAGGGGCGGCAGGTGGTGGAAGAAGTACAGCTGCTTGAGCTGAGGCAGCTCGCGAAATGGAATGAAGCCGTGCTTCATCGCGTCGAGCACGCCGTGCACGTAAGTGAACTCGTAACGCGGACCCTGCGTACGCAGCAGCAGCCGCGCGATCGGATAGATCGCGCGGTTCTCTGGGCTTTGCCAGCCGACGAAGAGCACCTGCGGAGTAGTGGTCACGGTTTCAGTGGCGTAGGGATAGCAGAAAGGCGAGGTTGGATGTTAGCAGGGCCTTCGCGAAGGCACGCGCTGGTCCGCTGGCGACCGCCGGGGGAATGCGATCCACGGCTACGTGCAGTTCCGCTTCGGCAATCCCGCTGATCCGGCTCAACCAACCATCGGCTGCTTCGGGCCGATGCCCGAACGCATGTCCAAACGCCTCGCGAACCGTCAGGGCCCGTTCCGTTCCGGCGGCGAAGAACGGCGACTTCCCTCGCGCGCAGTAGTGCTCGACCGTTCCGTGCTTGCCTCGGGTTGCCAACCGCTTGACGCGCGCATCATCGAGGAGGTTTCGACCCAGCGATGACGCGTGGTCGAAGGACGGCGCAAGCTCTCGCGTCTCGACGACCAGGGCGTCCAGGTAGTTCACGCCGGAAAGGTAGGCCTACGACGCGCCAACGTGGTCCTTACACTCGCGAACGATGACCCCCCAGTTCTCGTGATGCCTGTCGGTATTGCCGACCAGGGCATCGAGCATCAGGTAGCCGACGAAGTAGGTGTCAGCCGTGGACACGCCTAGGGGTGGCGACTCACAGCGCGGCGGACCGATGTCGGGCGATGCCAGCAGGTCGAGGACGGCCTCGACCGTGTGGTGTGGCTGCTTTCGCGCCTGCATGTCGTAGCCCGCGATGATCGTGGCGAGCATTGTGTTGCCGAGCACCAGGTCGTCAGTGGCAATATCCGCACGCCGGAAGTCCAGAGTCACGCTGCACAACTCGCCGTCGCAGGTCGCGAGCATCACGTCGGCGTGAGGGATCCCGAGTCGGTCGGCGATGGCTGCGGCCAGCGCTTCAGCCCAGTGCTCGCCGCTGTTGGGCAGCGGATACTTGAGCAACCAGCGACGCCGTCGGGGCCCATGCGCCACGCCTTCTTCTTGCTGCCGACCTGCTCGGTGGCGAACGGCCTCCAGCCAGAGACATCGACGACTGGAAACTCGGTCACTTGGTTCGTGAGGGCTGGGGGGCGGGTGGCGTGCTGTGGGCGACTTCGATGGAGTGCTGCACGCTATTCCTTTGTGGTGACGACGCGGCTGGGCAACACGGTGGAAACATGCCGGCGCGCCTACGCCCACTCGGGCGTGCTGTGCGCTTTCGCGCGGGGAAGGACGGTGACTGCCGCTCCATCGCGACCGGTCTGGCCGGACTCGATCGCTCGGAGCGGGCGCTGCTGTGCCGCGAACGGGCAGCACGCGGGACGCGAGGTCGGCCAGCAGGCAAGGCGCCTCTCGCGATCACACAAGATGAGCGTGGCCCGCAACCCCAGGAGACATGCGGGTTCCAGGGTTGCGATCTCGACTTGGATTGCCGCGCATGGTCCGGACACGATGGTGATGACGAGGCAGGATTCCGCGCGAGCGTGAAACCCCCTTCGCGGCGAGGCTATGGAAGCGTCACGCTTTCCGACGGATGCGGTGCAGACGCTGACCGTGCAGACCGGCAGCGACGACTTCTACATCGGCGCGACGCGGCGCACCGAGGCGAGGGACCGGGTGCGACCGACCGAGCAGGAGGTCGTGCAGATCATCCTGCCGGCGCTGAAGCAGGCGATCGACGCGACGACCAACCGCGACATCCAGTCGGCGTGGTCGAACTGCTCGCCGGGCTCGTGCACGACTCGAACGTGGGCCGCGCGGCACGCGATGGCCGCGTCGAAGATCGAACGCGTTCGTTCGCGGCCTACGCGCTGGGCCTGCTCGCCCACGGCAGCGACCAGATCGCCGTGAGGCAGAGCGTGGCGACGGCGCTGCGCGCGGTCATCGACGACGCGCGCATGGCCGACCGCGACCTGCTGGTGGCAGCGATCCACGGCTGGGCCAGATCGGCGACCGGCGCACCGTGGCGCCGCTGGTTGGCATGTTGCGCAACGAAGAACTGACGGCGCTGGCGCGCGCGTTCGCCGCCGCGGCACTCGGCGGCATCGCCGATCGACGCTCGTTGCCGTGGAACACGCCGATTGCCGTGAACTTCAACTACCGCGAAACCGTGGCGACACTGACCGACCAGACCGCGGGCATTCTCGACATCCTGTAGCGCGCGGGTGGCCGGCCCTGCCGCCGGGCGGGTGAAGTCGTCGACATCGGTGCTCCGATGTAGTGTGCTCCGCCCCCACCGCCGCCTCCCGCGGCCCCCGGCATGTCGAAGAAGAAGCAGAAGACGCTCGCCAACCTGGCCCGCGCAACCGGGGTCTGCATGGCCCTGCTCGCCCTTGGCACGGCGATCGTCTGGAGCCGCTGCCCGGA
>Ga0163153_10007679_pt1 | contig 11508 bp, 10 predicted proteins | sample OliLakLV19MP6IB1_FD_148629 | JGI IMG/M metagenome (GOLD analysis project Ga0163153, IMG submission 148629) | Freshwater microbial mat bacterial communities from Lake Vanda, McMurdo Dry Valleys, Antarctica - Oligotrophic Lake LV.19.MP6.IB-1 | ecosystem: Environmental > Aquatic > Freshwater >... | reverse complement strand
CCACCGCGCGTGGCGCAATGCCTTCGACTTCGGTGCCGCCAATTGCGTCGGGGCCGCGGTCGATGGCGCCGGCGCGGATGCCGCGGCGATACCTACGCTGTCGTCGTGGGGCCTCGCCCTGACGATGCTGCTGCTCGGCGCCATGGCAACGCTGTCGCTGCGTCGCCGCACCAGCGGACGCAACAGCGGGCGCAACAGCGGGCGCAACAGCGGGCGCAACAGCGGGCGCAACAGCGGGCGCAACAGCGGGCGCTGACGCGCCCGCCGGCTGCCCGCGCCGGCACCACCGGCACCCGCCGCACCCCATGCGTTTTTCCGTCTCCGCCACGTCGGGCCACGCCCGACGCGGGCGCCTCGAACTTGCCCACGGTGTCGTCGAGACGCCGGTGTTCATGCCGGTGGGCACCTATGGCACGGTCAAGGCGATGGCACCGAATGAGCTGGTCGAGATCGGCGCGCAGATCGTGCTGGGCAACACGTTCCACCTTTGGCTGCGCCCGGGCCTTGACGTGATCGCCGCCCACGCCGGACTGCATCGCTTCATGGGCTGGGACCGGCCCATCCTCACCGACTCCGGCGGCTTCCAGGTCTTCAGCCTCGGCCCGTTGCGCAAGGTGCAGGAGGAAGGCGTGGCGTTCGCGTCGCCGGTCAATGGCGACAAGCTCTTCCTGACGCCCGAATTGTCGATGCAGGTGCAGCACACGCTCAACTCTGACGTCGTGATGATTTTCGACGAATGCACGCCCTGGCCCGCCGCGCCCGAGGTGGCCCGTGAATCGATGGAACTGTCGTTGCGCTGGGCCAGCCGCTCGCGCGACGAGTTCGATCGCGGCGGCAATGCCAATGCCCTCTTCGGCATCGTGCAGGGCGGGATGTACGACGACCTGCGCGACGCGTCGATGGCCGGACTGACCGCCATTGGCTTCGACGGCTACGCCATCGGCGGCCTGTCGGTGGGCGAACCCAAGGAAGACATGCTGCGCGTGCTGGCCCGTACGGCGCCGCTGCTGCCGGCCGACAAGCCCCGCTACCTGATGGGGGTTGGCACGCCGGAGGACCTGGTGGCCGGCGTCACCGCCGGCATCGACATGTTCGATTGCGTGATGCCCACGCGCAATGCACGCAACGGCTGGCTCTTCACGCGCTTCGGCGACGTCAAGATCCGCAATGCGAAGTACAAGACCGACACCACGCCTGTGGACCCGTCCTGCGGTTGCTATGCATGCGCCAACTTTTCCCGCGCCTACCTGCACCACCTCAACCGGGTCAGCGAGATCCTGGGCGCGCGGCTCGCCACGATCCACAACCTCCATTACTACCAGGAACTGATGGCCGGGCTCCGCGAGGCGATCGCCGCGGACACGCTGCCGTCCTTCGCGGCCGAGTTCCGGGCGCAACGGCGCCACATGCTAGAATCGTGAGTTAATCCGCGCCTTTGCCCGCCCCGGCCCAAGCCGCCTTTGAAGCGGCCCGCCGGGCGCCGCGCGGCCCCAGCCATTGGAGGTTTTTCACCTGTGTTCATCAGCTCTGCTTACGCTCAAGCGCCCGGCGGCTCATTCGGCGGCGAATTCATGACGTTCCTGCCGATGATCGGCATCTTCGTCGTCTTCTATTTCCTGCTGATCCGTCCGCAGCAGAAGCGCGCCAAGGAAACCAAGACGATGCTTCAGGCCCTGCAGAAGGGCGACGAAGTCATCACCGCGGGCGGCGTCGTCGGTCGTGTGCAGAAACTGACGGAGCAATACGCCACGATCGAGATCGCGCCAACCGTCGAAATCACCGTCCAGCGCGCTGCGGTCGCGCAACTGCTGCCGAAAGGCACGATCAAGGCGCTGTAGGCGCCTGCCCAGGCGATGCGCGGCGGCCAACACCGTCCGCGCGTGACCCACCCTCCGCCTTCCGCCGCGCCGCGGCTCCGATGCCGCCGCGGGGCCAGCGACCACCTCGAGCCGCCCGCCATGAATCGTTACCCGCTCTGGAAATATATCGTCATCGCCGTCGCGCTGGTGGGGGGATTCCTCTACACGCTGCCCAACTTCTTCCCGGAAGTACCGGCCGTGCAGGTCTCCTCCGCGCGCGGCAAAGTCGACGCCACGTCGCTGGCCGCGGTGGAAGATGCGCTCAAGGCGGCCAACATTCCCGTCCGCGGCATTGCGCTCGACTCCACGGGCATCAAGGTCCGGCTGACCGACACCGATACGCAGTTGAAGGCCAAGGACCTGCTGCAGGCCAAGCTTGGCGAGAGCTATATCGTCGCACTGAACCTGCTGTCGTCGTCGCCCCAATGGCTGGCGGCCATCGGCGCGCTGCCGATGTACCTGGGCCTCGACCTACGCGGCGGCGTGCACTTCCTGTTGCAGGTGGACATGAAGGCCGCGCTCGACAAGGTGGCCGACCGCTATACGACCGACCTGCGGTCGCTGCTGCGCAACGAGAAGGTGGTGTATGCCGGCGTCGCGCGTGAAGGCAACAACGTCGTCGTACGTTTCCGCGACGAATCCGAGCGCAACAAGGCGCGCCTCCTTGTCGAAAGGAACTACGCCGACCTGCTGCTCCGCGAAACGGACGGCGTCGCGGGCGAATACCGGCTTCTGGCCAGCCTGAGGCCCGAAGCGCAGAAGCGCTTCCAGGACGGCGCCGTCGCGCAGAACATCCAGATTCTGCGTAACCGCGTGAATGAACTGGGCGTGGCCGAGCCGATCATCCAGCAGCAGGGCGCGGAACGCGTGGTCGTGCAGCTTCCCGGCGTGCAGGACACGGCGCGCGCGAAGGATCTGCTCGGGCGCACCGCGTCGCTCGAGATCCGGATGGTCAACGAAGACCCCGGCGCGCTCGAAGCCGCGCAGGCAGGCAGCGTGGCGCTCGGCAGCGATCTCTTCACCGAGCGCGGCGGCTCGCAGATCGTCGTCAAGCGCCAGGTGGTGCTGACCGGCGACCGCATCAACGACGCGCAGCCGGGCTTCGATCAGCGCACCAACGAACCCGCCGTGCACATCAACCTCGACGGCACCGGCGCGCGCATCTTCAAGGAACTCACCCGCGAGAACGTGGGCAAGCGCATGGCCATCGTGCTCGTGGAAAAGGGCAAGGCTGAAGTGATCACCGCCCCCGCCATCCGCGAGGAAATCGGCGGCGGCCGCGTGCAGATCAGCGGCCGCATGACCACCCGCGAAGCCAACGACGTCGCGCTGCTGATGCGCGCCGGCGCGCTCGCGGCGCCGATGGAAATCGTCGAGGAACGCACGATCGGCCCGTCGCTCGGTGCAGAAAACATCGACAAGGGCTTCAAGTCGGTCACCTATGGCTTCATCGTGCTGGCCCTCTTCATGTGCGTCTACTACATGCTGATGGGCGTGATATCGACCATTGCCTTGGTGGTCAACCTGATGCTGCTGGTGTCTTTGCTGTCGTTGCTGCAGGCTACGCTGACGCTGCCCGGCATCGCCGCCATCGCGCTCACGCTGGGCATGGCCATCGATGCCAATGTGCTGATCAATGAACGCATCCGCGAGGAGCTGCGCAACGGCGCCACGCCGCATGCGGCGATACAGACCGGCTACGAGCGCGCGTGGGGCACCATCGTCGACTCCAACGTGACCACGCTGATTGCCGGTGTCGCGTTGTTCCTGTTCGGCTCGGGCCCGATCCGCGGCTTCGCGGTCGTCCACGTCCTCGGCATCATGACGTCGATGTTCTCGGCCGTGTTCGTATCGCGCGGCCTCGTGGCCCTGATCTACGGCAACCGCCGCAAGCTGGACCGCATCTCGATCGGTCAGGTGTGGCGTCCGCCCGCTGGCAGGTCCGTCGCGCCGACCAAGGCCTGACCGCGCTCAGGCGACGGCCGCTACAAGCACCAGGAACCGCACACCATGGAATTCTTCCGGATCAAGCGCGACATCCCGTTCATGCGGCACGCGCTCACGTTCAACGTGATCTCGCTGGTCACTTTCCTGCTGGCCGTGTTTTTTCTGGCCACGAAAGGCCTGCACCTCGGCATCGATTTCCGTGGCGGCACGGTGATCGAGGTGTCGTATGCGCATGCCGTCGACTTCAATCGGCTGCGCACCTCCATCGACAAGCTCGGCCTCAGCGAATACTCGGCCCAGGCCTTCGGCACCTCCAATACTGCGCTGATCCGCCTGCCGCTCTCCGAAGGCACATCCAGTGCCAAGCTGTCCGACCGGGTGATGACGGCATTGAAGGCCGATGATCCGTCGGCCACCCAGCAACGCGTGGAGTTCGTCGGTCCGCAGGTGGGCCGCGAGCTGTACGAGAACGGGGCGCTCGCATTGCTGCTGGTGTGCCTCGGCATCGTCGGGTACCTGTCGCTGCGCTTCGAATGGCGCTTCGCCGTGGCCGCCATCATCGCCAACATGCACGACGTGATCATCATCCTGGGCTTCTTCGCGCTGTTCCAGTGGGAGTTCGGGCTGCCGGTGCTGGCCGCCGTACTGGCGGTGCTGGGCTATTCTGTCAACGAATCCGTCGTGATCGCCGACCGGATCCGCGAGAATTTCCGCAAGATGCGCAAGGCCACGGTGCCGCAAGTAATCGACAATGCGATCACCAGCACCATCTCGCGGACGATGATCACGCACGGCAGCACGCTGCTGATGGTGCTGTCGATCCTGTTCTTCGGTGGCGAGACGCTGCACTTCTTCGCACTGGCGCTGACCATCGGCATCCTGTTCGGCATCTACTCGTCGGTGCTGGTGATGGCGCCGCTGGTGATGTGGATGGGCGTGTCGCGCGAGGACCTGGTCAAGCCGGACCGCAAGGGCTCCGGGCCCGCTGGCGAAAAAATCCTGCCGTGACGGCCGGGGCGTCCGGGACCGCGCCCGTCAGCATCGAGACTTAGGTCCAGTGTTCACGACGCTGTTCTACTCGATCCTGTCGCTCGACCAGACGCTGGCGACGATCGCCAGCCAGTACGGGGCGTGGCTCTACGCCATTCTGTTCCTCGTCATCTTCGCCGAGACCGGGTTCGTCATCTTTCCGTTCCTGCCTGGTGATTCGCTGCTGTTCATCGCGGGCACCGTGGTGGCGGGCGCCGGCATGGACGTGCACCTGCTGGTCGGATTGCTGATCGTGGCCGCGATCCTCGGTGACTCGGTCAACTATTCGATCGGCCGCTACCTCGGCCCCAAGGTCTTCGACCGACCGGACTCGCGGTGGATCAAGCAGGATTACCTGCGCCGCACCCAGGCGTTTTACGACAAGTACGGGGCGGTCACGATCGTCATCGGCCGCTTCATCCCCATCATCCGTACCTTCGCGCCATTCCTGGCGGGCGTGGCGGCGATGCAGTACCGGCGGTTCCTCGTGTACAACGCGATCGGCGGCGTGTTGTGGATCGCCTCGCTGGTGTACGCGGGCTACATCTTCGGCAACATCCCGTGGGTGCAGCAGAACTTGACGCTGATCGTGATCGGCATCGTGGTGGTGTCCCTGCTTCCCGCCGTGGGGACCTTCGTCAGCGAACAGCGCGCGCGCCGCGCCGAGCGCAAAGGCAACTAGCCCGTCAGCACCAAGTTCGCATGCGCGGCACATGCGAACTTGGTGCTGACGGGCCCTAGATCCGCGCCGCCAGCGCGGGCGCGATCCCGACGTAGGTGGCCGGCGTCAGCGCCTTCAACCGTGCCCTGGCATCCGCCGGCAGGTTGAGGCCCTCGATGAACGCATGCAGTGCCTCGCGCGTGATGCCCGACTTGCCGCGCGTCAGCGCCTTCAGCTGTTCATACGGATTGGCGATGCCGTAAAGGCGCATCACCGTCTGGATCGGCTCCGCCAGCACTTCCCAGTTGGCATCGAGGTCGGCGGCAATGCGCGCGGTATCGACCTCGATCTTGCGAAAGCCCTGCCGCAGCGACGCCCAACCGAGCAGCGAGTAGCCGAGTGCGGCGCCCATGTTGCGCAACACGGTGGAGTCGGTGAGGTCACGTTGCCAGCGCGAGACCGGCAGTTTCTCGGCCAGGTGCCGCAGCATCGCGTTGCCAAGCCCCAGGTTGCCTTCGGAATTCTCGAAGTCGATCGGATTGACCTTGTGCGGCATTGTCGACGAACCGACCTCGCCTTCCTTCACGCGCTGGCGGAAGTAGCCGAGCGACACATAGCCCCAGATGTCGCGATCGAGTCCCAGCAGGATGGTGTTGACGCGTGCAATGGCGTCGAAGAGCTCGGCCATGTAGTCATGCGGCTCGATCTGCGTCGTGTACGGATTGAACTCGAGGCCGAGGCCGTTCACGACGCGCACGGCCAGCTTCTCCCAATCGACGTCAGGGCATGCCACGACGTGCGCGTTGTAGTTGCCCACCGCGCCGTTGACCTTGCCCTTGATGGGGACGTGCTCGATCGCCACGATCTGGCGCTCGATCCGCGCATAGAAATTGGCCATCTCCTTGCCGAGCGTCGTGGGCGTCGCGGCCTGCCCGTGCGTACGCGACAGCATCGGCACCGCGGCGTGCAGGTGCGCCAGCACGCGCAGGTCGGCGGCGATATCGCGGAGCATGGGCAGCAGGATGTCGCGGCGGGCGGCGGCGAGCGCCAGGCCATGGGCGAGGTTGTTGATGTCCTCGGACGTGCACGCGAAGTGGATGAACTCCGTCGCGCTCGCCACCTCCGGCACGGCGGCGAAGCGTTCCTTCAGCCAGTACTCGACCGCCTTGACGTCGTGATTGGTCGTGCGCTCGATGGCCTTCACGCGCTCGCCATCGGCCACGCCGAAGGTGTCGGCGACGACGTCGATCTCGCGGCGCGCGGCCGCCGAAAAGGGCTTCAGTTCCGTGAACGAGGGCTCATCGGCCAGCGCGCAAAGCCACGCCAGCTCGACCCGGATCCGGTGGCGGATCAGGCCGTACTCGGAAAAATGTTCGCGCAGTGCAGCGACCTTGGACGCGTAGCGGCCATCGAGCGGCGACAACGCGACCAGTGCGTCGGAGTGCGGATCAGTGGGCGCCATGATCGGGAAATGTTAGCACGCGGCTTTTGCGAATCACGCCGCAACAAACAACAAGGCCCGCATCGCTGCGGGCCCTGTCTTTGTTGCTGCTACCGCGGACTACTGCGGCATCAGGTCTGGACCGTGTTCATCGTGTCGCCCGGCAGGTTCGGATACCGGACATGCTCGACCAGCTCTTGTGTCTCGCGGTCAGGCGCCGGCGTCAGCAAGCTGACGACGATGATCACGACAAACCCGAGCGGAACACCCCACACGCCGGCAGAAATTGAGCTGATGTCCCACCAGGTGTGGCTGGCAACCGAACCGGTAACGCCGAACACGCCGCGCAACCACGGCTGGGTTGTGGCCATGTAGTAGATCGTGATCCCGGCCCCTGCCAGCATACCGAGAGTCGCACCCCACTTGTTGGCCCGCCTCCAGAAGATGCCGAGCACCAGCGCCGGGAAGAAGGCTGCTGCGGCAATCGAGAAGGCCGCCGACACCAGGAACAGGATGTCCGCTGGCTTCTGCGATGCCACCCACGCTGCCGCCAATGCCACGACCAGCAAGAGCGCCTTCGACACCGACACCCGGCGGGCTGTCGATGCATTCGGGTCCAGCATCTTGTAGTAGAAATCGTGGGACAGGGCGTTGGCGATGGTCAGCAGCAGGCCGTCGGCGGTGGACAGCGCCGCGGCGAGACCGCCCGCCGCCACGAGCCCGGAGACCACATAGGGCAGGCCCGCGATTTCCGGCGTGGCCAGCACGATGATGTCGCCCCCGATGGCGATTTCCGCCAGCTGCACGATGCCATCCCGGTTGACGTCAACGATCGATAGCAGGCTTGGATCCACCTTCTGCCACGACGCCACCCACTGCGGCAATTTACTGAAGTCCGTGCCGACAAGGAACGAGTAGACGTCGTACTTGGCCAGCACCGCGAGTGCCGGCGCCGTGAAGTACAGCAGGAAGATGAAAAACAGCGACCAGAATACCGACTGCCGTGCGGACTTCACCGATGGCGTTGTGTAATACCGCATGAGGATGTGCGGCAACGCGGCCGTGCCGACCATCAGGCAGAAGACCAGCGCCAGGAAGTTGCGCCGGGAGATGTCGCGCGCGGCGTCGTCCTTGCCGGGGAAAGCTTCGGCATGGCGTATTGGTGGATTGGCGCGTCCGGCTGACGCCACGTCCCTCGTCCATGCTGTCTTGGCTGCCGTTGCATCCTTCGGATACGCCGCCACGGCCGCCTTGGCTGCCGTCACCACATCCGCCGGTGCGTTCTCGGCCTCGGCCTTCGTCACGGCGGCATCAAGCGCCGCCTTGCGATCGGCAAAGGCCTTCGGTACGTCCTTCAGGCTTTCCCTGGCCGCATCCGCGCGCTCCTTGAAGATGCCGCGGACCTGGATTTCCTTCGGGTCCTTGATCAGCTCGGCTTCGCGGGCGGTGACCTTTTCGAGCACCTTGCCGTAGACGAACTGCGGCAGCGGAACCCCGGTGGCCTTCACCGACAGCCACACCACCGGGATCATGTACGCCACGATCAGGATGATGTACTGCGCGACCTGCGTCCACGTAACCGCGCGCATGCCGCCCAGGAACGAGCAAACCAGGATGCCGCCGAGACCGAGGAAGATGCCGAGCTCGAACTGCACGCCGGTGAGGCGCGTCGTGATGAGACCCACCCCGTAGATCTGCGCCACGACATAGGTGAACGAACACAGGATGGCGGCAAGCAAGCCGACGAAGCGCGGGGTGTTGCCGCCGTAGCGCGCGCCGAGGAAGTCAGGAATCGTGAACTGGCCGAACTTGCGCAGGTACGGCGCCAGGAACAGCGCGACGAGAACGTAGCCACCGGTCCACCCCAACACGAATGCCAACCCGTTGAAACCGAGCAGGTACAGCGTGCCGGCCATGCCGATGAACGAGGCCGCCGACATCCAGTCAGCACCCGTCGCCATGCCATTGAACAGCGCGGGAACGCGCCGCCCGGCCACGTAATACTCCGCCGCGTCCGACGTGCGGCTGATCACGCCGATGCCGGCGTAAAGGCCGATCGTGGCCAGCAGGAACAGGTAGCCGATCCAGTTACGCGGCAGGCCCATCTGCTCCAGGATCGCGAGCGCGACGATGAAGATCAGGAAGCCGCCGGTGTAGAAGGTGTAGACCTTCTTCAGCTGCGAGTTGAAGGCAGACTGCGAACCGCCGAAAAATCCGCCGGTACCTTTCGCGGGCGTCGCCATTAGTCTTCCTCCCCTTCAGCGACGCCGTACTCGACGTCAAGATTGTTCATGTACCGCGCGTAGAACCAGATGATCACCACATAAATGATCAACGAGCCCTGAGCCGCCATGTAGAAGGCGAACGGCCATCCGAAGAAATTGAAACTGAGATCGCGGGCGTAGTAGCCGACGACATAGGTGGCGACAAACCAGATAAACAACAGGATGGCGGTAATACGGAGATTTTTACTCCAGTATTCCTTCTGCTTCTCGGTCAACTGCATGGGTATTTTCCTCCACGTTGACGACGGCGGGCGCCGCATTCCCCAACAATCTTCCGGTGTGATCCCTTTGCAGGACCTTGGCCGGTTCCGGGCGCGAGACAAACCACGACCCGCAAAGTTCCCACGGAGTATAAACAACTTTAATCAGGCCTCACAAGCCCCGTTTGTGCCTTGTCAGACAAATTCGTCAATGAAACATGACGCCGCCTGGCCCCGTTCAGGGGCGGGGTGGCGCGCGCAGTCCGGTTTCCCGGGCAAGCTGCGCGGCAACTTTAGGCTCGAACGTTGCCAGGTGGTCGATGATGCCCTGCGCGGTTTCGGTCTTGCCGCGGTCGAATTGCACGCGGGCCAGCTGATACCAACCGTAGGGACTCATCGGCTGCAGCTTCGTGTTTCGCAGCAGCGGCGCCACGGCTTCGTCGCGGCGCTTGGTCGAGATGAGCGACAGCGCCTTGCCGTAGAGCGCGCGATCATGGTTGGGGTTGTGCACCAGCGCCCGGTCGAACGCCTCCAGCGCCGCGTCGTGGTTGTTCAGTTCCTGCAGCAGGAAGCCACGGTCGAAGTGGGCCTCGGCCCAGTCAGGCTTCATCGCGACGACGCGATCGAACTGCGCCAGGGCTTCGCGCTTCCTTCCCATCTGCACCAGCTCGAAGGCGATGCTCGCGACCACCCTGGGTGAGTCCGGCTTCACCGCCAACGCGTAGCCGTAGTAGCGCAGCGCGGCCTCGGACTGCTTGAACCCCTGGCACCACTTGCCGAGCTCGACCCAGAACCAGAATTGCAGGCGCGCGATCATCGTCTCGTCCCGCCGCTCATGGCGCGGTATTGGGGATGGCGAGGGCCAGCCACAGGAACAGGGCGCCCAGGCCGCAGAACGTGGCGAACGGAATCAGGCGATCGGGAAACACCTTGGGGGTCACGAGCCGGAACAGCTTCACGAACGGCGAGGGAATGATGCGGATGATCTGATAAAAGAGATTCTTCTCGCGGCCTTCGCCCGCCAGCACATGGAGGATGGCCTGCCCGATCAATCCCATCAAGGCGATGGCCACGATCAGCTGAATGGTTCCCAGGAACTGCCGCATCCGGACCGCCTAGTTGAGTTGCTTCAATTGCCCGAGGATCGCGGGATTCTCGAGCGTGGATACGTCTTGCGTGATCTCCTCGCCCTTGGCGATGGAGCGCAGCAGCCGGCGCATGATCTTGCCCGACCGGGTCTTGGGCAGGTTTTCGCCGAAGCGGATGTCCTTGGGCTTGGCGATGGCGCCGATTTCCTTCGCCACCCAGTCGCGCAGAAGTTTCGCGATGCGGTCCGCCTCCGGGCCGTCGGGCCGCGACTGCTTCAGCACGACGAAGGCGCAGACCGCTTCGCCGGTCAGGTCGTCGGGACGCCCGACGACGGCGGCTTCCGCCACCAGCGGATTGGCGACAAGCGCGGATTCGATCTCCATCGTGCCAAGGCGATGTCCCGAGACATTGAGCACGTCATCGATGCGGCCCATGATGCGGATGTAGCCTTCGAGGTCGCGTGATGCGCCGTCGCCGGCCAGATAATACCGGCCCTGGAAATCCTCGGGGTAGTAACTTTTCTTGAAGCGCTCCGGGTCACCCCAGATGGTGCGGATCATCGACGGCCACGGGCGCTTGATGACGAGGATGCCGCCCTTGCCCAGTTCCACCGAGTGCCCTGTCTCGTCGACGATGTCGGCGATGATGCCAGGCAGCGGGAACGTGCACGAGCCGGGCTTCAACGGTGTTGCGCCCGGCAGCGGGGTGATGAGATGGCCGCCGGTTTCCGTTTGCCACCACGTGTCGACGATCGGGCAGCGCGAGCCGCCCACGGTCTGGTAGTACCACATCCACGCTTCTGGATTGATGGGCTCGCCGACGGTGCCCAGGATGCGCAGCGTCGACATGTCGTATTGCTTGGGCAGCTCGCCGCCGGCCTTGATCAGCGATCGGATGGCCGTGGGCGCGGTGTAGAACACCGTGACCTTGTGATCCTGGATCATCCGCCAGAAGCGGCCGGCGTCCGGATAGGTGGGCACGCCCTCGAACACGATCT
>Ga0163153_10007671_pt1 | contig 11518 bp, 12 predicted proteins | sample OliLakLV19MP6IB1_FD_148629 | JGI IMG/M metagenome (GOLD analysis project Ga0163153, IMG submission 148629) | Freshwater microbial mat bacterial communities from Lake Vanda, McMurdo Dry Valleys, Antarctica - Oligotrophic Lake LV.19.MP6.IB-1 | ecosystem: Environmental > Aquatic > Freshwater >... | reverse complement strand
GGCTACCTCCGGCATGAGGCGCGATTTCGTCGGGCCACGAGGGCCCGGGCTACCGGCGCCCAAGGTAGCCGCCGGCCTTGTGCCGGCATGAGGCGCGATTTCGTCGGGCCACGAGGGCCTGGGCTACCGGCGCCCAAGGTCATCTGCCTGCGGCAATGGAGCGAAACGGAGCGGCGCGGTATTCTGCGGACCGCGGGGCGCAAGCGGCAAGCTCTGGTACGGGAACGGCGCACGTTTGATCCGATAACTTTGACCGAGGACGCCGTGACGCGGTTCATCGTTCGCAGATTGGGCTGGCTGCTGCTGACGCTGTGGATCGTCTTCACGGTGTCGTGGTGCCTGATGCGCTCCGTGCCGGGCGGGCCGCTCGATCGAGAGCGCGTTCTGGACCCCGACATCGAAGCCAATATGAAGGCGCGCTTCCATCTGGACGACCCGTTGTACGAGCAGTACGCCCGCGAACTCAGCTTCGTCCTCCGCGGCGACCTGGGATACCCCTACGGCCTGAAGGACTTCTCCGTCAACGAGGTGATCGCCCAGGGCTTTCCCATCTCGGCGGCGATGGGAACGTTGGCGCTGTCGTTCGCCCTGGCGCTGGGCGTGCCGGCCGGCATCCTGGCGGCGATGCGGCGGCAGACGATCGTCGACAACCTGCTGATGGGCACCGCCGCGGTGGGCATCGCGCTGCCCAACTTCGTGATCGCCAGCGTGGCGATCATCGCCTTCGTGTTTTTGATACCGTTGTTTCCGGCCGCCGGCTGGGGGACTGCCCGGCATTTGATTCTGCCGGCGTTGTGCCTGGGCGCGCCGTACGCGGCGTACATCGCCCGGCTGACGCGAACCGGCATGCTGGACGTGCTGGGGCAGGACTACATTCGCACGGCCTACGCCAAAGGGTTGCCCACGCGGACGGTGATTCTGCGGCACGCCATCAAAGGGGCCATGCTGCCGGTGGTGTCGTACCTGGGGCCGGCCATCGCCGGCGTGCTTACCGGCTCGTTGGTCATCGAGCAGATCTTCGCCATTCCGGGGTTGGGCACGCACTTCGTGCAGGCCGCCTTGCAGCGGGATTACACCCTGGCGATGGGCCTGGTACTGCTGTACACGCTGCTGCTGTGCGTAATGAACTTTCTGGTGGACGTGGCCTACACCTTCCTCGATCCGCGGGTGAAGCTGGAATGAGCGCCGCACCGCCCCCCGCCGCGCGGGAAATGTCGCCTGCCGAGCTCAAGCGGTACGAGGAACTGCTGCGCGAAGCGGAAGGCATTCGCGGCGTCTCGCTGGGGCGAGACGCTTGGCGCCGGCTGCGGCGCAACCGGGCCGCGATGATCTCGCTGATTTACCTGGCGGGCCTGGCCGCGTTGTCGTTTCTGACTCCGCTGCTGCCGCTGCAACCGCCACGGAAAGACGCCACGCTGCGGCAGTTTTCGCCCCCCACTCTGGAAAGCGCCGCGCAGTACACGGGGCTTTCGGCCGAGCCGACGAAGTCGGAAATCGCCACCGGCTTTGGCGATTTGAACCCGCTGGCCGGCGGCTTGCTGCGGCTACGGTTCGCCCTGTTGGGAAACTACTCGCTGCCCTCGATTTGCGGCACCGACAACCTGGGACGCGATCTGCTGGCGCGGCTCTTCTGGGGCTCGCGGATTTCGCTCGTCGTGGGCCTGGTGGCGGCTTTGGTCTCCTTGGCGATCGGCGTCTCCTACGGCGCGACGGCGGGCTACCTCGGCGGCCGCGTCGATAATCTGATGATGCGGTTCGTCGACGTGCTGTACTCCATTCCTTTCATCTTCGTCGTGATCTACATCATGACCATCCTGGGGAGCAGCGACGTCAAGAAATGGCTGGAAGCGCGGGGCGTCAATCGCATCGCCATTTTCTTCGTGGTGGTGGGGGCCATCTATTGGCTGACGATGGCCCGCGTGGTCCGCGGCCAGGTCATCTCGTTGCGGAAAGAGCAGTTCATCGAAGCCGCCCGCACCATCGGCGCGGGGCGCGGGCGGATCATCTTCCGCCACCTGGTGCCCAACCTGCTCAGCGTGATCATCGTCTATCTCACGCTGACGATTCCGCAGGTGATGCTGTTCGAGGCCTTCTTGTCGTTCCTGGGGCTGGGGGTCGACCCGCCCGACGTTTCCTGGGGCCTGTTGGCCAACGACGGCGTGCGGGCCATCACCTCCGTGCGGATCTACTGGTGGCTGGTGGTGTTCCCCGGCCTGGCGCTGGGCTTGTCGCTGCTGGCGCTGAACTTTCTGGGCGACGGCCTCCGCGACGCCTTCGACCCGCGGTTGAAGAATCGCTGATTGCTCCCGCTCGCGATCAGTTCATTCATCGCCGACCAAGGAATGACCAGCGGTCGATGTCCGAGTAACAACCCGATGAGACCGTCCGAAACGGTCCCAAAATAGGCCTTCTAGGCCGGGCTTTAGTGCCGCTTGTAGTGCCACGGGCAGGTTAGTTGACCATTTGCGAGACCGACCGCGAACCGGGACAATACTCCCGGTGTCCGTAAAACCCCCGAACCCTACGGAGCGTTCTCGATGCAACTAAGGCATATCACCATGACGACGGAACCGATTACGGTATGGCTTGGGCCTGGCTCGCGCCATCAGGATGCCACGGAATACCTCAGACTCGCGCGACTAGCGATTCCGTCAAAAGGTTTCTCGCGGCCGTGTTACTCGCTCTACTGCGAATCTATCGAACTTGCATTGAAGGCGTTCGCGTTAGCGCGCGGAGCGACGGAAACCGAGTTAATCGGCATCGGCCACAGCTTGCCGAAAGCGTTGGCTAAGGCCAAGGCACTTGGGCTTAATACCCTCATAACCGTTTCCCCCGACGAGAAAGCGGACCTGGATAAGGCCAACGAGTATTACAGCACGAAGCGATTCCTGTACGCAGATTTCTCCTCCACGTTTCCGCAGTTTATGGACCTACCCAGCTTGGAGAGTCTCGATGTCCTCGCGACTCGCTTGCTTGAAGCGACACGATCCGAATGTTGGGGGACAACTCTGAGCCGCCCTGCGGATGGGCTTTGGTCTGACCGAAAGCTCGCGCAGGAACAGAAACGTCAGGCACGAAAAAGCCCCGACGTAGGCGGGGCAGGAACCTAGCCGGGGCCGTTAAAGCCGAAGTCTACAGCCGTGGCGGCGGGACGTAATCTGAAACGGTCTCGATTGGACCTTCAACCCTTACGGCCTTTGCAAAGACGCCGTAGACGTGACCGCATTTCATGCAGCGTACAACGTAGAACCACGGCGGACCATCGTTGCTCGTTTCCTCAGATTCAATACTCGCGATATGCGTTATTCCAATCACGCCGCAATCTGGGCACTTCGGGTCCATTTTCGTTCTCCGGTTAGGCGAGAAAGCCCCAGCATAGTGGGTCAGGGACCATACTGGGGCCGTGAAACGACGCTAGGCCGCGCACGCCAATTACCCTAGCGATTCTCCCGCCCGTCCGTCAAGCGCAGGGTCCGGAAAGAGTCCCTGGACAGCATGGGGCCGGTCGCGGAAAATGACTTGGCGGCGTTGGTCGGAGCCGTGTTGCTTCGAAGCCTTTTCCGTTGCGTTGTCCTGTCCCTTTTCGATTCTCTGGGGTGTAGCATCATGGCCCCCGCTCGCAAGATCAATAGCCAGTTGGCTCCCGACGGCAGTGACGTGCAAGCAATCATCGCCCAAGCCGTTGCGATTGCCACCCAAGCTCTTGCGATTGCCGTCGCGGCTCAGCAGAACGGCCAGACCACAGTTCCTAAAGGTCTGGAGTTGCCCGTAACCGGCCAGCCTTTGTTAAGGCTTCAGGGTCCGTCACCCTCGAAGTGCTGCACCGTGCCAACTGTCATTGTGCAGAGTCGCGACGGAGGACTCGTTTCGCAAAACTGCTCAAAGTGCGGTCATCCCGACTACATTCGACTTTCGGAATTGCCGCCGCTTGCTTGCCCGCGGTGCAAAGTCCAACTCCAGATTACGGACACGAAGAATAATCGCAAAAATTACTGGTATATCTGTCCGCAGTGCAACTCCGAAACTTTGCTCGCGAATGTGGTTCCCCATTGGAGCGAGTTGTTTGACGAATGCGGGTTGTACGCAGACGGTGGCGGCACTTCGAGTTTAAGCCCTGAAGCGCTACAGTTCCTTCGCGGAATCCGATACGTTCCTGGAAGCTGACGCCTCGATTATGCCGTCTAACCCGATCAAACCTCAGTCCGACGTGCGATAAGTGGCGCGGCTGACCGGACGAATCATGCCCTGCCCCGGCTGCGGAAGTCCGTTAACAGTCGGGCATCCCGCCGGTGGCGATGGTGACGGCAGTGGCGACCCCGCCTCGACCTCGGACCGGTTGCGCTCATTGCGATTCTCGCTGGGGTCGCCGTGGCTGGCCTGATGATAATGGGCGTTGTTGCGTTGGCGCTGCTGCAAGTGGCTTCCTAACCAGTCAACATTTGGCGAAGGAGTCGCGCCAGCCATTCTGCACAAGGGTTCGACAGCAGCGCCAGCGGGCTCATCACGCGCTGCCGTTGCGCTCGCTGACTTGCTCGTTCAACGTCCACAGGTCGTACAGCCAGCCGAGCAGGAAGAGTCCGCCGGTGAGGAGATACAGGATGCCCGTGAGCCACTTGCCGAGGTAGAAGCGGTGGATGCCGAGGTAGCCCAGGAACGTGAGCAGAATCCAGGCGATGGTGTAGTCGTGCGGTCCCTCCCGGTAGCGGCGGTCCGCGGCGCGGTCCAGGCCGGGAATCAGGAACAGATCGACGAACCAACCGATCAGGAACAGCCCGCCGGTGAAGAACCACAGCGTGCCGGTAATCTGCCGGCCGTAATAGAAGCGGTGGGCGCCGGTGAAGCCGAACAGCCACAGGACGTAGCCCATCGCCAACGAGTGCGTATTGCGTTGCGGCACGATCGATCTCCCGGACGGTCTTTAAACGACGACGACGTTTGTATTGTAGACATTCGCCGTCGGCGAAGGGGAATTGGCCGCGGCGCAAACTTCACTTGTCAAGCCGCGGATAGCCAGCGCTGCTCCGCAGCCGCGCCGCCCGCTTGACCGCGAACCGCCGTGGCGATAGATACGGGCAGGGAGAGGCGCGCGCCTCGCCGCACTTCTCGTCTTATCGATTCGCACGCATGTCTATCGGCGCCACCGCATCGTCTGCCGCTTCGCCCCCCGCCGGCCGCCAGGCCGAGTATGTCGTCGTCGCCCGTCGGTATCGGCCGCAAACCTTCGAGGAATTGCTGGGGCAGGAGCACGTCGCCCGGGCGCTGTCCGGGGCCATTACTTCCAACCGGGTCGGCCACGCCTATTTGTTCACCGGCGCGCGGGGGGTCGGCAAGACCTCGGCCGCCCGCATCCTGGCCAAGGCGCTGAACTGCGTCGAAGGGCCGACGCCCACGCCTTGCAACCGCTGCGACGTCTGCCTGTGCGTCAACGCCGGCGAGGACGTGGACGTGCTGGAGATCGACGGCGCCAGCAACCGCGGCATCGATGAAATCCGCGAACTGCGGCAAAACGTCCGCGTGCGGCCCAGCCGGGTGCGCTTCAAGATCTACATCATCGACGAAGTCCACATGCTCACCAAGGAGGCCTTCAACGCCTTGTTGAAGACCTTGGAGGAGCCGCCGGAGCACGTCAAGTTCATCTTCTGCACGACCGAGCCGGAAAAGATTCCGATCACGATTCTGTCCCGCTGCCAGCGGTTCGACTTCGCTGGCATTCAGACTTCGGCCATCGCCGGGCGGTTGCGGCAAATCGTCGAGGCCGAAGGCGTGCAGGCCGACCAGGACGCGTTGGAGATTCTCGCCCGCCGCGCGGCCGGCTCGATGCGCGACAGCCAGTCGCTGCTGGAGCAATTGCTTTCCTTCGGCGGCCCGAAGATCACCGTGGCCGAAGTCAATTCCATGTTGGGCACGGCCGGCAGCGAGCGGCTGGGCGCCCTGGTGGCGCACTTGTTGGAGCGCCGGCCGGCTGAGGCGCTGCATGCCCTGGACGCGGCCATCGGCGAAGGCGTGGACGTCGGCCAATTGCTCGAGCAGTTGATGGGCTATTTCCGCGATTGCATGGCGGCCTCCGCCGGCTGCACGGCCGAGCACCTTCTGTACACCTGGGGCGAAGAGCAGCAGCGGGTATTGCAGGCCGGCAAGCAGTTGGGGCTGGAGACCGTGCTGGCGATGCTGCAAATCCTTGATCAAACGGCCGCCCGCCTGCGGTACAGCACGCATCGCCGGACGTTGGTGGAGCTGGCCTTGGTCCGCATCTGCAAACTGGAAGACCTGGACGGCCTGGCGGCTCTGATCGGCCAATTGCGCGACGGAGCGCCGATCGGCCAGGCCGTGCCGACTGGCAGATTGCCGGCGGCGGGAGCGGCGCCGGGTAGCGGCGAAGCGGCAAAAAAAAAACCTGACGAGCCGCTAGCATCAGCGGAACTGAACGGCACCAACGCAGATTCTGGATTGGAGGAGTATCGAGAGACTGTAATCCCGGCAGCGGAGCGTCACGAAGTCCTTGCCCCGACCTTGCCCGGCACGCCGCTGACTTTGGAAAACGCCGCGGCGGTGTGGCGGCAGGTGCTAGCACGCTTCAACGATTTGCTGGCGGAGCATGCGGGGTTTTCGCATCGGGTGGCGGCGTCCGGATCGGATCGGCTGGTTGTCAGCTTCGCCAAGTCCTACAATGTCTCGAAGTCGATTTGCGAGCGGCCGGATCAGGCTGCCCGGCTAGAAAGCGCGTTGGCCGAAGTGACTGGCAGTCCGATTCGGTTGCAATTTGAGCTGTCGGACGATGCGGCGGTTACCACGGCGGAACCCGTCGCGAGGCGGCCGCCGAGTGGCCGCGAGCGATTGCTGGAGAAGTCGCAACATCCTTTGGTGCGACGTGCTTGCGAGGTGTTCAACGCCCAACCTGTAAGGGTGGAAGAGAATTAAAGGGCCTGGCGGCACGCGATTTGCAAAGCGTGATTCGCCACAAGCGGTCGTTCCGCCGATACTGCGGCAGCGGCCGGGGAGACAACGCTTTGTTCAAAGGACTCGGCAACTTCACGTCCATGTTGCGGCAAGCGCAGGAAATCGGCGCCCGCATGCAAGGACTGAGCGAACGGTTGAAGGTGCAGCGGACGCAAGGATCGGCCGGCGGCGGTCTGGTCGAGATCGAAGCCAATGGGCTGGGCGAAGTGCTCCGCTGCAAGATCGATCCCACGCTGCTGGAGCAACAGGACCGCGAGCTGCTAGAAGACCTGGTGGCGTCGGCCGTCAACCAAGCCCTGGCAAAAGCCCGCGCCTTGCACGCCGAGGCCTTGCAGTCGATGACCGGCAACGTCGAACTGCCGGGCTTGCAAGACGCGTTGGCGAAGCTCACTAGCGGCGAGGTGATCGACGAAGACGAGAACTCCGACACGCCGCCGCGGTAGTGGCTGTGGATCGAAGTCATCAGCGCAACGCAGGGGCAGCTCACCAAGACGGAATCCATCGCGGTGTCTGAGGTCACGCAGTCGGTCACGCAATTGGTAGACGCCTTCGCGCGGCTGCCGGGCATCGGCCGCAAGTCGGCCGAACGGCTGGCCTATCACATCCTGCGAACGAACAAAGCCGAGGCCCTGGGCCTCGCCGACGCCATTCGCCAAGTCAAGGAAAATGTCCGCTACTGCCGCGTTTGCTATAATCTGGCCGAGGGAGAAGAGTGCGGCATCTGCCGCGACGTCAAACGCGATCGCACGTTGCTGTGCGTGGTCGAGCAACCGCGGGATTTACTGGCCTTGGAGCAGGCCGGCACGTTCCGCGGGTTGTACCACGTGTTGCTCGGACGGATCGCGCCGTTGGAGGGAGTCGGGCCGGAGCAACTGACGATCGAAGCCCTGGTTTCGCGAGTCCGCGGCGGAGGGTTCCGGGAGATCATCATGGGCACCAATCCGACGATTGAAGGGGACGGCACCTCGCTGCATATCTCGAATCTGCTGGCCGGCCTGCCCGTGGAGATCACGCGGCTGGCGCGGGGAATCACCACCGGCAGTGTGCTAGAATTCGCTAACAAGGAGATCCTGGCCGACGCCCTCGCCGGCCGGCAGAAGTTTTAAGAAGCGCTCGGTCGCTCGTTCGGTTCATTCCCCCGATTTCTTGTCTCGCAAGCCGTTCTCACGTTCGCACTCGGATTCGCCATGCGTCTGTCCTTCGGCCAGGAAATGCGTCTTGCCCAGAAGCAGGTTCTGGCGCCCAAGATGATCCAGTCGATGGAGATCTTGCAACTGCCGATCGCGGCGTTGGAAGAGCGGATCGAGCAGGAGATCAACGAGAATCCGCTGCTGGAAAAGCTGGAGGAGGATCCCGATCTGCCGGACGAGGCGCCGGAGCACGAAAACCCGGACGCTCCCACCTCCGAAGAGCGGGAACTGGTCCTCGACGAGAGTAAGAATAACGTCGACGACTTCGAGCGGCTGCTGAATATCGGCGACGAGTGGCCGGACCACTTCGACGAAAAGCCGCGGGTATCCAGCTCGCGGATGGAGGACGAAGCGGATCGGGCCAACGACGCCATGGCCAACATGGTTTCGCGGCCGGAAACGCTGCACGATCATCTCCGCGACCAACTCGGCTGGTACGACTTGCCGCCCGAGACGCGGCAAATGGCCGAGCGGATCATCTACAGCCTGGACTCTAACGGCTATTTGCCGGGCCGGCTGGAAGACCTCATCGACGCCACGGCCGGTCCGGAGCAGCTAGCCCTGGCGCGCACGGCCTTGGCCATCGTGCAAAAGCTCGATCCGCTGGGCGTGGGCGCCCACGACCTGCGCGAATGCCTGCTGCTGCAATTGCTGCCGGGCATGCCCTTCTACGAGCAAATGAGGACGCTGATCACCAGCCACCTCGAAGACCTCAAGGACAATCGCCTGCCGGTCATCCAGCGCCGGACCGGTTACCCCTTCGAGATGATCCAGGCCGCCTGGGCGGAATTGAAGAAGCTCAATCCCAAGCCGGGCGCGTTCTACAACGAAGTCTACGCCCCGCCTATCACGCCGGACGTGTTCGTCGAGCAACTGGAAGGGGGCCGCTACCGCGTTTACCTGGAAGACGGCCGCACGCCCCAACTGCGGATCAGCTCGTTCTACCGCGAGCTGCTGCAGAAGGGGGGCGCCACCGACGCCGAGAAGGACTACATCAAGCGGAAGATCAACTCCGCTCAATGGTTGATCGAGGCCATCGAGCAACGCCGCAGCACGCTCACCCGCGTGTCGCAGGCCATCGTCGACCACCAGACCGAGTTCCTCACCAAAGGCCCGGAGTTCATCGAGCCGCTGAAGATGCAGCAGATCGCCGATAAGGTGGGCGTCCACGTCACCACGGTCAGCCGGGCGGTGGACGACAAGTGGATCCAGACTCCCCGCGGCATCTTCCCCTTGAAGCGGTTCTTTGGCGGCGGCACGGTCAGCGCGGACGGCGACGAAGTAGCCTGGGACACCGTGCGGCTGAAGCTGCAGGAAATCGTCGATCGCGAGGACAAGCAGAATCCCTTCAGCGACGACGAGTTGGTGAAGGAGTTGGACAAGCACGGCCTGACCGTCGCCCGCCGTACCGTCACCAAGTATCGCAAGGCGATGAACCTGCCCAGCTCGCGGCAACGGCGCGATTGGTCGCTCTCGGCCGACAAGCCCAACGGGGCGGCGGATTCTCACCCGCCCGTCATTCCAGACGACGAAGCGGACGCCGACGAGCATCACGGCGACTAATGCGCGCCTAGACCAGGCAATGCTTCGGATCGGCCAGGTACAGCATGGCCTCCAGGTTGCCGGTATCCTTGGTCACCAACGGGCCGGGCGTGACGATCTCCAGCGGCACGCCGTCGATGCTCTCCTCGTTGCGGACGATGAACTGCCCCACCACCAGCGACGTCATGTGGATCAGGCAGACCGGGTTGACGGTGGTGCCGGCCAGGCCGCCGTCACGAACCGCCGTGAGCCCTTCCTTCTGGCCGTCCACCGCTGTAATGGCCATCCCCTTGTGCGGTGAGCCTTCCAGGGCCGGCAAGCAGGCGATGGCCATGTCGTCGCTGTGAAAGAACGCGCCGGCGATCGGCTCGTCGCTTTCGGCCAGCAAGCTCTCGAAGTTGGCGCGGGCGGTCTCCTTCTTCCAATCGCTCCATCGCACGCCGCCCCCCACCACTTCCACGTCGGGAAACTCGGCCAGCACTCTTTCAAAGCCCCGCTTGCGTCCCTGCGCGCCGCTGTGGGCGCTGAGCCCGCCGATGTGGATCACTTTGCCCTTCCCGCCGATCCGCCGCATCAGCTCGCGGGTGCTGGTCTCGCCCATGAAGTCCTGGTCGGGCGTCACCTCCAGCCACACGCCCGTCTCCCGCATCTGGTCCATCGGCACCAGCAGCGTGTCCATGGAGATGACCGGCACGCTCCGCTTCTTGAGCAGCCGCACGGACTCCGCCAGGGTGTCGATCTGCACGGCCTGGAAGCAGCAAAAGTCCCAGTCGCGATCGACGATCTGGTCGATCTTGTTGCGTTGCTTCTCGGGATCGAACTCGCCGTCGAACCACTCCACGTCGACGTTGAGCAGGTTGCCCCATAGTTCGGCAGTCTCGCGGCCCAGTTGGCACCAGGTGCTTTGCAAGCCGGCGTTGGAGAATGCGGCCTTTAGCCGCCGCCCCCCGGCGGACTTCTCTCCGGCGGTGGGGGCATCGGCGCGCGGCGCGCAGCCGGCCAAGGCGGCCAGGCCCAATCCGCCCCCGGCGGACATGGCTTGCAGAAACGAACGGCGAGAGGCGGACTCGGTCACGAAGGACTCCTCAATGCTTGACGGGCGGATGCGCTGCCGCCATCGTAGGGTCCGCGACCGGGGCGATGCAACCGTTCGGCCAAGCCGGATTGCCGCGCGATGCACATGGGAATCCGCAGCTCTCGCGTAAGATACGCTCCCGTGTTTCGGCACTGGATGAATGTTCCGTGGTGGCTTCGCTCGAATTATCTCTTTACCAGCGACGGTTGCGCGAGGGTTCGGTCCCGAGTAGCGGTGCCGTAGAATCAGCAATTGGAGCGGTCAGAAAGCAGTTGAAACAGTCCGCTGAGGGCAACCGATCGGTCCAGCCGTCTCCCGGTCTCAAATATGATATCGCCAAGGCGACTGCTATCGATTCTGAATGAGCGACTGAACTCGATCCTGAATGTCCCAGATATGCCGGGGCACGCCGATGAGGTTCAGGCGCACCGATTTGCAGAGAGCCGTGCACAAATTCGTATCGACGGTCGCATTGTCGATCCGCGACTGGTTGTCGCTGGAGAGAAAGAGTCGAGCGACGTTAGCTCCATCGAAATCGACATTGCCAAGCTCACCCTCACTACTGAATTTGAAATGACCGGCAGGGATCTCCGAGGGCATCCACTCGAAGTCAGGCTATTTAAGGATCTGAAGCGCTGGGGCCGAGAGGGGTGTGACGGGTACTTGAGATTCGTCCGGGAACCTCCCAAGCGAGAGCTGCGGATTCTCGGCATTGTCCTCCGCCCTGCTCGTCCTATTCCACAGTGGGCATGGG
>Ga0163153_10007669_pt1 | contig 11524 bp, 6 predicted proteins | sample OliLakLV19MP6IB1_FD_148629 | JGI IMG/M metagenome (GOLD analysis project Ga0163153, IMG submission 148629) | Freshwater microbial mat bacterial communities from Lake Vanda, McMurdo Dry Valleys, Antarctica - Oligotrophic Lake LV.19.MP6.IB-1 | ecosystem: Environmental > Aquatic > Freshwater > Lake... | reverse complement strand
ATAAAAGAATATTACGGTCGCTCGTAATAACGCATAACTCCAAGCCACATGGTAAAAATAATAATCGCCGTCGCCCACAAACTATACACCGCCTGCAAGGGGCTGTACGGCGGCCCCAGCAACAGCATCTGCACGTTGATCCAGAGCGCCAGTGTGATACCGCAATAGAGTGAAAAAGTCCAGGCCCAGTGTCTGCCGGGGTATATATTGAGCGCTTCGGGCCATCGCCAGGCCGGCTGAAGTATCAATCCATAAGCGATCAGAAGGGGCCTATTGACAACATTCAACCCAAACCATGACAAGGATCAGGGTATCAGCGTATAAATTCCTTACAACTTTGTTGGAGGAAATTCCTTATAATTATTTACCCTTCCAATATACACCACCATGCGATACTCCTCCCTTTTCCGATCCGGCCTGTTCCTGTTGCTTTTTTTACCCGCACTGCAGGCCCAGAACGATAAAGCCCTGCTCCGGGAATTAGCCGAAGAAAATAAAAAATCTGTGGAAGCCCTGGCACTCTATCCTTCCGAAACGCGCCTGGCTATCCTCGAAGCCGCCAAATACCCGGAGATTTTGATTAAAATGAACAATGCGGGCCAGAAAACTGCCGCAGCATTTCGGATGCTGATCGAGGATTTTCCGCGCTCCACACAAGAGGTTTTTTACAATATCACCCGTTATCCGGGCATGACGCGTGCATTGGTAGAAAAACAGGAATCGCCGGCGGCTATCCGGGATGTATTGCAACAAATGCCGGAGAAAGAGCGGGCCGGCGCTTACGACCTTGTGCAAAATCAGATACGCACTTTGTTGAAAATCAACGAACTCGACCTGACAGCACGCAATACATTTGAAGACTTGATTGCGTCTTATCCCCCGTCGGCCAAAGCGGCTTTCCGCCAACTGATCGAACTGCCGGAAGTGCTGGAAATCCTCAATGAAGACCTGCGTTTTACAGTGCTGGTCGGCGATGTGTACCGGGAAGACCCGGCCTGGGCAATTCATAAAATGGATTCGCTCAACCTTGCTATCGCCCGCGCCCATGCCGAAGAATTAGATGAATGGAAAAAAGGGATCGAAAACGACCCGGCAGCGCAAAAGGAATTGGAATCTGCCTCCAAAGAGTACGCTGCTGAATATGGCTATGACACGGATGATTATTACACCGACGACGACCTGTACTACGACGATAATCTGGTGCGTCGCCACCGGTTCGTCGAATACCACTATTCCTGGTGGTACGGCTACCCTTGGTGGTATCCGCAGCCCTACTGGCGGCCATATCCCTGGTGGTACGACTGGGGTTTTTACCACCACCAGCAATTCGCCGTGGTGTATATGCCGTCCTGGCATTTTATGAACTGGTACTTCGACCGCCCGAACCACCACTACCATTACAGCAACTTGTCTTCCCATTTCGTGAACCACTACTACGGACACCGCCGCTCCGGCACCAGTATTTCCATGGGTGTAGGTGCCTGGCAAGAACGGAATAGAACGGTTATTTCCGACGACTTTATGAAAGACCGGGGACGTCTGCCAGAACGTATGAAAGAATACGGGCGTTTTGAAGAGAACCGCCAGCAGTACAATGGGCGCAACCCGAAAAACCGCGTCACGCCAGAGGCTTTTTTAGATAAAAATGCAGGCAAATACCCCGAATTAAAACGCGCCCGGGTGCAGGCAACAGATGAAATCAAACGCGAACGCGAAACGCAGGCCGCCAAACCTTCCCAGTGGGCGCCCCGAAAAGAACCGACTCCGGCCATCCCCAAAACGGAACCCGGGCGCGAACCTAAAACGGAGCCTGCTCAAAAACCAACGACGGTACGGCCACCCAGAACACAACCGAGCGTTCCTGCCGACCCGAAAAATAAACCGCTGCCGCCACGGACGGAACAACCCCGCAATGAGCCTCGGAATGACCGTCCGGTAGAGAAGGCCGACGACTACCATAAACAAAAATGGGAGGAAACCAGAAGGCAGGAAACGCAACGGGAACGACCACCGGCACCAACCAAACCTAAAGTGCAGCCGCCGCGAAGTGAACCGAAGCCGGCCAGTGTGCCGCAGCCGAAAAGAGAGCGGGGAGGGGGGAATTAATTAGGAAAGAGGGTGGTACTTACCTACCCAACAAATGCTTCATGACCTGTATTTTACCACTGCCACGGTAAAACAATGGAAGCATTTGTTCAAACCCGACAAGTACAAGGATTGGATTGCAGGAAGTTTAGATTACTCCGCCCGAGAAGGCACCTGTTGGATATATGCTTTTGTCATAATGCCCAATCATTTTATATCACCGTATTTCCAACATCTTCACCCGACTTTTGCAGCCGCACCATTTCTGTTCTACGATGTCCACTTATCCTATTCTTTCCGCTGCTGATTGCCATCATGATGGGTAGCGCCCGATGCAACACCCAATCCATGCCTGCCGTCTCTGGGAAAATCGCCCTGTCCGAAGGTTGGAAACCGCTGGTATACCTCGTGCAGCCACGCTCCTTTTCCGAGATTGCTGCGAATTACAGCGGCGTTGTGTTGGATTCGGCTGTTATTGCTACCGACGGGCTTTTTGAATTTTCAAAAGTTGCATTGAGCGATGAAAAAGCGCTATTTCAAATCTGCATCCAGCGCGTGGGTAATCGTTTTCCCAATCAATTATTAGACGACAACCCGCTGATATCCAATTATATGCCAGTAGTATTGCAAAAAGGAGAACCGCTTGTAGTGGGAGCAGAGGCTGCCCGTTTTCAGGCCACTTTTTCAATAAAAAATCCCTCGGCGGGAAACCTCGCCCTTCTGGAATTGCGCGATATCCGCCATCAGGCATACGAACAGCATCTGCTCGGCAAAGAAAACCATGCGGACGAAAACGCTTTACTGGAACACGAAGAGGCGCTCCGACAATTCAGACTACCATTGATGGCTTTTGCCGATTCGAGTACGCTGCTTTGGCCTGCGCTGGTGGCTGTACGATGGGTCAGTCCGACAAGCGACTTTGAACGCGTGCCGGAGTTTCTATTCGGCCAGTGCCAGAAGTGGAGCGGCACTTATTACACGAACCTTCTTCCCTAATCCTGGATAATCGTTTTCACCGTTGCTCGTTCGTTTTCCGTTTCCAGTGTCACGAAGTATGCATTGCCAAGCTTGACATTGCTCAATTTACGGGTAACAATGTTCTCACCAGGGAACAGGTTTTTCAATACTTCCCGGTCGATGATTTTGCCATTGGCATCAGATATACTCAACCAAACCTGTGTGACTTCAGACATTTGGAATTTCACGCCAAATACGCCATTGTTCGGATTCGGGAAAACCTGCATCCGCAAAGTACCTGTGCTTTGTTTGTTCAATTCATGCACTGCGGAGGACGTGTTTTTAACCACATAAACCTTGAAAATCTGGTTGCTGGCGCTGCTCTCAGTTCCCGTATTGATCCAAAAAATATTGGATGCAGAACTTGCTATGCCGCCGTAGATATAGCCTACCATCATGGTATCTTCAGAAAGATCATCTAACCTGATCACCCCATTGGCATAAGCGGGGAGTGTTTCCAGTGGAATAAACTCACTGCCGGCGCCCAGTAAAGCAGGCATTTCAACGGGTAGTTTGTATTCAGCCATTGTACCGTCGGAGCTGCGGGTGACCCGGGCGATCGTCCTGACAAACGGCACGTTGTTGTCCTGCACCAGAATACCCAGGCTATCATAAAACTGCGCTATTCCACCAAAAAATACGGTGTGCATTTCGTTGGCATTTTCAGAATAAAGCGGCAAAAAAGCACAATGGTAATGGTTGTAATATTGTGAAAATGAATTGTTTACAGCGTATCCGCTGCTATCGATATTCACACAATTGAGGTATGGTAAATCAACCGTTTTCTGGAAAACGCCGGAAAAGGCCGTAACTCCTTCCTGCCCGTTGGGCAAAATCTGCGGCGCTATATTATAATCCCTGCGGTGCAATTGATCTGTATCTGTCCACGCAGGCAAATAGTTCACTGTCAGGGTATTACCATCGTCGAAGATATTAAATCTGCGAATTTGATCGGTGTATGCCTGAACAAAACCAGGACCGTGGGCCGGTCCCATCGGGTTGTAGCGCCCCATAAACTTTTGCCCGCCCACCAGATAATACGTATCATAAATTTTAGACAAATGCCCGCCGGTGACCGCAAACTGGGTATTCGTTATTTGCCGAAAAAAGGCAGAAAAATCTGTGCCTCCAACAATCGCAGCAATCAGATCCGGCACTTTCACCGCAGTCATCTTATCGTAAGTGATGTGGTCGCCGGCAGTATTGCTATAACCGTAACCTCCCGTGAGATAGAGGTAGTCGCTGTTCTGGATAAACTGCATATTGGTCGAACTCAACTGCTCGCGTACCGGTATTGGGAGGGAAGTCAGCGGAGCGGTCCAGCGCTGCTGGGTCAAAGGATCTATAACAATAAGTTGGGTATTGTGGCCTGCCAGGTCGAACGTGGCAAAGGGCTGGCGGCGGTGTAATCCATCCAGCCTGCCGCCGATGATGAGCCATTTGCCTTCGTGTTGCCCGTAAGCATAGGATTGCAGCCCGCCCACGTTTGGAATGGACAGGGGTTCGAGAAGAATTTGAAATGGACTGTTTTGTGCGATGGCCTGTACAAACAGACCTGCAAAGAGTAGGGAAAGCAAAAACGATTTCATGTAAAAATTGGATTGAAACAGGAGAAAAGGTGTATAAAGGATAGAAATGCCTGGTTTCAGATGGTTGCTCAGACCAGTTCGGCCCGCTCCATTTCGTTTTTGACCAGCAACGCCATTTCCATCGCACAGTGATTCCATAATTGATAACCGCCGGAGAGGTTGGACAGGCTTTCGAACCCATGCTGACGTAAAATTCGCTGCGCCAAATAGCTTCTCATGCCTGTTTTGCAGTAGAGGTAGATATGTTGGGAAGGATCAATTTCCGGGAGGCGATCCCGTAATTCATCCAGCGGGATGTTGCGGGCATTCGGAATATGTCCTTTTTCAAATTCCTCCGGCGTACGTACATCCAGCAGAACATGATGGTCTGACAAAGCGGCTACATCGTTCCAGTAAAATACACGGGCCTGATCCAGCAGGATGTTTTCTGCAACAAAACCAGCCATGTTCACCGGATCTTTGGCGGAAGAATACGGCGGCGCATAGGCATGTTCGAATGCTGTCAGTTCATAGATGCTGCTGCTGCGTTGAATGACGGAGGACAACAGGTCAATTCGTTTATCCACACCTTCGAAACCGGCTATCTGAGCGCTGAGCAAACGGCCGCTCTCCGGAGAAAAAGCAAGTTGAATCGTCATCTGCCGGGCGCCGGGATAATATCCGGCATGTGAGCCGCTGCTGGTTGTAGAAACTACGTGCGGAATCTGTGCCTTTAGGAGGTTTTTAGCGGCGGTACCTGCCGTGGCCACTGTCATATCGAATACCTTCACAATGGCGGTATTGATAGCGCCCTGGTATTTTTGCACATTACCCAGCACTATGTTGTTGGCAGCCATTCGGCCCTGTTTGTTGGCGGGGCCGGCCAGATAGGTATTCATCGACTGGCTGGTAATCGGATTGGCAAATTCAATGGCGTCGCCGACCGCGTAAATATCAGGGTCCGAGGTCTGCAAATACTCGTTTACCCAGATTCCCCTCGCTTCGCCCGTTTTTAGTCCTGCCTGAACGGCTAATTTTGTATCGGGCCGCACGCCGATAGACATAATGACAATGTCGGCATCCAAGATTTCTTCATTTTTCAATATAACTTTCAACCCGGAGTCGTGTTTTTCAAAGGCATTGACAGCGGAATCGAGCAGCAAATGCACCCCTTTGGAGCGAATATGTTGCTGTACGATGGCAGCTATCGGATAGTCCAAGGGCGCCAGTATCTGTTTACCCATTTCAATCACCGTTACATCCAATCCCAAGTCGTGCAGGTTTTCGGCCATTTCCAGTCCGATAAATCCGGCACCGATCACCACGGCTTTCTGCACGTGTTTTTGTTGTACAAAACCTTTGATATAGTCCGTATCTGCTACATTTCGGAGCGTAAAAATACCTTCATTGGAAATGCCGGGCAAAGGCGGGCGAATGGGTTCTGCACCCGGCGACAAAACCAGTTTATCATAGGTTTCTTCGTATTGTTTTCCGGAAGGTTGATGTATGGCTGTCACTGTTTTGGATACAGGATTGATCGCGATTACCTCCGTCAGCGTTCTTACATCTATGTTAAACCGCTGCTGAAAAGACGCTGCCGTTTGAACAAACAAGGCATTCCGGTCTTTGATCACATCGCCGATGTAATAAGGCAATCCACAATTGGCATAAGAAATATATGCCCCTTTTTCAAAAATGACGATTTCGGCGTGTTCATCCAATCTGCGCAGTCTCGCTGCGGCACTTGCGCCGCCTGCTACGGCTCCTATAATGAGGTATTTCATGGTATGGTCAGTTAAATTCGTTCATCACTCTTTTCTGACACAAAGGTGTGTACGGAAACACCCCCGACTCTGTGACTGTTATCACAAGACCTTCATTTTTGAGTCGGACAAGCCTGGAACGCCAGACTTATCCGACTCGAAAAATGACGAACGTTAATTGTTCATACGGCCTTTTCTGCCGCCCTTGCCTTGTCTCCATCCATTCCAATTTGGATTGCCTTTTTTATCCCGAAGCATCAGCACTTGCCCTCCTTTATCAACCGTCATAGCGATGATGGCAGGCGCATTCTGATATGTAATTCTCGATCCTTTGACCTTGATCACATCACCGGTAACAAACAGGATATCCTGATTGTCGAGGTACCAGGCCGGCCCGAGGTGAACAGAAATGGTTTCATTTTTCTTCGTTTTTACCAGTAAATGAATACCGGTGGACATGCCTTGTTCGGGCGTAATTTTTTCGATACTAACAACCGAGCCGTTCAATTCTTCGATGGTGGAAGCATTAAAAAGCCTACTGTAGCTGTTATTGGAACACCAGTTACCACTGCCACGTTGCGCCATAGCAGTGAATGGAAGGATGGCAAGCATACTTCCTACGGCAATCATTTGAATGATTTTCATGATGATAAAATTTAATGTAATTGAATAACTATCCGCAAAGTTATTGGCGTATTTATTCTTCCAGTGTGTCCGTCGTCACACTGGAAGATGATATAAAAACTAAAAAAACGGATACATGTCATCAACAGATTTTTACAGATTCCGGCCTACCACTTCACCCCCGCCGACCACCTGCACAAAAGGCTGCCCACTTCCCAGATCGACGCCCGCGCGAAGCCCCAGGTGCGGCCCGATCCGCACCGAACCGATGGTCATATCCAAAAAGGCGGTGTAGCGGAACGGGTATTGCGGTACTTTTTAAAAAGTTGTCAAATTAGGGTAGTATCCCAGGCAGGATAATACCCGGCACTCCTTTTCCCTATATATACAAAAATAGTGACACATAGACGCTACGCGTGTATATATACGACTCCGTACTAAGCAATGTATTTACGCAAAAAAAGGCTATAAAAAAAGAGGGTAAAAGGGTAAAAAATATAAAGGATTACAAAGTCCTGGCAAGGCGAAAACCTAAGAAATCGCTGCGACTACCGGGCGCGCCGACGTTGCGAAACGCCACCCGGCAAACCTGCGGGCTGTTCCACGACCCGCCGCGTAACACGCGGAGGGAGCCTTTGGCAGGCCCTTGCGGGTTATTGACAGTTGTCTTTTGCATATTGTATTCGCCGTACCAGTCGCTGCACCATTCATCCACATTGCCACTTATATCGTAAAGCCCCAACTCGTTGGTTTTTTTGGTACCGACAGCATGGGTTTTTTTGCCGGAGTTATCACCATACCAGGCAACCTGATCTAGTTCATTACTCCCCGAATAGAGGTAATCACGGGATTTTGTGCCTCCCCGTGCCGCAAATTCCCATTCCGTTTCGGTGGGCAGGCGGTATGTTTTACCTGTAAGTGTATTCAGTTTGGTCAAAAAGGATTGCACGTCGTCCCAACTCACTTGCTCCACCGGGCAATTATCGCAGTTTTTGAAGTTGCTCGGGTTATTTCCCATCACCGCCTGCCATTGTTCCTGGGTGACTTCATATTTGGACAAGGTAAAACGCTCCACGCTGACGGAATGAAGGGGTTTTTCACTGTCTTGGCAGTTTCCGTCGCGTTTTTCATCGCAGCCCATCCGAAAGGCGCCGCCGGCTACAGTTACCATATTTGCGTCAATTTCAGCGAGTACAGCAGCGAGGTCTTTGCCCGGGCAACCGCCGTTGTCGGCGCTGCCTTTTTCCGTGGGGCATTTATCATCTTTGTCCGGTATGCCGTCGCCGTCCTGGTCGGGGCAGCCTTTTGTCTGGGCCGGGCCTTTTTCGGTGGGGCATTGGTCGTCTTTGTTCGCTACGCCGTCGCCATCATCGTCGGCATTGGCTTGCCGATTAGCATCGAGGCGTTTTTGCTCGTTTTGATTCCATAGTAACCTTTTGCGCTCTATTTCAGCGATAGAATCCTGTACGAGTTTTAAAAATCCAGGTACATCGATATCTGCCAACGGTATGTCGGGGCAGCGCATAGCAGCGGCGAATTTTTCTTCCGCTTGTTTAAAATTGTGTTCGATGAGGAAGGTGATTCCGTCGTCGCGCAACGTTGAGTAACATTTTTCTGACTGCTGCAGTGCCACATTTTGGTATTTTCCAAAATCTGTCGGGCGTATCGTAATACGGCGCGGTTCAAAACCCGGGGACGTGATGTTCAGTTCGACGGGCGTTTTCCGGTCACCCGGAACACGAATGTGAAAAAATGCGCCCCGGCTGAGGGAGGCAGGCGCCAGTCCCCTGGCTTCGATTTTTGTAGCCATCCACTCGTTTATATAAAGCGAACGCTTTGTTTCGGCATTGTTCAGTTGGCCACTGATGGTAATGTCTTTCAGGGCCGGCGGCGGCGGTTTAGACGTTTGCCGTACCACCGGCAGGTCGCATTTTGCAGCATCCCGTACGTACCACAACTGCGCCGTATCCGGCAGCAGGGCGTTGATTTCCTGGGCACGGCTGAAATACGCGCAGGCTTCCAGGCGGGAGCGGTAGTTTGCACCTACGGGTTTTTGCGCGCTTTGTTCCACGGTTGCCCACATGGAGGAGTAGGCGTTGTGGATTTTTACGCCTTCGTTGAAATAAGCGACGGCAGCGTTTTGCAGGAAAGAGATGGAGTCTATGTAGGGTTTGTTATCGACCAAATCCGTCGGTGCAGCACCCTTCGCAAATACTTCTAAGAATATTTCCGTCCGCCTGCTTTTGGCATTTGCAGGAGAAGGAGAAACAAACATATTAGCCTCTTTTGCAATGGCAGCCCTGATTGCTGCGTTGTCTCGCGTTATGATCCGATTCTCCCACCTTATTCCAGACAAGAAGTTAACAATACTGTCTGCGGTGTCCAACTCGTTCGCCAGGAGTTTGTCTTGAACAACCATTTCCCTGAAAATCGCCCATTCTTCAAAGTTTTCTATACAATACTCTTTGTTTTGGTATATCTCACTTAATCCTTTACAGCCTACCCTTTCCGGCTGCCACCACAGCGCCAGTCCGCACAATACCAGCCAGACCGGTACCGCCCACCACCAGGCCCGGCGCGGGTTCAAAAAAGCGAAACCTTTTTCCTGCAGGTGTTTTTTCCAGTCGGCGGGCACTTCAAACTGTTCCGGCGTGAGCGAGCGCCCCGGATCGAGCATGCGCAGCACCATAAAATCGGCCTGTTGGCCTGCTGCGAGTCGGGCGGCGATGTCGCGCTGGAGCTCTTTTTTGCGATCCTGGTCGCGGGTATATAGCCACTCGTTCAGGGCGAGGTTCATGGCGTAGTCGTCGTAAGCTGCGCTGCCTTCGGGCGGCGGATTTTGGGATAGCAATCGGTGCAGGCCTTCGCGGAGTCGGTAGTGGGTTTCGGGGTGCTCGCGCTCCAGCCAGGCCAACAGGGTCTGCCGCACTTCGAGGGGCATTTCGCCTTCGGTGAACCAGGGAAGACGGACGAGGGACTGAAGTAAATGGTGAGTCGTGAGTGGTGAATGGTGAGTGGGTGCAGTGAGGCGGTGACTTGAAGTCACCGCGTCACTGGGAGCAATTCCGTCAATCAAGTGACCGAGTTGCAACGTAAGATCCCAGTGCAGTTCGGGGTACATCGCGCAGGCAGCAATCCAGATTGTGAATCGTGAATCGTGAGTTGTGAGATGTTCAGTATCTGTAGTGGAAGAGCCGGGCGCAACAGACTGAATCGTCTTAATCAGATCATTATCAATTAGTTGTATTGGCTCCTGCGCAGCATCCGGGAAACGGCGCGGGTTCAGGTCGGGCGTTTTGCCTTCGTCGGCATCGAACAGTTCGATGGCGTCGCGCAGGCCGGAAAGCGAGGCGGGCAATACATGAAACTGCTCCTGCAGGGTGCGTTCGCGGCGACCGAAGGTAGCAAGTGGCTGGGTACTCAGTACGGCGCGGTCGGACCAGGCGGAGAAGGTCTGGATCACCCATTTATTCAGGTTGCCGGTGCCGGGATGCAGTAAAGCGCAGGCATTTCCGAGCAGCAGCACCCGGCTTTGCGGGTGGTAGTATTGCAGGTCGCGGAGTGACAGGCCATTGGGATGCGCTTCGTTGTAGCAGCGGCGCGGATCGCCTTCATCGTACCAGTAGCGCTCCACCAGCACTTCCTGGCTGCGGAAATGGCGGTACAAAAGATCGAACAAACGCGCCTGGTGGTCGCGCCCGTTCTGCCGGTCGATAAGCAGCAGGTATTCCGCCGGGCGGGTCTGCCGGGCGTAACGGAAGTCGGGCATTCCACCTTTATCCACGGTGGCGCGGACCGTGCGCGGCACATCGAGCCGCCACAGTTCGTCGCTTTCGCGTCGGCGCAATTGCAGCAACAGGGCGTAAAAATCATCGCCGAATGCTACTTCTGGCTCCGCGCCTAAGGAAATATTCCAGCTATAAGGAGGTTTCACATTAGGCTGGTGCTCGGCGATCAGTCGTCGGCGTTTTTGTTCGATGCGGCGGGCAAGCCACCAAAGGAACAGGCCTGTGAGCAGGATGAACGCGATTTTGAGCAACCATTCATAATCGGACAGTAATTGTTGGAAAGTAGTCGGTTCCGGCGGTTCCAGCACGTTCAGGTCGCGGGCATACGGAATATCACGCACTTGGTAAAGGGTGGTATCCGGGGCCTCAGGTTCTTCTTTGGCCGTTGGCGGCGGCGCGGCGAGGGTGTCTAAAACATTGAAAACAAGCGTGTGCCGCGGCAGAAGCGCATCTGAATCCGTTTTATACTTTATACAAAGCGAATCGATGCCTGGTCGAAGGGCCGTGAAATGGATACGAGCCAGGTATCGGTCTGATCCTGTTGGCGTTCTACCAACAGCAATAGAAGTAGAATCGAAATGAATGATCGTAGCAGCCGTATCAGAACGAGGGCATGCATTTTTAAATTCAGGGGATGGCCCCATCATATGCATGGGAATCGGGTAACTATCGCTTTCAC
>Ga0163153_10007666_pt1 | contig 11527 bp, 14 predicted proteins | sample OliLakLV19MP6IB1_FD_148629 | JGI IMG/M metagenome (GOLD analysis project Ga0163153, IMG submission 148629) | Freshwater microbial mat bacterial communities from Lake Vanda, McMurdo Dry Valleys, Antarctica - Oligotrophic Lake LV.19.MP6.IB-1 | ecosystem: Environmental > Aquatic > Freshwater >... | reverse complement strand
GCATTGATCACATCTGCAATATTATTGCCATCTATTTCTTGCACGTGCCAGTTGAATGCTTCCCACTTTTTATTTAAATCGTCCAGTGGCATAATGTCCTCCGTATAGCCATCGATCTGAATATTATTACGATCGACGATTGCGATCAAGTTGCGCAAACGCTCCTTGCCTGCAAGCATGATCGCCTCCCAGTTATTACCCTCATTGAGCTCACCATCTCCCAGTATACAATAAAAGTATTTACTCGACGTGATCCCAAAGTCCATGCGGTCTGCGATCGCCATCCCCACTGCCTGCGAAAGCCCAGATCCAAGCGGTCCCGAACTATTTTCTAAGTAGGGTAAAAAATCTCGATGAGGGTGCCCCTGGAGGCGTGAACCAAATTTGCGGAGTGTTTGTAGCTCATCTATGGGGAAATACCCGCAGTGCGCCATCGTGGCATAGAGTACGGGGTTGATATGACCGTTTGAAAGTATAAGGCGATCTCGATCTGACCACTCGGGATTTTGAGGATCATGACGCATGAGTTCGAAGTAGAGTGCCGTGAATACGTCCGTCATACCAAGTGGTCCGGCAGTGTGCCCACTACCCGCAGTAAGTAACATCGAGATGATGGATTGTCTGATCTCGTTTGCCTTAAGTTCTAGCTCTCTGTTTGTAAATTCTCCTGTTGCCATATGCGTCCGAGTGTATGTATTGTACCGTGAATATCATGTGATTGAAATACTACAGAACCCACGACAAGTGCAGTTGCACCAGCGTCAGCAAGTGCCTGTGCGTTATCGAGCGAGACTGCTCCGTCGACCGAGATTTGTTTGTCGGGGAAAAGTATTTTGGTCTTCTTTACTTGCTCAATTGCACGCTCATCAAATGCTTGCCCTTGAAATCCGACGTTTACAATCCCCATACATTGCACGGTGTCGATATAGTTGGTGTACGGCAGTACACGAGTTGGGTCAGTCTCAATACCAATCGCCATGCCAAACCTAATGGTCGCGCGCACTATCTCTGGGAGGGATTCGAAGTAGACAAGCATTTTTTCTTGTTCGAGACTCTCTACGTGAAAGATGATCTTGGACGGACCAAGTGCGATACAGGTCTCAATGTGTGCAAGGGGGTCGGCGAGCATGAGATCAAACTCGTAGTTGATGTCTTCCCAATGTGGAAGCCCTTGTTCTTCGCTCAAAAACGCCGCAAGTGTATCTTCGTTTTTATTGTTGAACCACCACGTGCGGTTTGCAGCAAAGGTACCATCGACAAAGTCGATCTGTACAGTGTCAGTCGCGCCGACTATCTTCTCAACCCCATCTCGGATGTCATAATATCGACGCGGTAAAATTGCAGGGATTATTTTCATCTTACTTTTGCAGGTAATACACGATATCATCTGGAACAGCCATTTCCTTTATAGAAGGCACATTACACGCTAGGCCATAATTTTGAATTTTATTTGGCCCCTTCGATAGGATGGTGGGGAACCATGTATTATTACCAGGACAATAATCAGGATCAAAAAAGTAGGGTGTATTCCATGGATCTATTCCCGCTGTAGCATACGGACCCTTCCATGCATCAACCTGTGCTTGGGTCCAAAAACAGCTTGTAGTAGGATTGACTGTAGCAGTGGGTTTTGCAAGTATTCCCGCATACACACTATCGATCCCACCGTCAATAGCAGTCTCAAAATTACTCTGAACTCCTGCCCGGCATCCATTGGGCCATCTCCCCGTATCATTTTGAAGTAAATTTATGGCTGCATTGAGTGCCATTAAATCTTGTTTTGCTCGAGCGATTTTCGCTTTTTCACGAGACTTTGCAGTTGCTGCAAGGACAACAGAAGCCAAAATACTAATAACCGCAATCACTACCAAAAGCTCTAGTATCGTAAATCCAGTATGAGAAAATCTATGTCGTATCGTACGGATTAATTTCATACAATGTATGGAGTATTTGTTGAGTTTACGTATCTAGTTAGTAATATTCTTACACATATAAGCATAGCATAGTTATACCAACATCGGGAGTGCATAGTGCAATGCAGGCTATCAAAACTTCCCGAGCCGTCTCAAGTGTCGTTCGTCATTCGTAAAAGGAGTTGCAAGCCACACTGTCACGGCCTCAATCGCTTCGTCGGGGGTTAGAAATCGAGCTCCGAGAGAGAGTATATTTGCTGCATTGTGTTCGCGGCTAAGCGTAAGGATGTCCGTCGTACCTCCGTAATACACTGCAGCGCGAATGCCAGTAACTCGATTGGCACACATGGCCTCTCCTTCCCCACTTCCCCCAAATAGTATTCCCATGGCGTCAGAATCTTCGGCGATTTCTTGTGCGCAAAGTGTGACATAGTCTGGATAATCATCATCTGCCACATATTCAAATGCTCCATGGTCAACGACTTCAAGACCTTCTCCCAAAAGGTACACCTTTACGGCTTCCTTATGTTCGTACCCTGCATGGTCTGTGGCGAGATGGAGTATCATAAATAGAGTATAGCAAACAACGCCCTGGTTTTCCAAAGCGTTGCGATGCGTGTGTATTTATCGAACCGGGAGTACAAGTGAGATCTCAAATTGTTCGTTTGCAAAGGTTTGATTGATCCCGAAGTCCTTGAGACTAAGTGTAAACGTGCTCTTGTATGACTTCGTGTAGGCAAGACGTACGTTTGGTGCGGGTATCACTTCTTCAAAGAGTACAGGGAAGCTAATCGTCTTTTTGACACCATGCAGTGTAAGCTCACCTGTCATGGTGAATTTATTTTGTGCAGCATCGGTCATGTTCCATTTCGTCGGTACAAAGGTCGCAGTCGGGTACTTGGTTGTATCAAAGAAATCTTTTGTTTTGAGGTGTGCAGTCAGCTTTTCGGTGTCTGTGGTCATGGTGTTCATATCAATGATCACTGATCCACCAAAGGCACCATTTTCATACGAAAGTGTTGACTTCACGTTCCCAAATGAACCCGTGTGCACTTTGCCTGGACCAAATCCTTTGAAATCTACAGTGACAAGATCATTTGCAATTTCAATGGTTTGTTCTTGTGTACCACTCGTAAATAGGGTTGGTGCTGTGTCAGTCGTAGTGGTATCTACTACTGACGCTTCCGACACACTCGCATCTGGCTTTGGAATAGAAAGCTTAATGCCTGCATATGCAATGACTATAATAATAAAGATTGTTATAAATATTTTCATCGAAATTAAAGATTGATTACTAACACACTAAGTATACTTACTTCATTATCGTACCACGTTGTCATATTAGCCTTTTTGACCTTTAAGAATAATCTTTTCATCAAAGCCTCCTCGTTCTTCCCGCTTCTTTTGTCGAATCGCTTCGACTTCAGAATATTCAGGAAGCTGCTTAAGAGCTTCGATCACTTCAACAATATCAGCTAGTTCTTCTAGATCTCCAGCTTCCGCAAATTCTTGAATCTCTTCACCTAACTTTTTTATGAGTTCGGCTTTATATTCTTCTGGAGAAGCGATTCTCTTTTCATAAGAAACGTTTTTTTCATCAAGAATTTCTGGAATTTTGTCTCTGACTAATTTGTTATAGCTTTCCATAAAATTACTTAATCGCCTTCCCTGTCTTTATCACATGTTCGACTAAAGTATACGTATACCCCATTTCATTGTCGTACCAGCCCATGACTTTGACAAGGTTGCCGCCGACGACGCGAGTCATCTCGAGATCAGCAATTGAAGCATGACGATTGCCGAGGATATCACTGGATACGAGCGGTTCAGTCGTAACTGCAAATACCCCTGCCCAGCGTGGATCTGCGGCTGCCTTGGTGAGGATTGCATTTACCTCTTCAGCACTTGTCGCTTTCTTTGAGATAAATGTCACGTCCACAATTGATCCGGCTGGTACTGGCACACGGATAGATATACCATCAAAGAGTCCCTCGAGTTGTGGGTACGCCTTTGTCACTGCAATCGCCGCACCAGTTGATGATGGTACGATATTTTGCGCTGCAGCGCGTCCTTCACGGAAGTCTTTCTTGGATGGACCATCGACGAGAGATTGAGATGCAGTATAGCCGTGGACGGTGTTGAGGATCGCCTTTTCGATACCGAGCGCATCATGGAGTATGCCGATAAGTGGAGATGCTGCGTTGGTCGTACATGATGCATTACTGGTGATATCGCACGTGCCAAACTTCTCTTCGTTTACGCCGAGCAAAATCGTTTCTCCCGGAAATGACCCGTCACCTTTACTAGGCGCACTGATAACCACTTTTTTGGCACCTTGATCGAGGTGAAACTTCGCCTTCTCGTAGGAGGTAAAGAGTCCAGTGGACTCCACGACAACATCAATCTCGAGATCCTTCCATGGAAGCATCGTTGTATCTTTTTCGGAGATTACTTTCACTATTTTTCCATCGATGTTGAGATCACTACCTGCGACCTGTACCTCATGTTCCCATGCACGATAGACGGTGTCGTGTCGAAGTAAATACGCGAGGCTTTCGATTGAACCGAGGTCGTTGATCGCCACAACCTCAATCTCAGGGCGATTCCATGCCACCTTCAAAAAGGCTCTTCCGATCCGTCCAAATCCATTAATCGCAACTCGCAATGTCCGTGTGTTTGTATCCATAATGGGTTAAGTATAACCTTTCTAATCGAAGTGGTAAATAAAAAAGGTGCTGGCTAAAAAACCTGCCCCGTTGCTTTATCAATATCTGAAGAAAATCTAGTGTTATTATACCATTTCTTTTAATATCTGCAAGGTAACAGTAGGGTTTGCTGCTCCTTTAGTTTCCTTCATCACCTGTCCTACCAATCCTTGGATTGCTGCCTCCTTGCCTGACTTATAGTCGGCAATGATTTTTGGATTTGCGTTAATAATGCTTTGTACAACAGCTTTCAGTGCTTCTGGGTCGTTTTGCTGGAGGAGGCCTTTTTCTTCGGCGATTTTTTTTGGAGACTCGCTCTGGGTAGTAATCAGTACGAGGATATCTTTTGCTCCTCGAGAAGTAACCTCTCTCCCGACAACCATAGCGATGAGTTCTTTGAAATGCACAACTTCTGGAAGTTTTGCTACTGTATCTTTTTTCATAAGCCCAAGCACGTCCGAGATGAGGTAGTTTGCCGCAGTTTGTGCAAATACCGGATCAGTGTCCATTACAACCGCTTCAAAATAACCCGCGAGCTTCCCATCTTGTACAAAGACCTCGATGTCGCCGGTTTTAAGTCCAAAATCCTTCGCGTAGCGTTCGCGTTTTTGCCAAGGAAGTTCGGGAAGTTCTCCCTTCATCACCTCTATATCAAATGCACTATGAAGCTTCATCTTTGGGAGGTCGGGGTCTGGGAAGTACCGGTAGTCATTTGCATTTTCTTTGGAACGTTGACTAAAGGTTACTTGTTTGTTTTCATCCCACCCCCGTGTTTCCTGGACGATTTCGTCTTGTCGTCCTGCCTCATAGAGCGCTTGCATACGGGCGAGTTCGTACTCGATTGCCCTTTCGACACTCTTAAATGAGTTGAGATTTTTGACTTCGACTTTAGTGCCAAACTTTCTCTCGTCATCAGAGATCGAAATATTTGGCTCAACACGCATCTCACCTTTTTCGAGGTTTGCCTCTGATACTCCAAGCGTGCGGAGCAAGAGTTGAAGCTCTCGTGCAAAGCTTGCAGCGTCAGTGGCACTATGAATCACTGGATCAGTCACAAGTTCCATAAGTGGTACTCCAGCGCGGTTGTAGTCGACAAGTGTGAAATCCCCCCGATCGTGTTTCGAAAGTCCGGTGTCTTCTTCGAGATGGATACGCGTGATCGCAAAGCCTTTCAGAGCTCCTCCTGAAATAATTGGGTACTTGTACTGGGAGATTTGGTACCCCTTTGGGATATCGGGATAAAAGTAGTTTTTGCGATCAAATTCACAGAAGTCCGCAATCTGCGAACCAAGTGCGAGTCCAACCTTGATCACTCTTTTTACCGCTTCTTGGTTTACCATCGGCAATGTTCCCGGATGTGCCATACACACAGGGCAAATATTGACGTTGGGGCGGTCCTCATTTGGGTCATTTTTGCACCCACAAAACATTTTGCTTGCTGTAGATAATTCGGCATGTATCTCAAGGCCAATGGTTGGATAATACGTCTTCATGGACACATAGTATACCACACTACTGCCCAGTGCTTGACATTATAAAGAATATATGTAAGATATAAGAAAATTCATTTTAAACAAAAAAACAGATAACGATGGAAACAAATGAAGTATTTACCTTGGATAAGGAATCAACATTCCTCTCCGAGAGATTTGGACAAAATAATGGGGCAAACAATCAAGCAAAATCACTTTTTAAAAAGCTTCCCGATCAGCACAAATTGTTTTTTATGAACAATACAAATGGATCGTTTGCAAGTGATTTTAACGAAAAGTATGCAACTATACATGAGCAGAACCGGGCAGATGCACTGGACAAACTTTTGAAAGAGTACGGATTTAACCCTGAAAAGGATTACAATCCCCAGGTACAGGCACAGGAAGCAAAAAAAGCCGTAACTTCAGCAAAAAGCGTTGATCGCTGGGCAAAGATAGTATTGATTAATGTAATAGGAGCAATCTTTAACATTAAACTCGATGCAGGCCGTGGCTTCAACGGAGTAAAAGATGATTTAAAAATTTATTTTGCTTCAAAAAAAGAAGTTGACGAAAGATTTTTTGCTGGAGCAGGAATAACAGACCCTGAAGAAATAAATAAGATGCGCCAGGAAGGCATAATGAAAGCATACAGCTTCTTTCAGACACAGTTCCCAGTTAATACTGGACATAGATCTGCTCGATACGATGCGTTGACATCCTATATTGGGTCTCAATACAAAAACGATTATTTCGATGTATCACTTTCTGCCACAGGCGAAGAAGAGTGGCAATTGATTTCGCTAAAAATTAAAACATTAATTGCTACTTCTTCACATAGTTTGGCCATAATAGGTGGAGATGATGAAGCAGAAATCGCTTTGGAAGTAGAAGAAAAGTTGCCCGAAGCTCTGCACAACTTGTGCCAGGTTATCTGTGAATTGCTGTAATGTAAAAAGCAGCCTACAAGTTCAACCGATCAATAGCAATATTGGTCGGTTTTTTATTTGACTAAAAATTTGAAAGTAGTATAGTTAAAAAAAATCTTTCCTAACTTTTCAAACTGTTTGTTTTATGTACAAAACCCCGCGTCACAAAGACCCCATCTTCACACAAATCGAGGATCAGATTGCGATGAGCAGACCTCATCGTGGTAGCCACTTTTTTAGTGGAACCGTAGTCAATTTTTCTGTAGTTGAATCCCAGTGCAAGGGATACACAGACCAAACTCCACCTGACCAAAATTTCTGGGACGAAAAGGCAAAAACAAAACAATTTGCATTAAGATCTTAACCCAAAAAACTTCCTCTGAGTATTGCTCAGGGGTTGTCTTATTTTTTTAGAAACTTAGTGAGTTCATCTTTGAATGCTTTGACTCCCTCTTCATCAAAGAGTGTGACGGCAAAAACTTGTTTACCAAGTTTTTCAAATTTCTTTACTTCCTTTGCAACGACCTTCTCATCTGTTGTATCAGTTTTTGTCAGCAGGACGATCTCTTCTTTCTCGGTGAGTCCTTGTCCAAACTTCTCAAGCTCTTCGCGGATCGTCTCGTATGCCTTCATCATATTTGGCTGCTCAAAAGAAATGAGATGTACGAGTACTTTTGTCTTTGCGATGTGGCGAAGAAATTTGTCTCCCAATCCTTTCCCTTCACTTGCTCCTTCAATCAGTCCAGGAATGTCTGCAATGATAAATCCATACAAGTCTCCCAAGTTTGGATCAAGAGTTGTAAAGGGATAGTCCCCGACTTTTGCAGTCGCATTTGTCATAGCATTGAGCAAACTTGATTTACCGGCATTAGGAAATCCGATCAGCCCTATGTCTGCAATGAGTGTCACTTCGATATGGAGCTCTGCTTCTTCGCCGGGCCATCCAGGGGTTGATTCTTGGGGAGACTGATTTGTCGAACCTTTAAAGTGTTCATTGCCAAATCCCCCACCACCACCTTTGAGAATCTGTATCTCCTGCCCTTCCTTGGTGAGTTCGTACACTACCCCAGTAGTCACATTTGTTATAGTCGAACCGATTGGAAACTCTAGGTACAAATCTTCGCCATTTGCACCCTTGAGCGATCGACTTCCCCCAGCTTCACCATCGGGAGCCGCGTATTCCTTTTTGCTCTTGTATATATCAAGTACGCGAAGACTCCGGATCGCACGGATGTGTACATTGCCGCCCTTGCCCCCATCGCCCCCTGCTGGACCACCTCGTGGGATAAACTTGTCCTGTCTCCAGCGCACGACTCCGTCACCCCCCTTGCCTGACTTTACATTGATTGTGATTTCATCGAGAAATGCCATATAGGATATGGTTATACCATATTTAACCGAGTAATGGGTTATTTTCCTTCATCCAATCAACCAGCTTGTAGATCGCAGTTTCTGGCGTAGTTTTGTCCATATGGGCACCTGAGGCTCTATCGTGCCCTCCCCCAATCTGCATTCGTTCAAAAAAATCCCGAACGTTTACACTTCCAGTAAGTGAACGACCAGAGACTCGCACACCTCCATCTGAACGTGGAGTAGAAACAACCCCCCAACTATACCCTTCGATACGCGGCAAATATTGACCCATATAAATATGACTTGCTGCAGACATATCTTCATCTGAGTAGTTTTGAAGAGATGCAATATACGAGTGCTGCATCGCAGGCCATCCTTTGACAGTTGTGTACTGTGTATTTTTTACTAACTCTTGCAAAAGCGGAATGATTTCTTTGGGGATTCCACCATACGGTGCGCGAAATGCACTAATCGACATATCCACCGTTTCTACAAGAAGTTTTATCAAATCAAATGTCTGAGTGCTTCCGGGTTTTACATACGCAAGCCCACCTGTGTCCCCGAGTACTCCGAGCAGGATTGACTCAGCAAGCGACTTGGTGAGTGTCGTGGTATCTGCAAATATTTGGTACACGAGTTCACTGTTTGATGAGTATGTTTTGTCGATCAGTGAGAGCGTGAAAGAATCCGACGTAGATGCATGATGATCAATGACGACGCGCGTTGGTACCTGTTCGAGTAGTTCTGGTTTTTTTGAAATACGATTGTAGTTGTTTACATCAAGGACGACCAGCATATCCACATTTTCGAGATGTTCTGCGATATCGGGTACAAACTGTATATATTTGTAATTTGTAAATGAGTGATGACGAACGCTCGACTGCGCACCATAGAGTATAGTGATATCTTTAGCTGGATAGGTAGTCTTCAAGATTTCATGAAGTGCCATAACAGAACCGAGAGAGTCATCGTCTGGAGATAGGTGTGCTGTAATCACGACACGTGATGAAGCCTCTATGAGTGCATAGAATTTTTCACGAAATGTAGTGATCGAATCCATACTACTCCTTCACAAAATGTCCAATAATCCAGTTTATGACAGAGATCACAAATGCACCGATGATGGCTGCGATAAACGATGCGACACTGAACCCCGATATAATTTGCGCCACGATCCAGAAGAAGAGTCCGTTGAGAATCAAAGAAAACAAGCCGAGCGTCAGGATATTGATCGGGAGCGTGAGGATCGCCACAATCGGTTTGACCACCATATTGATAAAGACGAGACAGGCAGAGACGATGAGTGCTGTGGGAATGGAGTTTACACCGATGCCTGCCACAAAATATGGGAGTGCAAATACTGCAAGAGTTGTTATGAACCAGCGGAGTAATATCATAGGGCAAGTATACTATGCAACCAATTATTTAAACAGATCTTCTACTACCTTTTTTACCAGTACACCATCAGCATTGCCTGCAGTCTCCTTCATCACCGCGCCTACCAAGATGCCGAGCTTACTCGTATCAGTGAAGTTGAGCTCTACTTTTTTCTTTTCGGCGAGTGTGCGGATCTGCGCTTCATCCATCTGAGCAGGCATAAATCCTTCCAAGAGCGCAAGCTGGGCTGCATCATCTGCCACAAGGTCAGTACGCCCCGCTGCTTCAAACTGCCCTATCGCATCTTTGCGTTGCTTTATCGTGCGCTTGATCACTGCAAGTGCGATCTCGTCAGTTACTTCGTCCTGCGGAGTTTTACCAGCTGCAACCAATTCATTGGTGAACGCGGAAAGGATACCACGATAGGTATCAAGCGCGATCTGATCCTTTGCACGCATTGCGTCTTTGAGCTTTTCTCGAATGTCAGTTGAAATCATACTTTATATAGAGTTTAAACCATTATTATCATAATCATATCGTTTTGATTTTGTGAGCATGTCAGTAAGTTGCGCGCTTAGGTGCTCAATTCTTTCGATAATTGTCACATAGGTATGAGCAACCTTATCGTTGTTAAAAAATTCAACTTGTTTATCTCTCAAATCTGCTATTTCTTTTCGATAAAGATCACTTTGTTGAAAATATGCTGCAATCTTTGCATCTATGTATGCAATATTTTTTCCAGACGGAGTAGACTCAAACTGCTTTTGTGCCCTATGTTTCAGTTCGCCAAGTCGAAATTGTCTGCCTTTTATAACCTCTTCACGATTGGGTTGAAGATCAAAATCTTCTCTTTTATCCGTAATCTCTTGACTTATAGCTACCAATTCATCTTCAATTGGATTCAATATATCTTTGACTGTTTCAGTTCGAGGCGAAGTATCAGGGTTGTATTCATTGACTCCATATCTGCGAAGTTCCTCAACAGTATCACGATGTTTTTGTAACGTATCCCATCTTTTACTTGTGAGCTCTTGAATATCACCAACGGCAACTTTTATGTCTTCCATCTTTTTTGGTACCCGTACCTCGTCTTCTTTTACTATTTGTTGTGATTCAAGTTTTTTTGGCTCCAATTCTTTACTGACATCTTTAAGACCTCCCACCCATTTTTCGAATATATTCATACGTCTATAAGTATACCATGCTACACTACCCCTTATGAAGATTTACTTTTTCGATACTGAAACTACAGGCAACACTCCGGGCGACCGATTATGCCAACTCGCAGTCAAAGAACACGGCAATCCTGTACCACTTATTAATGAGCTTTTCAAGTCACCCGTACCAATCCCCTTTGAAGCAAGTGCAGTCCACCATATCACCAACAAAATGGTTGAAACGAAGCCATTGTTCAAAGAATCCACTCGTTATCAGGAGATCAAGGACCTTTTCGAAAGTCCCGACACGATTTTCGTGGCACACAATGCAGCCTTTGATGTCGCCATGCTTGCTTCAGAAGACATTCATCCAACCAATATAATTTGTACGTACAAGACCGTCCATCTCCTCGACGCTCACGGTGAGTTTACGCAGCACAAACTTCAGTACTTACGCTACGCGCTCAACATGGAGCTCGACGTGCCCGCACACGACGCCTTTGCAGATGTACTAGTCCTTGAGAAACTCTTTGACTATCTGCTTAGCCGCATCATGAGCGAAGGATCTACGGAAACCGAGGTTTTACAAAAAATGATGCAGACCAGTACTGAGCCTATGTT
>Ga0163153_10007664_pt1 | contig 11528 bp, 9 predicted proteins | sample OliLakLV19MP6IB1_FD_148629 | JGI IMG/M metagenome (GOLD analysis project Ga0163153, IMG submission 148629) | Freshwater microbial mat bacterial communities from Lake Vanda, McMurdo Dry Valleys, Antarctica - Oligotrophic Lake LV.19.MP6.IB-1 | ecosystem: Environmental > Aquatic > Freshwater > Lake... | reverse complement strand
AGAAGAAGGAGCAGCAACGACTGGCCGGGGAACGGCTTCCGGTGACGCATTGCTGGATAATAGCCCGGGCCCGCTACCGGGCAGGGACTGACGATTCGATGCCACCTTCCCCGTTTGCTGCCCCGCTGGCGCTGGCGCTTTTTCTAGCCCTCCTGCTGGTGCCCCCCCCGGCCCGGAGCGCCGTGGAATTCCAGGGCCTGAGCCGGACCACCGAAAAAATCGTCCGGGCCACTGTGGATCTGGCTGACGAACCCTGCACCGCGGCGGACGCCCGGGTGCGCCGCCTCTATCGCCGGGCTGACCAGGAGATTCGCGGGGCCCTGGAGGTCTACGGCTACTACGCCGCGACCATCGACAAGGAGCTCGCGCTGGACCGGCAGACGGGCTGCTGGCGCGCGACCTTCAGCGTCAAGCGGGGACCCCGCGTCCGCCTGCGCAACGTCAGTCTGGGGGTCTCCGGTGCCGGCCAGGCCGATGCCCGGCTCACGGGTGTGCTCCGCAATCCCGACCTGGCGCCCGGCGCGGGGCTGAACCAGAGGGCCTACGACGAGCTCAAGGCCAGCGTCGCGACGCTGGCCCAGCGCCGGGGGTACTTCGAGGGGCGCTTTGTCGCCAGCCGTATCGACGTTTATCCCGAGGCTCTGGCCGCCGACATCACGCTCGATTACGCGTCCGGCGAGCGCTACCGCTTTGGGCCGGTGACCCTGGACCAGTCGGTTGTCGATGCCCAGCTGGCTCTGCGCTACGTGGAGTTCAAGCCGGGCGAGCCCTACGACGCCGACCGGCTGAACGAGCTCTACACGGACCTGCTGACCGGTGGCTACTTCCAGAACGTCGAGCTGCGGACGACGCCGCGGCCTGCTCCGGACCTGGATGTGGCGTTGACGATCGTGCTCACCGCGGCGCCGCCCCGGACCTGGACGACGGGTATTGGTTACGCGACAGACACCGGGCCGAAACTGCGGCTCGGTTATCTCAACCGGCGCCTGAACACCAAAGGCCACCAGCTCGAGTTCACGAGTTCAGTCTCGCCGATCCTGGGCGAGTCTACCGTGAGCTACCGCCTGCCCACCGGCAAGCCCCGGGATGAATGGCTGAGTGTGGATACGGGCTACAAGTACGAGAACCCGGAAGACAGCCGCAGCGCCGAGTTCCGGCTGGGCGTGAAGCAGGTCAAGCGGCGCCGGGACAACTGGCGCGAGACGCGCTTCGTGGACTACATCCTGGAGTCTTTTAACGTGGCGGGTGACAAGGGCAACAGCAGCCTGGTACTGCCGGGCATCAGCTGGGTGAACCAGCCGCTCCTGCTGCCCAGTCGGCCCCGGGGCGGTTACCGCCTGAATTTTACCGCCAAGGGTACGGACGAGGTCCTGGGCTCGAGCACTGCGTTCATGCAGTTGTCCACGGCTAGCAAGACCATCCTGCCACTGTGGTCCACCGCGCGACTTCTCCTGCGGGGGGAGGCTGGCTGGACGATCAAACAGGACTTCAAGGAGCTGCCCTTTTCGGTGCGCTACTTCGCCGGCGGTGACAGCAGTGTCCGTGGCTATGACTACAAGTCCCTGGGGCCCCTCGACGTGGACGGCAAGGTGGTGGGCGGGTCGGACACCCTGGTGGGCAGCATCGAGTTTGACCAGCGGGTCTTCGGCAACTGGTCCGTCGCCGCCTTCTTCGACGCGGGCAATGCCTTCGACACCTTCAGCAACCTAGCGCTGAAGAAAAGCGTCGGCGCCGGTATCCGCTGGTATTCGCCCCTGGGCCCCATCCGCTTTGATGTCGCTGTGCCCCTTGACGACGCTCCGGACTCCTTCCGGATCCACATTACGCTGGGGCCAGACCTGTGAGCCTGCTGCGGTTCCTCGCGACGCTGCTCGTGGCGCTCACGCTCTTCCTGGTGCTTGGGCTGCTGGTGCTCGGCACTCCCCGGGGCAGTGCCTGGCTGATCGACACCATCGCGAACCTGGCGGGCGACCGACTGACGGTGACGGGCATCCGGGGCACCTTGCTTGAGGGCCTTGAGGCCGACCGGCTGCAGCTGACTGCGGGCCGCACCACCATCGTGGTCGAGCCCGCCGAGCTCGCCATGAGCTGGCCCGATCTGCTGCGGAACCGGCTGCGACTGACCACGGCCCGGGCCAACCTGGTGCGCATCGACATTGCCCCGCGGCCACCCGACGAACCGGAATCCCTCGTGGCGCCCCTGTTGCTGCCCGTCACGCTCGCGGTGGATGGGCTCGAGATTCAGCGTCTACTGATCCGTAACGGTGTCAACCGGGACGCGGGCACGGTGGCCGGGATCGTGCCAGTGGAAATCGTGGAAGCGGAAATCGTGGAAGCGGAAATCGGACCGGTGACCCTGCGGGGTGAGCTGAGCGACGGGGTCGTGCAGTTCGAGACCCTGAAGGCCGACCTCTACGGCATCAGCGCGCAGGCCAGCGGGACCTTTGGCACTGGCGAGCCCTTTGCGGTGGACGCCCGGGTGGGGTGGCAACTGGCAGACCCGGTCGTGACGGGCTCCGGCGTGCTCACGGGCGACCTGAGCGCCCTGCGCTTCGAGCAGGTGGTCATGGTGCCGTCGCCGGTGGGCGTTGGCGGCGTCGCGCAGCTGTTGCAGGACCAGCCGGAGATCGTCGCCGAGGCGCGCTGGGCAGGCCTGCAGCGGCCGCTGGGTGAGGATCCCGGCCTGCTCCTCCGCAGCCCCGCGGGCCGCCTCAACGTCCGCGGCTGGGTAGATCGCTTTGTGGCTGAACTGGAGGCGGGCGTGCGCCTCGGGGACTGGCCAGAGGTCCAGGCCCGGGCGACGGCCAGCGGGACGTTTACGGGTGAGACCCGCGCGCTGGACCTCCAGAGCATCCGGCTGGACGGCTTTGGCGGGCAGGTCACCGGGTCCGGGCGCGTCAGCCTGCAGGATGACGTGTCGGGCAGGCTGGAGCTGCGGGGCCGGGGGATTGAGCCGCGCTTCATCGATCCCCGCTTTCCCGGTCGGGTGGATTTTCGCAGTACGGTCGAGTTCGACGACCGGGGCAATTTCCGCGTCCAGGTCCCCGACGCCAGCGGCACCCTGTTCGGCAGGCCGCTGCGGGCCGCGGGGACCGTGAGCCGGACAGCGCAGGACCTGGTCTTCGACGCCGTCCGGATCCAGGCGGGCGTCAACCGTCTGGAGTTTGCCGGCCGCGTGACGAGCCCTGCCGTCCGCGTCCGCGGTGGTGATGGCGGCCAAGGCCTCGCCGGGAGCTTCCGGATCGATGCGCCGGATCTGGCAACCCTGTGGCCGGACTTCGAGGGCCAGCTGCGCGGCACGGGCAGGATTGCCGGCACCACGTCCCAGCCGAGCCTCGAGCTGGATCTCGCTGGCAGCAACCTGGTGACGCGGGATCTCCGCATTCGGTCGTTGCAGGCGCGGGGTGGCGTTGGTGCCCGCCAGCGGCTCACTCTCGACGTGGAGTCCGAGGGACTGTCCTGGAGCGGCAGGCCCCTGGGCAACCTCTCCCTGCGGGTCGCCGGCAACCTCGCTGCGCAGACCGTGGAACTGGCTCTGGCCGGCGGCGAGGTGGACGTCGACTTGAGCAGCACGGGAACCTGGCGGAACGGCCTCATCACCCAGACGATTGGCACCGCGCTGGTGACCGTCCAGGGCAATGACGAGTGGACATTGCGGGAACCGGCGACGCTGCGGATAGCGGGTGCCGACGTCCAGCTCACGGCCCACTGCTGGGCGTCCGGCGAGACGGAGCTGTGCCTCGGCGACGGGCGCTACGACTCCCGGGGCTTGAGCGGCGCCGCGGATCTCCGTCAGTTTGCCCTCGCCCGACTCGCTCCCTTCCTCCCGGCGGACATCGGCCTCACGGGCACGCTGGCCGCCGCCGTCACGGTGCAAAGCGCGGGTGGCCGGCTGACGGGAAATCTCCGCGCGGGACTGCAGGACGCCGTGATTACCTGGCGCGTGCCGGACGACGAGGACGTGCAGACCGAGATCAGTGAGTTTCGCGTCAGCGCCGCGCTGGCCGACGACGTGCTGGAATTCGATGCCGCCGTGGCGGAGAGTTTTGGTTTGCGCCTGGCCACCACGGGTCGCATCACAGACCCTTTCGGCGCGACCCCCACCATCGTTGCGGACCTGAGCGGCGGGGTGCCGGATCTCGCGTCCATCGGTCCCGTCGTCGAGCGCCTGGTGGATGTGGGCGACATCAGGGGGCGCATCACGGTAGCGGCGACGCTCTCGGGGAACGCACGGCAGCCGGACATCTCCGGGGGGCTGCAGCTGGAGGAGGGCGCCTTCACGGTGCCCGCGGCGGGCATCACCGTGGACCGCGTCAGCCTCGCGCTGGAGGGGCGTGAGGACGGGCGGGTCGCCCTCAAGGGCAACGCGCGCTCGGGCAAGGGTTATGTGGCGCTGGACGGTGCTCTCGCCTGGAGGGACCAGCTGGTGCCCACCGCCGAGGCCACAGTGAAGGGCCGGGTGATTGATGTGATCCGGTTGCCGGAAGGGCTGGTGCAGGTGTCACCGGATGTCCGCGTGGTGCTGCGGGATGGTCAGTTCCGGGTCAGCGGCGACATGCTGGTACCCCGCGCCGAAATCCGGCTGAAGAAACTGGGACAGGGCGCGGTCCAGACCTCGCCGGACACCATCGTGCACGGCCGGGACGTGGCGGCGGTCGCGAAAGCACCCCCGCTATTCGTTCTGGACGACCTGCAGGTGCGACTGGGGAAAAAGGTCACTTTCGAGGGCTTCGGCCTCAAGACCAGTCTCGACGGAGCGCTGCTGCTCAACCAGTCGCTGGCCGCCGATCCGGGGCTGGTCACGGGCTCTGGCGTGATCAGCCTGCGGGAGGGCCAGTTCAGCGCCTTCGGCCAGAAACTGGCGATCGAGCGCGGGTCCCTGCTGTTCTCCGGCGTGGTGACGGACCCGGGTTTGGACGTCAAGGCCAGCCGGGATCTCACCTACGAGGGGCGGGATGTGACCGTGGGCGTGTTACTCACCGGGCGCCTGTCCCGGATCGAGACCCGGGTGTTTTCCGAGCCGGCCATGGGCGAGCTGGATGCGCTGTCTTACCTGACCACCGGCAAGCCGCTGTCTGCAGCCGGTGCGGGGGATCGCTCTGCGGTGTCGGGTGCGGCCATCAGCCTGGGTCTGAATCAGGCGCTGCCGGTCGTGCAGCAGCTGAGTTCGGCTCTGAAGGTGGACGAGGTGGGTGTCGACACGACCGATACGGGGGACACTGCCGTGGTGCTCGGCGAGCAACTGGGCAAGAACCTGTTCATCCGGTACAGCTACGGGGTGTTCGACAAGCTCGGTACGGTCAAGGCCACCTACAAGCTCGGTCGGCGGATCAGCATCGAAGCGAGTTCCGGTGAGGAGCAGGCCCTGGATCTGATCTACTCGGTCACCTGGTAAGAAAAAAAAGCCCGCCAGCTCGGGGGAGAGTGGCGGGCGTGGGCGGCGGTGACGGTTTCCGGGCAGCCCCGGTAACCTGTGGGTGGCTGGTCGTCCGATCCTCAGAGCAGGAGGAGGGGGACAGCGACCAGGACGATCAGTACCGCAGTGACGGCGAGCAGCAGGTCCCCGAACTCGTACAGGAAGCCGGTGGGCTCGGTCTGGTTGGTGGTGGTCATTCTGCCTCTCCTCAATATCAGGGCGAACTCGATGGACGAGAGGTTAGGCCTGGCGGGTCAAGGGTTCTTGTCGGGGGGGTAACTCTTTGTATCAGTGTGTAACCTGGGGGTCGGGGTGGCCTGCTGGCTCTCTCCGGACCACCGTTCGTTAGAGGATGGCCCGGCTTTGAGGGGTCCCCTCACTCGGGTACCTGGTGACCCGGGAACTGCCGGCCGGGGCAGGGCCGTCGGCGCGGGGCTGGAGGCGAGTGCCCGCGGCAAATCTGGCGATTTCACTTACTTATGTCACTCACCCGTTTGGATGATGCGGCAAGTACCCACAGCGGTTATGTTGCCTCGTCGTAGGCTCCGAGACCGATTAGCAAGACAGGGGATACTTGATGCGAACCACTAGATATCTGGCCGTGACGATGCTGGCACTTGCTCTCCTAGGTTGCGGCGGTGGTGGCGGTGGGGGTGGCGGACAGACGACTCCCAAAGTCTTTACCGTCAGCGGCACCATCACCGCCGCTTCGGGTAGTGTCACCGATAGTGACGTGAACGACCCGAATGCTCCTTACACCGCCAACGACGCCATCGCCACCGCGCAGTCGATCGTCAATCCCGCAACGGTGGGCGGGTATGTGAATCAGCCAGGGACGGGTGCGTCGGGCCGCTCGCAGGTGGCAGGTGACACTGACGACGCCTACCGCGTCACTCTTGCAGCGGGTCAGGCGCTCACCCTAACGATCGGCGACCCCATAGCCGGTGACCTGGATCTCTTCCTTGTCGATCAAGCCGGTAACCTCGTGGCCAGCTCTGAAGGCACGGATATCACCGAGACGATCACGGTGATGACCCCCGGGACTTACCTTATTGCTGTCTACGCATTTGGTGGCGCCTCCAACTACATCCTGACGTTAGGGCAGAGTGTCAACACCGCATCTACGCCGCGGCTTTCGGTGCTCTCCGAGTTTGTGCCAGGCGAACTGATCGCGCGCTTCGAGCCCGCCAAGACCGGTGCGGACGAACTCGGCACGCGCCTTTCTGCCATGGGCATGCAATTGACGGCCAGCGATTACGCTGCGACCGAAGGCCCGGTGCTGATCAAGCTCGACGCGACCACGCTGACGGCCACTGCTAGCGCCACGGCTGCGGCCGCCGGCGCCGGCGCCGTTAAGGAAGCGCTGCCGCTAGGGATCGCCGGCGACGTGGAGCTGGAGCGCAAATGGCGCACACTGCGCGCCATCAAGCAGCTCGGCAGGCAGCCAGGGGTGCGCTATGCGGAACCCAACTACATCCTCAAGTCCTCAGCCGTGCCGAATGACCCGGCGTATGAATTCCAGTGGCACTACCCGCTCATCAACCTGCCGCAGGCCTGGGATATCACCACCGGCAGCAGCGCCGTGATCGTCGCGGTAATTGATACCGGTGTGCTGCTTGCCCATCCCGACCTGCAGGGCCAGCTCGTCAGCGGCTATGACTTCATCAGCAATCCATCCCAAGCCCTCGATGGCAACGGCCGAGATCCGGATCCCAACGATCCAGGTGACTTGTGTTGCGCTAGTTCCAGTAGCTTCCACGGTACGCATGTGGCGGGCACGGTCGCTGCCGCTACCAACAATGTCACAGGCGTGGCGGGTATCGCCTGGAACGCCCGCATCATGCCGCTGCGGGTGTTGGGACTCGGTGGTAGTGGCACCGTAGATGACATCAATCAGGCTATCCTTTACGCCGCGCGGTTGCCCAATGGTTCCGGCACCCTGCCCGCGCAACGCGCTGCAGTCATCAACATGAGCCTTGGCGGCCCCGGGTTCTCGCAGGGCCAGCAGGATGTCACTACGCAGGCGCGCAACCAGGGGGTCATCATCATCGCGGCAGCGGGGAATGAGGCTAAAACGGGGAACCCTATCGAATACCCCGCCGGCTACAACGGCGTGGTGTCGGTGGGCGCCGTTGCCATAGACAAGACGCGTGCTCCTTATTCCAACTTCAACGCATTCGTGGACATCGCCGCGCCCGGGGGTGACACGAGCCGTGACCAGAATGGCGATGGCTACTCTGATGGGGTCCTGAGTACGCGGGGTAATGACACCAGCGGTGTATTGGGTTTTACTTACACTTTCTTAGAAGGCACCTCGATGGCCGCGCCGCACGTGGCAGGTGTGGCGGCGCTGATGAAGGCGGTGAACCCCGCGCTTACGCCAGCCCAGTTCGAAGGCTTGCTGGAGAGCGGCCAGTTGACGCAGGATCTGGGCGCTGCCGGCCGTGACGACCAGTTCGGCCACGGCCTTGTGGACGCGTACGCTGCCGTGGTGGCCGCTCAGACGACCCCCACGCCAGTGCCCGCCGAGCTGGTCGCCACACCGAATGGCCTTAACTTCGGCACGCAGGGCACCAGTGCAACGCTCTCCCTGGTTAACGGTGGCGGCGGCAGCCTGAGCGTCACGTCCGTTTCAGATAACGCCGCTTGGCTCACCGTCGGCGCGGCATCCAATCCTGCAACAGGGCTCGGCACACGCACCGTCACCGTAAACCGCACGGGGCTGGCCGTGGACACCTACACAGCGTCCGTCACGATCGTCTCGACCGCGAACACGGTTACGATCCCGGTCATCATGCAGGTCAGTGCCGCCAACGCCCAAGCCAACGCCGGTTTCCACTATGTGCTGCTCCTTGATCCCGACACGGGTGAACCGGTGTATGACACGAGTCTAAGGGCAAACAACGGGGTGTATCAGTTCAGCATCCCAGATGTGGCCGCGGGCAGCTACGTCGTATTGGCTGGCTCTGACCAGAATAACGATTTCTTTATCTGTGATGCGGGCGAGGCCTGCGGCGCCTATCCAACCCTGGATTCATATTCGTTGCTGGAGGTGAGCAGCAACGTCACGGGTGTGAACTTTGGCACCGGTCTTAACGCTGTGATCCAATCGCTGTCCGTTGGCACGTCGGGTCGTATGGGTTACGCGCGATCCAGGGGAAAGCGCGCAGGGCGCTGAGCGCAGGCTTCATAAGATGGGGCGGGGCATGAAGCCCGCTTCCTGCTCTATCTGCAAGCGGCAAACCGAAGCGTTGCCGCGAGGTGTGTTTTGGGGTGAACCTGTTTCCGCGGACGGATTGGCCCTTGGGGGTCAAGGGGCCTTTGGCAACAGCTGACCCCGACCATTTACGGGAACAATCCACTTCGGGATATCACCTGATATCCGGGGGGGATTACCGTTACCGTTACCGTTACCGTTACGGCGTTTTCGGCGCATCGCACGCTTGGCTTTCGGTGGACCGCTGCCCCGAGTCCGATCGGCAGTGCCCAGGGGAGGGCAGGTACGCCGACCGTCGTGGCCGGGATTCCGGGCTGGCAGACCCCGATCAGGAGTTGTTTGAAATGCCTTCCCGCGGTCCCCAGTGCATCCCTGCCGGCGCGCATGCTAGCCTCGGCCGATTAACGCCCGCCAGGGAAGCTCCGCATGACATCCCGCCGCGCAGCCTCATTCCTTGCGCTCCTAATCGCCGTCGGCACGAGCGCTAACGCCGCTGTCCGCGTCGACCCACTGACCCCGCTGCTAAACGAGGTTGTGCAGGTGCCGGCAGGCAATTCCCTGGCTTTCCCACTGACCCTTCCGAGCGGCACCAGCCTGCTCGTCAGCATTGGCGTTAAGGGCTCAAACCGATCACTTGATATCGCCCTCCTGAGCGACACCGAATTCGGGAAGTTCGAAGCGGGGCAGGAAGCCCGAGCAGAGGAGGGAACCGACCAGGCACTTGGCACCTCGTGCCAGACAACTCCCGTGCCCGAAGCGCACCCCGGAGCGTGACTGTTTACGCAGTGGCTACCGGCGGGGCAGACACCAGCGAGACGCGCGAGCTGCAAGGCATCTATGCCGAGAGATACAGTGGCCTCAAGTCTGCCTTTGATTTTCAGGACTTCGATATTCACGTGACCTTGTGCGGGGAAGCAAACGCCTATTCATCCCCGAACATCACGATGTGTTACGAGTTGTTCGACGCACTCAATCAGCAGGGTGTACCCGAGGCGGAGCTGTTCATATTCATGCACGAGGTCGCGCACAGCCTGCTCTACCAGTGGGGATTGCCTCTCTATGACAACGAGGCCGCGGCCGACGAGATGGCGACCGTGCTGCTGATGATGCTCGGCGAGAAGACCGCCGCAACCAAAGCCGCCCAATGGTGGAGCCAGGACCCCCCTCGGCCAACGAAGCGTTAAGCGCGCTGGTGATGGATGACCGTCACACCCTCTCACCACAGCGCGCCCGGAACATCATCAACTGGCTGCAGGACGATGGTGATCGCATGCTGCGCTGGGAACGGCTCGTGCTACCGCGTATGACCAATGACGCGCTGACTGAGAGCCTGAAACCAGCGTCAGACGCCACGGATCGCGAACGCCAACTTGCGCGGGATGAGCTTCGGCGCAGAGGTCCGTCCGGGAAGTGAGGGGGGTAGGTACTGAGTTTCCCAGAATTCGCCGGACGCCTGCCTAAGTAAGACCATACGGTCTCTCGAAGTCCATCGGACTGAGCCCGTCCAGGGTCAGCAACCTGGCTGAGGCTCGCAGTCAGGTCAGCTTCAGCGCCGCGAACAGCAGGCCCAAGCCCAACATCAGCATCGACCCCAGGCGCACGGTCATGGTGGTGGCCAGGATCTCCATGTCCCTGCGGATCAGCGCTATTTCCTTGCGCAATTCGGCAGATAGGGCCGTCATGGACGCCGTCAGCTCCTGTCGCAGCAACTGCAGATCAGCCTTGGTGGCAATGGTCGTCGCCATATCTCGCTCCATCGCCTCCACGACCGCCCTGATAGTGGATAAGTCCGGCCTTGTCGTTCGGGACGTTGATGCTGACGCGGGCATCATCCAGCGGGTACCGGTAGTCCACGGCGTGCCTCATGTGGGGAGCCGGCCGATAGGGACGGGTATGTCGGAACGACCTTAACGTGCGGCATCCCCCTATACCCTGCCAGGAGCGGATGATCGAGCATTGGCCAGTGGGTAAAGGAGCGTGACATGACGGAATTTCGCGTACTCGTTGCCGACAAGGCAAAGGCGCAACTTTACAAGTTGCCCAGCCGCCGCAGTGCTCTGCAGGCATTGCAGTGCTTTATCAATCCGGGGGCCCAGGTGCCGGAACGCGCGCTTGGGAGTAGCCGGCAGGGGCGCGTGACCAGCGCGGTGGGCGGGGCGCGTCACGCCTATCAGCCGAAGACCTCGATCAAGGAACACGCGGAGGAGGTCTTTGTCCGGCAGGTCGGCTCGGCGCTGGCAACCGATGCCAGGGTGACGGGTGCGGCGCCGATTGTGCTGGTCGCCGCGCCGCGCTTGCTGGGCGTCTTCTGCGCCAAAAGTCCCGCCGCCATGACCGCCCAAATGGCCCTCTGGGTGCCCAGCAACGTCATCGGGAGTCGTTCGCCACATCGATGTTCCACAACAGGCTCCTTTCCGCACTTCGGCTTCGCCAACATCCCCCCTGTGCTTCTTTTATTCTCATCGTCCCGGCAAGTAAATCCATCCGGGCAATTACCTACGAAGTCTTAATTATTCGTGGCGGTCCGGGTTTCGGGCCGGCAGACTCCGCTTAGAGGTGTTTGACCCGAGTGTTCCCCCGCGGTGGCGCAGGCACAGCCACCCGGGCCCCTATAATGCGGGGGCAGGGGACCACCGTGCTTTGCGTCGCCAGGCCGGTTGATGGACTCAGGACTCCGACGGGAATGAAGGGCCATGCTGGATCTGCCGGACCGTCCGGTTCTCGATAAGGACGGCCTTATAGGCGGGTGCCTGTGCCTGCCGATGGCCATCGATGCGCTCCGTCTGTCGGCCGAGGTCGGGGCCCTGGGTGCGGCCGTCTGGGGTACCACGGATGGCCGGGTGGGGGTTCACAAGACGGCAGAGGCGCTGTTCCTGCGTGGCCGTGCACCGGCGG
>Ga0163153_10007663_pt1 | contig 11529 bp, 11 predicted proteins | sample OliLakLV19MP6IB1_FD_148629 | JGI IMG/M metagenome (GOLD analysis project Ga0163153, IMG submission 148629) | Freshwater microbial mat bacterial communities from Lake Vanda, McMurdo Dry Valleys, Antarctica - Oligotrophic Lake LV.19.MP6.IB-1 | ecosystem: Environmental > Aquatic > Freshwater >... | reverse complement strand
CAATCGCACCTGCGGTGCTCGAATCAAGCGCCACACGGCCCACGGGCTCGCGCCCGTGGCTACGGCCAGTCGCCCTGCCGGGCTCCGGGAAAAAATAAGTCTTGTAGGGTGGGCACCGCCCACCGTTTTCCTTCTCGCCTAATCAAGCAAGAGGTGGGCAGTGCCCACCCTACAAACGCGCATCAAAAAAACACCGACCGCGCGCATCCACAGTCTTGTAGGGTGGGCACCGCCCACCATTCTTCCTCTCGCCTAATCAAGCAAGAGGTGGGCACCGCCCACCCTACAACGCGCATCAAAAAAACACCGACCGCGCGCATCCACAGCCATTGCAGCCGTGGTGCCCGCGATCGGTGTCACTTCCGAGATGTCGGCCTTCCCTCGGGCTTCTTTCGGGTCGCGCGGTCACAGCGGTCCTATTCCCGGTAGGGTCGGAGGTGCCGCTGGCAATTGCCGCCGTAATCCCACCCTCGCTCGATTGTCCACTGCTTGGCGCCTGCACCCTACCAGGGCATCTCTTAACGCCGAGACGGGGACACGTAGAGACGAGGCCGAACACGGGCCGGAAACCCCCGGAAGGCCCGGCGTAGTACCGCGATCGAAATGGCAAACGTTGGCGCTAAATGGCAAGCGAAATCGGCGCAAGGAATCAGCGTGGCAGCCTCCACGCTTCGTTTTCTCACCCGCCCGCCATCGGGCTGCCGGCTTGGTTGGCTGATCCAGGGCGACGCCTGGAGGCCGGTTTGGGGTGGCGTTTATTCGGTTATCAAAGACCAATCGAACGACCTTCGAAGCCCTGTCGGGCGTCGCGGCCAAAACTCACCGATCGCTCCTCTGCCTTTCAAGGCGGCTCGTGTCGATGTGAGCGTCGACTTGAACCCGCGGCACTACCGGCTCATTCCGCAGCCTCCGCATTTCCTCGGTGAGTTCTCCAATCGCATCCCGAAGACTGTCGCCCCGCACGGCTTCCAGCAACTTCTCAAATAGCCCTTGGTTCAGCGAGCCGCCAACATCTGCTCCAGCGTCGATCGACGCGGCGGGCTGTGTCGCGGCGGGCACGTCGCCCACCGCTTCCCGAAGCCCTTGCTCTACGTCATGCCGATAGCTCTTCTTCTGTGAGTACGGCGCGACAAACGACGCCGCGTCCTCGGGGCTGCCACCGAAACCGGTATAGGCATCAAAAAACCAGAGCTTCTCCTTTTCTAAATACGGCGGGATTTCATCGCGCCGCATCCGATTTTCTATAATCTGCCGGGCGAGGCTCGTGCGCATGGATTCAACGTCGCCGGCTTTCTGAGTAGACGCTTCGGCCTCCGCGCGTTTCAGCTTGAAGTTTGTCTCTTGGAGCGGATCAGATTCGAACTGCTGTTTGATTGCCTCGGCGGTCAGGTCACGCGGCGACTGCTGTGCATCAGCAACGGATTTAATTTTTGCCTGGAAGTCGGCGAGCCGTTCTTTATCCAGCAGCGACGACAGCACCGCCACGCTCTCACGCCCGCCGATATCTTCAATGTCTTTGGTTTTGAGCAGGCCCGCGTTGTTGGCCTCGGCCAATTGATCGAGCGCGTGAAGGAAATTGGTTCGGTCGATCTTCAGACGCTTCAGCACCTTGGCGCCGTCGGGCGTGCCCTTGCCTTGGAGCGATAGCGCGATGTTGCGAAGCCCTGTGATGCTTTCTTCGGGCGCGAGCCCCAAGCCCGTCGCCGCCGCCACAGCCCCGGCCGACTGTCCGGCCGAGAGGTTGAGTTGCTGCCCCAGGCCCATGAACTTCGCCATCAGCGGCGAGAGCTGCGCCGGGTCAGACACGCCCGATTGAGTGATCGAAGCCCGCAAAATGTTCTGTACCTTCTGCGGGTCGCTCTCGTACTGGCGGATTGTCGAAAACGCCTGGACGAGCGCGGATAGCGGCGCGGGCGTCGTGCGTGCGGTCTCGCCCACCTCCATGAAAAGCTTTTGTGTTTGCTCGTCCGACAGATTCGGGAAGCGGCTCTTCAGGTCGGCCATCGCCCCGGCCACCTCGACAGGTTGACGCCCCGAAAACTCCGCGGCTTGCCCGATGAACTCGCGTTCCTGCGGCTTGAATTGGTCGCTCATGAATTGGAGGTTCAGCGACGCCTCGGCAAACTCTCGCGCGGCCTTTACGTTCTCTTCCATTTCCGCGCGTATGGCCTGTAGCGCAGCCATCAGGCCGCCGACGCCGATCAAACCGCCCACCAAACCCTGAGCCGCCGCAAGCGCCGACTGATACCCCTGGGCCATCAGGCCCACACGCCCCGACGCCCGCTCGTGAGAGCCGGCGGCGCGGTCAACGGCCTCGGCGGCCATGTTCTGATACTTGGTCTCCTGGGCGATCTCCGTCGAAAGGCGGGCGATCTGTTGCCGACGCGCTTCGCCGTGGCGGGTCGCAATTTCATCCGACTGCCCGGCTTCCTTTGCCTCACGTTCATACTGATCCTGCTTTGCGATCAGTTCTACAAGCTCGTCTTGCAGACGCGCCATTTTCTGCGCACGCGTCTCCGTGCTGCGCGCCAGCTCGTCGTTGCCGCGATCAAGAGCGTTCATGCCCTTAACAGCACCCTCGACGCCCTTGCCGTCGTAGGTGGTTTGGATTTCCTGGCGGATCGGATCGGCCATCGCTTACGCCTCCACAAGGTTGAAAGGGAGCGGCCGGGGAACCTTCCAGGCGATCACTTCTTTCGCGCCGCGTGCGTGCGCTTCCTCGGCAATTCGTTCAAGGTATTGGCCTACCCCATCGGCCCCGGTCTTCCGGCGACGGGCGATGCGAACCGCACGGACAAACGCCGCGTGGGCGAGCCTGTAGCCCGCGATGCCCGCCAGCGCGGCAACCCATCGCGTGATCCGGTTCGCCTGGGGAGCGTCGCAGTAGTCACGCAACAGCCCTTGAAGGATGAGCAGCTCGATCACTTCCGCCGCCGAAGCGCGTGGCGCAAGCACGAAGATCGCGTCGCGCATCGAGAGTGTTTCGCTGTCTTCCATTTCAAGCTCTGATCTAAAACCCGCCCGACAGCCACCGTGGCGGGTCGGGCGAGAGGGTTGAATTCAAATCGCTCTACCGCGTCGCGACACTGACCGGCTTCACGTCGGCGGTCTTCACGAAGTCGCGGAGCTTGCCGGCCGGGATGCCTAGCTTCTCCGCGTCGTCGCGCTTGAGCGTTTCGCCGAAGAGCCGACCGTTGTGGTTCGCCGTGAGCTGCACACGCTCCGCGAACTTCGAATACTCGCCGCCGGCCGGGGTGTCTTGCTTCCCCATCTGATCGCCTTTCAAAGTGGGTTAGAGAATCGTTCAAAGGCCCGTCGAGCCACGCCGCCGAAGCGGCGCGGGTGCGAGGGGTCTTCGATCAGGCGTATTCCGCGAAGAGCAGGCCGCGATCGCTGGCGTCGGTGCCGCCGTTGCTGAGCCGCCGACCGATGGCGAGGGCCGAAACATACGTTCCGGCCGAGCCATCGCCGGCCGTGCATTGGAGCTGAAGAAAACGCTCGCGTTGCTTCTTCAGGTCGATGCCAAAGACAAACGTCTTGTTGTCGTCGCCGGCACCGGGCTTCGTGGTGGAGTCTTTCACCAGGGCGGGCGTGCCGCCGAGCGTGGTGGAGTTGGTCTTCGTGTCCGACTCCATGACCTTGAGCACGGCCACGGCAATATCGGTCGCGCCGATAGCCCCTTGGAGCTCGAGGTAATCGCAGCCGGGGAAGTCATTTCGATCGATCACGAAAGAGCTAACGGCCGCGTTGTCGGCGATCGCCTGGGGCGGGATCGCGACAACGACCTTCGTCTGTTGCAGTTCGTTCATTGCTGGTTCTCGCTTTCGCTTTGGAGTGTCGTTTGATTAGATGCGTTCAAGAAAACTTCAAGATTGGCCGGCCGGGCTCATCGCCCGGCCGGCGCGGGGTGAGTAGGAAGCGATCAGGCGGCGGCGGTGATCAGGCCGACCACCGGGCCGGCGTTGGTCGCGTCGCCCAGGCTGTGATTGTTGATCGCGTGCCGTTGCGTGCCGAGCACGGCGACCTGGCGTTCGATGAACTTCACTTCGGTCGAACGATCGATCGTCAGTTCCTTCCGCCGGCCGTACGTCGATGACATGCGAAGATCGCCGAAGAGGCAGGCGACTTGGCTGTTGGCTTCCGTGCGCGGCATCGACTGAGTAATTTCGACGGGCTTGCCCAGGAACATCAGCGAGCGAACGCCGTTGAACTCGCCGGCCGTGACGCCGCCCTTGGCGAAAGTGAGCTTGGCCATCACTGTCCAGAAGAACTCATTCGAGCAAAACCACTTGCCGGCCTTCGCGGCAAAACGCGGCGTGCGTCCCATCACCTTCAGGAAGTCGCCTTCCACAAGCTCGCTCCAGAGGTTGCCGGCGCCAAGCACCAGGCCGCCGCCGTCATCGACGCCGTTGATCGTGATCAGCCGCGTGTTGATGCCCAGCACGTCGAGGTAATCCGGCGTGCCATCGCCGACGAAGCCACAGTCATCGATCGCCTGGGCAAACGCCTGGGCGATTTCGATGGCGATCAGCTCGCCCAGTTCCGTCGCGCTGTCTTCGCCAAGTGACTTCGGATACAGCGTGAGCGTGTTCCATTCGTCGGCGTTGAGGTTGATCGTCGCGTATTTGGGCTCGCTGCCCGTGGCCGCGACGTTCTGGCCAGTCTTGAAGACGCTGACCCCGCTCACGCGACGCTGGAAAGTGAGCGAGTCGCTGCTCATGGGCATCGGGAAAGCTGAGCTACCCCAGCAACCGAATTCCTCGACCAATCGCTGAATGCGCGTGCTGTATTCGACAGGCACAAGCACGCCGCCGGCGCTGTCCGGGCTGCTGCCCATGGCGCGCTCGAACACGTCTTTGAACTCGGCCTTCAGCGCGCCGAGCGCTCGCTGATCGCCGCCCACCGTGCCGAGCACGCACAGGCCGAAGCTCCGCGCCTCGCCCTCGTTGCCGAACACCCCGCGGTAACGGCCGCGATCATCGAACGACATGCGGCGCACGGCCGACAGCTTGTTTTCGATCGTCTGAGGCACGCCGCGCATCTGCTCTTCGAGCTGAGCGACAGCGCCCTTGATCGTCTTCTGCTCGGCGAGGTAGCTTTTCACCTCGCCCATCAAGGCTTTGATTTCCGGGTCTAACATTGGATTTCGTTCTTTCGTGTTTGGGTTGGGCGGGCTTGCTAGGGCCTGGCGTTGCCAAGCTCGGCTCGCAGCTCGCGGATCATGTCCGCGCCTTCCTGTTGTTCCGGGTCGGGGTCGGCCGGCGCGTCTTCGTCATCATCAAACCCCGAACCGTCGTCGTCGCCTTCGTCGTAGCTGTCGCCCCTGGGGCCTCGCACCGCTTCCGCGACGTCAGTTAGAAGCGTGCAAAGATGGCCGCCGGGGCCGGCGTGGAGAAGTTTTTTTAGAATGCGTTCGATCACCGGCGTGAGCCGCGTTTCGAGCGTGTCATCGCCCGGCGTGCCGAGCGTGTGACGCGCGGCCGATGCGGCACGCACAAGAGCGTGTCGGGCCGCGCCAATTGCTACCGCGGATATTTCGATCAGCTCGATTTCGGTGAATGCCCTCACCCGATGCTGCTCACCGGGCTGCTCACGCATTTCCCAAGCTTTCACCAGGAAGCCGATCGACACGGCTTTCATGTGCCCCTTGCGATAGAGATTCCAATACCGCTGAGCGAGCGGGTCTTCGTCGTCAAACTCGGCGATGCCTTCAAGCCCGGCGTCGCTCACCCAAAGCTTGACCCAATGACCGATGACGGTGGGTTCGCCGGACGTGCCGACGTAAACGTGCCCGGCCGCGAAGACCGGGTTGAGCATGAAATCCGGAATGGCGCGGGCGAGCGCCTTCTGGTCAACAATTTCGCCGTAGCGATCAATATCGCCGGTCGAGCAGAGGAAATGAACTTGGCGCTTCGCCTCATCGATCGACTTCACGCGCATGCGTGTGCTGCCGATCTGCCCGACACGCGGCTCTACTGTGCGCTGCTCAGGGTCGAGAAGTAAATCGATCATGTCGGCAAGGGCTTCAGGCATGGCCGGCGTCTCCAGGCGTGATCGCTGCGGCGTCACGCTGCAACAGTTTTTCGTAGGTGAGAAAACCCTTCGCGGCGTAGCGGCCCATCATCGACTTGAGCGAGTCGCCGGGGTAGCGGGAAACCGTCGTGCAACCGCAGTTCACATCGTCTTCGGCGTGGCCGCTGAGGCGCGGTGCCTTCGCGTGGTGCCCGGTTTGCGCGATGACAAAATCCGCCTCGTTCGGTACGGGCGAATCCATCGTCTCATCCTCGGTTTGCTGGTGATGCTCGCGCCCGGTTTCTTTCCGGCTCCACAGCCAGCTCTTCAAGGGCACGCCCGATTTTTCGCGGCCGACCTGCCGCGCGTCCTCCACCGCCGCCCCGACTTCCGTCATCGCGATCGTCTTCGCGCGACGATATGCAAAGCCGAACTCGTCTTTGACGCGCTGGGCGAGCTGCTCGCCGCTCTCGCCACCGGCAAGGCCGTCCGCGAGCTGCTCACCGAGCCGCTTCTGGAGCGTGCGGTTGATGCCTGTAACTTTGATTTCACGCTGGCGTATCTTCGCCGCCACTTCAGGCGAGCCGTCGTCAAACGGTTTGGCCTTGCCGCCCTCCGCGTCGGCCGCTTCCTGCATCACCTGATTGCCGCCGAGCCGGTAGGCTTCGCGGATGAGCGGGCCGAGCTTGGCGATTAGGCCGGCGTTTGATTCAGCAAGATCGAAGAGCAGCGATGCGATCAGGTCGCGCCGCTTCACGCGATCCATGCCCTTCGCGGCCGGCAACTGCGGAGCGGCGTCGGCCAGTAGCTTCAGCGATACGCCGCGCAGTTCATTGAAGTGCCGTCGCAGCTTGTTGAGGGCGCGATGATCCAACGCCGCCCAGGACGCACGCCACGCGTGCCAGATTCGGGCGAGCGTGGCATCGCTCAATCTTCGCTCGCGGCTGCCCGCGTGCGGGCCGCTGATGCGTGGGGTCGACCGTTTGCCCGTCCCTCGCGTCGGCTCATCAGAAGGCAACGTCGCGGCTTCGTCGTCGCCCGGCGCGCCGGTGGGGTCATCAGCGCCGGGGATCACGTCTTCCTTCACGTCGATCAAGCCCATTGGCTTGTACCAGGTGTCGCCCCATGCGAAATCTTCGAAGGGCAAATAAAACACGTGTGAAAGGGTATTGAGCGGCACGCCCGCCGCCGTCCATTTCTGAACCTGATCCGCGAGCCCTAGCAATCCTTTTTGCACGGCCGGTACGCCCGACGAATCGAACCACGAATAAAATCGCTGGCCCGTGCGCGTCGCGGTTTCGCGTGCCCGCTGGAAGTTCATCGAGCGGCGCTGCGCCACGCGCGGCGCGACGCTCCGCGCTTCAGCCATCGCCAGTGAGCGATCGCCATTGAAGCGAGAGACAACCCCTAAATCCCATTCCTCAGCGATCCATGCGGCGCGAGGCAAAATCACCTTCGTCCAAAAGCCTTGCTCGGCGGCGTCGGCGTGCGCGTAATTGCTGTCTTCGTAGAATCCGACGCACGCCGGCGGCACGCTGAAAGCAGCGCAGATGTCGGTGCGAGCCATTCCTTTCAGCTCGCGAAACTCCATGTCGCTGAAGCTTCTCGCGATCGTCTTCACGTCCACGCCGCCGTAAATCAGAAGGTGGCGATTGCGGTTGTTCACCCCGGCGTGTCGCTCGCTAACGTTTTGGCGGAAGTCTTTTATTTGGTCCGGGGTGGGCGTGCCGCTCATCGTGAAAATGGCGCTCGGCTCAACGCCGTTATCCATGCTCGATTCGTTTGCGACGTCGGATTTGAAATACTGGCTGATCGCAAGAGTCGCAGCGCGCCGCGGGCTCAAACCTTCGAACGGCTGGTTATCTTCGAAGTCGGGATCGATGATCGTGTGGACTTGCCCCAAAGGAAGATCGAACGGCCGAGCACCCTGCATCCCGGCCGGTGTGAACTTCCAGGCGAGCAGCTCGCCCGTCGCGCGGTCGCAAACAGGCTTCATTTGCAGCGGGCAAACCGGAACCACTTCGATCGGCAATCCGCCCGGCGTGAGAGTGAAGACCCAGTGAACTCGACCGAATAACAATAAGTGAGCCTCGGTCGCACGCTGGAAGCCGCGCCCCGTCATTCGAGGATTGGGCCGCTCTACAAGATTCACGATCGGGCCGGTTTCTAGAACCTGCTCATCAATCGTGGATATGCGGTGAGGAAGCAGCGAGAGCGCATCGGCGCGTGCCTTCACGCACGCGTAAACCGCGGAAACTTGGCTGTAGGAACGTTGCGGCCTTGCGCCCGCCGCCATCGCAGCGCCACCCCCACGAGCGAGGCGCATCTGTTCGACAATTTCAGCGACGCCGCCGCGCTGCGTGACGCCGTGCGATGTTGAAGACCAGACGATTTCCGTGCCGTCGTTCATCGGCTCACTTCCGCTTCCGTTTGGTTTTCTTTGCCCACGCGGCGAGCTGCTCGCGCCGCTTCTCTTCGGTGATCGCGGCGGACGCCTGGGCGAGTAGTGATTGGTGCAGCTCGCGGGCGCGGGTTTCCGTCACGTCGAGCAGCGCGGAGATTTCGGGGTAGCGGCAACCGTCGACGTAGAAGCGATCGACTAAAAGCCGCTCGCTCACCGAGAGGGCCATGGCGCGGAGGCGCTTCAATAAGCGTTGCTGAGAGCGGCTAAGTTTTCGGGGGGCTGTAACCGGCATCCTTGCCGAGCATCCTTCCGTGGGGTCAATTTTCGCCTAATGTTTAGTTAGGAACCGGCTCACTCAGAAAAACTCGATACGCTTCCTTGGGCTTCATCTCGGCTGTGAGATAGCCCGCCTTCTGCAATTCCTTGCGCGTCTTGTCGTATCGCTTTTCGTTGATCACTTCTGGCCGCGTCAAGAGGAAAGCGACCGTACGCCCCTGGACAATCTCTAACTGCTTGCGGGACTCGGGCTCGGCCCGCCATCGCGCACGAACTTTCGCGTAACCGAGGAAGGCGTCATAGCCGACGTTCGTTTCGCAGATGCGACGGTATCGATCTTGAAGAGCGAGCGGCAGCAGCTCGGCCGGATCAAGTTCAGCTCCCGGCAACTCGTCATGATAGAGCGTGCAAAACCTGCCCATGTCGGGGCCTTGATGAAGCGAATTAACGACGCGCTCGGTTTCGAGAACGGCTTCAAACTTAGCTGCTGCGTTCGGCGGTTCTTGCCCCGCAAAGTTCGAGCACCACGCTGTAATCGCCCACTGAAGCCAAGGTCGCTGTTTGGTTTCAAGGTTGGCGAGAATTGTGTGCATGTCTACAGCCGTGCGGCGGTAGCGGCGAGCAACTTCCATGAGAAGCGCGCCGGTCGAAACGTCTTCCAAGGCTGGGCGCACAGATTTTGGCGGCGGGGGCGGCGGCGGATCAAGCGACTCATCCTCCTCGTTTATCAACCATTCCAACGGCACGCCCAAGCCCTTCGCCAACTTCCTTGCAGCGTCAGGTTGTGGAATGGTTTTTCGATACAGATACACACTCACTGACCCATCGGGGAGCCCCGCGCGCGTGTCGATCAAGGCCTTCGGAAGATCGCCAATAGCGCGACGAAGTTTCTTCGTGAATAAGGGTTCGGGGCGATCGGAAGTTGGCATGTCTTCCCATGGTAGCGACGATGGCTTTTGCCTCGCTCATGCCATCAAGTGTCGGCATAATCATTGCACTTGTCAATAAAGATTGTTACAGTGCAATGAGCGGAGCCGATATCCACCATTAAGGAGACCTTGGATGCCGCCAAGCAAATCAAAGCAGAAACGCAGTGTTCTCCCGTCGATTGGGTTGTTAACTGAAATTGATCGGTATCCCGAAAGAGTTTCGCCATCGCCGAAAGGGCTCGACGCGGCCTTGCGACAAATGTTAAAAAACCCCCAGTATTTTGCTGGACGAAAGCGGCGAACCTCATTAGCTCGAAAGGAGGCCTAACACATGATTAGTCTTGGCGAGGGTCAATAAAAAAGACCCCCGCCCGCGTGTCCCTTTCTTGGCAGATCAGATCACGCAAACGGAGGTCTTATGAAGACTGTATCGACCCGGCGGAATCCCCGCCACCAGAAAAACGCGCGACAGCGCGTAACTGCAAGAGCCGCAAAGATGTTCGGCACGGAAGCCAGCCCCACGTCTATCGGAAACACCCGACGAGATTTGACTCCCGCGACGCTGCGCGTTCGCGTCGGTTCGAAGATTTATACGTTCTATTTTGTCCGTGGAGTTATCGTCACAGCTTCATTTAGGAACCGTCCTCTCCTGGGTCTTTGCGATTTCGATACGCAACGAGTTTTTATAAGCGATCAAATGTCGACAATCGCCGACCGCCGCGATTGTTTTTGGCACGAACTCGCTCACGCCTGGGATCGCGAATGGAATCCCCAAGGATTGCCTTACACCCAAGAATCGCTTGCGAACGCTGTCGGAAAAGGGATGGCATTGGTTGACTCGCGTTTTATCCGACGCGTCGATCGACTTCTGAGCACGCCACATGGAAGTACGAAAAGCCGGAGCGTTGCTCGCATGTTCGACGGTGTGCGGCGAGAAGTTTTTGAAGCCGATCAGTTCCGAAATGAGTGCCGCACTCTCCTTTCCCAAGGAGGTGCAGCTTGAGCGCACTACTTCAAATAGCTTCCGCTGCTCCGATCGACTGGTCATCGCTGATCCCGTTGGAAGACGCCGCGCCGATCCTCGGCAAATCGCCCGATCATCTGAGCCGCCTTTGCCGCGAGCAGCTCAGCAAGTTCGGCTCGGCCGTGCTGGCGAAAGCCGCGGAGGATCGCGTGGCACGCTGGTATCTTCGGCGCAACTACGATCAGCGTTTGGCGCGTGACGTGGGCACGCTCTTCCAGGTGCCGAAGCTCGACCACTTCCCCAGGCATCAGGTTGATATTGCTTGGCAGCGTGCCGCGTGCGTGGATCAATTCCGCGACGCGCGGGCGACGTGCAAGAGCGATCAACGGCACTGGCTGCCGGCGCTGGTGGGCAGGCTTCGCTTGCAATACCCCGGCCTGAAAATCTCCGATCGATCGCTGCGCCGGTGGTACGCGGATTACCGCGTGCCGGCCGACATTGTGAAGCTGATCGACACACGCGGAGGCAACCAGAAAGGCGCAGCCGACCCGGCCGCGTGGGATTGCTTCAGGACGCGTTACCTCGATCAGCGGCAACCGAGCCTGCGCGTTTGTTGGGAGTTCACGCGGGACTACGCCCGCGCGGAGTCGCTTCGGTGGTGTAGTGAAGATCAGTGCCGCCGGCTTCTGGATCGCTACATCGCGCCGGAGGTTCAAGCGCAGTTCCGCGAGCCCAAGACGTTCCGCCAGCGGTTCGCGGCTTATATCCCGCAAGACCCCAACGCCTGGGAAGCGGGCATCTGCTGGATCGGCGATCACGTCACGTTCGATCTTCATTGCCGCCTGGGCGACAAGGTGATCCGGCCGACCGGCACGTTTTGGATGGATTGGAAATCGCGGCGCATCGTCGGCTTCGTGCTGTGCGAGACGCCGAGCAGCTCTACG
>Ga0163153_10007662_pt1 | contig 11529 bp, 14 predicted proteins | sample OliLakLV19MP6IB1_FD_148629 | JGI IMG/M metagenome (GOLD analysis project Ga0163153, IMG submission 148629) | Freshwater microbial mat bacterial communities from Lake Vanda, McMurdo Dry Valleys, Antarctica - Oligotrophic Lake LV.19.MP6.IB-1 | ecosystem: Environmental > Aquatic > Freshwater >... | reverse complement strand
GTCAAACCCGCCGTAAACCGAGCCGCGTCACGTGCCGCATCTCCGCCGTACACCGCCGACGCCAGCGTGTTCGAGGCGGACTGATTTCCAAAATTTCCAAGTGCGTTGTTGGCCTGGTTTGTGGAAGACTGCCCGACGCCGAGAAGGCGATCGATACCCGCGAGCGATGTATCCCTGTTTGTTTGGAACGTCTGAAGCGCCTGCGTGAAGGCGTCGTTGATCGTGTTCGACGCGAGCCCTTGAGAGTACTGAGTGAGGGCCTTGAGCGTTCCGCCGCCGAGTCCGCTACCACGCGCCGCGGCTGCTCGCTGAACGGCCTTTAATCCCTCGGCTAAAGTGAACTGGTAATTCGGATTTTCTGAGATTTTAGCCGGGTCGAACGCGAACTTCTCAGATAGTGCACCGCCGGCGCCGGTGGCTTCCGCCAGGCTAGTGGCCCCGCGCTCGCCAAGCGCCTGGTATGGAGAAAGATTCTTGAGTTGAAGTTGAAGAACGTCAGCGAGACTCGAGTTCGCCTGCGCCGTGCCGGTCTGCACGGTATTGATCGCGTCGCCAGTGGCGGTCTGGACAGACTTGGCCGCGTCTCCCGCAGCTGCTGTTACGCTAGTGCCCGCCGTAGTGGCCGCATCCTTAACGCCTGTAGCGGCTGAGTCTCCAGCGGCTTTTGCATCCGCCGCTACCTTGGCTGCCGCATCTGACTGCACCCGCCCAGCGGACTTGGACGCTCTGGACCCAAGGACACCGCCGACGATGGAGGTGCCCGCCGAGATAAGCGAAGGGATCAATACGGCTGCTGGCATGGTTATTCGCTCTCCTGAACGGGTTTAGAAACTCCCAGCATGTGTAAGTCGTGCATCTTGCCGTTCTTCAGGAAACTTCTCTCGTTCAAACCAAACTGCTCGAGCCCGGCCGATTTCGCAAACGCCAGCGCGAGACGATTGTAGGCCGGCACGTTCGTAATCAACCGGCGGCATGAGGTGTTGTCCCACAGCCACTGAACCAATTCGATGGCGGCCTTATGGGCCAGGTCACCCCAGCATGTCGGAAGCAGGCAAGTGTGAACTTCCCACAAAACCACCGAGTGCGGCACCAGCATAAATAAACCCAGTAGCAAGCCATTGCGATGAAGCAGCACGTACCAGATGTCCGGATGCTTCACCGGCTTAAACTCCGCAACCGCAGGCGAGAAATCGTCGATGATGTGCGGCCACACCTTTGGATGCGTCATGACGCTCAAGATGATGCCGTAGTCAGCGCTGCGGGTGAAGGTGAACATCTTTTAGGATTCAGAAGCCGCGAGCCGGCGCTTTATGTCTTCGAGGCGCGCCCAGATAATAAAACCCCAGCCGTTCAGGTCCTCGATTTCCTGCTGCAACTCGTCAAGGCATTCTGACACCGGGCGATTCAGGGAAGAGTCTCCGTAATCCCGCTTCCCCTGCTCTACTCGGGCGCGCACTCGATCCTCATAGGCGCTCCAGTGCTCCGAAATGATGCGGTCGGACTCTGGTGTCGCGCTCAGTCCATCAGGGACTTGACCGCGCTCATCGCTTTTCTGAGGCGCTTGTATGCTTTGGCGTTCAGTAACTGGCCTCGAGTTTCTTCGGCCGCCATAATCAACTCCATGATCCTTCGGTTCCACTCAGCGAGCCTCGCTTCCGCCGCCGCCCGTTCGCGCCGGGGACGGGTAATCTTTTCGTATCGTTGTTGCTCGACCCACCGCTCGAAACTTCGCATCCGCGCGGACGCCTCGTCTGGCTCCGACTGTTGGCCGATAGCCGCACGGGCACAGAACATCCAGCCAGCAACCGCCAATGTCAGTGAACTCCATATCGTCATTAAAAAACCCCATGCGCCAAACTCCTTAGTCGGGAAATTGGCGAGCGTTAGATATTCCAGGCCGCTCAGGCCACGGGGTGAGCGTTTCGCGGTATCGCGCCGCCGCTCAGGCGGTCAAAGGCTTCAGTTGACGCCAGTGCGCGGCCGGCCTGACTCCGTTGTCGGCAGTAGGCACGCGGAAGGACTTCCGCTCAAGTACGCCGGTAGCCACCCCGTCGCTGAGTATTTTGCGCGTATGAGGGGGTGATAATTTCCAGGCTTGACTCCAGCGCTCCACTCTGTGCCAACCTTCTGGAACCGGCTCACTGCCATTTTCAACTACAGACTTTCGGATACTCGCGAGTGTTGCATTCGCCTGCGCGGTGATTAACTCGCCTAGCGTTATCTTCGGTAATGTCTTTGGCATTTTCTTGGGTCTCTTACTAGTTCCGGTTACTCTTCAGGACTTCTGTCGACAGTCCACACTTTGCTGTCTACAAACAGCCGCTCGTGGGCGTAGCGGATCACGATGCCGCCGAACTGCGGAGTGCTGAGCCGAGCTCCCGGGATTTTCCACGCGAATGGAGTTTTGCCCTGCCAGGCGGGTGTTACCACCGCAATCGCTCGTCCCGTTTCACCCTTCTGACCGCCGGCCGCTATCTCCGTCTGAATGTGGCGATGACGATGCGAACGAACAACACAATCTGGTGGCCGGCGGCCCCATCTCGACGCTTCGACAAACGACTCCAGAAGCTCCTTGTGGACCGCTGTCGATTCGTAGTGATTGCTGCCTGTCGTTCCAACGTGATGCAGCAGGTGTACCAGTTTCGGCCCGACCCGCTTCCACAGTTCGTATCGAGCGTACTGGCCTTCTGCGTTGGGGATCGCTCCCAAGCGCTTCGCCAGGCGTTCCTCGGAAACCGCCGATGATCCAACGTGCGCCTCGGTCCCGCGGATCATGTAGAACCGTCCTTCGCACAAGTCTCGCAAGGGCCTGAGTAGCCTAAACGCGATGTCTTCCTGGTCCTCTTCGTTGTGGCTGATCGGGGTGGTGGCGCGATGGTGAATGCCTTCCCTCGCGTCGCCGTTAATTACGATCGCATACGGCTCTCCGCGCGTCGCGTCCGGCACGAATTCATCCCAGAAAGAACGCCAATAGGACCACAGCTTCAATTGGAACTTAGACGGCATGTAACACCCGCCATCGTCCAACTCGGCTCCTTCGGGCGGACACAGGGCGAGACGGCACCCGCTGTGGAGGTCCGAGACTACCACGAGATTGTTGATCGCTATCTGTTTAGGCATCGGCTCCCTTGCCTGGCCTGGTCAGAGGCTCGGTGGTGGACAGGCACTTCGCAATAAACTGAGCGTCGTACCCGCAGTCGTTGCACTCCCACCCGGTATCGAGTTCCCCCAAGCACATCGGGCAGAGGTTGTTGTCAATCAATTCCTTGAGTGCTTCGTCGGACATCTCGCGTGGGTTAAAAGCGCGTGACATTTTAAGGCTCGGGCTCGTAGTGAAACACGATCACGAAAGACGGCTCGATATGAATCGGAACTCCAAGCGTGTTCAGGAATGTGGCCGTCTTGATCCTCATAACGTTGTCGGTTCCCAGCAGTCCGCCGGCTGATACGTCGAAGTCGAACTCGATCACCTCGGGAATCGGCCCGATGTTCCCCTGCAGGTACACAAAGGCAGAGTCTCCGGCGAAGTCGGCGTAGATACTGCCATCCGGCGCTGTGGTTTGCAGGCCGAACAGCCAGCCACTATATCCGCCTACCGGTAGAGCGGCGGGAGTGGTGAGCTTGGGCATGGCCGTGGCATTGCCGTAAACTCTCAGAACGCGAACTCGGTAACCCGCGGGTGGAGCGACGAACGTGATCGGGTTGATCGCGTAATCAGTAAAACCCCACGTGCCCGGCCGCGTGTCCGCGGCTCCGTAGAGATCCGCACTGATATTCGTTGCGGTGGAGTACGGCCCGAGAGCGTCAGAATTGTTTGCCAAGGTTGCTCCTGATAAGACCGCCAGGATGGCGCGGTAAAGCCAGTCCAAAAAGGTTTCCCACGGAGGTGTTAGGTTCCCGTCGACGTCGATGAAGGGAGTCCCGCGAGGCCGCGGAACGGGAGTCAGATTGTCTGCCATTGGTTTGTCGGCTCGGTTTATAGGCTCAGACTCGGAGGTAAGCGTTAATCCACGTGTGATCGATCTCGGCCGTGCTGGTCACTTCGAACACGCGATCGCGGCCGCTGCCAAGTTGGCGCCAGATGGCTTGCCGACTGAAATCGCCGGACGCTCCGGCTGTTGTAACCTTCTCGTTGCTCCACGTCTCGCCGCCATCGTCGCTGTATCGCAGGATCATCTCGGGAGCGCCGGCGGACGGCGCTGCGGTCCCTTTTTGCATGTCCAGCTCCATGCGAAAGTACCGAACACGATCGTTCTCGTTGCTGAGGTGGGGCGCGCGTCGAAGTCTGCGAATTACCGCTCCGTTGTCATTGAAGATTCCCGCGGACTGCTCGTACAGTTGCCCCGTGGCAGAGTCGCCAACGATGTGCTTACCGAACGCGTACGCGTGGCATTGAACGCGATCGCGGTGGAATCGCCCATCCGCCGACGTCCACACTCCACGCTGGTGCCAGAGGCTAGTAGTCAGGTCGTATGCCCACGTCGCGTCGGCCGTTGGGAAGGTGAGCACATAGAACGTATGCCCGTTTTCCTGGTAACTGTACGCAACCGCGTCGATGGTCGTTGTACCGGCGCGCGTATAGCCCTGGATTGCGGTCTCAATGGCGTGATTCGACACGCGCTTGGGGGTCTGACCGAACGCCTGTGCCACCCAGCCAGCGCCGTTCTTGCCGATCACCAGCCACATGAGCGATTCGCCGACCTTAGCGATACTCCACGGTGCGGCGCCGTTCTCAATGAGTGCGTTCGGAATCAGTTGGAAGGGGAAGTTGGCGGCGCCTGTGTCCTGCCATATTTCGGTGGTGTCGAAGCCAAACAGCCAGAGAAGTTTCTTGTCGGCGAAGACTGCGGATAGGTGATCGGGGTAGCCAGATTTTACGTCGAAGTCGAGCGGATCCCACGTCAGGAAGTCGTCAATCGCAGATATTGCAAACTCGGATGTGTTGGGCCGCGAGACGATGCCGTAGCGGTCGATAAACGTGTTCGTTGCGCCGGGAACTACCGGAACTACAGTTGTTCCGGTCGCCACGAATCCATCCCCGCCAGAGGTAACAAATAACTGATTCCCGTTCAGAACCATCTGGGCGGGGTTGGTCGCCCGTGTGACGGCGCCTAGAAGCGTCGATGTACCGTCGCTGAAGACCTCGTACAGCCCGGCGCCAGCTACCGCGAAAAGGCGATTTTCGCCGGCGAATAGTCCGTTTACTGGCGAGTCATCAATGGTCCCGAATAGCGTTCGCCCGGGCGTTCCCCTGAGGATGAAGGCATTCTTTCCCTGGCCTGACTGATCCTGCTCTGGAAGCAGGTTGATTGTCGACTGAGATTCGGCTTGGCGCGAACTGAGCTCGTACGCTCCACCGACGAAGGCATCGAATTTCATAGGAACAGAATTTAAGCGCCGAAGAACGTATTGCTCAAGATGTTGTAGCCACCGTTTACGCCGATCCCGCGGCATGCGGCCTCGCACCGCTGCTTCAGGACGGGAATATTGATTGCCTTTACCTTTGCCTTGGATCGTGCCGCTTCTAGAATCGCAACCGGAGACATACGGGCCCGTGCTGGGTTCCGCATCGCGAGTTCGTACGCCAGGTTGTATTCAATGGCCTTCTGATAAGCCGGTGGCAGCAGGTCAATCTGCGCGGTCGCATCCGCAAAGGTGTCCAGTGTCTTCCACAGGTACAAGGCAATCTGCCCTGCCCGTGTTGGAATCGGAAACATCTTTATAGTCCCGTTCGGAATTGACGGCTCGTAATACAGCATCGTGCTGACCGTGCCGGTCGTTCCCTTGGGCGATAGAGCGGCCCATTCCTGCTCGGTTAGAATCCGCAGAGGTTGCTCGAAATCCGGCGACGCGTTGGTAAAGATAAAGCCGGCGCGGTCAATGCGCTCGGGCCGTTCAATACTGAAGTCCGGCGTGGGAAATGTGCCGATCGTGTACGTCTGCCGGTTCGCCACGATAGTCTGGACGCTGCGCACGATGGCGTACACCATCAGACGCTCGGCCTTCCATGAGTCGAGCATCGAGTTGAGCGCCGCGATACCGTCGGCCACCTCAGATGAGGATGGGCCACGTAGCGCCGCTGTGACCATGCCAGCGATCCGGTAACCGGTGTAGATGAGATCCGCGACGTTTATGGACATGAGAGTTGTCTAAGGCGATGCGTCCGAAACCAGTCTCCGATGCAAACTACTGCTGCGACACTTGGCCAATATTGGGAGCGTCGAGCGTGCGTGATTCGCCGAACGATCCCGCCAGGATCTGAGCGTTCAGTGTCTGGATTGCGGCCTTTTTCTGGGCGGCCATGGCCACGATGGCGGGGTTGGGTTCCTTCGTGTATCCAGGAGAAATCTCCAGCGCCAGGTTGTACATTACGGCGCTGTAGTAGCCGGGCGGAAAGTCGAAGGTCGCGGACACTCCAGCAAGTTGCGCGAGCACGTTCCACACGTACATTTCTAGGATCGGTGTCCCTGAAGGAATCGGGTGCACATGCAGACCAGCGAGCGGATATCCCTGGTCTAGATAGACATCGGTAGGAAGAACGCCAGTTAGGGCTTTCTCTTTGATCGCGGACCACTGCTTTGATGTCGCCACGTTCATGGGAATCGTAATCCCGGCAATGATGATCGAGGCGGTTTGAATCAGCGCCGGGCGCGCCACGTTGAACGGTGCCGGCGCGGTCAGCCCGATCGTGTAATCCTGTTGGGCGGGCACAAGCAGACCTGTCACCTTCGCAACCGTGTATAGCGAAAGCCGCTCGGTAGACCACGTGTCCAAAAGCGCGTTCAGTCGCGTGAGGCAGTATTGACCATCCTCAGCGCTGAGTGTCTGGCCCTGGCCAAGTTCGCCGATCGTGACGAGCGCGTCCGTGATGAGATCTAGAGCGGTGGCCATTTAAGTGGACTCCTGGAGAGGGGAACCCCAGCAATGAGCGCCGGGGTTCTGCGGAGGAGGCGGACAGCGGACAGGGATGGAGTTGGCTTATTTCTTAGACGGCGGGCCCGCGGCCGGAGCCGAATGGGCTTCATCAAGTTTGTTGTAGGCCATCTGGAGAGACTCGTGCAGTTTCTCGAGTTGTCCGTACCTCAATTTGATGCCCGCAAGTTCCTTGCTGTTTTCATTGAAGCGCGTCCCGATCTTATCGTACGTCTCCGTCATGATCCGCAACTGGTTCGCCATATCGGCGCGCTCGTCCTCGGCCTTCTTGATGCCAGCCGCAAGATCCTTCACCTGCTGCCGAGTGTTCTCCAGGTTCTCGCCTTTGTGCTTGAGAAGATCGGACAGTTCAGCGTTGGAAGCATTCGCCGCGGTCAGCGCCGTGGCCAGGTCCTCGTTCGCCTTCTTGAGTTCCGTGATCTCATCGGCTACGCTTTCAAGCGCAGCGGCCGAGCGCTCCTCTACGACACGCGCTACTGGCAGGTCGTCGGCCGTGTACCAGCCCGGGCCAAGTTTCTCGGCATCCGCGGGCGAGTTCACCTTGACCGGCTCCTTGCCTTCGGCAAACATAAATCTGGGCCACGGCTGATGCACGTATGGCTTGTTGGACATTATTTTTTCCTTTAAGGGTTTATTAACGTGTGATGCGTGAGGGGACGAAGCGCAGTAGGCTGGCTGCCCAGCAGGCCCTTCTTCCTAATTGCGGATGTCGTAACTGACAATGACGGTATCGCCGCTATTGGCGCCGTCGACCCATATCTCCGACAGGTCAATACTGCCGGCTGGATCAGCGTCTGAATACGAACCACCAGGAGCGCTGGCACTGGCTCCGGCTAGTTGCGCGGTGAGATCTCCGCTCGCGGATGAAGCGGGGGTGCGGCCGTTCATGATACCGGCCATCACGTAGCCGGCGCTGGTGCCGCTGATCGCCATCTGAATAAACACGCGCGTCACGATCGTCTTCGTTGTCGAAAGACGGATCGGAGTACCAGCGGTGATGGTGATTTTGCGGTTGTAGCGCGCGGCTTCTAACCGTTGGGGCGAGATCGCCAAGAGAAGAGTAATGAGAGCGATGAATGTGGATAGGCGGCGCATGGTGGCTCCTGGTTTAGAGGGGCGGGGCCGCTGGTAGGCGACCCCGCAAGGAACTTTACAACGGAATAGTCGTATAGCGCGCAATCACGCCACAGATTTGCAGCGTGGTAGCGGCTGTTCCGGCCAGCGTGAAGGTCTGAGCCACCGTGATCAGTTTGTTGTCCGTGCTCAGCGAGAGCGGAGTCCCCAGCGTGATCCGTTCGTTGAAGCAGGTGCCCGAGGTGGTGATGGTGAGTTGGAGCGTGGTCGGAGTTGCCGTGAGGGTGCCACCGGCTGTGGTAACAACCGTTCCGGTAGCTGCCGCACCGGCAGCGGTGCTGGCCGGGTAGACAACGCTGTTGATGGTAGCGGCCGCGACGCTCGCCAAGTTCGTGGTCTGGACGCCGTACAGGAGCGATACGCTGGTCAGCGTTACGCCCTTGGTAGCGGTCAGCCTGGTAGGGATCGCGATAGGGCAGACTACCGCGAAAGTCCCTGCGGTGGTGTCTGAAGTCGCCCGCAACACGGGATTACCGGCGGCGGCCACGATCATAGCTGGGGAACCGGTGGCGAACGCAGTGGTGGTTGGCGTGATGGCGCACGCCGCCGGAGAGATGAAGACCTCGCCGTCCGTAAACGTAAAGGTGTCCGCCGTCCCGGACTTGGTCCAGACGCTGGCATTGGGTCCGCTGGCCGGGCAGGTCCAGATAGTCCCACTCCGATAAGACAGGTAGGGGAGCACGGCCAGAGTGCCGGCGGTACAGGTTCCTACCGGGTCAGCCTGCGGAAAATACGAAGCCGGACCGACATAGACGGTCGCTCCGGATGCGTGGCCCGCGGCGGAGGTCCCGCCCCATCCGCGCTCGATAGAAATAGTCGTGCTGTTGATCCGATTTACGCGCACGAGTTCGCGATCAATCAACGCGAGAGTGAGCACTGGAGGATTCAAGGGTGAGCCGACGCCGCCCTGGGATTCGGCAACGCCGGGAGCAAAGAAGCTCGTTGCACTGGCAACGTACATGACATTGGGTGCGTTACGGCCACCTGCCAGCGCGGCGCTGAGGGTGGTCGTGGTGATGCTGCCTTGCGCGAATACCGAAGCTAGGCAGACAAAGAACGCGATTAAAACTCGCGCGGTGAATTTCATTTGATTTTCTCCAAGATAGGTTAGAGCGGGCGCGTCAACGCCCGCACAGAGAGGTCTGCCACGCTTAGCCGCTAATGCGACAAGCCAATTCCGGGCGAACGCACTTCCATCCGCCGAGCACGTCGAGGCGGGTGTACTTCCGGTTGAGCCGAACGTCATAGCCGCGGACCAGGCGAACGGACAACCCAATCTTCGGGTTACTCGCGCGCTCGCTCCACTCCATACCGCCTGGAAGCTCGAGGTTCACGATGGCCAGGGCAAAAGCATTCTTGTGGAAAGCGAGAGCCTGAGGGGTGGAAGCGCCCGTGATGTTGGCGAAGGCGGCAGCTGCCACGTTGAACACAAAGATCGCCGCGTCATTGGCCGGGAGCGCCGTGACAGTCTGGAACGGGCTGTCAGTGCTCGCGTTGATGTCCGGGCTCACAACGATCGTCGCGTTGCCGGATCCGTCGGAGGTCACGTCACCCACTACTGTGAATGTCCGCCGAACGCCGTAGTCACTGTAGCTGATTGGGTTGACACCGTTCACGTCGGCGACCGAGATGATCTCGCCATCTTTCAGTACGAGAGTGCTGTTGGCCCAGCCGTCCGTAACCAGAGAGTTGCCGCTCTGATTGGCGCCATTGACCAGCGGAGTGCTGCCGGTGAGCGTGCCAACCGTGTGGCGGGCAACGTTCTGGTCCATGTTGAACTTGAAACCGACAGCCTTGCCCATGGTCCCGGTTTCGTACTGCTTGCTGATCGTGTCAGCGGGGTTGAACAGGTTGGCCCCGAAGCCGAGCACGCTGCCCTGCATGCGGGGGGTGATCACCACGGCGCGCATGGAGCCCTGCGGGCATGCCATATCGTCGAGCGCCACGCCCGCGTCGACATAGGTTGCAACGGAGGTTGGGGTAGTGCCGGGTGTGCCGACGTGGTTATACACGTTCTTGTACAAAGCGAGACCTTCGCGATCGATATTGTTAGCGATCGTTTGAACAGCCGGCTGAATGAATCGCTCACTAAAGCGGTCGATCGACATGGTCAGGTCCTGATCGGAACAGTCCAGATCGACGCCCCACAGGCGATCTATGGTGATAGGGACAGACGTCTCGCGAATGTCCTCGGGCCGCATCTCGTCGCCTTGGCGTCCGCGGAAACGGACAGGCATACGCGCGTTGTAAACGTAACCGATTTTGTTGCCAGGAAGCGCGAACTTATCGTCGAACTCCCGGCTGACCATCTTGAAGAAGGTTAGTTCGTTTTCCAGCCGCATCAGGCTTTCCTGTGCGATGACAACTGGATTCAGAAACTCGTTAGCCACGGTTGCTCCTTTCCGTCTTGCGACGGTAAGTTTTGAAGGCTGAGGGGCTGATCCGCCTCAGTCTCGGGTGGTAGTGGCGCCCGCAGCGTGTCTCACGACATGACCAGCGGGCAAAGTTAAGTGTGTTTTCAAGCGCCGAGGGCTACAGATTCCCCCGGGCTTTCCGGTAGGCTTCCGGGTCCTGCGAAAACACCTTTCGCTGTTCGTCTGGCGGTAGCGACAGGGGGTTTACCGCACCAGGTACTCCTCGGGCTCCCAGCGGCTTAACCGGCGTCGGCTTGATAACAGGCGGTGTTGCAGGTTGAGCAGGAGGTTTAGCGGTTTCGCGAGTCTCACGACTGGCTCCATCCGCGGCCGCTTTGTCGGACACCTTGGCGGCATCCGTGGCGGTCTGTGTCTCCTCTTCAAGCAGGTCAGCGTCGTCGTCTTCTTCTGCCATCTCGGCGGTAGATTCGGACTCGGCCGGTGGTGCGGCGGCAATCGCGGCTTCGATCTTGTCGAATTCGCGGTACACCACGCGCATGACTTTCTGGACATCAGCGGGACTGGATTTTTCGTCGATGGTGTTCGTTAGTTTGAAGATTCGTTTCGCTTCATCGGTGTTTTTCCCAAGCCAGTAGGCCAGGTCCGCACCGTTGTCCGAAGCTCCGAGTCCTATCGCCATAGCCTGGGAACACAGTTCCCCGGGCTGATTGATCACCTCGTCGTAATCCGGATACTTTTGCTTCGCCACTTCGACTTGGGCGTTCCAACGGTCCGCTACGTCCTTCTGCGCTGTCTCGTTTGCAATTCGGGACTGCTCATCCGCCGCTGCTTTCCGTTCAGTTTCGCTCGTGTCTCGTTTGGTTTTCTGGTCGATCATCTTTTGCCGGTCGCGCTCGTCATACCGCCAGTCGGCGATAGCAACGTTATACGCGGCCATCTGATCGTCAGAGTCGACGAAGTCCTCCCACCTCGGCTGCGCCTTTGCCTCTGGAATCTCGACATCGGATTCCTTTGGCGCAACCGCAGCAGCGACCGGCTTGGGTGCCGGGACGGTCTCGGCAGGCTTCTCGGTGGTGGCCACCGCCAG
>Ga0163153_10007661_pt1 | contig 11529 bp, 13 predicted proteins | sample OliLakLV19MP6IB1_FD_148629 | JGI IMG/M metagenome (GOLD analysis project Ga0163153, IMG submission 148629) | Freshwater microbial mat bacterial communities from Lake Vanda, McMurdo Dry Valleys, Antarctica - Oligotrophic Lake LV.19.MP6.IB-1 | ecosystem: Environmental > Aquatic > Freshwater >... | reverse complement strand
TCCTCGTGCCGATAGCCGCCAATACTTCGAAAGAATGTCTCCTCATCAACTGCACCATTCTTCCATTCAAAAAACGTCCAGGCCTCCTCCAGTCGAGCCGCGCAAAATGGGAGAAGAAGCCATAGCCCGCGATTGCGTTGAACGGGGACTTCAACCGAAAGAAGACGGGTTCGCCCGGGGTCATGCGTTTCATGGGCCGCTGCGCTCGCGGCGACCAGAAGTTGGCTTCGTCGATCCGGCCGTCCACCGCCCGACTTGCCAGGAAGTCAAACCACCGTTTGTCCGTTTGAGCAATGAATGGAATCACTGTTGGCCTCCATGATCTCGCGTGGGAGAGTAATCTGGAGTGGGTAGCCGCTGGAAGGGCGGCTTGGTCCGCACAAGCGAACTTGTGCGTGGCAAAGCCAGAAGATGACTCCTCCGCGCAGGTGAGGTAGAATCGAGCCAGCTGTCCGAGGTCGACTCCTACCCTCGTGGTGGCGGTCATAGTCGGCCTGAGTGGCCCAAACAAATCAATTGGGCCACGACTTGGTGTTGAGCATTCCAAGGGCGATGACCAAGCTGGGAAGGCGATGAAACCAATCGAAACCGCAGGAATCCATCTCGTGAATGATCCTGTCCTGGAGGAGATCGTCGGCCGTCTGGTGGCCGCGTATTGCCCGGAGAGCATCTACCTTTTTGGGTCGAAGGCCCGCGGAGACGATGGACCCAACAGCGACTACGATCTTTTGGTCATCGTCCCAAGTGATGCTCCGGCTGATCGTACCCGGGCGCGCCTGGCCTACGAGGTGCTCTGGGGTACCGGGGCCGCGGCGGACGTTGTCGTCTGGACGAATTCCCAGTTTGAAAGCCGGCGGCACGTCGTGGCTTCTCTGCCGGCTTCCGTATTGCGGGAAGGCAAGCTGCTCTATGCCGCCTGACCCCGGTACGCTTGGGGAAGCGAGGGCGTGGTTCAAGAAGGCACTGGTTGATCTCCGCGCTGGCCGGCTGGAAGTCGGGGAAGTCCCCTCGCTGAACACGGATATCGTGTTTCATGCCCAGCAGGCGGCTGAGAAATCCCTGAAAGGGTTCCTGACTTTTCACGCTCAGGCCTTTCGCAGGACGCACAATCTTATTGAGATCGGGTAAGCCTGCGTGGCTGTGGATCCCACGCTGGAGGATCTGCTTCGTAGAGCTGCGGGCCTTACAGAATACGCCTGGAGGTTTCGCTATCCGGGGGATCCGGATGAGCCGAGCGACACGGAGGCCACGGACGCATTGAGCTTGGCCCAGGCCGTCTACGAAGCCGTGCTCTCCCGACTTGTCGACGAAGTGAATCCTGAATTCACTTCCCTCGGACTCTGACGGACGAGTCCAAGACGACATTCGACCTGACGCGCCTTCAACGCGTGTGGCGAGATCGTCAGCGTCTCTTGAATCCGCTTGGCCAGTCCGCGGAGGACGCCGCGCATTCGCCCTCGCGGCATCAGCTCCAACTCCTCGCAGATGGTCTCGCGCGCGGATTCGTACTCCTCAAGGCTTCCCCTCAGTTCGACCCGGCCCCGCCGCCAGGTGGCGGATGAGGCAAGCGCTGGTTCGTCGATGTCAAGTGAATCAGAGGCGAGCAGAAGCCGGTGCTCCTTCGCACTGATGACGAATGTCACGTGGGCTGCTGAGGCTGCGCGGTGGTCGCGGTATGCCCGCAGATCCCACGGCCCCCCGTCCCAACCCGAAATCGTTCCAGCATCCTGAAACGCGGTGCATTCCCAATCGACGATGGGAGGCAGGTCCGTGTGAGAGACTCGGATGTGTCCCGGACAGGTGCGATGGTGCGGTCCCGGATCCCCTTGCCGCCCCATTCCGCCCATCCGCTTTCCCCGGGTCTCCTTTCGGACATATTCTCCCGGCGGCGGAGAGTGCCGCAAGGCTCCGATAGCCAGGGTCAGGGACGGACCAACTCGATCCGTCGACCCCGACGTAGTCTCACAGCATGGGAGTTGCCCGGTGACACCCAATACAATCGAAGCTGGCTCCGCTCTACCTACCGTCCCGATCGAAGAGACCGAAGCCTTCGCCACGCTGACCTCATTGGCCCACCGCAAGACGCTCTCCATACCGGAAGAACTGCTGGTCCGACACATCTTGAGTCTGAATCGCGACGCCGATTGGTCCGTCCAGCGCGCCGGTATGGAGGCGCTCCTTCGGCGCGTCGGTTCGGCGCGGCAGGAGGCGCTGCGTGTCGCAGAGAGGCCGCCGGGCCGGCGCCTGTTTGGGCGCTACTCCACGCGTCGGGCCCGACAGGCCGAGCGGCCGTATCGGACGGTGCTCGAGTCCATTGAGCCGGTGCGTGGCAGCTGTGATTGCCCGGACTATCTGCGGAATTCCCTCGGTGTGTGCAAGCACCTCATCGTCATCCTGGCCGACATCTGTTCCAAGCCGAAGCAATATGCCTACGCGAGGTCGGCACGGGCAGCTGCGGAATTGCCGACTCATGCTCGATTCCGCTGGGATCCGGTGAGACCGCTGACCGGTGAGGGGGACTGGCTGGCCCGCATCGCGCTCGTGGGGGCAATCCCATCGGGGAAGCTCCCAGCTGAAATTGCCGGTGCGGCCCGGCGCTGGTTCGACAGTCCACGGACCGGTGAACGCTTGTTGCGGGAAACCTGGATCCACGACCCGGAGAAGCGGAGTCGCCTGGTCTCCGATCTGCTTCTAATCCTGGAAGTGCGGCCGGCCACCGGTTCGCCCCGCGGCTGGCTCCCCGATCCGGCGCTGCACTCTCTCCTTCGAATGGAGGCCCAGCGGCTCAAACGTGTCCTGACGGATCGCGCCGACCGCCCGGCGCTGACGAGGGCCCTTCGGACTCTCAAGGGGAAGCTCTACCCGTATCAGGTAGAGGGGGTCGAACGGATGCTTGCGTCCGGCCGGCTTGTGCTGGGCGACGACATGGGTCTGGGGAAGACGATCCAGGCCATCGCCTGCTGCCATGCACTGTGGCATGGGGGCAAAGTGCGCCGCGGAATTCTCGTCGTGCCGGCGAGCCTCAAGCCTCAATGGCTGCGAGAGTGGCAGCAGTTCACCGACACGCCCGTCCGAGTCGTCGAGGGTGGCGCCGCCGAACGCCGAAAGACATTGTCGGGCTCCTGGCGCGGATTCTTCATCGTGAACTACGAGCAGGTGATCAGGGACCTGCCGGCGCTTCAGCTTTTGAAGCCTGACATGATAGTTCTGGATGAGGCTCAACGGATCAAAAACTGGGCTACGAAGACGGCCGCCTGCATCAAGGCGCTTCAGCCGCACTACCGGATGATTCTCACCGGAACACCGATGGAGAATTGCCTGGATGAACTTGTGTCGGTGATCGAGTGGGTGGACAACCATGCGCTCGAGCCAAAGTGGCGTCTCACGCCGGCGCATTCGACATTTGCCGATGGGTCCAAGCAGGTAGTCGGGGCGCGCAATCTGGACACGTTGCGACTTCGTTTATCCGCCTGCATGCTGCGCCGCCGCCGCCAGGAGGTGCTCCGCCAGCTGCCACCACGGACGGACACAGTCGTCCCCGTCGAACTGAGCGAAGAGCAACGCGATTCGCACGACGCGCTGAACCAGCCAATCGCCCAATTGATGTCGATCGCCAGAAAACGGCCGCTCAGCCCCTCGCAGTTTCTGCGACTCATGAGTCTCCTGACCACGCAGCGCATCATCTCAAACGGAATGGCCCAGGCGGAATTCGCCACTGTCTGGCCCGACATCTCCGGCATTGAAGACCCGGAACCGGCGCTGCTCCGCGGCCTCGGAACTCCGAAGCTACTCGAGTTTCGCGAGATTGTTAACCAGGTGGTCGTTGAGCAGGGTCGCAAGATCGTTGTCTTTAGCCAGTGGCGCCGGATGCTGGCTCTGGCCCAATGGGCCGTTCGGGATATCCTCCGCGATTCCGGCGTCCGATCTGTTTTCTTCACGGGTCAGGAGAGTCAGAAGCAGCGGACAGCCAATATTGTGGCTTTCCACGATGACCCTGACACCCGTATCTTCTTTGCTACCGACGCGGGCGGCGTTGGGCTGAATCTTCAAAAGGCCGCCACCTGTTGCATCAATATCGAACTCCCTTGGAACCCGGCGGTGCTGGAGCAGAGGATCGGACGCATTAACCGTCTCGGCCAGAAGTGGCCGATTGACGTCTACAATCTGGTGAGTCAGGACTGCATCGAAGCCCGCATCGCGGCGGTCGTGGCGGACAAGCGGGCACTCTTCACGGGGTTGTTTGACGGTGCCAGCGACGAAATCCGATTCGAGCGCTCGGGGTCGTTCCTGAGTACGATGGAACGGCTCATCGAAAAGCCGGCGATCCCAGATGCGCCTGATCTGGATGGTGCGTCGGCTGAAGCGTCCGGAGCGGTCGAGGCGGAACTGGACGAAGTCGTTTCAGCCGCCGACGAGTCGCAGGATTCATCGCTTCGTCCGGGAAGCGCAGGTCCCGGCACGGCGGAGAGTGCCCGGATGCCTGAAGCCCCGCCGCCCGCAGGGGACATCCGGACCCTTTTCGCAGGCCTGAAGGTCCGCCGAACGGATGAGGGAGGGCTCACGATCGAAGCTCCACCGGAGACTGCCGCCACCTTGGCCGCTGTGCTGGAAGGGCTGGCTCAGGTCCTGAAAGGCCAGTGATCCGGTGGCTCCACGGCGCGACTTATCCCCTTGGCGAAAGTGGCGGCCGTGAGCGTGGGTGACGCGGTAAGGAGAGACCGCCTACTCGGACTGATCGAGCGGGAGGAATCGCGTCTCGCCGATCTCGTGCTCGAGCAAGGCGCGGCTGAACAGCGACTCAAAGCTCTGCGCCGAGAGCTTCACGAATTCGATATCACCTTCGAAGTGCACCAAGCCGCTGAGCAGAGGCTCCAACAACCTGAAATCGCCACGGCTGAAGGTCGAATTGCCCTCTTCCGCCGCCTGTTCCGTGGCCGCGGAGGCATTTACGCGACGCGCTTCGTCAGTACGAAGACGGGCAAGGCTGGATACGCACCCGCCTGTGGCAACAAGTGGGTCAAGGGCCTCTGTGAGCTTCCCCGCGTCAAATGCGGCGAGTGCGCCAATCAGGCCTTTCTGCCGCCGGACGACGAGGCCATCCGGGCCCACCTCATGGGGCAGCACGTGCTGGGTATCTACCCGATGCTGGTCGACGAAACCTGCTGGTTCCTGGCCATGGACTTTGACAAGTCGTCCTGGCGAGAGGATGTCGCAGCATTGACGGCGACCTGCCGCCTGAAGGGCCTATCGCCGGCCGTCGAGCGATCGCGGTCCGGGCAAGGTGCTCACGTTTGGTTTTTCTTCACGGCACCGGTTTCGGCGCGCACCGCACGGGCGATGGGCTGTGCCCTGATCACGGAGACGATGTCGGCTCGACCCGAACTGGGCATGGACTCCTATGATCGCCTGTTTCCGAATCAGGATTCCATGCCGCGAGGCGGATTTGGGAACCTCATTGCATTACCGCTCCAGTTGGAGGCGAGGAAGGACGGGAATTCACTTTTCGTCGATGACCTGTTCCAACCGCATTCGGATCAATGGCAGTTCCTGGCCGGCCTTGAGCGCCTGTCGCCCGAGAGGGTGGAAGCCCTTGTCGGCGAAGCGGCCGGCCACGGGGGTGTGATTGGAACAACGTTTGTCGGAGCCGTCGAAGAGGATGTCCCGGCTAATTTGAGCACAGGGGGCCGACCGGTCAGGCCCGGCTCAATCCCGGGGGTCCTTCCGCCCACGGTCCGGGTCATCCTCGGGCCGCGCCTTCTGGTCGAAAAAATCGGAATACCTCCGGCTCTGATCAACCAGATCAAGCGCCTGGCTGCGTTTCAGAACCCCGAATTCTACAAGAAGCAAAATCTGCGACTCTCCACGGCCCTGACGCCGCGGGTCATCTCCTGTGCCGAGGATTCTCCGGATTTCGTCTCGCTTCCCCGGGGCTGCCTCGATCACCTGGACGAATTATTCAAGGAACACGGGATCTCGATGTCCATCCACGATGAGCGCTCGGCCGGGGTCCCCCTCGATCTCAAGTTCAAGGGCGAACTCGCCCGCGCACAGCGGACGGCCGTCGACGCCCTGCTCCCATTTGATCTCGGGCTTCTGGTGGCACCTCCGGGAAGTGGCAAGACCGTCCTTGGCACCTACCTCGTGGCTCAACGGCAGTGCGGAACGCTGATCCTGGTCCACCGGCAGCCGCTCCTCGATCAATGGGTCGCGCAGCTTGCCATGTTCCTGGGTATTGATTCGAAGGCGATCGGGCAGATTGGCGCCGGCCGGCGGAAGCCCAACGGTCGCCTCGACGTGGCAATGCTCCAGAGCCTGGTGCGTTCCGATGAGGTCAACGACCTCGTCGGTGGCTACGGACAGGTGATCGTGGATGAATGCCATCACGTGCCGGCGGTGTCGTTTGAGCGGGTCCTGAACGCCGTGAAGGCTCGGTATCTGGTCGGTCTGACAGCAACGCCGCAGCGGCGGGATGGGCACCATCCGATTATCGAGATGCAGCTCGGTCCCGTGCGCCACACGATCAAGGCCGCAGAGTCCAACTCCTCGACGGGTCACGCATACGGTCTCGTGGTCCGGGAGACCGGTTTTCAGGTGGCGCATGACCAACGCAATCCGAGAATCCAAGAGATCTATGGCGCCCTGGCTACTGACGAGGCTCGAAACAGTCTCATCCTCGACGATGTGCTCGCGGCGGTCGAATGCGGCCGATCTCCGCTGGTCCTGAGTGAACGGAGAGAGCATCTCGAGTGGCTGGCCGATCGCTTGAGGCCCGCGGTTCGAAATCTCGTGGTCTTTACGGGTGGCGCTACGCCGAAGGCGCGCCGGGATCTCATCGAACGCCTCGACCAAATACCCGGTGACGAGGAACGGCTTGTCCTCGCTACGGGTCGTTACATCGGGGAAGGCTTTGACGACGCCCGCCTCGATACCCTGTTCCTGGCTCTTCCCATCTCCTGGAAGGGGACCGTCGTGCAGTACGCGGGACGGCTTCATCGAATCCATCCAACCAAGACCCAAGTCTACATTGTCGACTACGTCGACCGCGCCGTGCCGATGTTGGCCCGGATGCATGAGAAGCGACTCCGGACGTACCGTGGGATCGGCTATGTCCCGCATGTTTGGCCTTTCAGCAATCCCGGGCGTCAAGAAGTGACCTTGGAGTGGATCGGGGACGGACCCGTGTCCAATAATGCCGACTTGACAGACCCCGATTAACAGTCCAGCTGCTTTCAAAGGATGACGGCAGATCAGCTTGTGGAGTACAATTGAGCCTTGGAGCATCGAAGTTCCAAATAGACAATGGTTTAGCGTGCGATTGGCGTCTGGATGCTTACACCCCGAACAAATCTGGACGTGTGATACATGACGCAGCCTGAGATCGACGGCACTGCGCCGGGCAAAGACGCAAAGTTGGCGGAAATCGTTGATCGCCTGGTAAGGGCCTATTCTCCTGAGCGGGTTTACCTATTCGGATCGATAGCGCGCGGGGACGCCGGTCCCGACAGCGACTACGACCTGCTGCTCGTCGTCCCGGACGACGCATCGCCTGAGCGGGTGCGGAGCCGGTTGGCCTATACCGCGCTGCGAGGAACGGGCACGGCTGCGGACATCCTTGTCCTGAGGAGGTCCTCCTTCGAATGCCGAAAGCACATCCGATCATCGCTTCCGGCGGCGATTCTCCGCGAGGGAAATCTGCTCTATGCCGCTTGATTCCGTAACGCTGGGAGAAGTCGGCGGTTGTCGTAATCAAAGAGGGTGGTGACATGGTAAATCATGATCTTGCCGGTCTCCTGGGAGGGCTGAGGAAAGGGCTTGAGGCAATTTACGCCGGACGCCTGAGAGGGGTCTACCTCTACGGCTCATACGCGCGCGGAGAGGCCGACGACGAATCCGATCTCGATGTCCTGGTCGTGCTCGACGCCATCGAGAGCTACGGGGCCGAGATCGACCGGACGGGCCATCTGGTCTCTGGCCTGTCTCTGGATCATCGGGTGAGTGTAAGCCGAGTGTTTGTGAGCGAGGCGGATTGGTCGAACAGCGAGACCTGGTTCATCCTGAATGCGCGCCGGGAAGCACTGGCGGCATGAAGGACGACATCTATTCGTGACACAGGACACTCGCGCAAACGGGAAAGGAATGCACCAGAATGACTTTTAGCGTCGAGGTTGAATTGGAAGCGGATGGGCGGTGGATCGCAGAGGTCGTCGAGCTGCCCGGCGCGCTAGCCTACGGCGCTACCGCTGACGAGGCGATTGCCAGGGCGAAAGCTCTCGCGCTTCGTGCTGTGGCCGAACGACTGGAACTGGGCGAGACCGGTCCTGAGCTGGCGGATATTGCCTTCCGAGCCGCGTGAGCACCTGGCCGAGTACCCGGGCACGACTTGTCCTGAGTGCGCTCGAGCGCATTGGTTGGACGATCAAGCGACAGACCGGCTCACACCGCACGCTCGAGCGATCGGGGTGGGCAGACGTCGTCTTCGCCTTCCACGATCGTGATGAGATCGGGCCGAGGATGCTCTCGCGAATTGCCAAGCACACCGGTTTGAAACCTGAGGACCTGTAGATCGCTCACAGTTATCACTTCGTTTCGAGCCCCGCCCTGGTAATGTGCGCCTCCGCTCACATGCAAAATACCGGAGTTCAAGACTTCATCGCGGGTAGTTGTACTTGTGCTGTCCGGCGGAATTCTTCGCGGTTATTCATGGACACCATCCGGACACCGTGCAGTTCTTATCTCTGGTTGCTCCGCTGCAAGCAATTGTTGTGATGCGAGTTGCGGGGCCAGCGCCTCGCGTGCAAACGGCACTTAAAATCCGCTGACCGAAAGGTCGTCCGGGTTCAATTCCCGGCCCCGGCACCAGCACAAGTGCACATGAAATCAACGAACACATCACAAGGCCGCAGCATCAAGTTAATCCCTCCGACGCCTGGTGCTGTGAAGATAGTGGTCGGTGACATCAGGTTCAGAGAGAGTCGCTGCCGGTCCCAAGTGGTGACTCGTGATCAGGGCTCAGTGATCACGATGGACGAGACACCGATCCGAGAGGAGCCGATAACAGACTTTGACAATCCTCGACATAGGATGTAACCTCATCCCATGAACGTCTCACTCACACAGCAGCTTGAAAAGTTTGTCCAGAAGAAGGTGGCCTCTGGCCTCTACACGTCGGCCAGCGAGGTTGTCCGAGAGGGCCTCCGCCTCCTCGAGGAGCAGGAAAGGCTCAAGGAGGCCCGCCTGCAGGAGTTTCGAGAGAAGGTCGAAGTCGGATGGACTGCAGCGGAACGCGGAGAATTTGTCGACGGCTCCGCCGCGATGAAAGCCCTGCTCGCGCGCACGACGAAGAAGGCGAAGGCGAAGAAGAAAAGCGCGTGAGCCGGTATCTCCTCACCAAACCAGCTCTTGCGGACCTCGAAGAAATTCTCGGTTACATCGCGGAAGACAAGCCCGGGGCCGCCGAGCGGGTCGGCGAGCGCTTCGCTTCGACCTTCGACGCGCTCGCAATGAATCCTGCAATGGGACACGTTCGGGAAGACCTCATGGCGAGGTCTGTTCGCTTCTGGCCGGTTTACTCCTACCTTGTCGTCTACCGAGCCGAGACGAAGCCGCTTCAGGTTCTCCGCGTCCTAAGCGGATACCGGGATATCGCGGCGCTTCTTGGAGGACCCGACCAGCCCTAAGCGCCGAGGTCGGCACAGGCTTGAATCCCGCCTCTACACTGCCTCCGACTTTTTCGCCCCACGAATTCCCAAAGCGCCCCCAAAACCGTGACGGGTTGGTGACACGCGAGGTGGACATCGTTACGGTCAGCAAACTGCTCGGTCACTCGACGACTCTGATGACGATGCGGTATTCGCACCCGGCGGCGGAGGGTCTCAGTTGGAGGGCCCGCAATTCAGGACAGCCATGCTCCTCAAATTATGTCTTGTAATCTGACAAAATGTGGCGATGATTAACAATCATGTCGGAATATCAGGCAAAAACGGAGGTCCTATGAGCCAAAGCAAAGAGTCCCTTGAGATTACGCTGGGGAAACGACTGCGCGAGGTTCGGGAACGCCTCTCACTGACGCAAGACTATGTGGCACAGCAAGTTGAAATTCCGCGCCAGGCTATATCGGAGATTGAGCACGGCAAACGGGCCGTGTCCGCTGGTGAGCTCTTTGGCCTGGCTAGGCTCTACAGCCTCCCGGTCGATTCGCTCCTTGCACCCGAGGCGGCCCCGCCTGAGGAAGAGCTGGTTCTCCTGCGCGCGAATTCTGTCGGACCCGAGGTCAATCTGGCCCTAAGTCAATTCCAGAATCTCTGCCGTGAGTTTCGGTGGCTTGAAGAGCAGCTGGAGCAGGTCCGTTCCCCGGATCTTCGCCCCCTGAATCGTCCCCCCGTCTCGTATGAGGACGCGTGGCGCCTCGCTTCGGAGGAGAGGAAGCGATTGGACCTGGGTGCGACGCCGGCCTGGTCGATGCTCGAAGCGCTTGAGGAGCGAGTGGGAGTCAAAATTCTCAGCTTCGATGCCGAGTGGTCTCTGTCCGGGGCGTCCCTTATTGGGAGCCACGGCCGCGCCATTTTCTTGAACCGAGTGCATCCCCAGTCTCGACGGGTATTCACCCTCGCGCACGAATTCTTCCATCTTCTGGTGAACGAGGGGGGCACCCGCCCGCATGTAGCATGGGCGCATGCCTGCAGTGCCGAGCCCGGCGGAAAGCCACGGGAGGAATCCCTGGCGGATCAATTCGCCGCCGAATTCCTGATGCCCCGTGATGCGATTGAGGAACGGATCGCCGATGAGCACCCTCGCGCGAAATCCCTCACGGGAACCGCTGTCATTCACCTGGCTGTCAGTTTCGGTGTGTCGACCCAGGCCATGCTGTTTCGCCTGGGCAATCTGGGGAAACTCGGGAAGAGCGCGCCAGCAGAATTGTACGCCGATCCCAATGTGCGCCAGCAGAATGAGGAAGTGCGCTGGAATGCGGACCATCCCCCGGTCGAGCCACGACGATTCAAGGCTTTGGCTGCGACGGCGTTTCTCGCCGGCCTAGTCTCTCGGGCGAGGCTTTCCGAATTGATCGACGTCCCCCTGCCTGAGATCGATGAGTGGGTGGCTCCGTATCGTGCCGGTGAGGCCCTGAGTGAACAACTCGGTCACGTTGGTTGACGCGATGGTGGTCATCTATGGCCATGAGCAGGGGTGGTTCACAATGCTCGCTGAGGGACTTCCGTTGGCCGTGACCGGCGAAGTTATTCGGGAAGCTGTCTACTTCAAGAAACCGGATGGAACGAGAATTCCGATTAATCTGACGCCAATGTTCGAACGAGGCGATCTCCAACGAGAGCAGGCTTCGGTCCAAGAATTAGCAGAATTCACGGCGGCCTGCCCACGTTCGGGTCTGGGTTCAGGGGAAACGGAATCACTCGCGATCGTTCGTGCGTGCGTATTCCGGACCAAGCTGAACACCGATTCCGGAGCAAGGTGAACACCCATTCCGGCGGAAGCTGAACAGCGATTCCGGGGAAGGTGAACACTCATTCCGGG
>Ga0163153_10007659_pt1 | contig 11530 bp, 9 predicted proteins | sample OliLakLV19MP6IB1_FD_148629 | JGI IMG/M metagenome (GOLD analysis project Ga0163153, IMG submission 148629) | Freshwater microbial mat bacterial communities from Lake Vanda, McMurdo Dry Valleys, Antarctica - Oligotrophic Lake LV.19.MP6.IB-1 | ecosystem: Environmental > Aquatic > Freshwater > Lake... | reverse complement strand
GCCCAAGCCAACCGCAGGCTCGGCACCCGCCATTTTAAACCAAACAGCGTCTCAACCCGGTGGCGATGCCGCCGTTGTCCTCCGGTTCTTCGACCCGGTGAAGGCGAATAGCGACATCAAGCCTTCTACTGTACCCCCGCCACCCGTTGTCGCGTCTCAGCATTTGCAAATCGCCGAAACGCCCGTCACTGCGGCTTTCTAACGGCGACTGTGAACGGATTGTCAAAGTTTTGTAAAGCCGTCCTTTTGTCAGAACCGATGCGCCTCGTTACCGCGTCTTATAGGGAGGAGGCAGTTATGAAACACACAATAAAACAAATGACAATGGCCCTGTTCGTGGCGGGAGCGTTCCTGCTGCCCATCCAGGCCGCGGTCCCCACGGCGCCATCGACGGAGGAGCGGATTAGTAAATCCATTCGCAAAGAACTTCTGACTATGCCGTTTCTCACCATCTTCGACAACCTGTCGTACCAGATCGACGGCGACACCGTTCATCTTTACGGTCAGGTTATCCGGCCGACGCTGAAATCAAATGCAGCCAACCGCGTTGCCCGATTGGAAGGCATCGCGCACGTTAACAATCAAATCGAGGTTCTGCCTCTCTCGCCTTTTGACGATCGGGTTCGCGTGGCGGTCGCTCGCGCTGTCTATGGGCAGCCGGCCCTTAACCGCTACGCCCTCGGCGCGAATCCGTCGATCCGGATTATCGTCAAAAACGGCAATGTGGCGCTCGAAGGAGTTGTCAACGACACGGGAGCCGAAACATCGCCAATATTCAGGCGAATGGTGTCTTCGGAGTGTTCTCGGTCACCAACAACCTGCGCGTCGAGAAATAAAGTTCGCGAATCTACCAGCCCCGGTCATTTTGGCCGGGGCTTTTTTTTGTTTGCCCTCGTAGTATTGGGCACGCGCCCTCGCCGCGCAGCCTTCGTCACCTCTCGGAGTCTCTCAACGGACTTATATTTGTTACTCGACAATTATTTTCTTCGGCACTCAAATTAGTGTGGATGAAGCCGCTGCACGTTGTTCGCGACCTTGAGCAGGCTGCAGTCTTATTGCAGCCTGTGCGTTTACGCATCTTGCGGGCCTTGCGGGAACCGCTGTCGGCTTCCGCCTTGGCGAGGTCGTTTGCGTTACCGCGCCAACAATTGAACTACCACTTGCGGGAGCTTGAAAAAGAGGAACCTCGGGTGACCCCGGGCCTGGGCGGGACTATTTTGCTTTCCTGGGGTCCCGGAATGGAAGGCGAAGCGCCGATCACGGCGTGGGCCCCGGGGAGGCGATTTGCTTGGACCGAGCGTGCTGGCACGGATTCGCCGCGCGTGATCGAGTTCACGATTGAGGCGGCCGATGGCGGCAGAACAATGCTGCGGCTCGTGCAGTCCGGATTTGGCGCGGACGCCTCGTTTGACGCCGAGTACGACTCGACGTCCGGCGGATGGCAATCATTCCTTCAATTGTTGCGCTTGGATCTGGAAATGCACGTGGGAATGGCGGGACGGCATGTGTTCCGAAGGCGGATGGAAACCGGGGATCGCCAAGTTCTTCTAAATAGGCTTTTGGGCACGATGGAATTTCGCCGGGAAGGGGATCTGTATTCGGCGCGACTGGCGGATGGCGCCCAAATTCAAGGCAAAGTATTGTTTGAGCGAACGCCGGGATATCTGATGCTGACCCTGGATGGAACGCTCACGGGGGCGCTAGCGTTGTTCGCCGAAAACTGCGGCGGGCAAACGGCCTTGACGACTTCTTGGTATTTGAAAGGCGAAACTATCGCGCAGATGGATGAGATTAGCGCTGCGTGGGATCTAGTTCTGGATACCGCGATGCGTGGGATCCTTTAAGTGCGACTTATGTTACATAGTCGGACCAAATAAGTCCTATTGGACTAAAAGTGTCCTATTTTCAATAGTATACAATTTCATCAATGCCATACTTTTTAAGCGATTACTAGCTCCTATTTTTTTATTTATCGCGATACACTGTGGGAGTAAGCGAGGAGCATGCGCCATGAGAAGTTTGGGTACGGTTGGGGTTGTACTGACCTTTCTGCTTGCATGGGCGGCGGATAAGCAAGGGCTGTTTCGCCAGACTGAAAAGGCGTTCTATGCCGATGAGAAAGCGATCTCGTTCGTTCGTCCGGGACTGGTGGTAAAGGTAGTGGGCGCGGCGATCGCCGCCGACGGCGCCATCACCGCCGACGTGAAAGTGACCGACCCGCGCGGTCTCCGTTTGGATCGCGAAGGGATCACAACTCCGGGCAACGTGGCATTAAGTCTGGTTGCAGCGGTGTTGCCGCAGGACGATACCCGCTACACCTCCTACACAACACGCGTCCGGGTAGCGGCTGGAACAGGCAAACAGGCCACGCAGGCGGCGGCGGATACGGCGGGAACCTTCACTAAATTGGATGATGGTCTATATAAATACACGTTCCGGACCAAGGCGCCCGCGAATTTCGACCGCACGGCGACGCACTCGATTGGCGTTTATGCGAATCGTAACCTGACTGAATTTAAGCTCGGCACTAATTACGCCAGCGACGTTTTCAATTTCGTGCCGGCGGGCGGCGCGGTCACGAAGACGCACGACATCATCCGCACGGAGAGTTGCAACGGCTGCCACGAAGACCTGAACTTCCACGGCGGCAGCCGGCGCGGTGTCGAAATGTGCGTGCTTTGCCACCAGCCCCAAACAAGCGACCCGGTAACGGGGAACACGCTGGACTTGGGCACGATCGTCCACAAGATTCATACCGGCGCGGATTTACCCAGCGTCGAAGCGGGCGGAAAGTATCAACTGAATGGATTTGCCGGGCTGGTGGACTATAGCCTGATCCGATTCTCCGCGAATGGCGGAACAAATAATTGCGAGGTCTGCCATAAATTAGATCCGGACGAGAAGAAACGGCCTGCCCAGGCAACGGCGCATTTGCTGAATCCCACGCGCGCAAACTGCGGGTCTTGCCATGACGACATTAATTTTATGACGGGTGCGGGCCATCGGAGCCTTCCGCAAGCCAACGACGCCAACTGCACTCGATGCCACATTCCCCAGGGCGACAGCGAGTATGATGCCTCCATCGCCGGCTCGCATGTGCCCCCGAACTTCTCGGCCACGTTGGAGGGGGTGGTTGTACAAATTGCGCGGGTCGACGATGGCGTGGCGGGCAAGAGACCGGTGGTCACCTTCTCCGTAAAAGACCGGAGCGGGAAAGCGATCACGCTGGCGTCTTTGGACCGGTTGGTGCTGTACCTGTCCGGCCCCGCGACCGACTATTTGGGGCAAACCAGCACGGATGCGCGGACGGCGGCGGAGGTGGGGGACGGGACCTATCGAATCACCTTCCCGAATGCGATTCCGGCGGATGCGCGGGGAACGTACCGGGTCTCAATGACGGCGCGTAAGCGGTTGCAGTTGATGGCCGGCACAGAGAAACAGCGGCAGGCCGACGACATTGCGACGAACGCGCAATTTAGCTTTGCGGTGGACGGGTCTCCGATGGCGGTGCGGCGGCAAGTGGTGGATACAGCCAAATGCAACGCCTGCCACTTTAAGCTGACATTCCACGGGACGCAGAACACGGTGGACCAATGCGCAATGTGCCACACCGCGGATCTGGTGGACGCCGCGACAGGACAGAGCGCGCAGTTTACGACGATGATTCACCGGATTCATAGCGGTAAAGAGTTGGGCGTTCCGTACAAACTGGGAGGCGAAACGTGGGACCACGTCGGCTACCCCGGGGTGCGGTCCAACTGCGGCGGCTGTCATATCAATAACTCGCAACAACTGCCATTACGCGCCGGGCTGCGGGACGTGAAAGAACCGGCGGGTCCGTTGACGGATCGCAAACCGGAAACCAACGCGTGCACGAGCTGCCACGCTTCGACGGCGGCGGCGGCGCATGCTCAGGTCAACACGGCGGCTCTTGGCGAAAGCTGTTCCGTCTGTCATGGTCCGAATTCAGAGTTCAGCGTGGACCGCGTACATGCTCGCTAGTGCCGCAACCGGTTGCACCAGTTCGATTACCGATGGTCGCCCGTTCCAGTCTGGCCCTGCCGAATTTGCCGCTGCCGAATTTGCCGCGACCGAGCCGCGACCGTCAGGGAGCGTTTTCCGCGCTCAAAGCACTAGAGCGGCCCGCAACCGCTGGCGCCTCCTTCTCCTCTTAGTAGCTCTCCCCATGGCGCTCGTCAGCCAGGAGAAGAAGGAAGCCGAATACAAGCCACCGGATTCATGTGCCGGTTGCCACGACGAGATCATCACCGCGTTTGCGAAGAATCGGCATGCGAAGGTAAAGACCTCTTGCGACGCCTGCCACGAAGGCGCCCGGAAACACTCCCAAAGCGTGGATCCGGTGGATGTGAAGAACCCCTCCAAGCTGGCCGGATTGGCGGCAGACACGGCTTGCCTGACGTGCCATCGGAATCAATCGACTCATGCGGGACGGATCCGCGGCGGGCACGCGCGGAGCGAGGTGACGTGTACGAACTGCCACTCCGTGCATTCGGCGGCAAAGAACCCGAACGACTGCGGGCAGTGCCATACAGCGACCGTGGCAGAGTTCCAACGCCCATATAAGCATGGCTTGGCCGATGGCGCGATCCGCTGTACCGACTGCCACAATCCGCACGGGCGGACGCTGTTGAATCACTTGGCGGCGACCAGCGCGAATGAACCGGGCTGCATCAAATGCCACGGCAATCTGCGCGGTCCGTTCGTCTTTGAACATGCGCCTGTGCGACAGGAAGGTTGCAACGCCTGCCATGAACCGCATGGATCGGCGAATCCGCGGATGCTGAACCGGGCACAGGTTCACTTACAGTGCCTGGAGTGCCATACCAATACGAGTCCCGACGCCAGCCTAGGCGGCGGGACACCGCCGGCGTTTCATAACCTGCGCGACCCTCGGATCAGGAACTGCACTACGTGCCATGTGAAGATACATGGTTCCCACGTGAATCGGGCGTTGCTGCGATGAGGCTGCTACTTACATTCCTTGTATCGCTGCCGCTGGCCGCGCAGGAAGCGCCGAAAACCGATCCTCCGGCAGCCCCAGTGGCGGAGGAACCGAAGACGGGCGGATCGGTGGACCTTGGTTATCGCTGGAATTCGCGTGTCTCCGGCTCCCTGGACACCTACCGTAGTATTGTAAACCTGGGCGAAGGGCCGCGCGTGCTGGGGTTCCAGTACAGCCTGTTTGAGGCGCCGAAAAAGGCGTGGGACCGCTTCGACTTGAGCGCGGCGGGGTGGGGCGGCGATCCCGCGGCGTGGTTCCGCCTGGATTTGAGTAAGTTGGATCTGTACCGGCTGAAGCTGGACCACCGGGACACAGCCTACTTTAATGCGATGCCCACGTTCGCCAATCCCCTGCTGGAACGGGGCATCTACCTCAATCAGCGCGCGTTCGACACACGGCGGCGTTACACGGATTTGTCATTGACCATGCGGCCGGGGAAGAAGTTTTCGCCGTACTTTGGCTATTCGCGAGACTCTGGAGATGGCCGGGGAATCACCACCTTTGTCGCTGACGGGAACGAGTATCCGGTGGCAAACACGCTGGACGACCGGACGCATAACTATCGCGGCGGGGTGGAATGGGCGATTGGCAAAGGACACCTGACTCTGGAACAGGGCGGGCTGGTGTTTGACGACGACCAGCGAGTCTCGACGGCCGACCGGAATCCGGGTAACCGGCAGACGCCATTTCTGGGCCGGCAATTGTTCCTGGGCGAGTTACTCCAGACTTACAAGGTGAATGGACACAGTTTGTACAGCAAGGCGCTGGGCGGCTGGCAGGCCGCGTCGTGGCTGGACCTGACGGGGAGTTTTCTCTACAGTCAGCCGAAGACAGAAATCGCTTACGAACAGTTTAATAAGGGGCTGTTTGTCGATTTGGACACTCTGGTTTTCGCCGATCAGCAGGCGCTGCGGTGGGCGGCGGCGTCCCGCCAGCCGCATTCATCGGGCAATGTAACGGTCGAGGCGCGTCCGCATGAACGGATACGAATTCTCGAAAGCTGGTTTACGGACCGCTTTCATAACGCGTCAACATTTGACCGGTTAGTGTGGAATCAAAGCCAACAACAGCTTGACGTCATGGTCGAGGCCGCCCGCTGGCTTACACTGCGCGGCGGCCACCGCTACACATGGGGCGATGGTTCGTCGCGCGGGGCGTTGTTCAACCCGAGTGGCATTGGCACTGGGAAGCTTCGACGGCACACCTGGACGGCGGGCGGCACGCTGCGGCTTCGACCGAAGCTGACGGTGTTCGGAGATGTGGAGAGAGCGCGATCCTCCGAGATCCTGTTCCGCACCAGCCTTGGCGATTTTGATAGGTACCGGGTTCGGGCGAGGTACGACGTGACGGCGAACCTGAACCTGCAATTGAATTTTGGCGCCCTGGACAATCGGAATCCGGCGCGGTTCGGCCAGTTTGATTTGAAACAACGGCAGGCGGCGGCGGCGATTCAATGGCTGCCGCGGGGTGGCAAACAGGTGAAGTTTATTGGCGAATATGCGCGATCCAGCCTGCGATCGGTGATCGATTATACGGTTCCGCAGTCGCTGTCGCGCGAGCGATCCGAGTTTGCCGATAACGGGCACACCGTGTCCGCTTTTGTGGAGATCCGCTTGCCGCAAGGGGCTATGCTTAACCTGGGCGGAGCCTCGTATATGTCTTCGGGAAGCCGTCCGTCCCATTTTCATCAACCCCAGATCCGGTTGACGGCGCCGCTCCACAAAAATGTCCATCTATTGACGGAATACCGATGGTTCTCGTTTTCCCAGCCATTTTATCGTGTCGAACTTTTCCGGACTCACCAGTTCATGGCGGGTATCCGGGTGATTCAATAGCTAGTGTTTTACTCAGCCCAGAGGAGAGTTTCATGAAACTTATGCGTGTATTGCTTCCCATCGCGGTGGTGGCATTTGGATTTATAGTTACTACGTCCAACGTAACGGGGACAGTGGAGATGGCGAAAAAGGAAAAGACCGCCTGCAAGACCTGTCACGTGAATGCGAAAGTAACAAACGAATCGAAGGCCTTGAACAAAGTCGGCGATTGTTACAAGGGATCCAAAGATCTGAAGAGTTGCAAGACGTAGCCGCCAGGCAATTCCACATGCCAATCGGACGGGCCTTCGCGGCTAAGCTCCGGCCCGTTCCTATTTCACGTATCCGAAATCGGCGAGGACTTTCGGTTCCTTCTCATCGGTGGCGAGAAGTTCGTGACAACTGCTACAGTCCTGGGCGATGGTCTTCGATTCGCCTGCTTTGTGGTCATCGTCATGACAACGAAAGCAACCCGGGAAATCCGAATGCCCGATGTTATTCGGATACGTGCCCCAGGTAACCTTCATGTCGGGAAAGATATTCCGGCTGTAAATAGCGAGAAGGCTGGCGGCCGAATGTTCGATGGCCGTCTTTTCCTTGGCGAACACCGTGGGGTACTTCGAGCGATAGTACGCAGTGAAGGCCGTGACGACTTCCCGCTCCGCGCCTTGTTTGTAAACTGTTTTGAGTATTTCCACGCCGGTCTTTTTGGCAAAGGGAAGGCTTGCGTCGATGCGGCCCTCGGCCAAGGCCCGGTCAACGGCCGCTTCGGGCATGTCATGCGAGTGGGCGGGCCGGTTATGGCAATCGACACAATCCATCTCGCGGATAGGAAGTTTTTCGATCTCCTCCATCTTTGCGCCCGCGGCAAGATAAATCCTTGGCGCCTCTCCCGCGCGCGACCACTCCACCCAGGGAATTGTTTGCCGCTTTTCGTCGGCTGGCCGGTAGCGGATAGTAACTCCCGCCTCAAGGTGAGCGCCATGAATGCCTTTTTTCAAGTGACCGCCGCCGATCCGCATAAGCAGTACGCTCTTGGTGACGGAGTTGGCGGCGTCATCGGCGTACTTTGAAATAACGCGAACGCGATCGTTCCCGGACTTTTGGGGCCAATGACACGCCTCGCAAGTGTCCCGGGCTGGCCGCAAATCATGGACCGGCGCCGGTGTGGGACGGGAGTAACTATTGAACATGACCTTGAAAACCTGACGAATGCCGGAGATCTTCGCCTTCAATTCCCAGGCGGCGCCGGGGCCGATGTGACACTGAACGCAATCGACGCGGGAGTGGGCGGCATTCTTGTAGGAGGCGAATTCGGGCTGCATGACTTGGTGACAAGCTCCGCCGCAGAATGCCGTGCTATCCATGAAATGAACGGCGCGATATGTGAGTTGACTGAAAATCACGATGTTAATGACGGTGGCGCCGCCGATGAACACCACTAGTTGCCGGAGCAAGGGATGGCTCCAGGACCGTTCATTGGGTTCCAAAATACGCGGGCCGCCGCGGCGGCGGTCGATATAGATCCCCAATGGAATAAGGACGAGCCCGGAGATGAAAATGCCCGGTAGAATCATAAAGTTCAAGATGCCGAGATAGGGGTGGGACACAGCGCCGGAGAGCATCGTAGGCAGGAGAAACAGGAAGAAGACAGTAGCGGCGGTAACGATAAAGATTCCGGTCCGGCTGATCCAATTCCGGGAGAGAAGAATCAACGGAGAAATCAGACCTTCAAACCGATTGCGGGTGTGTTCGGGGTTCATAAGTGGCAGGTTATCTCCGAGGCTGCGTTTTTCACCGGCATGTCAAATGGGACTCTCATTTCGATCTGCCTCTAAGCCGAAGTATACAAGAATCCGTCTCCGGCCGAGCCTGAAACGCTGCCCCGGCGATCTCAAACAAAATGCGCGATACTGACGTTTATGGTGACGCGCGAAATCGTCTTCCTACTCGTTAGTATCCCCGTTTTTGCACAGTTGCCGGACTACGGACAGGACTGGCTCCCGGAGTTTAATCACGCTTCGGAACCGCCGTGGTCGCAAAAGTAATCTGGGCTAACCTTAAAGAGTGCGTTTCCTCCTGCTTGTAGCGGCATCGGCATTCTCGTTCGCTGCCGGCGATTTCCCCATACGAACCTATGTCGCCGGACTCGATTCCACCAGCGTCACGCTCGCCTGGGGCACAGCCGACGGCGCCGGGCGCAATACGATCGGCAAGGGCGCGGAAGGATCCGGAGAGGTGATAGTCAAAATAGACGGCCGGACGATTCCCTCATCCGCCAGTTGGACGCGCATTGACGGACTGAAACCCGACACCGAGTATCCTTATTCCGTCACGCTCAATCGCGTCGTCGTCGCGTCGGCGGCCATTCGCACCTGGCCGGCCAAGTCCAGCGAACTCACTTTTTTCGTGATCGGCGACTTCGGCAACGGTTCAAAAGATCAGCACGCCCTGGCCGCGCGCATGGAAGAGGAAAGGCTTCGTCTGGAGAAATCCGATCGGCCGGTTCGATTCGTACTTACCACCGGTGACAATATTTACGGCAAGCTTTCGGCTAGCGGCGCTCAGGATCGGGATTGGGAGGACAAGTATTTCCGTCCTTACGCACGAACGCTTCTCGCTATCCCCTTTAAAGCGGTGCTTGGGAATCACGATGGGAATGAGTCCGAAAAGACAGCGGACCTCGCCGCCTGTCTCGATAATTTTTTCATGCCTGACCGCTGGTACCGCTTCGAATACGCGTCCTTTGTTGAGTTCATCGCACTTGATTCCACCAGAAACCAGCCAACGGGCCGCACCGCCCCCGTCTTCCTTGCCGGCGGCGATCAATCGAAATGGCTGGCCGCTACCTTGGCTAAGCCGCCGCTCCCATGGCGCCTTGTCGCCATGCATCATCCTCTGTTCACGGCGGGACCTAATCACCGGCCGTTCGCCGCGTCCGTGCCGCATTGGTTTTTGGCCATGCGTAGCGCCGGCGTCCAAGCCGTTTTCGCGGGGCACGAACACAATCTGCAATTCTCCGAGCGTAATGCTGAAACGGGTAATATTCAGTTTGTTGTTTCCGGCGCCGGGGGGGAACTCCGGAACAATTCCGTTCGCAAGAAAATGACCGCTAACCACATTGCGTCCTGGAGCAATCAATACCATTTCCTCGTTGTTCACATTACGGGGGCCCAGATGGCCATCGAACCGATCGGCATAGCGCCCATCAACCTCGTTGATTCCACCGGAAAAGCTGCGACAATTCCGGTCACCGTCCCAACCAACAGATAGCCCGCGGACCAAACCCTACTTATGCAACGCTATTTAGCATCGCTGCTCTTCCTGGCTGCCGTGCTTCATGCCCAGGACCCCGGATCGCGAACCGCGGTCATCGAAAAAGAACGTGACGCGAAGGCGGCGAAACTCGAACCCGACGAAGTCTCTCCGGCCGAAAAACGCCTCCGCATGTTCAAAGAGGGGAAGTATCTGGAACGGCTCGCGGCGGGATACAACGGCCTCCGTGTGAAGATCGGAAACATGGTTACTGGCGGCGGGTTCGCCATCGGTCCGGAATACTTCCGCGAGGACCTGCTGCGCGGCCGGTTGACCACGCGCGCCTCGGCGCAGTTCTCGACACGGGGCTATCAAAAATATGAAGCGCAGGCGATACTTCCGCGCCTCGCCAACGGCAAGATCTCGCTCGAAGGTATTGGCAGCCATCGCAATTATGCCTCTCTGCAATACTACGGGACCGGCCCCCAGCGGCCGAAAGATCTGCGAACTAATTACCGTTTGGAAGACACTTCCGTCGATGGAATTTTGGCCGTCGAGCCCAGGCGCGGAGTGAAGTTCGGCGCCTCGCTTGGCTATCTCTGGACCAACGTCGGCCCGGGCAACGACAAGCGTTTCGCCTCCGCGGAAACGGTGTTCAGCCCCAGCGTCGCGCCCGGCATTGATGAACAAGCCAATTTTTTGCGAAATGGTTTTTTCGCCCAGTACGACAATCGCGACGACCCGCTTGGCATGGCCAAGAGCGGCGGAAATTATGTCGTCCAATACTCCTGGTTTCATGACCAGCGAAATGACCGCCTTGGATTTCGCCGCCTGGACATTGAACTGCAAAAGTTCATTCCGTTTCTCAACAAAACCCGCGTCATCGCGCTCCGCGCGAAGACCACGCTGACCGCAACCGATGACGATGGACAGATCCCTTTTTATCTCCAGCCGATTCTCGGAGGATCCGACGACCTGCGCGGCTATCGCTTCTTCCGCTTTAGCGACCGTAACAGCATGGTGATGAACGCTGAATACCGCTGGGAGATTTTCAGCGGGCTCGATGGCGCGATCTTCGCCGACGCGGGCAAAGTGTTCCCCCGCCGCGGCATGTTGAACTTCCACGATCTGGAATCGTCGGCCGGCTTTGGTCTACGGTTCAACGCCCACAACGCCACATTTATGCGTTTAGACGTTGCGTTCAGCCAGGAAGGAGTTCAACTTTGGATCAAATTCAACGACATCTTTCTCTCGCGCCGCTTCGGAACTTCCACAGGACAACCGGTGTACTGACTATGAAACATGTCTTTGTACTTTTGTCCTTGGCCTGTGCCGCGTTGGCGCAGCCGAAATTCTACCCCGACGATCCGCTTGACCGTGAGCCCGCGCCGCGCAATGTCGACAAGGTGCTCAACCGCAAATTAAGCGACTACTACGA
>Ga0163153_10007657_pt1 | contig 11532 bp, 10 predicted proteins | sample OliLakLV19MP6IB1_FD_148629 | JGI IMG/M metagenome (GOLD analysis project Ga0163153, IMG submission 148629) | Freshwater microbial mat bacterial communities from Lake Vanda, McMurdo Dry Valleys, Antarctica - Oligotrophic Lake LV.19.MP6.IB-1 | ecosystem: Environmental > Aquatic > Freshwater >... | reverse complement strand
TCCACCGACGCTGCACCAGGACGCCGACGCCACAATCACACGCGCACTGGGCAGACGCTGATCCATAATCGCCAGCAGAGACAAACCGCCATGTCGATTGCCGAGCTGATTCAGGAATGTGAGAGGAAAGCGGCCACCACCCGTCGCGTGCTCGAGCGCGTGCCGACCGACAAACTGACCTGGGCGCCGCATGCGAAGTCGATGTCGCTCGGACGACTCGCGATGCACATCGCCGCCGCGCCGGGGTTCATTTCCACCTGGCCCCTGACCGATACGTTCGAGTTCTCCGGCGATCCCGCGCCGTTGCCGTCTTCCACCGACGAAATTCTGGCTGCGCACGACCAGGGCACGTCTGCGACCAAAGCGAACCTGGCCAGGCTCAGCGATGCACAGCTTGGCGACATGTGGACCGCCACGGGCGGCGGCAAGACCCAGATGAAGATGCCGAAAGCGGCGCTGGTGCGCGCCGTCCTGATGAACCACATCTACCACCATCGCGGCCAGCTCACGGTGTATCTGCGGCTACTCGATGTGCCGGTCCCGTCGGTGTACGGGCCGAGTGCAGACGAGAACCCTTTTTAGGCAGCCGGATCCATCGGGCGGCAGCACGTACCATGGCAAAGCGTTTTCGACTGGGCGTCCTCTTCATCCACGGTATTGGGACGCAGTCTCCCGGGGCCACGCTCGTCCAGTGGGGCGATCAACTGCTGCGGGTCATTGCGCGCGCCACTGGCCGCGTCGTCGAGCCGAGGGTCGAGCGCGCGGAGCCCGGCGAGGCTGACGGGAGCGAGCCGGCGGAAGCCATCGTTCGTTTTCACCCCGGTGACGAAGAATGGCTGCTCGCCGAAGCCTGCTGGGCCGACACGTTCCCACCACCCACCTATCGGGAGTTGGTGTCGTGGAGCATTAGAGCGGTGCCCTGGGCACTCGCGATTCACATCGCACAACGCTACTGGCAAACGTTTGACACGGCGAACCGGCGTCGAACATTTCTGGCGCGCAGCGGCGCCGTGCTCCAGTTGCTGCTCGCCCTGGCGCTTGTACCGCTTGTCATCCTCGTTCTGATGTTGACCATGGTCCTCGGACTCCTTCCCATTCCGCAGCTGCGCTCGGTGATCCTCTCTGCGCAGTCGGTGCTGACCGGCACGATGGGTGACAGCCTGGCGTTTGTCGAGAGTCCACTCAGGGCCGCCTTGATCCGCACACGCATTCTGAAAACACTCGAGCGGCTGATCGGCCAATGCGACCACACGGTGGTGGTCGCGCATTCGCAGGGAGCGGCCGCCGTGCTCGACGCCCTGGGAGGCATTGCCGATGCCAACGCGCCACCCGAGCCCGCCGGACCTGTGCCCGATACGCTGCTGACCTTTGGCGCCGGGATCAATCAACTGGTGAGCCTGAAGGTCCTCTCGCGCGGCTTGCCCGGAACGATACCAGGCAACCCCGCGTACCTCGGTGTGATCGCCCTGCTCGGTACGGTCGCAATGGTGACGTGGCTGGTGAGGGATCTTCGGGCGGGGCTTACGACGATGTCGGCCGTGTTTCAGGCTGCGGCCGTGTTGGCGTCGGCCTTTGCGCTGATCTGCGCGGTGTTTGTGGCCAGCAAACGGTGGCTCACGAAGGCCGTGAGTGCACGCGCCGATTCCGGGCGCAAGAAGTCCAGCCCTCAGGTTCTGATCCCGAGCGTGGCCGTCGTGGCCATTATCGGCATCGCTTTTTACTACAGCGACCGGCACAACCTGCCGCTCGGAACCGTGAATCTGCTGCTCTTTGCGATCCTGATGGCGATGGCTTCCCTGGCCCTGATTCTCTCGTCAGAGATCAAGGAGGCCGTCACGGCGCCCGTTCGAGAGCCGACGGGCTTGACCCGATGGGTCGACCTGCACGCGTCAGCTGATCCCGTGCCCAACGGGCCGACCCGGATCAGGCAGGCGAAGGTTCTCACTTCAATCGCCATCTGGAATCGAGGGTCGGTGATGTCAGACCACACAGCTTATTGGCAGAACCTTGATGGTTTCGTCCTGCGGGTGGCGCGGGTGTGTGCCGAAGCCGCCAGGAGCTCCTGGCTGGCGGCGCTTCCGCCAGAAACGCGCGCCGTGGATCGGCGGGCAGCGTGGCGCCTTTCGTTTCTTCGACTGGCGACCTGGACCACGACAGTGGCGTGGTTCATGGTCCTGGCCATTCTCTGGAGTCAGCACGGACCCGTCGTTGCGTTGCCCATCGATATTCCCACCTGGGTGCCCTTTGGCAGCTCGCCGCTTGCCCAATGGACGCTTGCGCCCGCCCTTGTCACCGCTGCCGCGTGGCTCACGTCGAGCCTGTTATTCTCGGTGTGGGCCCTCTGGACCCGCAGTGAGCAGGAGGCCACGCTGTCACATGCGCCTCAAACATCAACCGTGGGCGCCCCTGTGTACGCGATGGGAATCATCGTCAGTCTCGTGTGGTTGTTGCCGATCGCGCTGGCGCGCGGAAACGCCTCCACGGTACTTGAGAGCATGACTGCCGACCCTGGAGCCATCGGGGCGCTGGCCCTGAGCTGGGGAGTGCTTCTGTCGCTGCTGGCGCTCTGGCGGTTGCCTCCCCCGAACGACTAGCGCAGCTTGCCGTCCAGCTCCTGGTACACGCGGCGAATCGCCGTCGCCGCCTGGCTCGACCGGATCGTCCACGTTTCCAGATCGCCGAAGCGCGCCTGCTTGACGGCCTCTTCGACGGGAACACCCGCGGTGTGCAACCGCTTCGCTTCCGCGATGACCTGCAACAGGGCCTTGCGGGCCATCTCCAGTTCTTCCCTGAGAACGGCCGGCGATTCCACGAACCCGTGGCCGGGGACGTACGTCGTGACGTCCAGGGCCTGCGCCTTCTCGATGGTGGCCACCCATTCCGAAGGGTAGGCCGAGCGCATCGCCGGGAAGATGCGGTTGAGATAGGCCTCACTCATGAAGAGGACCTTCTCGTTCGGCAGATACACGCTGAGGTCTCCGCCCGTGTGCGCGCGACCGAGAAAGAGAATCTGAATCTCCACCCCGCCCATCGTCAGCGTGGTCTTATCCTGCACGGCCGTGATGGGTTGCGGCGCAACGCCCGACGGGCCCTCGAGTATGGCCTTCGACGTGGGATGCGCAAAGACCTTCGCGCCTGACGGAAACGCGGCATTGCCCGCCGTGTGGTCCCCATGATCGGAGCCGATGACGATATGGGTGATGGGTTGACGGGTGACCTTGGCAATCTCGCCCAGCATGCGCTGGGTCTCCTCCATGCTGCCCTGGCCGTCGGCCACAAGCACGCCTTCAGAGGTCACGACGAACAGGCTGACTGTCGTGAACTTCTCGGATCCGGCCGAGCGCAGTTGTTCGTAGGAATACACGCCGTCGGCCAGTCTCTGCACCCGGGGAAACTCTGCGTCGGTGTAGCCGCGCTTGAGCGGGTCGCCCGTGCGCGGCACCTGCTGGGGTGCAAACGCGCTCACAGCCACGACAGACAGGGCCAACACAAGGATAGAAACGGCCGCGAGGCGCGGGGATATACGCATGCGGCGAATGCTAGCCCAGAAGTAACCGCGATGACTATCCTGATCGATATTGATACTAATAAGTATACAATGGCGCCCATGTCCCCGATCTGGTTCCAGATTCTTCTCGCATTGGCGGATGCTGATCGGCATGGCATTGCCATCATGCAGGAGGTGCTTGAGCGCACGCAGGGCCGCATGCGGTTGTGGCCGGGCATGCTCTATCGCAACCTGCAGAAGCTCGAGGCTGAGCGCCTGATTGAGGAAATCGACAGCGCCAGTGGACCAATGGCCGGAAGTCCGCGGTTCTTCCGGTTGACGGCCGCGGGCCGGAGGGCGTGCGCCGCCGAAGCTCGGCGACTGGCCACCTATGTCGACGCCGCGCGCGAGAAGCAGCTCTTCAACAAGAAGTCTCGCTGAACTGCCGTGGCCACGAACGCCCCGATCCAACGCGCCTTCCCGCGATTGGGTTCGACCAGTTCTGGATGTCGCCACCTGAACTCCTCGAACTGCAGGCCCACAACAAAAGCTTCAGCGCGGCAGGCGGATTCTCCGCCGGTGGTGTCACTGTGGGCACAGCGCAACCCAGCCGGCCAGTGAGCGCCGTGGTCACGCCAGGCCTCATGCCGGCCCTTGCCGTGCCGCCTATGGCAGGCCGCGACCGCCGCAGTGTGTTGGGTCCAGAACATAGTTCAACGCCCGCGACTTTTGCGGGTCATGACACACTGAGGCCGTGCTGAGAACGCCAACGCTGGGCGCAGTCGCCCTCGTGCTCGCCTTGGGGGTTGGCTGGTGGGTGATGCAAGGCTCGACCGCGCCAGCGGCGAACCAGGTCTCGGGCTTACCTCTGGGCGGATGCGATCCGTTGCCCGTTCCCCCGCCGCTGCCGACGGTACTGACGCCGTCGGCTCCCACGGTGGAAGCAGTCGTGCAGGCGCTTGATGCCGCACTCACCGACGCGCACAAGGTATTCCTGCGGTGTTTTCCCGACGAGGACGTCCGGGTCGCGCGCGTGCACTTCGGCCTTGGCCGTTGGCTGCGCAACACCCTGCACCTCTTCTCTGACAATCCACTCACCACATCGCTTCGTGCGGCCGGTGTGTCACACGCCGATCAGATGTCGAGCGTGATCCTGCGCGCCTACGCGCGGTCGCTGCACGGCCAGCCGCTTGATATCCCGGGCGCGGTGGCACGGGCCAGGCTGTCCATTGAGGCCCCGGAAACATGAAGCGCGCACGCCAGCTCGTGATCATCGCGTTGACATCGATACTGGCCAATCCCTGGGCGGCCGCGGCGCAGGCCGGCTGCCCGTCATCGAACGTCAACGACGTCTTGAAGGACTCGCGCGTGCAGGCAGAACTTGACCGTGCGTGGAGCGACTCGCGCGAAGGCCAGCCGGATGAGCACGAGGAGGGCGGCTGGATCTATCAGTGCCGGATGCAGAACGTCATTGACGGAACGTATCGCTACTACACCGATATCCGGCGTTGGCCTCCAGGCACAGTCGATGGCATCGACCAAACACCCCCGCGCGTGGGCGACGAGGCCTGCCGCCTGGTTGCCGACTTTCATACACACCCTGGCGGCGGCGTCACCGGCTCGGGGCGCCCTGACAACCCGAGCGACGATGGCGCGACGACTTGGGAAGCCTCAGCCGACGACCGGCGCATCAGTGCGGAGACCGGTGTGCCGGGCATCATCCGCTTTGGCAGCGGCACGGACACCACCGACTTCACCTACGGCTACAACGGCATGCAGGAGCCGCGCGACCCAAGCTGGGGTTGTCCGGGAGACGATGCCAGCTTTGGGTGGGGATTTGGTGACCCGCATGTCAAGACGCTCGATGGATACCTATCTCGCGTCAGCGCGGAACGATGTCGAAATCCAGGTCCAGCAGCAGGCCTACACAGATCTGGGCTATGCGTCGGTCAACAGTGCACTGACCGTTCGCGATGGAGCCGATCGTGTTGAATGGGCAGTGGACCGGCAGGACCCGTTGCTGAACGGCGTGGCCAGGCCGATGGATGTGCGCAGCGAAGTGCAGCTGCGGTCTCGCGGCACTCTGAGCCGAACCGAAGACGGCTATCTGTTTATCTCGTCGGTTGGCGACCGGCTCACCATCGTGGTGTCGAGCGAGATGGTTGGACTTCTACCTGGGCCTGCCCACCATCGACGCGGCAAGGTTCGCGGCCTGCTCGGCAACTTCGATGGCGATGTGGATAACGATGTGAAGACCGCCGATGGCCGTGTGATCGCGCTGTCGGCCGGCGTGATGGACTTCACGCATCCGCTGTATTCGCAGTTCGGAGCGAGTTGGCGCGTGCCGGCCGCGAATCTCATGGTGTCAAGGCGCATGCCGGCCGTGCCGGATCCGCGGACGTTTCCTGGACGTGAACCCGAGGCCAGCGGCGAGGTGGTGGCTGCGGCCCGGGCGAGGTGCGACGCCAATGGCGTGACTCAGGCCGAGGCGCGCGACGCCTGCGCGTTCGACCTGGCCGCGACAGGCGACCAGGCGTTCGTGCGCTCGGCCGAACACGCCAGCCGTGAAATGGTCGCCCGCCTGCAGACGATCGGCAGTCTGCTCGCGTTGAATGCGGAGGCCAGAGGATCGCTTGATGGTCGAGAAGCGCGCGCGGTGTATACGATCAGGCTCACGCCGGGCCGCTACCTGCTCGACTCCACCGGGTCAGAGCGCACGTCGTGGACGTTGGCCTCGCCAGACGGCGCCATGCTGCTGACGGCCGAGCAGGGCCGATTGATGGGCGACGCACCGACGCGGGTCACAATCACGACGGCCGGCGTCTATCGCATTACCGTGAGCGTGCGTTTCGAGATGCTCGACGGTAGTTTCCGCTTCAAGGTCGGGCCGGGCCGCCCATGAGAATCGCCGCCGCTCTCGTGCTTGCTCTGGTGACCGGCCTGGGCGCTCAGGCGCCACCGGCCACTCGCATCCAGCTATTTCTGATCGAACGTCCGGTCGGCACCGAGCGGGTCGAGGAGATGTGGATCACGACCGGGGGCCGAACGCTGACGACTGAAATGGAGCTCGTCGACCGCGGCACGCGCCTGCAGCTCTCCTCATCGCTCAGCACTGAGGCAGACGGCACGCCGATGCACTTCAAGGCCGTCGGTCGCAGCTACCGTTTTGTGAACGTGGACGTGGAGGTCAAAGCCGGCCTGAATGCCACGACCGTACGGGTGACCTCGATGGGCGAGCAGTCGGAGATGCCAACGCCCGCGGTGTGGTTCCCGGCGCGGAGCTGGTCGCCCGTGTCAGCGCGGGCCTCGCTCATCACCTATTGGGAGCGGCACAAGCGGCCGGCCAGCATCGCGCTGCTGCCCGGTGATGCCGACAGCCGCATCGTGGTGACGTTCCGCGGGGATGAGACCGTGCAAGTGGGCGCCCGCACCGTGCCACTGCGCCGCTACAGCGTGGACGGTGTGGTGTGGGGTCGCGAGACGGTGTGGGTGGACGCGCGCGGTGAGTTTGCCGCGCTGGTGTCGCGCATCCACATCCTGCCGTTTGAAGCAGTGCGCGAGGATCTGGTGACGGCACTACCGGCGCTCCAGGCGAGCTCGGTGCGCGATCGCATGGCCGATCTCGCAGGCTTCGCGAGCGCGACGCTTCCCACCGCCACGGGTGTCTACGCCCTCTCCGGCGCTCGCATCATCACGGGTGACGATGCGCCTCCAATTGAGGATGGCGTGGTGTGGGTGCGGAATGGGCGCATCGCCGGCGTTGGGCCACGCACCGGCCTGACCTTGCCGCAGGGCATTCGCGTGATCGACGTGCGCGGCGCGACTATTATTCCTGGCCTCGTCGACATGCACGCACATGCCTCGCAGATCGAATGGGCGCCTGCGTATCTGGCGGCGGGAGTCACGACCATTCGAGATATGGGTGGGGAAGCGGGGTTCCTGAGCGCGTTCCGCAACGAGATTGCCTCTGGCCGAGGGCTCGGCCCCCGGGTCGAGCTCGCGGGGCTTGTGGATGGTCCGGGTGAGGGAGGGTTCGGGACGGTGGTGGCGTCCACGCCCGCCGAGGGCCGCACCATCGTCGATCGCTACCACGCGCTGGGCTTCAGCCAGATGAAGCTCTACAGCCTGGTACAGCCCGACGTGGTGAACGCGATCACGGCGCGTGCGCACGAGCTGAAGATGCCGGTGACCGGTCATGTGCCCACAGCGCTCGGCCTCGAGAACGCGGTGCTCGCCGGGATGGATCAGGTGGCGCATCAACCGGTGCGCGGCCAGGCAGGCACGCCCGAGACCGACCGCATCATCGGCCTGCTGGCCGAGCGCCACACCGTGATCGATCCGACGCTGGCCTGGGGGGAATTGCTCGGCCGACCGCGCGAGATGCGCGCTGAGCAGATCGAGCCGGGTATCGCCCACGCGCCGTATCCGCTCGCGGCGAACTATCGCAGCGTGCTGAACAATTCCCGGCCGTCCGCGGCCAGTCCGGCAGCTCCGGCCGCGACGCGTTCGGTCTCGATCCTGAAAGCGCTGCGCGACCGCGGCGTGCCCATCGTGGCCGGTACGGACGGTGCGCTGCCCGGGTATAGCCTGCTGCGTGAAGTGGAACTCTACGTGCAGGCGGGATTCACGCCGCTGCAAGCGATTCAGGCGGCGACCAGTGTCTCGGCGCGCGCGCTTGATCTGGGCGCGGAACTCGGAAGCGTCGCACTCGGCAAACGTGCGGACCTGGTCGTGCTCGAGGCCGATCCGCTCACAGATATCTCGGCGATCAGGCGCACACGCTTCGTCGTCACGAACGGCAAGATGTATGAGCCCGCGCGGTTGTGGCGCCTCGCGGGATTTCAACCGGGAAGCCGACTGCCTTTGACTTCGACGGTTCCAAGGCGCATGCTCCACGCACGGTGATGGTCTGACGACAAGCCTTGGGCTCGCGGCGCTGGTCGTGATGTCCCAGATCGGTCCGGTTGTTCCGGCGCGCCCTCCATGGGTCGTGGCTGGCGTGCCTGACGCCATCTGGATCGCTGTCGAAGGCGCCATCGCCGAGACGGACAAGGACCGCACCCGGGAACTCCTGAAGGGGGCGGAAGTCCAGGCGCGCGGCGCGGTGGTGGGACATGAGGGTGAGGTGGGTCGCCGGTTCGCGTTGGCTGTGGTGTTGGGTCTGCGCGCGGAGCGGGAGGGCGGCAGGACAAAGGTCGCCGTGGCCTCCGATCTGAAGAAGGAGCTGGATGCGACGCTCGCGCTCGATCCTGAGCATGGCAGGGCTCGCCACATGAGAGGTCGGCTTTGCGCCGGCGTCCTCCGCATGAGCCGCGTCACGCGCTGGTTCGCCACCAGCCTCCTTGGCGGCGGCGAGCTCAAGAAGGCCAATTGGGCCGACGCGGAACGTGATCTCGTATTCGCGGAGATGCAGGTGCCTGAGGTGAGCGACCACCACCTGCAACTGGCGCGCCTGTATCGAGACACGAAGCGGCCCCAGCTTGCGCTGGCTGAGGTCGAGCATGTACTGACAATGCCGTTTCCGTCCGCGATGGAACGTGTCGTTCACGCCGAAGCGCTGAGCCTCAGGAAGGCGCTCCAGTAGCACCATGCGGCTACGCATTTCGATTCTGGCGTGTGTTGTCGCCGTGCCCGTCTTTGCTCAGCAACGTGGCGTTGAGATGGCGAACCTGACGTGGGTTGAAGCCGAGAAGGCGCTGGCCGGAGACCCGGTCGTGGTCATTCCACTCGGAGCGGGCTCGAAGGAACATGGGCCGCACTTGCGTCTCGACAACGACTATCAGCTAGCCGAGTACTTCAAGCGTCGTGTGCTCGCCGCCAGCAACGTCGTGGTGGCGCCGACGATCACCTATCACTATTACCCGGCGTTTCTGGAATACCCAGGGTCCACACACCTGCGTCAGGAGACGGCCCGAGACCTGGTGGTGGACATCGTGAACAGCCTGACTCCGTACGGGCCGCGACGGTTCTACGTGTTGAACACGGGCGTGTCTACACTGGTGCCGCTCAAAGCGAGCGCGGAAGAGTTGGCGAAGGCCGGCGTGCTGATGCGATACACGGATGTGCTGACGATCGCAACGACGGCCGAGGCGAGTGTGAAACAGCAGCCGGAAGGCACACACGCCGATGAAATCGAGACGTCGATGATGCTCTACATCGCGCCCGACCGTGTGGACATGAGCAAGGCCGCCAAAGATATCAGTCCTCGCGAGGGCGGCCGCGGGGGCCTCACACGGGTGCAGGGTCGCGGCGTCGGCCGATATTCACCGACGGGCATCTATGGCGACGCCACGCTGGCCACTCGGGAGAAGGGCCGCGTCGTGGTGGACGCGATGGTGGCCGGCATGTTGCGCGAGATCGAGGAGCTGCGCAAGGCGCCCCTGCCGCCGCGCGAGCCTCGGCCTTGAAACCCAGGCCGAGCAGCCGAGCAGCCAAGCTACGTTCGGAAGGATCTCGGGCCGGTAGGTAGCCATGGCCCGGCACGTAGCTCGGCCTGGTCCTCAAGCCCGAGTCTCGACGCGAGTATCACCTCGCCTTGCGCGCTCTGAGCAGGGCCGTCATGCCAGGCTCGGTCATCAGCTTCTCAATGGCCGCAATTTCAAGCGGCACGAACGCCGACAGGTTTTTGTAGCCCGTCTCTGGCACGAGGGCCAAAGTGACGAACGCCGCGGACACGATGACCAGAACAACGCGCGCAGACATGAGAACCTCCGTGGACAGCCCGAATTATGGCATTCTCCTTCCACACAATTCTCGCGAGGAATCCATGCCCCGATTTGTTCGACTGTCGCTTGCCGCGTTCGCCGTCGCCCTGGTCCTCATGCCGGCACCCTCCGCCCAATCGCGGCAGGACAACGACAAGGCCGCCGCCGACGCCATCAAGACCAAAGGCCTGCCGCTCATCACCACGCGCACGGTGTCGTTCACCACCTCCGAAGGCACCTGGATGTCGCTCGACCTGTCGCGAGACGGCCGCACCATCGTCTTCGAACTCCTGGGCGATCTCTACACGTTGCCGGTGACCGGCGGTGAGGCCACCCGCATCACCAGCGGCCAGGCGTACGACATGCAGGCGGCCTTTTCACCTGACGGCAAGCACATTGTCTTCATCAGCGACCGGAACGGTTCAGAGAACGTCTGGATCGCCAACGCCGACGGCACCAAGGCGCGCGCGTTGACGACGACCGAGCGCGAGAATTACATGTCGCCAATCTGGACGCCAGACGGCGACTACGTGCTGGTGGCGAAGGGCGCGCAGCTGTGGCTGTACCACGAGAGCGGCGGCTCGGGCCTGCAGATGACCGGCGCATCAGTACCGGGTGCGCCTGCCGCACCGGCGCTGCTCGGTCCCGTATTTGCCAGTGACCCAAAGTTCCTCTGGGTGAACGTCCGCGGTTCCGTGCCATCAGGGTTTACCACCCGGATGCTCGAAGACGAATCCGCAGCGAACTACGATCCCCATCCTGCCGGCGACCGCAGCTCCGCTCGCGAGATCGGCGCCTATCAGATTGCGCAACTCGACCGCGACAGTGGCCGCCTGCAGATGCGCACCCACGAGCACCAGGGCGCGTTTCGACCCGCCGCAAGTCCCGACGGTCGGTGGCTGGTGTACGCCACGCGTTACGACGCCCGACCGGCGCTCAAACTCATTGATCTGACGACGGGCGAGGATCGATGGCTGAAGATGGACGTACAGCGCGACGACAGCGAGGGCGGCGGCGCGCGTGACCGCGATGTGGCGCCGGCCTCGGCGTTCACGCCGGATTCATCGGCGGTCATTGCCACCTACGGCGGCAAGTTCTGGCGTGTGGCTGTGCCCTCGGGTGACGCGACCGAGATTCCCTTTACGGCGAAGGTGGACCAGCCGTTGGGCCCGCTCGTGAAGTTCGACTATCCCATTGACGACCAGAAACTGACGGCGTCGCAAATACGGGGCGCGCGCCCATCGCCGAACGGCCAACGCGTGGCATTCACCGCGCTCGATCGCCTGTACGTGGCGGATCTGCCTCAGGGCAAAGGCATGAGGAAAGAGAAGCCCGCCACCC